>Ga0307509_10000559_pt1 | contig 63703 bp, 51 predicted proteins | sample 10_EM_MG_FD_202245 | JGI IMG/M metagenome (GOLD analysis project Ga0307509, IMG submission 202245) | Populus trichocarpa ectomycorrhiza microbial communities from riparian zone in the Pacific Northwest, United States - 10_EM | ecosystem: Host-associated > Plants > Roots > Unclassified | place...
TTTCGTGGCGCGAGCCGCCGGCCGGTCATGTCGAGATGCGAGGTGCCCGCGCCGTCGGCCGTGAGGCGCATGACGCCCCGACGGCCGCAGGGGACCAAGCGCAGGACGCGCGGACCGCCGTGAAGCGGGCGCAGCCCCACGTGGACGCCGAGGCGATGGTCGACGGTGAGGTGCAGGGCGCCCCGACGGCCGCAGCGGACCAGGCGCAGGAACCGCGCACCGCCGTGGCGCGGGCGCGGCCCCACGTGGAAGCCGAGACGATCGACGGTGAGGCGCAGGACGCCCCGACGGCCGCAGGGGACCAGGCGCAGGAAGCACGCGCCGCGGTGAAGCGGGCGCGGCCCCACGTGGAAGCCGCGACGACGGTCGACCGTGAGGCGCATGACGCCCCGACGGCCGCAGCGGACCAGGCGCAGGAAGCGCGCACCGCCGTGAAGCGGGCGCGGCCCCACGTGGAAGCCGCCACGACGCTCGACCGCGAGGCCCGTGAAGCGCTGACGACCGCGGGGTACAGGGTGCAGGAGGCCCGCACCGCCGTGGAGCGGGCGCGCGCCCGAGTCGGGATCGAGACGACGCTCGAGCACCTGATCCGCGAGGCGCTTCGGCAGTGCGCGGTGGCCGGCGGTGCCTGACCGCGACGCGAATCGAAGCCGACTGCGGAGGACAAGTCGCCGGTCGCGCGCATCGCTGACGCCGTCAGGCTGTAGAGGCGAGGTGTTGATCCGGAGCGAGACGACGACAACGGCGAACTATCGATCGCGACGGGACCTCGGGAGATCTACGGGTGGCCTGTGGACGGGTAGCGCTCAGCCGCAGCCGGATCTGCGGATTCCGAGGTTCATCTCACCGTCGGCGGCCCACCGCCCACAGTCCAGATGCCCGCGCCTACGCTCCGTTGCTGAATATCTTGTTTGATATTTAGAAATTATGAGATCTATAGTGCTCGATGCTCGGCCGTGGAGCGGGCGCGGCCCCGCGGGGACCGAGGCGATGCTCGCCCCATAGGCGCACGACGGACCGCCGAGGGCAAGGCGCAGGAAGCGCGCACGCGCACCGCCTGGTTCGAAGATCGATAGTGTTCTGTGTCTGATATGTCCTGCGTCGGATGCTGCGCTATGAGTCTGCTCGGAGTGCCTGCGGGTACTGCGCACGCGTAAGGCGATGGCTGGGGGTGTCTTTCGTCGGAGACCAAAATGTCATCCAAAAATATCAGCAATAGGAGCCAGGTGCGGGCATCTGGGCTGTGGGCGGTGGGACGCTGGCTGGTGCGATGCACCTCGGAATCTGACGATCCAGCCACGGCTGAACGCTACCGTCCATAGGCCACCCGTGGATCTTTCGAGGTCCGTGGTTCGCCAACAGGCCGCTTGGTAGCATGCGAGGCATGAATGCCGGTATCTGAGAGTCGTACACATCAAGATGAGCAACTGAGCAACCACAGCTCGCGCTAGTGACGTGTACCGATCGGTAGCTCGCCCGCGTGCGGCGCGCGAGCCACGCATCGCACCGCGATGGCCGTCGCGGTTCACGATTCGCGATCGCGGCGGTGCTGCCGGCGACCACGGTCGCGGGTCGCTCCGATCAGGGTCGACCCGCATACGTGCGGGCGCGCACCGGGAGATCGCGATTCGCGAGCTTGCGCGGTCGGCTCGCTTGTTCTGATCGAGCCTCTCAGCTCTCGAGGCCGTAGTCCTTGAGCTTCTTGTAGAGCGTCGAGCGGTCGATCTCGAGGATCGCGGCCGCCTGGGCCTTGTTGCCGCCAGTGGCGGCGAGCGCGGCGAGGATGCCTTGCTTCTCGAGGTCGCGCAGCGAGCGCGGCGGCGGCGGCTGCTTGTCCGCGACGGGCGGCGCCGGCGGCGATGGCGGTGTAGGCGGGCGGGCGGGTGGCGGCGGCGGCGGGGGCGGCTCGTCGATCGTCACGGCGGGAAACGCGCTCACCACCGGGATTCCGAGCCGGTACGAGCCGAGCGGCGGGGTCGGCGGGGTCGGGCGGGGCCGCGGCGCCGCTGCGGCGAGCACCTGGGGCGGCAGATCCGCGGCGATGATCTGCTCGCGATCGCCGAGCACGATCGCCCGCTCGACCGCGTTGCGCAGCTCGCGCACGTTGCCGGGCCAGGCGTAGCGGGTCATCGCCGCGAGCGCGTCGGGGGCGAACCCCGAGATCCGCCGCGCCGCCTGGCCACGGAACCGCGCGAGGAAGAACTCGGCCAGCAGCGGGACGTCGTCGAGCCGCTCGCGCAGCGGCGGGACGTCGACCTGGATCACGCTCAGCCGGTAGAACAGATCCTCGCGGAACGTGCCGCGCTTGACCATCTCGGCGAGGTCGCGGTTGGTCGCGGCAACGACGCGGACGTCGACCTCGATCGCCTTCTGGCCGCCGACGCGCTCGAACCGGCGCTCCTCGAGTACGCGCAGGAACTTGGTCTGCAAGCCGAGTGGAAGCTCGCCGACCTCGTCGAGAAACAGCGTGCCGCGGTCCGCCATCTCGAACCGGCCCGCCTTCTTCTCGGTGGCCCCGGTGAACGCGCCCTTCTCGTGACCGAACAGCTCGCTCTCGATCAAGGTCTCCGTCAGTGCCGCACAGTTGATCGCGACGCACGGTCCCTTCGCCCGCCGCGACTCGCGGTGGATCGCGCGCGCGACCATCTCCTTGCCGGAGCCTGACTCGCCGCCGAGCAGCACCGTCGCGTCGCTGGGGGCGACGCGCGCCACGAACGCGACCACGCGCTGGGCCGCGGCCGACCGCCCCACGAAGTCGGCGTCGGCGAGTGGGCCGTTGAGCTGCTCCTCGAGCGCGTCGGCGCGGCGGACCAGCTGATCTCGCACCTCCGCTGCCGCCCAGGCCGCGGCGGTGAGGTGCGCGAGGCAGCCGGCGGCCAGCGTGTCGACCGGATCCCACGGCGCGGTGCTGCGATCGATCCACAGGATGCCGATCACGTCGTCGCCGCCGCCGTGGACCGGCGCGGCGATCAGGGCCCGTCCGCCGGTCTCGGCGGTGACGACCTGCTTGCCATGGACGACCTTGTCGACCAGCTCCGCCGGCGCTTGCAGCTGGGTCGACGCCCCGGTCGCGACCGCCGCGGCGACCGGGGTGACGCGTCCCCGGGTCCCCGGCGAGGTCGACAACAGGAAGGCGCGCTGTGCGCCGAGCGCGGTCAGGGCCGCATCGCAGGCCGCCCGGGCGACCGCATCGCGCCCCGACGCGGTCTCGGCGCGCAGCCGATCGCCGAGCTGGGCCAGGGCGGCGAGGTGCCGGCGCGCGCGCTGGTCGCCCGGATCACCGGTGAGCGCCAGCAGCTGACGGCTGCCGATCTCCATCGTGACGTGGCTCGACGCGCGGGTCACGGCGACCCCGTTGACCGGCAGGTAGACCAGCTTGGTTCCGCCGATCACGACCTCGTCGCCGGGTTTGAGCGCATGGACCACCGCGGGCTTGCCGTTGATCAGCGTGCGCGGCTTGCCGCTGTCGTCGACCCAGCACAGCGCGCCGTCGCGCAGATCGATCATGCCGTGCGCGCGTGACACGGTGGGATCGGTCAGCTGGACGAGGCACCCGTCGCCGCGTCCGACCACGCCGCCGCGCATCGGCAGCTCGAACTCACGGCCGACATCCGGGCCCTCGACCACGACCAGACGAGCCAGTGACATGCCGCCATCTTACCTGTCGTCCGGCCCGGTGCTGGCTATAGTAGCGTCGAGATATGACCCGCCTGGCGCTCACGCTCACGTTCCTCGCCGCCTGCGGCGCAACGGCCCAGCCCCAACCGACGGCTTCGAGCGGTCCGGCGGTCATCGCAAAACGCGTCGCGGTGTCATGGGGGATCGATCCGCACGGGGAGATGGCCGATCTGTTCCTCGCCACCACCGACGAGACCGGTAAGCAGATTAGCCATTCGCTCGGGCGTTACAAGGGCACCTGCGCCGTGGTCACCCCGGCCAGGTCAATGAACGCCCTGACCGCGGTTGCGTGTCGGACCGGCCCGACCGGTACCGAGTTGCATGCCGTGGTCGAGAACGGCACCGAGATCGTCATCCTCAAGCTCGGCATCGACGAGGGCGTCACGCCGGATCCGATGGCGCGCAACGAGGTGATGCGGATCAAGGTGGAGCTCGGCACCAAGATCGAGCTCGGCACCTAGCCACGAACCGGCTTGCGGTCGGCGCCCCACCGACGACACAATCGCGGCGCTGTACCATGAACAAGAACCTGGCGATCCTTGGCCTCTTCCTGATCGGCGCCTGCAGCCCACCGCGCGCCGTCCCCACCACGCCGGCGCCCGCCGCGCTTGCACCGGTGCCTGCGATCGATCGCGCGGCGATGGCGGCGCGGGTCCAGCAGATGGCGCGCGAGTCGTGGGCTGCCTACGCGAAGTACGCGTGGGGTCACGACGAGCTCAAGCCGCTGAGTCATACCCCGCGCGACTGGTACGCCGACTCGCTGCTGATCACGCCCGTCGATGCGCTCGATACGCTGGTGATGCTGGGCCTGACGGACGAGGCCAACGCCGCCCGCGCGCTGATCAACGAGAAGCTGTCGTTCGACAAGGACGTCACGGTCAAGAACTTCGAGATCACGATCCGCGTGCTCGGCGGCCTGCTGTCCGGCTATCAGCTGACCGGCGACAAGCACCTGCTGGCGCTCGCCGATGATCTCGGCACCCGGCTGTTGCCGGTATTCGCGTCGCCGACCGGGATGCCGTACATGTTCGTCAACCTCAAGACCGGCAAGGTGTCCGGCGCCAAGTCCAATCCCGCCGAGATCGGCACGCTGTTCATCGAGTTCGGAACGCTGGCCAAGCTGACCGGCAAAGCGATCTACTACGACAAGGCGAAGCGCGCGCTGGTCGAGCTCTACGAGCGGCGCTCGAAGCTCGGCCTGGTCGGCGAGGAGATCGACGTCGAGTCTGGCAAGTGGCTCAGCGGCAACAGCCATGTCGGCGGCGGCATCGACTCCTACTATGAGTACCTGCTCAAGGGCTCCCTCCTGTTCGGCGACCAGGACCTCGCGCGGATGTGGCGCGACAGCCTCGCGGCGATGAACAAGCACCTGGCGCAGGAGGCGTCGGGCGGCCTGTGGTACGGCCAGGTCGACATGACGACCGGCAAGACCACGGCGACGGAGTTCGGCTCGCTGCACGCGTTCTTGCCGGCGGTCCTGGTGCTCGGCGGCGACCTCGACCACGCCAAGCGGCTCCAGGCGTCGTGCTTCCGGATGTGGCAGCTCCGCGGCATCGAACCCGAGGTGATCGACTACAGCAAGATGGCGATCACCTCCGCGGGCTATCCGCTGCGCCCCGAGATCATCGAATCGGCGTGGTACCTGCGCCGCGCGACCCAGGATCCGCAGTACCTCGCGATGGGCAAGACGTTCCTCGATGCGCTCGTCGCACATGCGCGCACCGCCGATGGCTACACCGTCGTGAAGAGCGTCGAGACGATGGAGCAGGGCGACCTGATGCCGAGCTACTTCCTGGCCGAGTCGCTCAAGTATCTCTATCTGATCTTCGCGCCCGACAGCGCCATCGACTTGGACCACGTCGTGTTCAACACCGAAGCGCACCCGATCCGGCGGACCTGGTAGCGCGCCACCGGCGAGGCCACTCGACCGTGGGACGGCCGTCGTGGCGTGATGGCGCCGCCGAGCCGCGGCATGTCAATCCACGATGAACAGGCGCGCGCCGCGGGGGCTCGACGAGCGATGCGCGCCGTCACCATCAGCCACCACGTAGGTGTCGCCAGCGCCGAGCGTGAAGCACCGGCCATCGGACAGCTCGGTCACGAGCTCGCCGCCTTGCACCAGCAAGACGTGGCCGCGCTCGCACCAGTGATCGGCGACGTAGCCCGCCGAGTACTCGACCTTGCGGACGCGCACGTTGCCGACTTCAAGGGTGCGCCACGTCGCGACGCCGGGGGCACCCGGGTGCGACGTCGGCGCGATCTGCGACCAGTCGATCGATTGGAACGGGATGCCTGCGAGCTTCATCGCCGACACCCTAGCGCGGTCCGCGAGGGAGCTCACGGCCCGCGTGCCGTGTGGGGTCGGCTCGTGATGTTGCCTGTGCTGATCGCTGGCCAGGGTTCCAGTGGCGCGCGGTCCTGAGCCCGGGTAGATTTGGACCTGCATCACGCTGCATCACGGTGCATCAACTCCGCAGCCAGCCACCGAGCATCCATGGCACCGTCGGCATCCGCCATCGCGACCCTCGACGATTTCTGGGCGATTCCCGAAGCAGAGCGATTTCACGAGCTGATCGCAGGCGAGCTCACGCCGAAGGCGGCGCCGAGCGGTGAACACGGCGGAGCCCAGGCCGGGCTCGTGGGTTCCATCGTTCCGCCGTTCCAGCGTCCGTCGGGCGGACGTGGCGGCCCGGGTGGCTGGTGGCTCGCGATCGAGGTGGAGGTCATCCTGGACGGTACCGACATCGTGCGTCCGGACGTGACCGGATGGCGGCGTGATCGCTGCGCCGAACGCCCGATCGGGATGCCGGTCAAGCAGCGACCCGACTCGATCTGCGAGGTCATCTCGCCGAGCAATGCCAAGTCCGATACCGTCAAGAAGCTGCGCCTCTACCATCGCGCGCAGATCCCGCATTACTGGATCCTGGATCCGCGAGACGCCACGCTGACCGTGATGCGGTGGACCGCCGAGGGCTACGTCACCTTGCTGCGAGCCGAGCGCGGCGAGAGCGTGCGCGCGGAGCCGTTCGAGCAGATCGAGCTGTTCGTCGGCACCGTGTTCGGCGACGACCCGCCGGAGCGCTAGTCACGCCAGAAACCGGCCGGCGTTGTCGATGACGTGGCCGGCGGCGCGCGTCGCGAGCGCCATGATCGTCTCCATCGGATTGACGCCGATCGGGGTGGGAAACAGCGACGCATCGGCGACCATCAGGCCGTCGGTGTGGTGGACCAGACCGAAGCCGCCGGTCACCGCGGCGGCGGGATCTGGGCCCATGCGGCAGGTGCCCATCAGGTGAACCGTGACGACCTCCCATCCGCGCGCGGGGATGGCGCGATCGAGCAGGCGGCGCGCATCGTCGGGCCCGTGCAGCTCGGCGGCGCGGTGAAACGGCAGCAGGATGCGCTTGGCGCCCGCGGCGAACAGCAGCTCCGACAGCAGCACGACGCCGTGTTGTAGATTTGCGGCGTCGGCGTCGGCCAGCTGATAGAACGCCTGCGGCCGGCCGTGGAGCATCCGCACGCGGCCGGTGGTCGTGTCCTCGCACAGCATGCCGGCGAGCACCATGCGATCGTAGTGCTGCATCAGCCCCCCGAGCTCGGCGCCGCGATGCGGGAACGACATCGCGAGCAACGACGGCGGCAGGTTGACCGCGGCGAACAGCAGGCCCTGATCCTGAAACTCGCGGACCTGGAACGCCTGGTGCGCCCCCTTCCAGCCGGTGACATCCTCGTCGAAGATCGCGACCACCTTGACGTTGGGGTGCATCGCCAGGTTCTTGCCGAGCTGGCCCGACGGCGAGCGGAACCCCGAGCGCACGAGCAGGGCGGGGGTGTGGATCGCGCCGCACGCGGCGACGACGAGCTTGGCGCGCACGGTGAGCTTGTGGCCGCCGGCGATCGTGCCGATCACGCCGGTCGCGCGCCGGCCGTGGCGCGTGATGCGATCGACGTGTACGTCGGCGTAGACCCGCGCTCCGAAGTGCAGCGCGCGCGGCACGTAGCTGACCAGGGCGCTCTGCTTGGCGCCGGTCGGGCAGCCGAAAGCGCAGCGGTTGCTACCGGCGCAGTGGGCCTGGTTGCGCAGGTTGCCGATCAGCTTCCAGCCCTTGGCGTCGGCGCCCTTCTTGAGCAGCAGGTTGTCGTTGCCGATCGCCTCGGGGTCCATCGGCGCGACGTGGATGCGGCGCTCGACGCGCTCGAAGTAGGGCTCGAGATCGCGTGCGATCCCTGCAAGCCCGATCTCGCGCTCCCAGCGGGCCAGCACCTTGGCGGGCGTGCGCCATGACATGCCGCCGTTGATCACCGTCGAGCCGCCGACCGCGCGGCCCTCCTGATAAAAGATCGGCGGGGTCCCGATCGCCATTGTCGCACCGCCGTCGCGGTAGAGCTGGCGCATCATCGCAGAGCTGTCGGCGGTAAAATCGCGGGTCTGGTAGTAACTGCCCTCCTCGAGCGCGACGACGTCGAACCCGGCCTCGGCGAGCTCGGCCGCGATCGTGGCGCCGCCTGCGCCCGAGCCGATCACGACGACGTCGGCGTCGATCGCGCAGGGGCCGCGATGATCGTGGCGGGTGAACACGCCGTGCGGCGGGGCGGCTTCGTGCACCGCGGGCCGCGCGGCCACCATCAGGCGCGATCCCGCTTGACGTGCACGCCCGGACGCAGCGGATCGGGCGCGAGCAGCTGCTGTGCCTGGCGCTGGACATCGTCGCGATACACCGTGATGCGGCGGTGGGTGACCTCGGCGATCCAGGGCGCCGGCTGGTAACCAAGGCGGGCCATCATCTGCGGCTGCTCGTAGCAGCTGAGGCTCATCAGCTGCTTCAGCCCGCGGGCGAGCTGAACGTGGAGCCTGGTGGGCCCGGCTTCCCACGAGGCGTAGTAGCGCTCGGCGCGCTCGCCGCGCAGCGACCGCGCGCGCTGACCAAACCGGGGCAGCGCCGCGAGATCGTAGGCGACGAGCCCGGCTGCAAACCCGCGCTGGAGCACGCGCGGAAACGCGCCGAAGGTGAGCGCCATGTGCTCGACGATCGCGTCGCCCAGCGCGCCTGCTTCGGGTGGACAGATCACCGGGACCAGCGAGCGGAGGACCTGGCGCGCGGTGTGCGTGTGGCGGTAGGTGGCCACCGTCATGACGCGCCGCTGATTCCCGCCGGGGGCGGCTGCCCGAGCGCCGCGGCCATCCTGGCATCGTGGCGTTCCAGGTAGTCGGCCAGCAGCGTGCAAGCGGCGTCGGCTTCGCCGGCCTCGAGCAGGTCGAAGAACGCCGTGTACACCGAGACGTAGTCGTCCGGCGGGCGCACGGCGAATCGCAGCGCGGCCGCGGCGTCGAACCAGACCTGGGCGAGCAAGTTGAGCAGCCACAGCCCAGGGGTGAACTGCGCGGCCTCGGTGATCGTCCGCATCACCTCGAAGTCCTCGCGCGCGTAGTCCGCGGTGTCACGGAGCGACCACGCCCGCGCCATCGCCGCCCGCGCCGGCGTGGTCCCGCCCTTGGGGATCCGCTTGGCGGTGAGCCGCACCACCTCCAGCGCGACGGCGCGCCGCATCGCGAGCACGTCGAGCAGCATCCGCACGATCCCGGGCTGCTGGCGCTCGGGCTTGCCGTAGCGCACGTACGCGGCAAGTACCTCGATCGACCAGTCGCGATAGGCGCGGACCACGATGCCGGATCCGCGGCGCGGTTCGACGAGGTTCCATTCACCGAGCCGGCGGAGCGCTTCGCGCAGCGTCGGGCGCGAAGCACCGAGCTGACGCGCCAGCTCGCGTTCGGCGGGCAGCCGGGTTCCCGCCGGATACGCGCCACCGACGATGTCCTTGAGCAACGTCTCGAACACTGCGTCGATCGCCGTCAGCTCATTGGTTTTCACGGTCACCATCGTGTGCCCCCGGCCGCTGGTCTGCTCAATTGGTAAGACCACCTGAATGGCAGATCAAGAGAATTCGCACCCTGCTCTCCGGGGATATCAAGCGACGAGAATCACGCGTCTCTGCGACGGTTGACTACCGACCGCCGGTGGCGAACCGCTTGGCGAGGGGCGATGGAAGGACAACGCACGGGCCACGACACGGTCCCTGAGACGTTGCGGCAGCGCCGCGTTGTCGCGGCGCGCGGTTCGTCCCACGACACCGCGTCCCGGGATCGCTGCTGCGCGCGGGGCGAGGCTGCTGCCGACCGGCGCGCATGGCCGAATGCGTTGCCGCTGTAGCGCTTCGCGCACGGCTCGCGCTGCGCGCGCCGCGCGCGCCGCGCGCGCCGCGCGCGCCGCGCGGCATTCTCGCAGACGAGCGAGCCTTGCGGGAGGTTCCATACGCGCTGATCACAGCCATCGTCATGTGTAGGTGGTTCGCCATCAGCCGCGGCGCGCGCTGCGTGAGGCCGACGAGAAACTACCCGTCATTACAGGCAGGTCGCCTTGACGCCCACGGACGAGGGTCGCTAGGTTCCGATCTATGACCAAGGCCAAGGCAGGGGGAGAGCAGCCGGTCGAGATACCGGACACGCTCCCCATCCTCCCGCTGCGCAACTCCGTGCTGTTTCCCGGAGCGATCATTCCCATCGATGTCGGTCGCCGCAAGTCGGTCCGTCTCGTCGAGGACGCGATCGCCAAGGAACGCCCGGTGATCGGTATTCTGACCCAGAAAGACGCGCGCACCGAGGATCCGGGGTCGGGCGACCTGTACATGGTCGGCTGCGCCGCCCGGATCCTCAAAGTCATCAAGCTCGCGAAGGACAACTTCTCCGTCATCCTGCAGGGCGTCTCGCGGTTCGAGGTGTCGACCTTCGACGGTGCCGAGCCGTTCCTCGCCGCCAAGGTTCGCAGCGTCCCGGACCCGACGTCGTCGGATGTCGAGCTCGACGCGCTCGTGATGAACCTCAAGGACATCGCCAAGCGCGTCGTGAAGCTGATGCCGGAGTTGCCCAAGGAAGCCGGCGCGCTGGTCGACAGCGTCACCGAGGCCGGTCATCTGGCCGATCTCATCACGAGCCACCTCGAGCTCGAGGTCGGCGAGAAGCAGGACGTCCTCGAGACGTTCGATCTCAAGACCCGGACCCGCAAGGTGCTGCAGTTCCTGTCGCGCCAGCTCGAAGTGCTGAAGGTTCGCGAGCGGATCAACACGCAGGTCCAGGAGGAGATGGGGCGCAACCAGCGCGAATACGTGCTGCGCCAGCAGCTCAAGGCCATCAAGGAGGAGCTCGGCGAGCTCGACGACGGTGGCGGCGATCTCGACGAGTTCGCCGAGAAGATCACCAAGGCCAAGATGCCCGAGGAGGCCGAGAAGGTCTCGCGCAAGCAGCTCGATCGCCTGAAGGGCATGCAGCCGTCGTCGGCGGAGTACACCGTCACGCGGACGTACCTCGAGTGGCTCGTCGAGCTGCCGTGGTCGGTCTCGACCGAGGATCACATCGAGCTGCCGGAGGTTCGGCGCTGCCTCGACGAGGATCACTACGATCTCGACAAGGTCAAGAAGCGCATCGTCGAGTACATGGCGGTCCGCAAGCTGAAGAACGACAAGAAGGGACCGATCCTGTGCCTGGCGGGCCCCCCGGGCGTCGGCAAGACCTCGCTCGGTCGCTCGGTCGCGCGCGCGATCGGCCGCAAGTTCGGCCGGATCTCGCTCGGCGGCGTGCGTGACGAAGCCGAGATTCGCGGCCACCGGCGGACCTACGTCGGCTCGCTGCCGGGTCGCATCATCCAGGGCATCAAGAAGGCGGGCACCAACAACCCGGTGTTCGTGCTCGACGAGATCGACAAGCTCGGTCACGACTTCCGTGGCGACCCCGCCTCGGCCCTTCTCGAGGTGCTCGACCCCGAGCAGAACAGCTCGTTCAGCGATCACTACCTGGAGGTGACCTTCGACCTGTCGAAGGTGCTGTTCATCGCTACCGCGAACCAGCTCGATCCGATCCCGTGGGCGCTGCGCGATCGGCTCGAGATCATCGAGCTCCCTGGCTACACCCGCCAGGAGAAGAAGATGATCGCGCGCAAGTTCCTCGTGCCCAAGCAGCTCGACGATCACGGGCTGACCAACGATCGCTGCGAGATCACCGACGAGGCGCTGTTCGAGATCGTCGATAGCTACACGCGCGAGGCCGGCGTCCGCAATCTCGAGCGCGAGATCGGCTCGGTGTGCCGCGCGGTCGCCGTCAAGGTGGCCGAGGGGCAGGCCAAGGATCACGAGGTTATCAATCCGGCCGTCGTCGAAGAGGTGCTCGGACCGAAGAAGTTCGTCAGCGAGGTCGCGGAGCGCGTCGGTGAGCCAGGCGTCGCCACCGGGCTCGCCTGGACGGCGGTCGGCGGTGACATCCTGTTCATCGAGGCCACCCAGATGCCGGGCAAGGGCAAGCTCACCCTGACCGGACAGCTCGGCGACGTCATGAAGGAGTCGGTGACGGCCGCGCTGTCGTTTGTGCGAGGCCGCGCGGCGGCCCTCGGCCTCGATCCGGGGAACTTCCTCGAGAACAAGGATCTCCACGTCCACGTCCCCGCAGGCGCCGTGCCCAAGGACGGACCGTCGGCTGGCGTGACGATGTACACCGCGCTGGTGTCCCTGCTGACCGGCGTGCCGGTGCGGCCCGATGTCGCCATGACCGGCGAGATCACGCTGCGCGGCAACGTGCTCCAGATCGGCGGGGTCAAGGAGAAGCTGCTCGCGGCCCACCGTGCCGGGATCAAGCGCGTGATCATCCCCGAGCGCAACGTGAAGGATCTGATCGACGTGCCCGAGGAAGTGAAGCGCGAGATGGAGATCCTGAGCGTCAAGCGGATGGATGAAGTGCTCGCGCTGGCGCTCAAGGACCCGCCGCCGTCGATCATCGCCTTGGCCAAGGCAGCCCAGGCCGAGACTCAAGTCACGGCCTAGCGATCCGCGGATCGGGACGGCGTCTCGTTTGTCTCGTTCCCGGACAACCGGACGCAGTGACCTGGAGAACTCGATGGGGACGGTGTCTCTTTTGTCTCGTTCCGCCGAGGTCACGCGCTCCTTGCGAGTCCTCGGCGTCCGCCGTGGAGCGACCGCGCCGACCGCAGGCGGAGGTCCGTCCTCAAGACAGATGAGACACCGTCCCCATCAAGTGCGCTGAATCATTCGGTGCATGTGTCCGTCCTCGAGACAGATGAGACGCCGTCCCCGCAAGGCACCGAAGCGAACGGTGTGTTCCGTCGGAGTCGTGGCGCCTTGCAGGCGTTGTCTTCAAGCCCGGCATTGCGCTTTGCCACATGGAGCTTAGTTTTTCGCCGATGGGCAGCTGCCGAAACCATGGTCGACGCGCATGTGCGGACCGACCAATGGGCGGCGGTGCACGGTCGCGGCGAGCGTTTTGCACGCAATCGACCCGCCCGATCGTGCTGCCAACCTTGACGCCCTCTTACGGGGTGACTAGGTTGCCCAGCACACACATCTGAAGTTGAGGAAATCACGTCATGGGTAAGATCATCGGCATTGACCTCGGTACCACCAACTCCGTGGTCGCGATCATGGAAGGCAAGGAACCCAAGGTCATCTCCAACGAGGAAGGCGCTCGCCTGACCCCGTCGGTGGTCGCCTTCGACGACAAGGGCGACGTCCTCGTAGGCCAGATCGCCCGGCGTCAGGCAATCACCAATCCCGAGAACACCGTGTTCTCCAGCAAGCGGTTCATGGGGCGCAAGTCCAATGACCCCAACGTTCAAAGCGAGAGCAAGCGCGTGCCGTACAAGGTCCTGTCGGCGCCCAACGGCGACGCGGCCTTCGAGATCCGCAGCAAGCGCTACTCGCCGCCGGAGATCGCCGCTCGCATCCTGATGAAGCTGAAGCGCGCTGCGGAGGAGTACCTGGGCGAGACGGTGACCGAAGCGGTCATCACGGTCCCGGCGTACTTCAACGACAGCCAGCGCCAGGCGACCAAGGACGCCGGCAAGATCGCCGGTCTCGAGGTCAAGCGCATCATCAACGAGCCGACGGCCGCGGCGCTCGCCTACGGTCTCGACAAGACCAAGGAGCAGCTGATCGCCGTGTTCGACATGGGCGGCGGCACGTTCGACATCTCGGTGCTCGAGGTCGGCGACAAGGTCGTCGAGGTCGTCTCGACCAACGGCGACACGCACCTCGGTGGCGATGACATCGACAACCGGCTGATGGACTGGCTGGTCGACGAGTTCAAGAAGGACACCGGCATCGACGTCAGCAAGGACAAGATGGTGCTCCAGCGCCTCAAGGAGGCCGCGGAGAAGGGCAAGATCGAGCTGTCGAGCGTGCAGGAGACCGAGATCAACCTCCCGTACCTCACCGCCGATGCGACGGGCCCCAAGCACCTGCTGAAGAAGCTGTCGCGCGCCAAGTTCGAGCAGATGATCGAGGACATCGTCGCGCGTGCGATGGAGCCCTGCAAGAAGGCGCTGGCGGACGCCGGCAAGAAGGTCAGCGACATCCACGAGGTCGTGCTCGTCGGTGGCTCGACGCGGATCCCGATGGTCCAGGCCAAGGTCAAGGAGTTCTTTGGCCGCGAGCCGAACCGCAGCGTCAACGCCGATGAGGTCGTAGCGCTCGGTGCAGCCGTCCAGGGCGGCGTCCTGTCGGGCGACGTCAAGGACATCCTGCTGCTCGATGTCACGCCGCTGTCGCTCGCGATCGAGACCCTCGGTGGGGTTGCGACGGTGCTGATCCCGCGCAACACCACGATCCCGACGCGCAAGAGCGAGACGTTCTCCACCGCCGCGGATAACCAGCAGTCGGTCGAGGTCCACGTCACGCAGGGCGAGCGCCAGCTGGCCAAGGACAACAAGACGCTCGGCAAGTTCCAGCTCCAGGGAATCCCGTCGGCGCCGCGCGGCGTGCCGCAGATCGAAGTCACCTTCGACATCGACGCCAACGGCATCCTGAACGTGGCGGCCAAGGACAAGGCGACCAACGCCGAGAAGACGATCCGGATCGAGGCGTCGAGCGGATTGTCAGACGCTGACATCAAGCGCGCCGTGGACGACGCCGCGCAGCACGAGGCCGAGGACAAGCTCCGCAAGGAAGCGATCGAGGCCAAGAACCAGCTCGATACGCTGATCTACAGCACCCGCAAGCTGGTCCAGGAGAACGGCGCCAAGCTCGGGGAGCCCGAGAAGCTGATGATCGAAGAGGAGCTCAAGGCGGCCGAGGCGGTGCTCGAGCGCAACCGCGACCCCGACAAGCCGGACGATCTGCGCGCGGCGTTCGAGAAGCTGCAGGCGTCGGCGCACAAGCTCGCCGAGGCGATGTACAAGCAGGCCGGCGGCAGCGACGGGCAGCCGGGTGGCGAGGGCGGCGGCCCCCAGCCGGGCCCGGGTGGTGGCAGCGGCGGCAAGGATGATGTGATCGATGCCGAGTTTGAAGACAAGTCGTAGCGAATGACCGCGTGAGCGGACGGGCCGGGCACCTCGCTCGGCCCGTCGTCGTTTCGGGCGTCTGTGTGGTCATCGCCGACATGCGCGCCGAAAAATACCGATCTTCGCGGCGAGAGACGGTCGAGGCATACTGATCGGATGCGTTGGCTTCTGCTGGTCGCACTGATCGCTGGCTGCGCCGAGCTCGGGGTGGTGACCGACGGGACGACCATCTCGGTTGGCAAGCCGAGCCACGGCTATCTGATCGAAGGCGTGCGGTTGCCGGATGATGGCGAAGGCTTCATCACGCGCGAGGTCTGGCGCAACCGCAACAACCGGTTCGGCACCGACGAGACCATCGATCTCGTCACCGGGGTTGCGCGCCGGATGCAGGCGCAGGTCTCGGACGTCAGGCTCGTGGTCGCCGATCTATCCGGCAAGGGCGGCGGTGCGCAGGCCGCGTTTCATCGCTCGCATCAGACCGGACGCGACATCGATCTCCTCTATTACATGCGCGACGCCAGCGGCCAGCCATTCGAGGCCGACGCGATGCACGCGTTCAACGCCGCGGCGCGAGCGACCGACGGCACCGGCCTCACGATCGACGTCCCGCGGACCTGGCTTCTGGTCAAGGAGCTGGTCACCTCGCCCGAAGCGGCGGTGCAGTGGATCTTCATGTACGAGCCGATCGCGAGTCGGCTGCTCGACCATGCGCGGCAGATCGGCGAACCCGACGCGGTCATCGCGCGGGCGCGCCGGACGCTGCGGCAGCCCGGCGACTCGGCGCGCCACGATGATCACCTGCACGTGCGGGTGTATTGCGCTGCGGCCGATCGGATCTACGGCTGCGTCGACATCGGGCCGATGGAGCTGCTCGCCGAGCGCCAGGCCGAGCCACCGGCGCTCGCCGAGCTGCTGCGGGCCTCGCCGCCGTTCGCGCGGCTGCTGCGGACGCGGATCGATCGCGTATCGCTCAACAGCTGGCGGTGACGCGGGAGCCGGTCCATTCACCCCACCGCGCGTCGCGTCGCGCGGCTAGCTCACATGGCTCCCGACCCATGCGTTTCTGGTTAGCGGTCAGTCGGTGATCACTCGGTGATCAGGCCGCGCCGGATGTACAGCGGGCGGCTCGCCTCGCGCAGCCGGGGCAGCGCCGCCGCGAACACGAGCGCGCTCGCGATGCAGATCACGCCGGCGATCGCGAACGTGTGGATCGCGCCGACCTGGTTGGCGAGCGCACCCTCGAGCAGCGCCCCGATCGGCGATCCGCCGAAGAACGCCACGGCGTACAGGCTGATCACGCGGCCGAGCATCTTGTCGTCGACGATGGTCTGCACCAGCGTGTTGGTCGCGGCGAGCTGCATCATCATCGACATGCCGATCACGAACATCACCGGCATGGCGATCCACATCGTGAACGCGAGCTCGAACGCCACCAGCCCGAGCCCGAGGCCGAGCGCGCAGCGCTTGATCACCGTCGGCAGGCCGAGCACCGAGCTGCGGCTCGCCAGGTAGAGCGCGGCGACGAGCGCACCGCATCCGGCGGACCCCATCAGGAGGCCCAGGGTGTGAGGCCCGCCGCTCAGCGTCGTCGTGGCGACGATCGGCATCAACGCGCCATACGCGCCGCCGAGCACACTCGACACCGCGAGCAGCAGCAGCACCGCGCGCACCAGGGGCAGGTGCCACACGTAGCGCATGCCTTCGCTCAGCTCGGCGCTCACCCGACCACGGCGTGCCGGCAGCGGCCGCTTGGCGACCCGCATCATCAGGAGCGAGGTGATCACGGCGAGGTAGCTGGCGGCGTCGATCGTGAAGCACAGGCCCGCGCCGCCGAGGTCCAGCAGCAACGCCGCTATCACCGGGCCGATCAGGCGGGCGCTGTTGACGATCGACGAGTTGAGCGCGATCGCGTTGGGCAGATCGGCGCGGTCGTCGATCATCTGGCTGAGGAACGACTGCCGCGCCGGCAGGTCGAAGCCGTTGATCACGGCTTGTACGGCACCGAGCACCAGCAGGTGCCAGATCGTCATGGTGTGGGTCAGCGCGGACACGGCGAGCGCGGCCGACTGCAGCAACGCGATGATCTGGGTGATGAGGATCGTGCGGTGGCGGTCCCAGCGGTCGACGAGCACCCCCGCGAACGGCGCGATGAACGACGTCGGCGCCTGGCTGAAGAACGCCACCAGGCCGAGCACCAGCGCCGAACCGCTCAGCTGGTACGCCATCCAGCTGGTCGCGAACCGGGTCAGCCAGGTGCCGATGACCGAGATTCCCTGACCGGCGAAGAACAGCCGGTAGTTGCGGTGGCGCAGCGCGCGGCCCATCCGGCCGACGAAGCTCTGTCCCTGCGGTCCCGGTCCGCCTTCACGGGGCGGCGGCGTGCGCGGGCTAGCTGGATTTGGTGGCACGGGTTACGGCAGTGAAATCGAGGGATGACGGCGGGAGCGAGAGGGAGAGGGAGAGGCCGGTGACGATGTGATGCGCGAGCATCCGCGTCCGGTTCGCCGCCCGTACCAGCATACCGCGCGGCGTCGTGGATCGGCTACCCGGTCTACCCGGGGCCCGCCGATCCCAAGCTCCGACATGGTCCAACGCCGCCTCAGGGTGCCTCACGACCGCCGCAATCCGCGCGATGCGAGCACACCCGGTCGTACCTGCCGTCGACCCAGCTCGAGACGCGGGCGGACAGCTCACCGGGTCTTGTCGATCGATGTGGCGAAGATGCCGCCGGGCTTGTCGTACAGATCACCCGCTCACAGGGTCGACCAGATACGTTTGGGGCACAACGGCGATCGAATTTCGCGAGCTTGCGCGGCCGGTTCGCGTGTCCTGATCGACCTTCACAAAGACGTGGAGAGCAGAGGTTCGGCGCGTCTTGAATCGGGTTGCTGGCGCGGACGGCGATGCCTGACCGAAATATGTGCGGGCGCGCAACCTGGCGCTCTGGCTGGGCGAGGCGGTCGAGGATCGCGCGCATGAGCTCGCGCCCCAGCACGACGCCGATCGCCGGACACCGGGGCTTCCAGATGCGATCGAGGTTCGCTAGCTTGCGGGCCGGTCGGCGGACCCGCTCAGCGGTGGACGGCGAGCTTGAGCATGGCGTCGGTCGCCTTCAGCAGCGTGGCACGCTCGCTCGCCGTCAGCGTCGTGGCGAGCGCACGCGAAAGCCACGCGCGGCGGGCTCGTAGCTCGCCCTCGAGCACCCGTCGCCCACGCGCGCTCAGCGCGATCGAGATCTCGCGACGGTCCGTGGTGCTGCGGGTCCGCGTGATCGAACCGGCGCGCTCGAGGCTCATGATCAAGCGGGTCAGCGATTGCGGCTGCAGCCGCTCCTCGGCGGCGAGTTGGTTCGCCGGCATCGGCCCGGCGCGGTTGAGCGTGCTCAGGAGGCTGAGCTCGGACAGGCTCGCGGTGCCCGGTGCTCGCTCGGACCGCAGGCGCCGGCCGAGCGACAGCACGGCACGAACGATGCGGTCGGCCGCGTCGCGCTTCATCGCTGAACCGTACTACGCATAGCGTGGCAAACGAACATCGTGCCGCAAGATGCCGCGTCGTGACGCCGCCATCCAGCGCTGCGGGCGCTGCACGTGTACGCTCGGCAGGTCATCCCGACGGCTCTCCGTCACGACCGAGAGCTTCACCGATGGCGACCAGCGTGTCTTCGCCGTTCGTGCGCGCGCACAGCTCGCGGCTGCGAACACCTGATGCTTACCGGGCTTGACGACTCGCGCCCGCGCGAGGCTCCGCTCCCCCACGGAGGGTCGCAAGCAGTTGACGAGACGTGAGCGGCGAGCACGTGGCCGATCACCGTGGCGGCCGCCTAGGGGCTGGATTCAATGAACGCGGTCACGTGCGCGCCCCGTCACGACGCGGTCGACGCCGAACGATCAGGTTCATTAGATCCGGCCGCATAGGGGGCTCCCGGATGGCTACGTCGATCGAGCTCCATCGCGATGCGCTGCTGTCTCCGTCGATTTGCAAAATGATACGCAGAGCGTATGATATGGCACATGGCGTGGTCATGGCCGTGAGCGAACGCAAGCTGCACCTGATCGAGGCGTTGCGCTGGTCGGCGGACCGCGATGTCGAGTGGGTCGAGATCCTCTCCGCCGGCATCGCCATGGCCGCGCCGGTGGCCGTCGGTGCGGCGCTCGGCCACCTCGCGATCGGGCTCGCCGCGTCGGTCGGCGGCCTCTTGATCGGCGACGTGCCACCCGGGCCCACCGTGAGCGACCACGCGCACCGGTTGGCCCGTGTCCTCGCGCCGGCGGTGGTCGCGTCGGTCGCGGCCACGCTCGCCGCGGGTCACGGCTGGATCACCGACGCGGTCGTCGTGTTGCTCGCGACCGCCGCCGCGACCGTGGGCTCCTACAGCCGTGGCCTCGCGGTCGCCGCCATGCGCTTTGTCCTGTTCCTCGTCCTCACCGTCACTGCTGCCGACGCCGCGGCGCGGCCGGTCGCGCACCTCGTGCTGGTCATGACTGGCGCCCTGGGTGCTGCCGCCGTCAGCCTCGGGCTTGGCGCGCTACCGGCGCCGCATCGGCGCAGCCGTCCGCCGCTGTCCACCCACGCGGCCGCGAGCGCCACCTCGGCGAACCAGTACGCGCGCTGGAAGCGGACGCTCTCCCACCGCGCGGGCTGGCAGTACACGCTGCGGCTCGGCGGTTGCCTCGGCATCGCGGCCATCGCGCGCTGGTCCTGGCCCGGTCACCACTTGCACTGGATCGCGCTCGCCGTGGCGATCCTGACCCAGCGCCAGGTCGAGCGGTTTCCGATCAAGACCACGCAGCGGACGCTCGGCACCCTGCTCGGCGTGCCCGCGGCGAGCCTGTTCGTCGCTGTCCGGCCCCCGGTCTGGGGCCTGGTCATCGGCATCGGCGTGCTCGCGAGCCTGCGTCCGCTACTCAAGGCGCGCAGCTACCTCGCCTACACCGCGGTGATGACGCCGCTGATCGTCCTCATCATGGGCGCGAACCGACCGCTCGGCGCCGGCATCCTGTTCGACCGGCTGATCGCGACGCTGATCGGCGCCGGCCTGGTCATCGCCGCGAATCTACTCGCGGCACGCTGGCTCGCGGGCACGATGCCCGTCGCACCCGCCGCACTCAGCGCTTCGCACAGCGAAACGAGCTGAGGTCCACGCGGTAGAGATTGCGCGAGCCGTTGTAGACGTTGTCCAGCGCCTCGCGCTGGATGTCGGCGTAGCTGGCCGGCGTGGAGCGGGGGGCTCGATCGGGTGCCGGCGCAAACCGCTCGCTGAAGAAGTACAGCGTGCGGCCATCTGCCGACACCGACGGATCACCCTCCCCGAAGGCCGAGCTCACCGGGGCGCTCAGCGGGCTCGGCTGCGTCCAACCATGGGTCGTCCGGCAACTCACGAACAGATCGCCGTCGCCCTTCGCGGAGTCGCGATCGAACACGAGCAAGCTCTCGTCGGGCGCGATCGCGGGGTCGCCACCGGAAAACGGCAGCGCCTCGGGAGCCTCGAAGCCCTGGGGCGCCTTCGCGGCCCGAAACATCTGGTCGCCGCGCGAGAAGTACAGCACTCCGCTCCGCGTCAGCGACGGGGCGAATTCACCGGCGGCGGTATTGATCCCCGCTGCCAGGGCCGCCGGTTCACCCCAGGTGCCATCGGGCCGGCGCGGCACGTGCCAGATGTTGAAGTCGCGGCGCACGACCCCCGCGGCGTCACCGGGCAGCGGCCGGTTCGAGATGAACACGAGCGATCGCCCGTCGGGCGCGAACGACGGATCCCCATCGCGCCAGATCCCCGAGAACGACGCCACCACCGGCGTGCCCCACGCACCGTTGCTGCGCCGCGATTCGACCACCGTCATGTGGCGAAACAGATGGTCGGTCACCACGAACAGCATCGTCGCGTCGTCGGGCGCGACCGTCGCCTTGAACTCTTCGGCGGGCGTCGAGATCACGCCCGGTCCCACGATCTGCGGCTCTGCCGCCAGCGCGATCGGCGCGCCGGGTGCGGGCGCGGTGTCTGCAGACACCACACCGATCAGGGCGCAGACGACGAACGCGGCAGCGATGGGCCGGGGTAGCTTCGGTGGCACGCACCGACGATGCATCGTCGCAGACGCTGGCTCCATGACTCTGCGGCCAGCGGTATCTCCCAGGCTGGGAGCGGCACGACGCTCGAGGGGCCTCTCGAGGTCATCGATGGCTCAGACTGCGGATTGTCTTCTCCGCGTAGTAACGCACGAGCTCGATGTGCTCGGGGGCGAGCGTTCCAGGAGAGATTTCGTGCTCGCGCACAATCTTGTTGAGCTCGTGGAGCGTATAGCGCGCCGCGGAAGTTCGAAAGCTTCAGATGATCAAGCTTCATGACGGCTCGGGGCTCAGCGCCAGCTTACCCCGAACCATCAGCCGGTGGCACGGCTCGCGATCAGCCGCGGACCAGCTCGCGCCAGCTGTGGCGGTCGCGGCCGATCATCGCATCGGCTTCGGCGGGGCCGGCCGAGCCGGGCTCGTAGAGGTGGACGCCCGGGGTCGCTTCCCAGATCTGGAGCGCCGGCTGGATCAGCTCCCAGGCGCGATCGACGGAGTCGCGGCGGTTGAACAGGGTGGCGTCGCCGCGCATGCAGTCGAGCAGCAGGCGCTCGTAGGCCTCCGAGATCGGGCGCTTGAACGCGTCGGCGTAGGTCATCGTCATCAGCACGTTGCCGACGTTGATGTTCTCGCCCGGGACCTTGGCCACGAAGCGCAGCGAGATGCCCTCGTGGGGCTGGATCCGCAGCGTCAGCACCGCGGGTTGCAGCACGCTGCCGGCCGCCTCTTCCTTGAACAGGACGAGGGGGACGGCGCGGAAGTGGATGTTCACCTCGGTCAAGCGCTCGGCGAGCTTCTTGCCGGCGCGCAGGTAGAACGGCACGCCTTGCCAGCGCCAGCTATCGATCATGAAGCGCATCGCGGCGAACGTCGGGGTCTGCGAGTCGCGCGCGACGCCGTCCTCCTGGCGGTAGCCGCGGTACTGGCCGCGCACGCAGTGGTTGGCGACCTCGTTGAGATCGAGGTTGCGCACCGAGCGCAGGAGCTGCGATTTCTCGTCGCGGATGTCGTCGGCCGAGAACGACGCCGGGACCTCCATCGTGACCAGCGACAGGACCTGGAGCAAGTGGTTCTGGATGATGTCGCGGACGACGCCCGTGGCCTCGTAGAACGAGCCGCGGCCCTCGATGCCGATCGACTCGGCGGCCGTGATCTCGACGTAGTCGATGTGGTTGCGATTCCACAGCGGCTCGAAGATCGAGTTGCCGAACCGCAGGACCAGGATGTTCTGGACGGTCTCTTTGCCGAGGTAGTGATCGATGCGATAGATCTGCGACTCGTCGACGTAGCTCGCGATCATCTCGTTGAGCTGGCGCGCGGAGACCAGGTCGCGGCCGAACGGCTTCTCGACGATGACCCGGCACGCCGGCTTGCCGGGCGCCTGGACGTCGCGCGTGATCAGCTTGTGCTGCTCGAGCTTCTGCAGGATCAGCGGGAACACGGCCGGCGGCGTCGAGAGATAGAACACCCGGTTGCCGCGCGTGCCGCGCGCCGCGGCGGCATCGAGCTTGGCCTTGAGCGCGACGTAGGTGGCGTCAGCGTCGAAGTCGCCGCCGACGTAGTCGAGCGTGCTGGCGAACTTGTCCCACATCGCGGGTTCGACCTTGCGGCGCGAGAACTCGGCGACCTTGGGCGTGAGCTTGTCGGCGAACTGCGCTGCCGTGAGGTCGCCGCGGCTGACGCCGATGATCACGGTCGGCTCGGCGACCGCGTTGTCGAGCATGATGTTGTAGAGCGCCGGGGCGAGCTTTCTGCCGGCGAGGTCGCCGGTAGCGCCGAAGATCACGATGGCGGTTGGCTCGGGGCGCCGGCGCTTGGTGGTGAGGTCACCGAGGATCTCACCGGTCACGGACGATCCAACAGCGGGTGGCGCGGGCGCGGGCTTCTGCGGTTCGGTCATGAGCGTGCGTCCTTGTAGGTTTTTGCGTAGTGCGCCGCACCGAACAGCGCCGCGCGCGGCTCGAGGGCGACGCGGACCGCCAGGGTGCGCGTCCATCGGGAGAAACGGCCTTTGGCATTGAAGCGATCGATCATCCGTGGGTGTTGAAGGGCAGGGAGGAGCTTGGGTGGGATCCCGCCGCCGATGACCACGCCGCCGGCCGCCAGGCCGCGGAGCGCGAGGTTGCCGGCTTCGGCGCCGAGGATCTCGACGAACATCTCGAGCGCACGGACCGAGGCGGCGTCGCTACGGTCGAGCCCGGCGCGCGAGATCGCCGCGTTGCGGTCGTGGCCGGCGAGTTGCGCGGTGAGCCAGGCCGGTTCGGGGCTGCCGGTGGCGTGGCGCACGAAGCTGTAGAGGTCGCCGATGCCCGCCCCGGATAGCACGCGCTCGTAGCTGACGTGACCACCGTGGCGGCCGCGCATGTAGCGCAGCAGCTCGATCTCCTCGTCGGTCCCGGGCGCGAAGTCGGCATGGCCGCCCTCCGAGGGCAGGGCGCGGTGGTGGGTGCCGTCGGAGACCAGCAGCGCCTCGCCGAGGCCGGTGCCGGGCGCGATGACCGCGATCGTGGCATCGCGACGCACCTCGCCGGCCGGCGGTTGCAGGACCACGAAGGCCGAGTCCGGCAGCACGAGCATGCCGAGCGCGGTGGCCTGCAGGTCGTTGAGCAGGGTGACCGGGATCCCACCGAGGTGGGTCGACACGCTGGCGCCGTCGATCGTCCACGGCAGGTTCGTGATCTCGGCGGTGTTGTCGATCACAGGACCCGCGACCCCGAAGCACGCGCTCTCGAGGCCGCGGCGGTCGTCGGCGGTGAGGAACGTGTCGAGGATGGCCTCGAGCGAAGCGTAGTCCGCGCAGGGAAACACCGCCTCGCGCACGATCGTCAGCGCCGCGTCGCAGATCGCGAGCACGGTCTTGGTACCGCCGATGTCACCAGCGAGCATCATGTCGCACCTCGCAACCCGGCCGCCGCGGCGGCGTCGAGCAACCAGACCAGATCGCCGTGCGCGGGCGCGATCAGCTGCGATGGATAGCGCGCGGGATCGCGCGGGCCCTCGAGGACCTGGGCGAGCGCGACGGCCTTGTCGGCGCCGCCGATCAGGAACCGGATGTGGCGCGCGGCGTTGATCGCCGGGGCGGTCAGCGTGAGCCTGGTCGTGGTGCCGTGGACCAGCGGCGACGTCACCGGATTGGCGACCACCCACCGCCGGGTCTCGTCGAGCGCTGGGCTGCCGGGGAACAGCGACGCGGTATGGCCGTCCGGGCCCATCCCGAGCAGCACGAGATCGAAGATCGGCGGCGCGCCGAGCGCGGCGACCAGGTCGCGCTCGTACGCGCGCGCGGCCGCATCGAGATCGGCGAGCTCGCTGGCGATCCGGTGGACGCGCGACGCCGCGAGCCCGAGCGGCTCGATCAGCGCTTCGCGCGCCATCCGGTAGTTGGAGTCGGCGTGATCCGGCGGCACCGAGCGCTCGTCGCCCCACCACAGATCGACATGTTGCCACGGCACGGCGTCATGGCCGCGCTGGGCGAGCAAGCGGAACAACCGCTGTGGGGTGGAGCCGCCCGAGAGTGCGATGCTGCACGTGCCGCGTTCGCTGACCGCCGCGCGTGCGAGCTCGGTAAGCTCGTCGGCCGCGGCGCGGCTGAGCGCGTCGAGATCATCGAACCGGCGGACGTCCGGCCCGTTCACTGCCGGCCCCATCAGCCGCCCGTGGGGCGCTCGACGTGACCGCCGAACTGAAAGCGCATCGCCGACAGGATCTTCTCGGCGAACGAATGATCCTGACGCGAGCGGAACCGGGTGAACAGCGACGCCGCGATCACGTCGGCGGGGACGGCTTCCTCGACCGCGGCCATCACGGTCCAGCGCCCCTCGCCGGAGTCCTGGACGTGGCCCGAGAACGTGGCGAGCGCCGGATCCTCGACCAGCGCCTTGGCGGTCAGATCGACGAGCCACGACGACAGCACGCTGCCGCGCCGCCACACCTCGGCGATCTCGCCGACCGGGAGCTCGAAGCGATGATCGGGATCGACCGTCGGGTTGCCGGCGCCACGCATGATGTCGAAGCCTTCGGCGAGCGCCTGCATGATGCCGTACTCGATGCCGTTGTGGACCATCTTGACGAAATGGCCGCTGCCGACCGGCCCACAGTGAAGATAGCCCTCCTCCGCGGTGCTGCCAGCACCGCCGGTGCGGTTGTCTCGCCCCGGGGTTCGCTCGACGCTGCCGATCCCCGGCGCCAGGGTCTTGAAGATGGGGTCGAGCCGGTGAACCGTGGCAGCTTCACCGCCGACCATCATGCAGTAGCCGCGCTCGAGGCCGAACACGCCGCCGCTGGTGCCGGCGTCGACGTAGGTGATCTGCTTGGCCGCGAGCGCCTTGGCGCGCCGGATGTCGTCCTTGAAGTACGAGTTGCCACCGTCGATCACGGTGTCCCCGGCCTCGAGTAACCCAGCGAGCTCGGTCACCGTGGACTCGGTCGGCGCCCCGGCGGGCACCATGATCCAGACCGCGCGCGGCTTGGCGAGCGCCGCGACCAGCGAGGCGAGCGAGGCGCTGGCCTTGGCGCCATCGGCCGCGAGCGCGTTCACCGCGTCGGGGCTGCGATCATAGACGACGCACTGGTGTCCGCCGCGCATCAGCCGGCGCGCCATGTTGGCACCCATCCGGCCAAGTCCGATCATTCCGAGCTGCATCCGGGTCTCCTGGTTGTATCCCACGGTTGGGCGGTGCGGGTTGTTCACCGCGCGAGCTGAGCTCGGGCGGCGGAAGCGATCTTGTCGGGTGCGCAGCCGAGCTTCGATGGCAGCTCGTTCAGCGGGGCCGACGCGCCGAACGTCCGCATCGTGACCATGCGGCCCACGTAGCGCTCCCCGGCGAAGCTCGAGGCTTGCGCGACGACGATGCACCGTTGATCGAGCTCGGCTTCGGTCACGACGTACCTCCAGCATCTAGGTACCGCACTCACGCGCGATGGCACTTCCCGCCGCGAACGGATCGCGGTGCGCCGTGGATTTATCGGTTGCGCCGGCGCGTCTTGTAATAGTTGATTAAGCCATTGGTCGAGGCGTCGTGGCTCGTTGCCGGCGCGTCACCATCGAGCTCCGGCAGGATCTTCGACGCGAGCTGCTTGCCGAGCTCCACGCCCCACTGGTCGAAGCTGAAGATGTTCCACACGATGCCCTGGACGAAGATCTTGTGCTCGTACATCGCGACCAGCGTCCCCAGCGTTCGCGGGGTGAGCTTGGGAGCCATGATGGACGTGGTCGGCCGGTTCCCGGCGAACGTCTTGTGCGGCACCAGCTGCGCGATCCGATCGCTGGGTACGTTGGCGGCCTCGAGCTCGGCGCGCGCCTCGTCGGGCGTCTTGCCCTTCATCAGCGCCTCGGTCTGCGCGAAGAAGTTCGCGAGCAGGATCGCGTGGTGCTGACCCAGCCGGTTGTGGGTCTCGATCGTCGCCAGGAAGTCGCACGGGATGAGCCGCGTGCCCTGGTGGATCAACTGATAGAACGCGTGCTGGCCGTTGGTCCCGGGCTCCCCCCAGACCACCGGACCGGTGGTGTAGTCGACCGGGTGGCCCTGGCGGTCGACGCTCTTGCCGTTGGACTCCATGTCGCCCTGCTGGAAGTAGGCGGCGAACCGGTGCAGGTACTGATCGTACGGCAGGATCGCGTGGGTCTCGGCGCCGAAGAAGTTCGCGTACCACACGCCGAGCATGCCGAGGATCACCGGGACGTTCTCGGCCAGCGGCGCGGTGCGGAAGTGCTCGTCCATGTCGTGGCCGCCGCCGAGCAACTCCTCGAAGCTGTCCATGCCGATCACGCAGGCGATCGACAGGCCGATCGCGCTCCACAGCGAGTACCGGCCACCGACCCAGTCCCAGAACTCGAACATGTTGGCGGTGTCGATCCCGAACCCGGCGACCTCCTTGGCGTTGGTCGACAGTGCGACGAAGTGCTTGGCCACCGCCTCGTTGCCGGCGCCGAGCTTGTCGAGCAGCCAGCCGCGCGCCGACTTGGCGTTGGTCAGGGTCTCCTGGGTCGTGAACGTCTTCGAGGCGACGATGAACAGCGTGCGCTCGGGATCGACGCGCTCGAGCGTCTCGGCGATGTGCGTGCCGTCGACGTTCGACACGAAGTGCACGCGCATGTCCGACTTCCAGTACGGCCGCAGCGCCTCGGTCACCATCACCGGGCCGAGATCCGAGCCGCCGATCCCGATGTTGACGACGTCGGTGATCGACTTGTTGGTGTGACCCTTCCACGCACCGCTGCGCAGGCGCTCGGTGAAGCTGCGCATCTTGGCCAGCACACCGTTGACCAGCGGCATGACGTCGGCGCCGTCGACGACGATCGGCCGGTTGCCGCGGTTGCGGAGCGCGACGTGCAGGACCGCGCGATCCTCGGTGCCGTTGATCTTGGCGCCCGAGAACATCTTGTCGCGCCAGCCGGCGACGTCGGCTTGCTGGGCGAGCGCGTGGAGCAGCCGCCAGGTCTCGTCGGTGGTGCGGTGCTTGGACCAGTCGATCAGCAGGCCGCAGACCTCGCGCGAGTGCTTCGCGAACCGCTTGGGATCGGCCGCGAACAGCTCGCGCATGGTCGTGTTTGCGATCGCTTGCTTGTGGCCGAGAAGGGCTTTCCACGCGGGCGAGCTGGTCAGGGATGACATGGCATACGAGCAAACCACGGTTCGTGACGCAGATCGATCGCTCGGCGCCGCCGTTCGCGCCTCCGCGGTGGTATGGCTGGCGGAACGGCGATGAAGAGCGCGGAGCCGGTGACGGCGCAGGCGACGGCGAGCGACCGTGAGCAGGGCCGCGTCCGCGAGTTGGTCGACGACCTGTCCGGATGGCGCCGCTGGGGGCCCTATGTCTCGGACCGCTCGTGGGGCACGGTTCGTGAGGACTATTCTCACGACGGCGACGCCTGGCGCTACCTGACCTACGACATGGCGCGCGCGAAAGCGTACCGCTGGGGCGAGGACGGCATCGCCGGGATCTGCGATCGCTACCAGCTGCTGTGCTTTGCGCCGGCGTTCTGGAACGAGCGCGATTCGCACCTGAAGGAGCGTCTGTTCGGCGTCGCGCCCTACGAGGGCAACCACGGCGAGGACGTCAAGGAGTACTACTTCCACGTCGACAACACGCCGACGCACTCGTACATGTGCCTGCTCTACAAGTATCCGCAGGCGGCGTTCCCGTATCGCCATCTGATCGAGCAGAACCAGCGCCGGCGCGGGCAGGGGCCGGAGTACGAGCTGCTCGATACCGGGGTGTTCGACGACAATCGCTATTTCGATATCTTCATCGAATATGCCAAAGCGGATCCCGACGATCTCGCGATCCGGATCACCGCGCACAACCGCGGCCCCGAGGCGGCGCCGCTGCATATCCTGCCGACGCTGTGGTTCCGCAACACGTGGGCCTGGGGCCCCGGCGCGGCGGGGGCCCGGCCGGAGCCGCGGATCACGTCCGAGCGGTGCGACGGCATCTGCCTGGTGACCGACGATAGCGGCGTCCCGGTCGATCCGAACATGCCGGCGCGCTACAAGCTCGGCCCGCGCCACCTGTACGGACCCGCCGGCGCGGCGATGTTCACCGACAACGAGACCCACGGCGAGCGGGTCTATGGCCCCGGCAGCACGAGCCGCAAGCTGCACACCAAGGACGCGTTCCACCGCGCGATCTGCGAGGGCGATCCGACGACCGTGCGGCCGGACGGCTGCGGCACCAAGGCGGCGCTGCACTATCGCCACGTGGTACCCGCCGGTGGCTGCGTGACGCTGCGGCTGCGGTTCACCGCCGCGCCCACCACGGCGCCGCTGACCGCGGTCGATGCGATCATGGCCGAGCGCAAGGCCGAGGCGGACGCGTTCTACGCCCAGCTCGCGCCCCGCGGGTCGACCGCCGATGAGCAGCTCGTCCAGCGCCGGGCGCTGGCGGGGCTCTTGTGGAGCAAGCAGAGCTACCTGTTCGATGTCGCGCGCTGGCTCGACGGCGATGATCCGGCGCACCCGCCGCCGGCTTCGCGCCGCACCGTCCGCAACGTCCACTGGCGTCACCTGAACTCGATGCGCATCATGTCGATGCCCGACAAGTGGGAGTACCCGTGGTTCGCGGCATGGGATCTCGCGTTCCAGTGCGTGCCGTTCGCGCTGGTCGACGCTCGGTTCGCCAAGGACCAGCTGTGGATGCTGCTGTTCGAGCAGTTCCAGCATCCGAGCGGCCAGCTGCCCGCGTACGAGTGGGAGTTCGGCGACCTCAACCCGCCGGTCCACGCGTGGGCGGTATGGCGGGTCTACAACATGGACCGCATCCGCAACGGCTCCGCCGATCGCGAGTGGCTCGAGCGCTGCTTTCACAAGCTGCTGATCAACTTCACGAGCTGGGTCAACAAGGTCGATCGCGACGGCAACAACGTGTTCGAGGGCGGGTTCCTCGGGCTCGACAACATCACCGTGGTCGATCGCAGCGAGCCGAGCCGCGACGGCGCCGTGCTCGACCAGTCCGACGCCACCGGCTGGATGGGGATGTTCTGCCTGAACCTCATGCGGATCGCGCTCGAGCTCGCGCGCGACAACCCGGTCTACGAGGGCATGGCGTCGAAGTTCCTCCAGCACTACGTCTACGTCGCGCACGCGATGAAGCACATGGGCGGTCGCGACGCCCAGCTGTTCGATAGCGAGGACGGGTTCTTCTACGACGTGCTGCGCTACCCCGACGGCAGCTCGCAGAAGTTCCGGCTGCGGTCGCTGGTGGGCCTCATCCCGATGTTCGCGGTCGAGCGGCTCGAGCTCGAGTGGATCGAGCCGTTCCACGAGTTCACGGCCAACCTCAACTGGTTCCTCAAGAACCGCCAGCACCTGGTCGACCAGGTGATCCACCCGATCTATCGTGCCGACGGCAAGGTCACCTATCTGCTGACGATCGTGGACACCGCCCAGCTGCGCCGGCTGCTCGGCCACATGCACGACGACGACGAGTTCCTGTCGCGCTATGGGATCCGCTCGCTGTCGAAGCAGCACCAGGCGCGGCCGTTCGAGTGGGGCGGCCACCGGGTGGCGTACGAGCCGGCCGAGTCGCAGGTCAAGCTCAAGGGCGGCAACTCCAACTGGCGCGGACCGATCTGGTTCCCGACGACGTTTCTGATCATCGAGTCGCTGCGCAAGCTGGGCACCGCGTTCGGCTCGCGGTTCGTCGTGGACACCCCGGCAGCGGGGATCCAGCCGATCTCGCTCCAGGCGATGGCGCGCGACATAGCCCGCCGGATGATCGACATCTTCCTGCTCGACGAGCACCACCGCCGCCCGGTGTTCGGCGGCGCGCGCAAGTTCGCCGATGACCCCCACTGGCGCGACCACCCGCTGTTCTACGAGTTCTTTCACGGCGACAACGGCGCGGGCATCGGCGCGAGCCACCAGACCGGATGGACCGCGCTGGTCGCTAACCTGATCGACGAGTGGCGCTAGGCTAAGCTCTGGACGTCCCGACATGGCCCTGACCCACCTCCAGATCCTTGCCAAGCGCTACCCGAGCGTGTCGGCGGTGCTCGCCGAGCTCGCCAACCTCGAAGCCGTGCTGACGCTGCCCAAGCCGGCGGTGCACGTGGTCTCCGATGTCCACGGCGAGCACGTCAAGCTGCGCCAGGTCGTCAACAACGCCTCGGGCAGCCTGCGCCCGCTGTTCGAGCGGTTGTTCGTCGGCCGGCTCACCGCCGCGGAGATCGAGCAGCTGCTCACGCTGGTCTACTATCCGCGCGAGACCTGGACCGAGCTGGTCCGCGAGCTCACCCCGGAGCGCCGCCGCGCGCTGCTCCACTGGGTGATCCAGAACGCCGCGATCGCGATGCGCGAGCTCGCGCGCCACTACTCGATCAAGTACGTCGAGCGGATCGTGCCCGATCCGTTCGACGCGATGTTTCGCGAGCTGATCTTCGCCGACGAGCTCGCGCGCCAGCCGGAGTTTCTGGACCGGCTGTTCGCGCCGTTCCTGCGCCACGAGCGCGATCCCGAGCTGGTCCGGATGATGGCGCGCGTGATCCGGAGCCTCGCGGTCGGCGAGCTGGTGATCGCCGGCGATCTCGGCGACCGCGGCCCGCGGCTCGACAAGGTGATCGAGCTGATGGAGGAGCAGCCGCACGTGTCGATCACGTGGGGCAACCACGACGCCAGCTGGATGGCGGCCAGCCTTGGCCATCCCGCGGCGATCGCCACGGTGGTCCGGCTATCGCTGCGCTACCAGCGGATCTCCCAGCTCGAGGATGGCTACGGGATCTCGATCGAGCCGGTGGCGCGGCTGGTCCGCGAGGCGTACGCCGACGATCCGGCGGAGCGCTTCCTGGCCAAGGCGATCGCCGACGGCGACGCCGGTACCGAGGCCGTGACGCTGGCGCGCATGCAGAAGGCGATCGCGATCCTGCAGTTCAAGCTCGAGGGCCAGGTGTTCGAGCGCCGGCCGGAGTGGAAGCTGGCTCACCGCGCGCTGCTCCGCCGCATCGATCCGGCGGCCGGCACGGTGGAGATCGACGGCGCGCGCTACCCGTTGCGCGATACCCGGTTCCCGACGATCGACTGGCGCGATCCGATGAAGCTGTCCGACGGCGAAGCGCGCTGCCTCGCCGAGCTGACCCGGGGCTTCGTCGACAGCCGGACGCTGTGGTCGCAGATGTCGTTCGTCGTGTCGCGCGGCCAGATGTCCTTGCGCCGCGACCTGTGCGCGATCTTTCACGGCTGCGTGCCGGTCGACGATCAGGGCGAGCCGCTGGCGTTCGTCGTCGACGGCGCGCCGCGGCGCGGCAAGGCGCTGCTCGATGCGTTCGAGGTCGTCGTCCAGCGCGCGTTTCGCAAGGGCGCCGACGCGGTCTCCGAGCTCGATCTCGACCTGCTGTTCTACCTGTGGACCGGCCCGCTATCGCCGTGCTTCGGCAAGGACCGGATGGCGACGTTCGAGACCTACTTCCTCTCCGATCCGAAGACCTACGAGGAGACCAAGAACCCGTATTTCCGGCTGCTCGCCGATCCGGTGTTCTGCGCACGGATCCTGCGCGAGTTCGGGGTCGACGAAGCCGCCGGCTTCATCATCAACGGCCACGTGCCGGTCCGGCTCGAGGCCGGCGAGACCCCGATCAAGAAGTCGGGGCGCGCGATCACGATCGACGGCGCGTTCGCCGCGGCCTACGGCGACAAGGGATTCTCGCTGGTGCTCGACGCGCAGCGGATCTATCTGGCCCAGCACCACCACTTCGAGAGTGCCGCCGCGGCGGTTAGCCGCCACGCTGATATCGTGCCCACTGTGTCCGATGTCGCAGTCCACGAGCGTCCACGCACGGTGAGCGACACCGAGACCGGTGATCAGATCCGCGCGGAAATCGCCGTGCTCGAAGAGCTGGTGCGCGCGTTCGAGGCCAATATCATTCGAGAGCGCTCGTAACCCATGCAAGAGGAGCCCGCGATGGCGCAGTCCCTGTTCGATCAACTCATCACGATGACCGTCGCGGTCTGCGACACCGGCGACATCAACTCCATCAAGAAGCTCACCCCGCGCGACGCGACGACCAACCCGTCGCTGATCGCCGCCGCCGCGCAGATGCCGGACTACGCCGACGTGGTCGATGGGGCGCTGCGCTGGGCCCAGACCGAGGCCAAGGGCGACGCCAGCAAGATCGTCGGCCTGGCGCTCGATCGGCTGTCGATCGAGTTCGGCCTGCGGATCCTGGCGATCGTGCCGGGCCGGGTCTCGACCGAGGTCGACGCTCGGCTGTCGTTCGACACCGCCAAGACGGTCGACAAGGGTCGCTACCTGATCGGCCTCTACGAGGCCATGGGCACGAGCCGGGAGCGCATCCTCATCAAGATCGCCTCGACCTGGGAGGGCATCCGCGCGGCGGAGATCCTCGAGAAGGAGGGCATCCACTGCAACCTCACGCTGCTGTTCGGCATGCACCAGGCGGTCGCCTGCGCCGACGCGGGCGCGACGCTGATCAGCCCGTTCGTGGGCCGCATCCTCGATTGGTACAAGAAGGCCGAGGGCCGCGACAGCTATCCGCCGGCGGAAGACCCGGGGGTCGTGTCGGTCACCAAGATCTACAACTACTACAAGAAGTACGGCTACAAGACCGAGGTCATGGGCGCCAGCTTCCGCAACCTCGGCGAGATCATCGAGCTCGCCGGCTGCGACCTCCTGACGATCGCGCCCAATCTCTTGACCGACCTCGGTGCTCAGACCGGCACGCTGGTTCGCAAGCTCGATCCCGCGAAGGCCAAGGCGATGACCATCCCCAAGGTCTCGTTCGACGAAGCGGCGTTCCGCGCCGCGCACGAGGTCGATCGGATGGCCAACGACAAGCTCGCCGAGGGCATCGCAGGGTTCTCCAAGGCGATCGTCTCGCTCGAGCAGCAGCTCGGTGAGCGCTACCGCGCGATGCAGGCAAAAGCCTAGCCTGGGCTGGGGGCGCTTAGTGGCCGGCCACGGGGCACGGGCCGACCGGATTGAGCTTGGGCGCCGGCGCCGATTCGAACGGCACACCGCCGTCGAGCACCGCGCCATCGGCGAGCGCGTTGGAGTCGGCGACCGCCGCATCGCCGGGGGCCGCGGCGGCGGCGTCGATCCCCTCGACGCGAGCGGTCTCCTCGGCGCTGAGCAGGTGGAGCGTGCGCAGCGCTTGCTCGAACGCGCGGGTGTGGGTCGCGCGCGCCTCGCTCGTGGGCGCCGACAGCACGAGGCTGAACGCGCGATCGGTCGAGAACGCGATCGCCTGGCGCAGGAAGTGTTTACCGTCGTCGTACTCGAACCAGATCGAGGCGAGGCCGGCGGCTTCGTTCTCGCGCGGCCCCGCCTGGACCGGACCGACCTTCAGCCGCTGCGCCTCGAGCTTGGACCGGAGCGCGCAGGCGTATCGCGCGGGGAAGCCTTCGTGGCTCGCCTGGCATGCGCGGGGCCACGAACAGTACAGCTCGCGCGTGAAATCCTCGCCGGTGAGGGTCATCTGACCCTGGGGCTCGCTGCGCCCCATCCAGAGCAGCAGCCCCGGATAGCTCGGTAGGTCGCTCGCCCGCCAGCCGCGCGGCACGACCAGCCGCAGCTGGTTGGTGCGCGAAGTGAACACGAGATTGTCGAGGTCGGCGGCCGAATCGTCGACGGCAACCACCGCGACGACGACCAGCGCGGCCATGACCGCGAGAGGGAACGCCGCTCGGCGGAGCCGCTGCATGACGGGATCACGCTAGCGGGTTGCGGTGACCGGCGCGAGTCGCGTCGCCGCGAACCGCTGCAAAGCCGTGGGCGAGGTCAGCCGTCGGGGCGCCAACACCGGAATCGTCGTCGAGATCTGCCACCGATCGCGGGGCGTTTTGCGCGCCGGTTCGCTTGCATTTCCTCGAGGCTGCCGCGCGGCCGACCTGAACAGAGTCCCAGGCAAAAACTTGATTCCTCCTGCATTCATCTTGTTGACGGAATCCATTCAGACGAATATTGTCACGATACCTCGTCGGACAGTAGTTGCTGCTATGTCCCACGAAGGTAGACGGCGCCCGTAGGGGGAGCTGCACATGGGACACACGGCGAACTGCTCGAGGGGGCAGTCCGCCGTAGATGTGTTCGCCGTGCGCGCGTCGTCGATCGGCTCACGCGAGGGACGTCACCGAGGGAGACTCCGTTGTTTTCACGTCATCGAGGTTGGACTGCACATACGTCGTCGACGGGGACGCTCGTTCCGTTCCGTGCGCATCGCCGTGCGGTGCTCGCGGACATCGCGCAACGCAGCGACGACGACGTCCCGCACGCCGGTGCATCTCCGCTGCGCGCCGCGCTTCTGAAGGAAGAGGATCTGCGCGCGATCGAAGGCACCTATCGCGACGGGATCACCGCCGTGCAGATCGTCGACGTGTTCACCAGCCGCGGGATCAAGTTCTCCGAAGCCAGCTTCCGCAAATACGTCCAGCAGGGACTCTTGCCGCGCAGCCGCCGGGTCGGTCGCAAGGGCAAGCACCGCGGCTCGCTCGGGGTCTATCCGTCCAAGACGGTGCGCCGGATCAACGCGGTCAAGCAGCTGATGGTGGACGGCTACACCATCGAGCAGATCCAGGGTCAGTTCCTGCTCTACACCGATCTCGTCGAAGGCGTCGCCGAGCACCTGACCGAGCTGTGGTCGCGGCTCGGCGGCGACGTCGTCAAGATCGATCCGGGCAGCCGGCGCGAGCTCGAGAAGCAGCTCGCCGATACCCGGCGCGACGGCGACCGCCTCGTCGAGAAGCTCGGCGAGCTCACGCGCCGGTTTGCCGCACCACGCACCGACAGTCTCCGTCTCGCCGGCGCCGCGGGGGGCGCCGAGGACTTGCTCTAGCGACGGTCACCCACGCCGTCAACACAGGCTCACCACAGGCCACTTGCTGCCACTTGAGGAGAACACGATGAACGACAACCGCGACGATGAGGACGTAGAGCTCGAGGGCGAGGACGGGGTCGAGGCCGACGTGGCCGACGACGATGCGGCGAACGATGCCGGCGAGGGCATCGCGGCCGAAGGCGAGCTCCCGCCCGAGGTGAGCCGCAAGGTTCGCCGGCGACGTCGCCGGACCCGGCCGCGCAGCAAGACGATCGCGATGAAGCGGCTGACCCGCGAGGAGCTGCGCCAGGGCGCGCTGATGTACCCGCCGGTCGATATCCCGCGGCCGACCTCGCGCGCCGAGTGCGTCGAGGAGATGCGGCCGTGCCCGTGGGTCGCCTGCAAACACCACCTCTACCTCGACATCAACCCCGAGACCGGGTCGATCAAGATCAACTTCCCCGAGCTCGAGCCGTGGGAGCTCAAGCACACGTGCGCGCTCGACGTCGCCGAGCGCGGCGGGATCACGCTCGAGGAAGTCGGCGAGATCATGAACCTGACGCGCGAGCGCATCCGCCAGGTCGAGGTCCGAGGCCTGCTGAAGCTCAAGATGGGATCGCCGTCGCCGGATGAGCTCGGCGCCGAGCTGCTCGCCGCCAAGATCCTCGCAGGTAATTGATCGATCGAACGGGGACGGGCCCGTCGACGGGCGATGCGACCGGCAGCGCCGCACGACTGCGCGGGGCTCGCGGCCAACCTCCTCGCAGACAACTGAACGTGAGCTGAGCGCTAGACCGTCGACGCCGTGGTTGGTATACGCGCCGCATGATCCGCCGTGCGCTGATTTCGGTAAGTGACAAGCGGGGTGTCGTCGAGCTGGCCGCCGCGTTGAAGGAGCTCGGCGCCGAGATCCTGTCGACCGGTGGCACGGCCGCTGCGCTGTCGGCCGCGGGCATCGCGGTCACCCAGGTCTCGGCGCACACCGGCGCGCCGGAGATCCTCGACGGCCGGGTCAAGACCCTGCACCCCAAGCTGCACGGTGGGTTGCTCGGCCGCGACACGGCGCCGCACCAGCAGGAGATGGCGGCCCACGGGATCGCGCCGATCGATCTCGTGGTCGTCAACTTGTACCCATTCGAGGCGACGATCGCCGCGCCGGGCACGACGTTCGAGCACGCGATCGAGAACATCGATATCGGCGGGCCGGCGATGCTCCGGTCGGCTGCGAAGAACCACGAGCGCGTCACGGTGGTGGTCGATCCTGCGGACTACGGCTGGGTCATCGAGGCGTTACGCGCGGGGGGCACGTCGCCGGCGCAGCGGCTCGCGCTGGCGCGCACCGTGTACGCGCACACCGCGGCCTACGATGCCGCGATCGCCGCGTATCTGTCATCGATCGAGGACGCGGCGGCGGACGCGCGCGACGCCGTGCCGGTCCGCCGCGAGCTGCCCGATACGCTCACCGTGCAGTGGCGCCGGCTCTACGAGCTGCGCTATGGGGAGAATTCGCATCAGAAAGCCGCGTTCTATGCCGACGCGCGCTCGCCGCTCGGCGCGACGCGGTCGGCGCGACCGACGATCGCCGCCGCCGAGGTCCTGGGCGGCCGGCAGCTGTCGTACAACAACATCCTCGATCTGGACGCCGCGCTCGGCCTCGCGCTCGAGTTCACCGAACCGGTGGCGGTGATCGTCAAGCACAATAACCCATGCGGCGTCGCCATCGATCGCGACGTCACGGCTGCGTACCGCCGGGCGCGCGAGGCCGACCCGGTCTCGGCGTACGGCGGCATCGTCGCGATCAACCGCGAGGTCGACGGCGAGCTCGCCAAGCTGTTCGCCGAGACGTTCCTCGAGTGCATCGTGGCGCCGAGCTACTCGGCCGCGGCGCGCGACGTGCTCGCCGGCCGGAAGAACCTCCGGGTGGTCGCGGCCGGCGGCGCCTGGCAGCCGCCGACCGGTGAGCTGGCGTGGTCGGTACGAACCATCGCCGGCGGCGCGCTGGTGCAGAGCGTCGATCACGGCATGGTCGAGCTGGCGTCGGCCAAGCTCGCGACGACGCGGGCGCCGAGCCCGTCGGAGCTCGCCGATCTGGCGTTCACCTGGCGCGTCACCAAGCACGTCAAGTCCAACGCGATCGTGTTCGCCAAGGATGGCGTCACGCTCGCGATCGGCGCCGGCCAGATGAGCCGGGTCGAGTCGGTGCGGATCTGCGAGCGCAAGGCCGGCGACAAGCTGGTCGGCTCGGTCGTCGCGTCGGACGCGTTCTTTCCGTTCCGCGACGGCGTCGACGTGCTGGCCGCGGCGGGCGCGGTCGCCGTGGTGCAGCCCGGCGGCTCGGTCCGCGACGACGAGGTGATCGCCGCCGCCAACGAGCACGGCGTCGCGATGCTGTTCACCGGGATGCGCCACTTCCGCCACTGACCTGGCCGCGCGGGGCGGAGTAGGATACGGCCGTGGTGCGAGAGCTGTCGCCGTGATCGAGGAGCTGGCGCACGCGTTCGAGACCGAGCCGTTCGACGTGTTCGTCGCCGTGCTGCGCAAGCGCGTGCAGCAGCTCGGCGTCGGCATGCTCGACGGCCGCGTGATCGCGAAGCTCGAGGCGGTGGCGCTCGCGGCGCAGCTGATCGCGGTCGTGCGCGGCGGGGTGCTCGGCGCGCTCGCCGAGCGGCCCGGCGACGCGCTGCGCGTGCTCGACGTGCTGCGCAGCACCGGCTTCACGGAGCTCGAGCCGGAGCGTGAGCGCCACGAGCGCGAGCGCGCCCGGCGATTTCCGCCGCCGGCGGCGGCGACCTGGCGCGAGATCGCCGAGCTCCGCGCGCTGGCGATCAGCCACCCCGACCACTGCCAGGTCGGCGCGCCGGCGACGCACGTCGAATTCGCGGCGCGGCTGGGCGAGGCGGGCACCGAGTTGCCGGGCGAGCTCCTGGCGCTGTATGCCGCGTGCAGCCACGTCACGCTGGTGTGCCGCCACGTCGCCGCGCCGGCCGCCAGCATCTGCCCCGGTGAGGCGCTGCGCCTCCGCGACGGTCGGCTGATCCTGTTCGACCGCCGCAAGCGCCAGCCGATGATGCAGTTCGTCGACCAGCCGGGCATCTCGATCGCACAGGCGCTGGGCACCTGGTGGCTGGTGCTCGAAGACGATCGCGCGCCGGCGACCCGGAGGCCGCTCGATCTACAGGGGCTTTTGCGGTTCGCGCTGCGCCGGTTGGAGGCGCCCACCGTCGAGGCGCTGTTGACCGATCTCGCGTGGCGCCGGTTCTTCACCTAGGGGCCGCACGGTTTCCGCGGCACAACGCGCTGGGACGCGTAGACCACCGGCGGTATAGATCCGGCCATGAAGATCCTCGTCATCGGGAGCGGTGGTCGTGAGCACGCCCTCGTGTGGCGGCTGGCACAAGCCGGCCATCGGATCGTCGCGGCGCCGGGCAACCCGGGGATCGAGGAGCTCGCCGAGTGCGTCGCGATCGCCATCGACGATCACCCGCGGCTCCTCGCGCTCGCCGTCGCGCGCGGGGTCGATCTGGTGGTCGTGGGCCCCGAGGCGCCGCTGGTGGCCGGGCTCGCCGATCAGCTGCGCGCGGCGGGGGTCGCGACGTTTGGACCGGGCGCCGAGGGCGCGCGGCTCGAGGGCAGCAAGGCGTTCAGCAAGCAGTTCTTCGCGCGCCACCGGATCCCGACCGCGCCGTTCGCGGTGGCGACGACGCTCGCCGAGGCCGAGCGCGCGATCGACGGGATCCTGGCGATCGCGCCCGACGGCGATGGCGGCGTGGTCGTCAAGGCCGACGGTCTGGCGGCAGGCAAGGGTGTGGTGGTGTCGAGCGACGCCGCCGAGGCCAAGGCCGCGGCGCGCGCGATGCTCGAGGCCCGCCGGTTCGGCGACGCCGGCGCGACCGTGGTGATCGAGCAGCGGATCCTCGGCCGCGAGGTCAGCGTGCTCGCGCTCACCGACGGCTTGCGGCTCGAGGTGCTGCCCGCGGCCGAGGATCACAAGGCGATCTTCGATGGCGATCGCGGGCCGAACACCGGCGGCATGGGCACGGTGTCGCCCGCGTGGATCAGCGAGGAGATGCTGTCGCGGATCCGCCGCGAGATCCTCGAGCCCACGCTGCGCGGCCTGCGCGCCGACGCGATCGACTACCGCGGCGTCCTGTACGCGGGCGTGATGGTCGAGCCGTCCGGGGCGCCGTACCTGCTCGAGTACAACTGCCGGTTCGGCGACCCCGAGACGCAGCCGCTGATGGCGCGGATGCGAGGCGATCTGGGCACCGTGCTTCTCGGTGCGGCGCGCGGCGAGATGCCGGTCGGCGCGCTCGGCTGGGACGCGCGGATGGCGGTGTGCGTGGTGGTGGCGGCCGCCGGCTATCCGGATGCCGCGCGCACCGGCGATCCGATCGGGGGGCTGGGCGCGCTGCACGACGTCACGGTGTTTCACGCCGGCACGGCGCGCCGGGCCGACGACGGCCAGCTGGTGTCGGCAGGCGGCCGCGTCCTCGGCGTGACCGCGCTCGGGCTCAGCGTCGATCAGGCGCGCTCCAAGGCCTACGCCGCGGTCGATCGGATCGAGCTGGCCGGCAAGCAGGTCCGCCGCGATATCGGTACACGGCAAGTGATACGCTAGTCGCCATGCCGCACATCGCTGGGCTCCGGGGGGTCTTGCCGGTCGCGTCGAAGCTGCAGGAGGTCGTCGGGGCAGGCGCAAGGCTCGACGTGGCCAAGGAGCTCGCAGCGGGAACGCTGGTTCGCGACCCGGGGCGCAGCGTGTACCGCTATCACCAGCGGTTCGCCGATGCGGCGACCGGCCGCACGCAGGTGCGCAAGATGGTCGTGTGCGCGGTCCGGATCGAGCCGTGGACCGACGGGCTGGTGCGGCCGCACGAGGCGACCGATCCGGCGCGCAAGGCCGCGGTGCTCGCCCAGCTGCGGGCGACCCGGATCTCGCCGGCTCCGGTGTTTGCGGCGTATCGCGACGCTGCCGGCGAGGTCGAACGGCTGTTTCGCAAGCTCGACGGCGAGCGGCCGACGCTCGAGGTGACCACCGCCGATCTCACCGTGCACCGGCTGTGGCGGGCCCAGAGCGCCGAGTTGCTGGGGCAGCTCCGCCACGTGTTCGCGCCCAAGAAGCTGACCGTGCTCGATGGCCATGACCGCTACGAGGCGCAGCTCGCGTATCGCGACGAGCTCGATGCGAGCCATCCGCTGGCGATGTATTCGTCCGCGAACTACGCGCTGATGTGCCTGACCGGCCTCGAGGACCCGGCGCTGACCGTCGCGCCGCGCCACCGCGCGATCCGGGGTGCGACGGCGAGCCAGGCGGCGCTCGCGGCCGCCAGGCCGTACTTCATCATCGAGAAGCTCGCGGGCGCGGCGAGCGATCTCGCGAAGCAGCGGGCCGCGCTCGCCGACTCGCTCGCCCATCAGCCGGCGTTCGTCGTGGTGTGGGCCGGCGAGCCCGATGCCTGGAAGCTGACGCTGTCGCCCGACGTCAGCCCGGTCGACGCGGGTGTCCAGGTCAACCGCGCGCTGCAGAAGCTCGAGCCGATCGTCGCCGATCAGCTGTTCGTCGAACGAGCGATGCCCGGCGCGAAGCTCGAGACCCACCTCGGGGCCGACGAGGCGTTCGCCGCCAAGGCCGACGCCGTGGTGATCATGCGGCCGCTGTCACTCGAGCAGATCAACCACGTCGTCGAGATCGGCGAGGTGTTGCCGCCCGGATCGACCGCGTTCGTCCCCCGGTTGGCGCCGGGCCTGGTCTCGGCCGTCGTCGATCGAGACGAAGATCTGGTGTGAAGCGCACGTAGCCGTAACCACGAGCGCCCACGGCCTCCGCCCTGGGGTCGGCGGGAGCGACCGGGCGTCTGCGCGCTCTCACCGAGCGCGCCTCAGTGTCTGGCCGAACTGGGTTGTCGCGATCCGGTAGTCGTGGCAACGTCGCTTGCGTCGGGGTCGTTGCCAGAGCAACCCGCACGCTGCTCACGCGCAGTAGCTGCGACGCAGGATCCGGGGTTGGTCGGCGGGGGGCCGGGGTTGGGCGATTCAATCACCCGTGCGACCAGCGGTTCGCGTGGATCCCGAGGGGGGAGCCACGCGGCTGGATGGCATGCGGGCACACCCAGGAGCAAACATGTGGAGCTTGGCGGATCGAATGGTAAAGGCGGTGTCCGACGTGACGGTGGGCACCGTGATCGTGCTGTTGCATGTTGCGCTGGCCGATCGCCAGCGGCGCCCGACGCAGCCGATCGTGCCGCAGCGCCGGATCCGCGCGTGACGCGAGGCGTTCGGCCGACGCCGGTCGACGCCAACCGCGTGCCGGTCCGCTGAATGTCGTACGGATCTGGTACCGGATCGCTGTGGAGATCTCGATCGCAACCTCGGTCCGCCGCGCGCAGCCGTCGGACACCCTGGCGCTCACCGCGCTCGTCAACCGTGCGTACGCCGTCGAGGCGTCGATCGTCGACGGCCAGCGCACCACGGTTGACGAGATCGCGACGCTGATCCGGTCGGGCGGCTTCCTGGTGCTCGAGTACGCCGGCGGGATCGCCGCGGCGGTGCTGTTTCAGGCGCCCGGCGAGCATAGCGGCCCGTCGCCGTCGCACGCGTACTTCGGCATGCTGGCGGTGATGCCCGAGCTTCAGGGCCTGGGGCTCGGCCGCCGCCTCGTCCAGGTCGCCGAAGCGATGGCCGAGGCGACCGGGGCGACCGCGATGAGTCTTCGCGTCATCAACCTGCGCGAGGAGCTCCGCCGCTGGTACAAGAGCCTGGGGTACCGCGAAGTAGGTACAGCTCCCTACTACGCCCGCGCCACCAAACGTCCATGTCACTTCATCGAGATGGCAAAACCGTTGACGCTGATGGTGTCGCGCTACGCGAGCCTTGGCCTCGGCGCAGCGTGACCTGGCGCACGTCGCGACCGGCGGTACGGCGCCAATGATACTCCCTGGTTAGGTCAGGGCGGGCCAGGGTAGGATCGATAGATGTGGTTTCGGGTGTTCATACTGGCGGCCCTGATCGGCGGTTCCGGGGGCTGTGGCGGTGGCGGCGGCTTTCCGGTCGACGCGATCGATAGCTCGGTGCCGGGCACGGTCACGCTCGCCTGGTCGCTGACCGATCCGAGCGGCAACCCGATCACGTGCGCCCAGATCGGCGCGAGCACGATCTCGCTGCAGCTCCAGGGGCACCGGACCGCCGGCGTGCCGGTGTCGCTGTCATGCGATCTCAGCCCGGCCACGTCGCAGATGCTCGCCCCGGACACGTACGACATCTCGATCGAGCTCCACGGATCTGGCCTGACCGCCGTGACGGCGCCGGATCAAAACAACGTCGTCGTTCAGCCTGGGCGCGACACGCCGCTCGCGCCCGTCGTGTTCAAGGTGGATCCGAACGGCGCCCTCGTGGTCGCGCTGCAGGCGGTGCCGCAGATCACCAGTAACTGCGGCGATCCACCGGCGGGCGCGGGGATCACGGCCACCACGATCACGCTGCAGCACGATGCGAACGGGCCGTGCGAGCCGATCACGTTCACGCACACCAAGGGCGCGACGGTGCTCGATCCGTACAAGATCAACTGCAGCTCGCCGCTGGTGGTCAATTGCATCGAGAGCGACGAGTCGCTGTCGGTGGCGAGCCTGCCGTCGGGGCCGTACACGATTCATATCGTCGGCAAGATCAACAACGCGGCGTGCTGGAAGAACGACGATGCGCTCCAGGTGTTACCGCAGGGCAAGACCCAGCGCATCTCGTTCAACCTGGCCTATCACCCGGAGATCCTCGGTTGCCCGGCGCGAGCGCAGTAGCGGGGATGGCCGGTGGCGGTGGCCGGGGTAGACCGGGGGTAGACCGGGGGGAGACCGGGGGGTAGACCGGGGGGTAGATCAGAGCGTGTCGAAGAACCCGGCGATCGCATCGGCCACGCGACGGCATCCGCCGGACCGATACGTCACCGCGTACGAGGTCTCGAGCTGGATCCCCGCGTAGCGCGCGCCGAGCTGCTTGCGGAACGACGTGCAGATCGCCGGCCCGATGCCGTTGTACGGCTGGTTGGCGCGGACATCGAGGCCCGCGCCGCGCAGCTGGAACAGCAGGCGCTCGGCGAGCTCGGCCTCGAGCTGGTGCGCGGGATCGTAGAGCACGCCGACCTCGTACGTGCGCTGTGTGGGATCGAGCGCGGGATCGAAGCTATGCGAGGAGAAATGCAGCACCGAGCCGCCACCATGCATCCGGGCGGCGACGTCGCCGCGCACGGCGTCCCAGTACGGGGCGTGAAACCCCGCGATCCGCGCGGCGCGATCGCCGGCGGTGAGCGCCGCGTTGCCCGGGACCTGGGCGCCATAGCTGACCCGCGGCACGACGTCGGGATGCTCCGCGTCGCGATTGAGATCGACGAACATCCGCGAGAACGCGCCGGCGTGGACCGGCAATCCAACGACATCGGACAGCTGGGCCGCGATCTCGAAGGCGCCGTGATCCCAGCTCGCCTGCGATCGCAGGACGTCGAGCGGGACGCCGAGGTCGATATCGGGTGGCAGCGTCCACGACGCGTGCTCGCAGGACAGAACGAGGCCGGTCACGGTCGCAGAGTTTAGCGCCTCTTGCGTCGATCGATCGTGGGTTTCCCGCGTCGCGTGATCCGACGCAGCTTCACGGGAAGGCTCGCCGATTATCGCAGATGGGTCACGCGCGGCACCAGCGCCGCCGCGAGCAGCGCGGAGACCCCGACGACCCCACCGTGCATCAGGCCGACGTGCGCGCCGTCGGTGATCGAGCAATGCAGGTGCAACATCAAGCCGCCGAGGCTGCCGCCTCCAGCTCCGAGTGCGGCCGCGACCCAGCGCGATCCGACGGGCAGGGCGCCGCGCAAGAACACCGCGCCGATCACGACCGGCACGAGCGCGGTCGCGAGCCCGAACTCGAGGCATCCATAGCCCCGCCCGACGTGTTGCCAGTCGGGGGCGGCGCCGTGCGCGCTGCTGGGGTGAACCACGAGGCCCAGGCCGATGAACCCGATCGCGCCGATCATCGAGGCCACTCCAGCGAGCTGCCAGCGCGGGACGACCTGCCCGGCGCGGGGGACCGTCGCGAGATACAGCGGCGCGATGAATCCGACGAGCCACGCCAGCCCGACGCAGATCATCCATGCGCCCGGCAGCTCGTGCACGTCGTGCCGGATCGCGAGCATGGCGAAGATGGCGCCGGCGTATGCTAGCGACACCACCGTGAGCAGCACGAGCTGTCGCACGGGGCGCCGGGTCGCGATCGGCGTCAGCTTTGCCAGCTCGGCTTCGAGCACCGCCGAAGGGGGCGGCGGCACCGGCGGCGGCAGCTGGGCCAGCTCGTCGATCGCTCTCACCGCGCACCTCCGGTCGACTTCTTCGCCGGCTCGCCTGTGCGGCCGAGCACCTTGCGCAGCGCCTCATAGCCACGGTGGGCGCGGACCTTCATCGCGCCGGTCGTCGTCCCCGCAATCGCGGCCGCCTCGGCCACGGACTTGCCGTCGAGCTTGGTGAGCACGACCGCCTCGCGTTGCTGGTGCGGAAGATCGGCGAGCGCGTCGAGCGCCGCGGTCACCAGCTCGGGGTCGGCGCGGCCGTCGTCGCGGCGATCCGCGGATTCGCCGGTCAGGCCGGCCGGCACCTCGGGCAGCTCCTCGACGTCACCGACCCGCACGACCGCGCGCTTGTGCTTGCGGGCCTCATCGATGAACGTGCGGTGCGCGATCGAATAGATCCAGGGCAGCGGGTCGGCGCCGCGGACGTAGGCGGCGCGGGCGCGGTGAACCTTCATGAACGTCTGCTGCAGCAGATCGTCCGCGAGGGCGCGCTCGCGGGCCATCTTCAGCAGGTACCCGAGCAGCCGCGGCGCGACGAGCGCATACAGCTCCCGAAACGCGCCTGCATCGCCGTCGCAGTACCGCTGCATCAAGTCCTTTGCGTCGGCCATGCGACCGATTGGTCATATACGACAAATCGCCCCCGTGGTTACAGTTCGCATCCCCTTGCTCTACCGGGCGGTTTTGTCGATAACACGCCCATGGCAACTGGACGTCGGGACAAAAAGAAGCTCAAGAACCGTCCCAAGTACAAGCAGGACCGGCGGCTCAAGGGTCGGAAGATGAAGTCGCGGAAGAAGGCGGCCCACAAGCGCGGCCTCGGACGCAACAAGGCGCGCCGCAGCAAGCGTGGCACCAAGGGTGCCAAGCGCACCCGCACGGTTGCCAAGAAGAAGTAGCAGGCTACGGCGCCGTCTCGACGATCGACCACGCAAGTAGGAGCTGGCCGGCGTAGCAGGCGGGCGGGCCCCATCGCTTGTTCGTAACGCTGTGCGCGATGAAGCGCTCGCGTGCGACCGCGAGGTCGGATACGAAGAACGCGCTCGCGCCAAGGACCAACCGGCAACGGTTGGCGGCCGGGAGGGCTGCGCTGTGGGCAGCCGCGATCATGCGCGATCGCGATCGCCTGGGTCAGGTAGCGCCGGGTCAGGCACGGCCCAGCCGGCGAGCGCCTTGGCGACGAGCTCGAGGCGGTCCTGGCCCCAGAACAGGTGCTTACCATCGACGATGAACGTCGGGACGCCGAACACGCCGGCGGCGGCGGCCGCCGCGGTGTGGGCCGCGAGCTGCGCCTTGACCGTCGGGTCCTGGGTCCTGGTGATCCACGCGTTGGCCCGGTCCTCGGTCACCCCTGCGCGTCCGAGGATCGCCCGCAGCGACGCGGCATCCTCGAGATCGGCTTGCTCGGCCCACATCGCGCGCGCCAGCGCGATGGCGACCCGGATCCCGGTGTCGAAGCCGTCCCCGGCCGCGAGCACGCAGATCCGCTGCGCCATGACCGTTCGCTGCGGAAATTTGCGCGGTAGATCGAATGGCACCCCCCACCAGCTCGCCCAGCGCTGCATGTCGAGGCTGACGTAGCGCCGCTTGGCCGCCGGCATCGCCATCAGCGGGACATCGACCTGGCCGATCTCGCGGAACAGGGCGCCGACGAGGATCGGCACGAGCCGCGGCTGGACCCCCGTCGCCGCGAGCGCCGGGAGTTGGCTCAGCCCCAGGTACGCGAACGGGCTCGCGACATCGAAGTAGACGTCGAGTGTCTTGCCGGCGGCAGCGGGCTCGGCCGGTGACAGTGGTCGCGGTCCGCCGGGCGGTGCGCCGGTGAGGTCCCAGCCCGCGAGCACGGCCTCGACCCAGCCCATCCGATCCTGGCCCCAGAGGAGGAGCGGCCCGGCAGACGGCGGCGAGCTCGGTCGATCTCGTACGATCCACGCCGGAGCTCCGAAGATCCCAAGCGAGATCGCCTCGTCGGTTCGCTGACGCAGCTCGTCCTTGATCGCCGGATCATCGGCGCGTCGGGCGGCCTCGGCGACCGCGTCGCCGGCCACGCCGGCTGCGCCAAGGACGGTGGCGATGACGCCGGGGCTGGTGATGTCCTCGCCGCGCTGCCAGTAGGCGGCGAACAGCGCCTCGATCGCCTCCGGCCACCAATGGTGGGGGAGCGCCAGCAGCGTGCGCAGCGCCTGTACGGTGCGCATCGGGTGCGCAGCCGGCATTCGAAACGGCTCGCCGAACAGGGCGGCCCAGCGGTGCATGTCGTTATAATTGTGGGCCTGCTTCTGGGGCGAGATCGTCGTCATCGGCCCGTCGCCGGCCCCGGTACCCCGAAAGACCCCGCCGAGCAGCATCGGGCGCCAGTCGATTGCGACGCCGAGCTGCCGGGCCCGGCGAGACGCGAGAAATGCGTACGGGCACGAGAAGTCGAACCACAGTTCGAGCATGTCTCAGTGTCTCACGGGGCCACTTGTATGGGGTTGCCCGTCAGTCGAACCGCCTTGGGCCTTTCGCTGGTCACGCCGCGACGCTAGACTCGAGCGTGTTCGAGATGGCCAAGCTGGTGGACGGCTTCAAAGATGGGCGCCCTGAGCTTGGGCGCCGCACATTCCTGGTGCCGGAGAATCACTCCGAGGTGCTGGCGCTGCTCTATCATGAGCAAACTGGCATCGTCGGCGGGTTGCCCGTCGGGCCAGTGACCACGGATCCATTCGGGTCCCACGGGATCCGGATGTATCCGGATCAAGATCCGATCGTGCTGGAAGAGACCCGGCGCTACTTCGAGAAGCTCGCCGAGCGGTTCTCGAACGACCTGCCGAAGGCCTGAGCGTCGTTGAGCGCCGTTGGTTCACCCCGGTCGCGCCGTTCGCCTGGTCGCTGCGCCTTTCGTGGTAGGAAGTCCTTGATTTTCTGCTAGGGTGCGCGCGTGAGAGCAGGTTTCGGAGCGATGGCCCTCGTGGCCGTCGCTGCGACCGGGTGCAGCGGCGCCCAGTCGCGAGCGGTCGGTTGCAGCAAGGATACGGACTGCAAGGACCCGCGCGTGTGTGAGCGCGCCGCGTGCGTCGATCCTCGCCCGGCCACGGGGCAGATGTCGCCGGTGCCGGCCGTCGATGCGGTGGCGGCCGTCGAGATCGCGTCGCCGGTCGCGGTCCGCGGGGCGCCGCCGTTCGCGATGTTCGGCGGCGACGCCCGGCATACCGGCCGGCGCGCCGGCGCGGCGCCGAGCAAGCAGCCCGTGGAGCGCTGGAGCGCGGCGGTCGGCGGGGTCGTCGCCGGCTCGCCGACGATCGGTCCCGACGGCACCATCTATGTCGCCGCGCACGATGGCGGGCTCTACGCGGTGGGGCCCGACGGCGCCCAGCGCTGGAGGTTCGCGATGGCCGATCGCTCGTGGAGCACGCCGGCGGTCGCCGAGGACGGCACGATCTACGTCGGCTCCGACGACGATCAGCTCTACGCGGTCACCGGCGACGGCAAGCTCAAGTGGAAGCTCCACCTCGGCGCGTGCGATCCCAAGGGCTTTGGCCCCGAGTCGTCGCGGTGCGACGTCGACGGCGGCCCGACGATCGGTCCCGACGGCACGATCTACGTCGGCGGGGACGGCCTCCACGCGATCTGGCCCGACGGCACCCTGCGCTGGAAGCTCGCCACGCCCGAGCACGTCGCATCGACCCCCGCGATCGGCGCCGACGGCACGATCTACGCTGGCTGTCAGGACGACGCGCTGTACGCGGTGGCGCCCAATGGCAAGAAGCGCTGGGAGGTCCGCACCGGTGGCGACGTCGACGCTGCGCCGGCGATCGGCGCCGATGGCACGATCTACGTCGGCAGCGACGATCACGCGCTGTGGGCGATCAGCCCCGCAGGCGCGGTCAACTGGAAGGTCGTCACCGGCGCCGAGGTCCGCGGCGGTGCCGCGCTCGCCGGCGACGGCACCATCTATGTCGGTTCGCTCGACGGCGCGCTCTACGCCATCGCGCCGACCGGCCAGGTTCGCTGGAAGGTCGCCGCGGCCGACAAGATCGCCGCGACCCCCGGCGTCGCCATCAACGGCACGATCCTCGTCGGCGCCGAAGACGAACATCTCTACGCGATCGCGCCCGACGGCACGCTCCTGTGGTTGCTCGCACTCCCCGGTGACGTCGATACGACACCGGCCGTTGCGCGCGACGGGACGATTTATGTCGCGGGCGACGACGCACATCTACATGCATTTCGCTAAGTAAGTAAGGAACCAATGTCTACGATCGATCGACAGGCGATCATTTTCACCCTGTCTCGCCTGGTCACCCCAGGCATCAAGCTCACCGCGCTCGCCGACGAGCTCGGTGCCCGCAAGCACGACTACGACGAGCTGCGCGCGCTGATCTTCGACCTCGTCGAGGACGGCACCATCCATGTCATGTCGGGTGGCGCGTTCGCGCTGTCTCCCTCGGGCCGGCCCGGCGATCCCGCCGCCAAGCCGGTTCCAGCCGCCAAGCCCGGACCGGCGAGAAACCTCAAGAAGCCGGCCCCCAAGCCGGTCCCGGCCGTGGCGCCCCCGGCCGGCAAGCCCGCGGCAAAGCCGGGCAAGCCGTCGCCGCGAACGCCGTGGGCCGAGCCGGTCGCCGCACCCGCGGCCGGCAAGGCGGCCGCACGGCTCGCCGCACCGCCGGCCAAGTTGCCGCCGGGCGCCGTAGTCAAGCCGCCGGTCAAGCCCAAGCTACCGCGCGAGGAATACGATCCGGAGACCGGCGAGACCCGCACGATCGGTAATGGTGTGGCGAGCGGCACGACCGTCCCGAGCGGCACGACCGTCCCGAGCGGCACGACCGGCACGACCGCCGCGGCGCCGGCCGGGCGCGACGACCGGACGATCGGCCGGATCACGGTGCACCCCGCGGGCTACGGCTTCGTCGCCACCGAGGCCGGCGAGACCGTGTTCGTGCCCGCGAAGTTCCGCGGCACGTCGCTCGACGGCGATCGGGTCGCGGTCGACACCTGGCCCGGCGTGCGCGGCACCGAGGGCCGGGTCAGCGAGGTCCTCGCGCGCGGGCGCGCCCGGCTGACCGGCATCCTGCGCCGGGTCGGCCGCGCCGTGTACCTCGAGCCCGACGATCCGCGGATCTCCTCGGACTACGGCCGGGTCCCGCTCGAGGACGCCCCGCTCGGCAAGGACGGCGAGGCGATCGTCATCGAGATCACGCGCTACCCCGACGCCGCGCGCCGCGAGCTCGGCGGCAAGCTGCTCAAGGTGCTCGGCGATCCCGAGGATCCGCGCACCGAGATCGAGAAGATCCTCGCCTGCGCGGTCATCCCGATCGAGTTCCCCGACGAGGCGACCGAGCAAGCCAAGCGCACCTTGCAGGAGCTCAGCGTCGGCGATCTCGCCGATCGCATCGATCTCCGCGATCGCCGGTTCGCCACCATCGATCCGGAGACCGCGCGCGATTTCGACGATGCGCTCTGCATCGAGGACGGCCCCCACGGCGGTCCGCGCGTCTGGGTCGCGGTCGCCGACGTCTCGCACTACGTGCGGTGGGACGATGCGCTCGACAAGGAAGCCGCGATCCGCGGGGTCTCGGTGTACCTGCCGGATCGGGTGATCCCGATGCTGCCGCACCAGCTGTCGGCCGGCATCTGCTCGCTGAACCCGCTGGTCGATCGCTGCGCGATGGTCGTGCGGCTCGACTACACCGACGACGCCGACCTCGCCGATGTCGGCTACGCGGCGGCGGTGATCCGAAGCAAGGGCCGGCTCGACTACCCGGGGGTCGCCGCGGCGCTCGGCGGCGACTTCCGCGGCCGCCGCGAGGAGTATCGCCAGTGGTCCGGCGAGCTCGAGCGGCTCAACGCGCTGGCGCGGCTGCTACGCAAGAAGCGCCAGGCGCGCGGCGCCCTCGAGCTCGAGCTGTCCGAGCCCAAGGTCGTGCTCGACGCCGACGATCCGCGGCTCGTGCGCGACGTCGTCAAGGCCAAGGGCGATCCGGCGGTCAAGCAAGCCTATCAGCTGGTCGAGGAGTTCATGATCGCGGCGAACGAAGCGGTCGGCAGCTTCTTTCGCAAGCGGGCAGCCCCGACGGTGTGGCGCGTCCATGCCCCACCCAAGGCCGATCGCGTCGCGGTCCTCGCCGAGCTGCTCGGCGCGTTCGGCATCGTGGTCGATGTCGAGGCCGCGGTCACGCCGCTCGGGATGAAGCACGTGCTCGACCAGATCGCCGAGAAGCCGGGCGCCCAGGCGCTGTCGTTTCTCGTGCTGCGGACGCTGACCCAGGCGGTGTGGGACACCGTCCCGATCGGCCACTTCGGCCTCGCCTCGGGCGACTACCTGCACTTCACCTCGCCGATCCGGCGGTATCCCGATCTGCTGGTCCACCGCCTCCTCAAGTACTACTTGCACCGCGAGGGCCACGCTTCGGGCGGCGGCTACACCAAGGCGCCCCCGCCGGTCGTCGATCTGACCGCGCTCGCCCACGCCTCGAGCGGCCACGAGCGCCGCGCCATGGAAGCCGAGCGCGAGGCCGTCGCGATGTACCGTGCGTACCTGATGCGCGATCAGGTGGGCCAGCGGTTCGACGGCGTGGTGTCCGCGGTCACCAGCTTCGGCGCGTTCGTCGAGATCGAGGAGCCGTTCGTCGAGGGGCTGATCAAGCTCGACTCGCTGGGCGACGACAAGTTCACCTACGACGAGGTCCACATGCGGCTGTCCGGTCAGCGGACCGGCACCGCGATCGAGCTGGGGGACAAGGTCACGGTCGAGATCAACAACGTCTCGGTCGTCCGCCGCCGCATCGACTTCACGCTGATCTCGGCCCAGACCACCGGTCGCAAGCCGCGCAAGGCGCCGGCGAAAGGCTGGGAAGCCAAGGTCGAGCCGCGGGTCGGCATCGCGCAGCGCAAGAAGGCCGGCCGCGAGGTCGAGCGCGCATCGCGCAGTCACGCCGAGCGCGGCGCAGCCCCGCGTCGCGCGGCGGCCAGTGCCAGCGGCGGCAAGCTCCGCCTCGGCGTCTCGCACCGCGGCCCGCGCGCCGACGCCGACGGTCCGGCGACCAAGAAGAAGCGCCGCAAGTAGCGGCGCGTCGACATCGTCGGCGGATCAGTGCTGCTTCGAGATCGAGCGCGCACGATCGGGCTCCGTTTGGTCGCTAGCCGTCAGCGGGCGGCGAGGGCCTCGAGGAGCTTGCGGCGCGTGATCGGCTTGGCGACCAGCGCCCGCACGCCGAGATCGCGGGCTCGCCGTCGATGCTCCGGGCTCGCACGCGACGTGATGATCACGATCGGCGTGTCCTTGGACCGGTCGTCGTTACGCAGCCGTGCGATCAGCTCGAAGCCGTCCAGCGCCGGCATCTCCAGATCGGTGATCAGCAGATCGTAGCGCAGCTGCCGGGTCATCTGCAGCGCGCGCGCACCGTCCTCCGCGACGTCGACGATCCAGCCCTCGCTGCCCAGCATGCTCGTCATCGCCTCGCGGATCGCGCGCGAATCATCGACCACGAGGACGCGGCCGGTGAGCATCGTCGGTGACGAGCTCCGATCGTCCGGCGCGCCCAGCACGGCGGCCGGCGCCCCGGGATAGGCGCGGCGCACCAGCTGTGCGGGATCGAGGATCAGCTGGACCTTGCCCGAGCCGCTGATCGTCGCGCCAGCATACAGCGTGAGCGGCGCGAGCAGCGGCCCGAGCGGCTTGATGATGATCTCGCGCGCACCGATGATCTTGTCGACCGTGCACACCAGGCTCTTGCCCGCGAACGACAACACGATCGCCGGCCGACGCTCGGTCGCCGCGCCGTGACCGAGCAGCAGCTCGAGCCGCAGCACCGGCAGTGTGTCGTGTCCGACGATCCACGTCGTCGCCTGCGCGCCGACCTGGATGCCGGCCTGCGCCAGGTGCACGACATGCACGTTCGGGATCGCGTACACCTGGCCATCCACCTTGAACAGCATCGCCTGCGCGAGCGTGGTCGACAGCGGCAGTCGCAGCGTGAACGTCGTCCCCTTGCCGGCGATCGACGACACCTTCACTTCGCCGCCGAGCTTCGCGATCGCCTGCTGTACCACCCCGAGCCCGACGCCACGCCCGGCGAGCTCGTCCGCCTCGCCGCGGCTCGACAGCCCCGTATCGAGCAGCGCCGCGAGCACGTCGTCGTCGTTCGCGAGCTGCGCGCGAGGCGCATTCCATCGCCCGGTGGCGACCAGCCGGGTGCGCAGCGCACCGGTATCGATGCCGCGGCCGTCGTCGCTGACCTCGAGCACCAGCGAGTTGCCGTCTTGGCGGGCGCGCATCGTGATCGTGGCGGCGGGCGGCTTGCCCAGCGCAGCGCGTACGTCGGGCGGCTCCACACCGTGTGCCACCGCGTTGCGCAACAGCTGCGTGATCGGATCGGCCAGGTGCTCGGCCACCGCCTTGTCGAACTCGGTGTCCTCGCCGGCCGTGCGCAGCTCCACCGTCACGCCGGTCGCACGCCGCAGCCCGCGCAGCGTCCGCGCGGCATGGGTCATCAAGCTGCGCGCCGACTCCATGCGGATCCGGGTCAGGCCGCGCTGCAGCTCGCCGATCGTGCGCCGCAGCGCTTCGAGCTCTTCGAGTAATCCGGCCGTGGTCTGGCTGAGCAGCGCTGCCTGCCCGGCGAGCGCGGCGTCGGCGTCGGCGAGCGCGCCGCGCATCATCGGCCGCTCGGGGCGCTCCGCTTCCTCGGTGTCCTCGGCCAGCGCATCGTGCAGCGACTGCCGCGTCCGCGCCAGATCGCGCGCCAGCGTACGCAGCAGCTGGACCCGGCGCTCGATCCGCGTGCGATCGAACAGCAACTCCCCGGCGCTCGACATCAGATCATCGATCCGCGCCGGCTCGACCCGAAGCCACGGCTTGGGCTCTGGCGGCGGCCCGCCATCCGCCAACGCGTCGAGCACGGGCTCGGGCAACGGATCAACAAACGCCGGCGGCTGCGACTCCGCCCGCAGGTTCGGCCGCACGATCTGATCGACCTGCGTGCGGATCGCGGCGAGCCTCGCGTCCGCGTCCGGCTCGGCCAGATGATCCAGGTAGCCGCGGATCGCGTCGATCACCTCGACCAGCAGGTCCGCGGTCGCCGCCATCCACGGCGACGGCTCGCGCCCCACGGCCGCGAGCGCGCTCTCCAGCCGATGCGACACCTCCACCATCGCCGGCAACCCCACCGTCCCCGCCGCCCCCTTCAGCGTGTGCGTCACCTGCATCATCTCGGTCAGCGCCTCTGCCGACGGCTTCGCCGAGCCGCCCGCCAGTACCCGCGCCGTCACCGTCTCGAGCGCATCGTGCGCCTCGGTCCGGAACAGCTGGCGCAGCATCGCCAGCTCCTCCGCGTCGAAGTCGAGCTCGGCCCCGCTCATCCCGGCCGCTCGGCCTCGGCGGTGACCAGCTCCAGCGCGCGATGCAATAACCGCCCAGGATCGAGCAGCCGCAGCGGCCGCCCGGTCGCATCGATCACCTCACCCGCGGTCTCGTGCAGCGACGCCACGTGGTCCACCTGATCCACCCGCAGCGCGCACACCATCCCTTCAGCCTCGATCACCAGCGCGCCGTCCCCCTGCCGGGCCGGCAGCCCAGCTACCCCGTCCAGCAGCACCCCGACATCGAGCACGGGCAAGATCGCCCCGTGCAAGTTGCACACGCCCCCGAGCGCGGCGGGTGCGGTCGGCACGCTCGTCACGAACCCGAGGCTCACCACGTCACGCACCCACCGCAGCTCCAGCGCATAGCGCACGGCACCGATCGTGAAGATGATGACGTTGCGCAACTCGGCCATCGCACCATCATACCCGCCCCGCCGCGCCCTCCTCAGTTGAAGTTCTGCGGCGCCCCCAGCGGCTCGGGCGTCGCGGGCTCCATCGGGCCGTTCGCCCACATCGTGTCCTGCCAGCCCGAGATCAAGATCTCCTCACGCTTGCAGACCAAGCAATAGGCGCAGATGCACGAGTCCCGCGACTTCTCGACCCACAAGAGCCCCACGCACGGCTTGCGGTTCGGCCGCGACGAGCACGCCACCAGCGTCTCGCGGACCTGCCCGGTCTCCAGCGGACCGCCCGCCTCGATCAGCTGCGCGATCCGCAGCGCCCGGCGGCGGACCTGCATGTTGTCGAGCGGCAGCTCGCCTCGGTCATCAAGCCAGTGGCGGATGTCGACGATGAGGGCCATGTCCGCGGTCGTAGCACAAATCGGCCGCCGGCTGTCCACAGCCCCGGGCCGCAGACCATGGCGTCGTGCGGCAAGTCATACCTGATGGCGCATCTTCCGTGGCGTGGCGCCCCCCACGTATTTTCTTAGATCATCGGTGTCGTGGGGCGAGCCGGTGAGTCGCCCGTCTCGGTAGGCGAACGCATCCGCCACGACCACAGAAGGGCCGGCTCTGCACAAGGAACTCCCGGCGCAGCCAGCTTATCGCGTCAACAATTTCAAATTCGCTGATTGCAGGGAGACGGCCACACACATGGAAGCGGCGAACGCGGACCAGACCAGGATCGCTTTTGCTATCGGACGTCAACTTGAATGCGTGCAGTATTGGCCACGTCCGCGTATCGCGCGTAGCCTGGCCAAGGATGGTGGCGTGAGCAAGATGAGTTTTGAAGCGTGGTTCGCGACATTGGTCGGTTCGTACTTCACAAGTGGCAATGGTCTGAAACACTTGGCTCGAGTCAATGCGCGACAGTAGGATCGTTTGCGTGTCGGACGCAGTCGGCTCCTGTCGCCTATGTTGATGTCGCGGTAGTGATGTTTGTCGAATAACGCTCGCTGGTATTGTCGCGGCTCGGAGATCGAATGATGGGGAATTTTGACGAGGACTTCGAGACGCTCACCGGGAAGCGGCCATTTCCATGGCAGCGGGCGCTGTTTGCGCGCATGCGCGAAAACGACATTCCTGCGATGTGCGACATCCCGACCGGGCTTGGAAAGACCTCCGTAATCGCGGTCTGGCTGCTCGCGAGATCGGAGACGCACGTACTCCCCACGCGGCTCGTCTATGTAGTGAATCGGCGTACTGTGGTCGATCAGACTACCGTCGAGGTCGAACGGATCCGTGTGCGACTGGAGACCCCGCAGGCAGCCCCGATTCGCGCGCGGCTCATCGGTGCCGAGCCCGAGCCGATATCCGAACAGATCGCTGGTCAGCAGCGCCGCGAGTTGCTTGCGATCTCCACTCTGCGTGGTCAGATGGCGGACAATCGCGCATGGTCGGAGGATCCGTCGCGGGTCGCCGTGATTAGCGGGACCGTCGACATGATCGGGAGCCGTCTGCTGTTCAGCGGGTACCGCATCGGGTTCAAAAGTAAGCCGCTGCATGCCGGGTTTCTCGCCCAGGACGCGCTGCTTGTGCATGATGAGGCGCATCTCGAACCGTCGTTTCAGATACTGCTCGACAGCATGGTCACAGAGCAGGAGCGGTGTGACGAGCAGCGATGGAAGCTACGAGTCATGGCACTGACGGCCACGCAGCGGACGCCTAAGGCTGGGCTTGCCCGGAAGCCGCAAGAAACATTCCGCTTGGGTGGCGACGACTACGCTCATCCGCTGGTAAAACAGCGTATCGAGGCAAGCAAGCAGCTGACGCTACACGTCGTTGGCGCCAACGAACTCGTGGACAAGGTCGTCGCCCAGGTCGCTACGTACAAGGAATCGGGACGAGCGGTGCTGGTGTTTTTGCGTACCGTCGACGATGTCCGCAAGACTGCGGAACGGTTGGGCAAGGCCGGGATGACGTGCGGACGGCTCACCGGTACGATGCGCGGCTACGAGCGCGATCGCCTGGTCACTCGCAGTCCGGTGTTCAACCGCTTCCTTCCGCCGGAGGACCGCAAGATCGCTGCCAAGGGAGGCACCGTGGTTCTGCTGTGCACCAGTGCCGGTGAGGTAGGCGTCAATCTCTCGGCGGATCATCTGGTGTGCGATCTTTCGACGTTCGATGCCATGGCGCAGCGTTTTGGCCGCGTCAATCGCTTCGGGGATCACGTCGACAGCGAAGTCCACGTATTTCACCTGGCCGCCGAGGTGATGGAATCCGACGACACGCCATGGGAACAGGCGCGATTGGCGACGCTCGCGCTGCTCCGACGTCTCGATGGTGATGCGTCGCCGAAGTCGCTTGGGGAGTTCGGCGCCGACGAGCGGAGCGCCGCATTCGCGCCCGCTCCGGACACCCTTCCCGCGACGGACATCCTGTTTGACAAGTGGGCGATGACAAGCATCCGAGGCGCGTTGCCGGGCCGGCCGCCGGTGAGCGCATACCTGCACGGCGTCCCGGACGACTGGGAGCCTCCTGTTGCGCAGGTCGCCTGGCGAACCGAGGTCGATCTGATCTCGGCAGATCTCGTGGACAAGCATCTCGAACAGAATCCTCGCGACGATCTGCGCGCGGACCTGCTCGAGGATTATCCACTCAAGCCCCATGAGATGCTCTCCGATCGGACTCGGCGGATTGTCGACACGTTGCTCGAGGTGGCAGACCGGTATCCGACCGCGCACGCCGCGCCGATCTGGATCGTGGAGGAGAATGGCGAGGTGCGCGTCCAGACGCTGGGGAGGCTGCTCGACGGCGACCGCAAGCGGCTCGAGGGCAGCCTGGCAGGGCGCACCCTGCTGCTATCACCGAAGCATAGCCACCCGGAGGATGGCCTTCTGACCATCGATGGCTGGAGGCCAGACGAGTCCACGGAAGCAATGGAAGCCGCGGCCGTGGCCGAGGCGACTCCCCTGCGCACGGTGAAGCGGGCGGGTGGTCGCGACGCCGGCGGGCCTGGTACTCCCGTCGATACGGCGCCGGCGTCTGGTGCGACGCCGGCGCCGGATGAAGTCTTGGTGCCCGATGGGGCCCCGACCCCGGTGGCCGATAGTACCTCGGTGCCCGATAGGGCGGATGTGGCAGATCTCTGGCTAGATGACAAAGGGCTTCCGCGCCGGGCGCGCGTGTTCGATGATACCAAGCCACCCGACGGTCTGCGGTGGATCCGGACCGTGGTGCTGCGCGATGACGACGATGGGGACGAGACGTCTGTTCCGGCAGGACCCGCGCGCTGGCGCTGGTACGAGTGTCCCCGTGGTGCAGACGATGACGGATCGAGGAGTGGCGCCCACGCCGTGCGGCTCGACGTGCACAGCGGCGACGTCAAGAGCCACGCCGCGCGCATCGTGAAACGATTGTCGCGGCTGCTACACCCTGGCGAGCAGCGCGCGATCGTGCTGGCCTCGGAGCACCACGACTACGGCAAGCGACGCCGGCTCTGGCAGCTCAGTATCGGCAACAGAGATCGTGAGTTGCTGCTCGCCAAATCCGGCCCGAAAATGCGGCCGCTCGAGCTCACGAGGTATCGCCACGAACTGGGCTCGATGCTCGATGCGGAGCGAGATCTGCTGTCCGAGCTCACGGCAGAGGATCGCGAGCTGGCACTGCACCTCATCGCGGCGCATCACGGACGTGCGCGACCGCATTTTCCCGACGACGAGCTGTTCGACCCCGAGGCGCGTGGAGTCGATGTGCGCGCGGAGGGGGTCCGGGTGATGCAGCGGTTTGCCCGGCTGCAGCGGCGCTACGGCCGCTGGGGATTGGCGTACCTCGAGTCGCTCGTGCGTGCGGCCGATTATGCGGCAAGCGCGGCGCCTTCGGAGGTTGTGGAGGGTCCGCGATGAGCTTTCAGATTCGAGTCGACGTGGCCAATCCAGGCCAGTTCTTCGCCTGCTGCGGCCTGTTCGAGCTGGCAAGCCGGCTGGATCCCGAGGCGCTGGCGCACTTCGAGCCGGGCAGGTTCGTCGTCGCTGGTGCCTGCACGCTCACGGCGTTACTCGACGCCTGGACGTCCGCCGGACTGGAGCAGGATGATCCCGAGGATGACACGGCGTCGCCGATCGAGTTCGGGCTGCCGTTCTCGCTCCGGCTCGACTGGTGGAAGGACGACGACACCGGCGGTCGCGACCTGAAGGTGTGGGCGGGCACGATGCAGAGCGTCCGGATCGCTCGGGCGATGATCGCAGCGCTGCGCGATCCCGCGCTGCATACCGAGGTGCTGTTCGATGTCGGACAGGTGGTCTACGATCCCGATGATCCGAGCAAGAAGGTCGAACCGTTCTACTTCGACGCCCGGCGCGCGCCGAACGCGCATTCGCGAGACGTTGGATTTTCGCCCAACGATCTGGATCTGACGACCACGGCATTTCCGGCCGTCGAGGCGCTCTGCCTGGTCGGGCTGCAACGGTTTCGCCCTGAGAAGGCCGAACATCGGATCTTCGACTACCGAACGTGGTCCGCACCGCTCCCGGTGGCGATCGCGTCTGCGGTGGTCGCCGGTGCGGTGCCGATGCCCGAGGTTTGTATCTATCGATTCGAGGCCTGGTTTCGCACCGGCCAGAGGAAACACAAGGCGTTTCGCGCAGCGGTTGCTGTGGCAGAAGGAGAGTGATCATGTCCACGCTTGGTAAGCTCGATCCGTACCTGGAAGACACGGGGCCCGCGGCGCTCGTCCTGCGCGACGAGCTCATGCCCGTCGAGGGCGCAGATGGCGTGTTGTTTCCCCCGACCTACGCGTCGGGCGACGACTTCGCCGGCGGATACAATATCGATGATGGTCCCAACGGCCAGAACATCTGTCTCGTGGACAGCGTGGGTGCCCAGGCCAACCGGATCGAGCCGATGTTCCTGAAGCCGCCGTACGCCGCGCTGGTGCCCCAGATCGGGGTACAGGCCGGCGACCGGGTGGTGAGCCTGCTCGAGGCGGGCCATCGCGCCGGGGACGCGCTGGTTCGATGTTCGGCGCTGCAGGACGAGCTGCAGAGCGCGTTCAAGGCCATGCAGAAGGGCGATTCGGCCCCCCTGGCGAAGATCGCGCCGACCTCGCTCGTGTTCGGCGTCTGGGACTCGCGCGACACGCAGGCCAAGGCGCCTCGTCTGCTGGCGTCGACGATCCGCGCCTACAATGTCCGCAGGCTGACGCGCTCGGCGCAGTACGTCCCCGCGACCGACTACGTCGGTCAGGAGCTCCTTGCCGAGCCACCGGACAAGTCCACCAAAGACAGCTACTCGGTGCGCGGATTCATCCACGTGCCGGCCACCGCGACGCATGGCGGGGTGATCGCCAGCGGGGGCATCCGGCGCGACGCCACGCTCAGCCTCGCTGCGCTGCGGCTGCTCTCGGCGGGTAGCGACGCCGACCGGACGCGAGCGCTGCGGCGCTACGTGCTCGGACTGGCCGTGACCGCGTTCACCACCAACGTGTCGGGCTATCTGCGGCAGGGCTGCAACCTGGTCTGCGATGCCTCAAAGCCGCGGCGCATCGAGGCGGTCTATCCCTGGGGCGAACGCAAGCCATTCACGATGACCCACGAGGAAGCGCTCGCCTATGCGGTGGACACCGCGCGCGCGTTCGGCGTCGGCGAGAGCCGGCTCGTGGAGTTCGACAAAGAGCGAGCCAAGCGGGACGCGGCGGGTGATCCCGACAAGAAAGCCAAGGCCAAGAAGGCTGACGCCAAGAAGCCTGAGGCGAAGGCCCCTCGGTGACTGTGGGCTCCGATCTCCGGATCACGGTCCGCTTCCTTCAGCCGTACAGTCACGGTCGCGGTGAGGATGGTGGGCCGGAGTGGCCGCCATCGCCGCTGCGACTGTTTCAGGCGCTCGTCGCATCGTCCGCGGGCCGGCTGGTCGATCTCGAGGCCCGGTCTCGCGCGGTTGCGGCGCTGCGCTGGCTCGAGACCCAGCCCGCGCCCGAGATCATCGCGCCGGCGGCGGTCGAGACCACGGCACCCTACCGGACATTCGTCCCGGATAACATCGCTGACAAGGTGGCCAAGGCGTGGTCGGCCGGCCGGGCCGCCAGCATGGCGGACTACCGCACGGAGAAAGACGTGCGCCCGATGAAGCTCGACGGCGAGGCCGTCCACTACGTGTTTCGCGGTGCGGCAGTGCTCGAAGACCATCTGGCTGCGCTGCGAGTCGCGGCGCGTTCGATGACGCACCTCGGCTGGGGCATCGATCTGGTGGTAGGTGATGCCGCGACAGACCTCGACGGTCTGGTAGGAGAGCGGTGGATTCCTGGCAACGATGGCGGCCGGTCGCTGCGTTGCGCGATTGCCGGCACGCTCGACGCACTCGAGCGCAAGCATGCGCAGTTCCTCCACCGGCTCGATGGCGGAATGTTCCGGCCGGTCTCGCCGCTCCAGACGTTCGCCGTGCACTCGTATGCGCGCGCGACGGACGCCATCGCGCCGGTGTGCGCCGCGTTCCGGCTGCTCAAGCCGGACGGGGAGGGACTTCGCTGGTTCGAGCCGGCGCGCCGCGCCCGGGACGTGGCCGCCTGGCTGCGCCATGCGGTCGCCGAGGTCTGCGCCGGATGGCGGTTCGGCTCGACCGAGACCATCGTGCATGGCCATGTCGGCGATCGCTCAGAGCTGGGTCGCGCTCGGTTCTCGTATCTGCCGCTGCCGACGATCACGCCGCTGCGCACCGAGGGCATCACGCGGGTGCTCGTGGTCGCGACGCCCGGTTTGCATGCCGAGCTGGCCTGGGTGAAGGCCCACCTGGCCGGTCGCGAGCTGATCTGGAAAGGCGAGGCGATGGCGCTGCTCGAGCCGCTGCCTGCGACCGACGGCGTGCTGCCGCACTACCGGGCCACGAGCGACTGCTGGTCCACGGTCACGCCGGTGGTCCTTCCCGGCCACGACGACCGCTCCGGGAAAAAAGCCGAGCGTCTGCTCCGGACCGCATTTCTCCAGGCGGGATTCGAGCCCGAGGTGGTGGACTCGATCCGGGAGCTGGCATGGAGCAGGGAGGGTTTCCGCGCTGGCGTCGATCTGGCAAGTCGCTACCTGGTGCCGGACAAGGTCCGTGGCCCGCAGTTCCACGTTCGCGTGCGTTTTGCGACGCGCGTCAGCGGGCCGATCGCGATCGGCTCCGGGCGCCATCGCGGCATGGGTGTGTTCGCGCACGCTTCGGGCTAACTGGCATCGCCGTGCGCGGCGGCCTACGACGAGATCTCCGTGAGAGGACCCCGAGCGCGCTGGGCATTGCCACGGTATTCAGCTGCCGGATCCTTCGCTCCGACCAAGGCGGCGACGGCACCGTTGCGCCTGCTGTCGTCGTGCCCGCTCGTGCCCCCGAAGCCAGCTGCGCAGTGGAGCCACGTCGTTGTTGAGGCGCTCGAGGTCTTGCCGGCGGGGGCAGGGCGATCTATATTGATCGTTGCGTGGCGAAGCCGAAGCGACCAAGACGATCTGCGACGCGCGTCGCATTGGGTGATGGCGGAAGCGCGTTCTCGTTGTGCTGTTCATTCCGAGCGTCGAACGGGGACGGCTCGACGCCGGTCGATCAAGCGCGCTGGGTCGATCATGCGCTCGCGATGTTCGGTCGAGTCTTCGGTGGAGCAACGGCGTACCCGAAAGCGAAAGGCGTCTGGCGTGACGATGAACGGGACGGGGTGCTCGTGATCGACGAACCGATCGTGATTCATTGCTATACTACACCGGGCGAGATTAGCGATGTGACGAACATTGCCGACATCGGTGCCTTCTGTCGTTTGCTGGGTCGCGAGACCAGACCAGACAAGGCGAAGTCGGACTGGTCATCGGCGATGAATATTTCGCGATTCGAGACTTCAGCGAGGACGAATGACAATGAAGAAGCAGCAACTCGACATGGCCAGGATTGCCAGAGCGCTCGGAGCGGAGCGCGGTGGCAAGGTGAGGGCGAAGGGCGGCTACTTCGGAGCGGTCGGACTTCTCGCCGACGTCGAAGCGCGGTTTCGAACACCGGAAGGTGGCGGTCGCGCCACGGATCCGCATTGGACGGAACGAAGGCTTGTAGCTCTAGCACCGGCAACACTTCGACGACTCGCGGATCTCGCTGCAAAGGTTCAAAAGCGCGGAGGTGTTCGACTCGCGCCGATGCAGCTCGCGGCATTATTGCTCGAGAGGACGACAGAACAGCTCAGCGAAAAGCCTGCCAAAGGAATTCTTCGTAGGCGCGCAAGCTAGGGCGGACTGCGCATGGGCGAAGGCTTCGATGTCGACGATCTCGGTGTGGAGCGCTTCGAGAGCTTCGGCCGGGTTGAAGTTGTCGCGGGGCGGATCGTTCGGTACGCTGTCCTGGGGGTTGCGATGGTCTTGCATCGTTGCTCCTTGGCTTGTCGGCGGTTACAGCCGTCGGCGAGCCGCTATGTATGCGCCGGAACGGCGGCGCGGCCGGTTCTTGGGGAACAGGGATAGTAGAGCGGGCACGGTAGTGGAAGTCAATATGAGAGTGGGCTTGGAGTGCCGATGAGCGAGATTGTCGGTCGAGGCTCCTGGTCGATCATCGCGACGAGGTGAATGGCGATCGTCGTCAAATGACGATCGGCGTGTTGAGCTCGAGGCCAAAGCATCGGACCGACGCCGCTGTCAGCCCTATTTGCTGGACTACCGACTACGCCGCGCTTTCTTCTTGGTGGAGTCCGCGGCGCGTGGTGCGATCCGCCGTCCGACTGTCAGTGTCATGCGGGCGCAACGGCTGTGAGGAGCTCGCGGAGCTTGCGGAGCGTCGGCTCGATCTGCCCCTGCTCATAGCGTGCGTATGCGTTGCGGCTTGAGTTGCCGACCAGCTTGGCAACGCCGGCGAAGGACAATCCGCGTACTTGGCGCTGGTACTTGAGCACCTGTGCGGCAAGGCTAGACGGCTCCGTCGCATCGACGAGGATCCCTTCGTCGTCTTTGGCGATCTCCGTTACGGTGACCTTGAAGCCGGGGCGTTCGACCATCAACTCGATCACTTCGGCCAGCATCGATGCAGCATCGGCGCGCGAAGCTCCCTGCGTGAATGCTCCGATCGAGCCGACCTCAGCGGACCACAGTGAACTGTTCTCTTTGGCGATTCGTCCGATGAGCATCATGGAATACCTCTCTCCATCTCGAAGGATGCTGCGCGCGGCGTTCTGCGAATGGGTACCAGCAAATGCTTCGACGCTTGCCGGAAATGACCCGGGCCTGCTCGTCGGAAATGACCCACTGACGTAGTCGGCAACGCGGCGACGTGGTGGGCGATGGGGCGTGGTGGGCGATGGGCACGTGGTCGACGGTGACGG
>Ga0307509_10000560_pt1 | contig 63659 bp, 66 predicted proteins | sample 10_EM_MG_FD_202245 | JGI IMG/M metagenome (GOLD analysis project Ga0307509, IMG submission 202245) | Populus trichocarpa ectomycorrhiza microbial communities from riparian zone in the Pacific Northwest, United States - 10_EM | ecosystem: Host-associated > Plants > Roots > Unclassified | place...
GCCCGGCCGTCCGTCCGGGGCATGGGTTAGGACGGACTACAATTTGGCGTCCGTCTCGTCCAAGGGCCGCAAATTTGGCGTCCGTCCCGTCCTAGGCAAAAGACGGACGGACTGGACGCTTGGGAACGCTGTGTTATAGGCCAACGGAGCAATCTATAAAGCCGACCGGGTGAGGGATAAGAGCTTTGAGGAGACCTGGAAGGGTCCCTTCGGTGGTGCTATAACGGTCCGGTCGGGGGGTGGGCGACCCTATCAACAGGCTGGCTGGCTGCCGTGTCGAGCTCTGGTGGGTGTCGATCGAGACTTATTCCTTGAACATTAAACTAACCGTTTGCAATATAGCCCTGAGCCAGGTTGCACAATTTTCTCATTCGACAGCCAACCCCTGTCGAGCTTAAAAAGCAACGTGACTATATCACCAAACGGCTAAATACTGATTTCCAACAGACTTGGTTTCGAAATCATAGCCCGGAGGGCGTGGATCTCGAAGACCTGACCTACGCCGAGGTCACCCTTCTCATGGTAGAGCTCATGTTCTTTTAGAGATGATTCTCGCCGGTTCGACCCCTCTTTAAAGCATCTTACTGTGGATTTCATTGGACCTATAAAAGAAAGCATCACTGCTGTTGAGGGCCAGGCGTCCCTGCTCGGGGTCTGCGCCCATTTGGATGACCCTTTCGCTACTACTGAAAATATTCCAACCCATTGTCCGGAGGCCAACGCTCAACTCATTGATGCGCAGGATATGCGACATTTACTTCTTCTCCTAAGTCAGCGACACCACCAGAAGCGTGTTCCATTTGTTCCTACTCTTGACAAGAACTTAGAGTTCTGGTTTAAGAAGGATTCCTTTTGGAAATCCAAAGATCTTGAGACTGTTGGCCAGGGTGTTGGAAGAATTTGCATTGTTTGGGGGCTTATATATGCTAAATGCTTCAATCAGCCTATTAAGGGTATCCTCCGCAGAAACGGCAATGGACATATCGCTGCATTAATAACGGATGTCTATGGTGGTGGGGGGAGCGGAATCCCTGTTAAATATTTCGGTGGCGGGTCGATCACTGCTCTGGATGACGTTGGGAGGGTCGAAGGGTTGACCGTTGCTGAGGAGGGTGGAAATACTACATTCACACTTTCTGCGTCCGCCTCTCAGGGCGCCCTTCCCAATGCTGACTCATGGCTGGGGCTTGCCGGTGAAACCTCCTCGCGGAGCCATGCTTTATTTCCCAGCGATGTTTTTGTTCAAAGGAGCAAATTACGGGACAATCAGATGAGACGCATCTTCGCTCCTGCCTATGACATATGACATGGTCGCCGGAATTACAAACCCAAGATATCGCGCTAAGACCGCCCTTGCTGTCAAGGAAAAAACCACTCCGGTGGTTGCTGTTTCAAGACTGCCGAGATTGGGATGCCAGATGAGAAAGAGATTCTCATTGGCCACATTGTGGAGCGCACCATACGGGGGGGGCCTGCGACCTTGCAACTCAGGTTCCGCTATCACCCTGAGACGGTCTTTGCGTCTATCCGAGAGGTAAAAGAGGGAGGGAGCGATAGAATCAAGGAACTTTACTACCGGCTCGCGTTTGGAGATGAGAAGGTCCCCGGCGACGCCTCGCTAACAGATGTGTTCAATGGTGGGCGCGCACAAATTACGGCGATTGCACATTTTGTTCACGGGGCTGGGAAGCGTGGCTAGGCTGTCTTTGAGGGATCTGGGAAGGCGGTCTATGCGCCCATGGATTTCTCTATTGTAGTTGGGTGGAAAGGATCATCGAAACAATCTTCCCAAAGGCGATTGACGGCGATCTTATCAACCTAGTTCACCTCTCCAATTGCTTCCGCATCCTTCCTAGCGCAGCAGCGCCTTCCCGGAGGAATGATGGTGCTGAAACTAAAGTCTAAAACAATGCTGTTCTGAACTAGCCCTCAGAAGATGCTGGAGGTCTGCGGAGTTATCTCGTGCAGTAGGCCGCCAATTGTTGAGGTTATTTTACAGCCTTTGTATAGGGGCACCTACACCGACCATGAAAACACGTCCCAACCGAAGATCGCGACGCCAATGCAAACATTGCCAGCGCATATGGCCTCAGGTGGAGATATTGCTGTCTTTCACTCAAAAGAGTGGCTCCACCTCGATGCTCCCGACAGCTGACCTTTCGGGAAGACAGTTACCTTTCACTTGTTAAGCTTTATCCGATTTAGGGATGAGAAAATCATTAGCTCCGTTGAAACTGTTGGATAAGTGTTGGTTGGGTTGCCAGCAAAGGAGGTTTTTCAAGTTGCCTCTGTCCGGTACATTACAGGTCTGAGCCACGGAAACCCGGTGATTTACTATCGTCAGCGCCGGGGCACCAGCATCGAGCAGCCTGTCAACTTTGACAGTGCCATTCCTCTTAGCGCAAAAACTGAACCTCACCAGAGACCACAGGCCAGCGACGAAGGGTATGCTAGTGTATTGGGCGACTATAATCCAATTCACGTTTCGCTGACTTGTTCTAGTTATACTAACCTGGCTGGAACAATCACTCATGAAATGTTCTCATCTGCGGAAGTGAGGTCTCTTGTTCAGACTTGGGCTGCGCAGAATAGAATTGCCGGGGTTAGGTCATTTTTTGTGTAACTTTGCTGGTATGGTACTACCTAATGACAATATTGAAACTATGTTGCATCATCCTCGTATGGCGAGCAGTAGAGGGATTATCAAAGTTTAGGCTACCAACAAGGAAACCCAAGAGAAGGTACTTGCACCCCAACTCATGGGTGGCTCGAGCTTAGCTATGATAGGGGATGGTCGTGGTGGGTGCGAGGGCCCAGACTCTCTGGGTGGTGGAGGGAGCGGGTGCGGTCATGGAGTAATTGGATCGAACAGTTACAATCACAGCCCTCTAACGACACCTCGCAAAAACAGTCATATCAACGGATACTGTGGCGTATGAAATCCTGCTTACGACTTTAGCTCATTGGATGTAGATAGTTTTCATATCAGCACGTAGATAAGTAGTGCGTTGGGCGGACGAGATGGGGCTAGCTTGAGATTACGTAGTTAGAGCAGGGGTGCGAAGGTTTATAAGGTGGTGTATTTAGGTAGAGAAAACAGAAGCGGACAAACAACGACAACCTCAGGGAAAGAGGTTCTTTTCGGAATGCTATCGTGACTTTGCTTTCTTTCATCATCGGAAACTTCATGATTCTATCTACTTTGATTTACTTCCGACTACGTGAGCGGTGATTGCCCCTCCGGTAGTTTCTTTTGTTTTCCTTTTTTGTCTTTCCCGTTTGTGCTGTCATTTCCACCGAGGGAAGTGATTCAACCGTGATCGACACCTACTTCTCTTGTATTGGGAATCACCGGCGCTTTGATTGATAGCCCAATCTGGATATCTCAAGAACCACGACTACATCTCTGGAATTCATCACTTCTCGTATAAAGGACGAACACGAATAATCTGGAAAATGGAGAACGAGGTAGGAGCTGGGTGCCTATTGAAGCAGTGTGTAAGAAGAGAAGGGAAGGGAAGAAGAAGCGGTAGAAATGGAAGAGAGATGAAGCGGAGGAAATGGAGAGAATGGAGAGGAAGCGGTCGGGGGAGGTTGGACAGAGGGAGACAGGATGTAGCGAATGTTATCGTTGTTGAAGAACACCGGCGATCACTCCATGCTGATGTATTTTCCGTTGTCCCAGTTCGCATATTATTTCTTGTGTGTTAGTTTCCTTGGTCACTTATTATCAATCAAGAGGAGGAGCGGATATACCTTGATGGTATACTAAAGGATGATTCGGATGAATGGCCGGTAATGACCGGACAAGAAACCGGAGACATAAACCGCAGTTGAAGGCGGAGTTGAAGGCGGAGTTGAAGGCGGAGTTGAAGGCGGAGAAGAATCCGGACAGGAAACCGGTGAATAGGGCAGAATGCCTGACGGCAAAGGGACCGGAACTGTATTTGCCATAGGTATCTCCGGATGCATGTCCTGGAGAGAACATGGTAGAAACTTCTCTTTCTATTGTCTATATAAACCCTATACTCCACCATAGTTAGACAAGCATGCAGAAAGCCACGCTTCCGATCAATATACTCACGCTCCTCTCTTGACTTCTTTGTACTTCTTCATCTTTCCAGCGCTTGCTTCTCCCATCCAGAACTCATAATAATAGGTTATGAGCCCGGTTAGCGCAGCCTAGGCCAATACTCAGCTGACACCAACACTTTTTACCACTTCGTCTTGTGTTCTCCAATTACCATATACCGAGTTGATCCTTCACAAAACCCAGAACATGATGTCTGCATCTTCCACCACTGTTTCCAATCCCACTGGTACCTCAGGAACAACCTCGCTTACCCAGTCAATTGAAAAACTCGATGGGTCCATGGCTTCCGGTAAGAGCAACGACCAAGCATGGCGGTTTAGAGTAATCCGTATTCTCAAGGAGCAAGGGTTACTTAAAGCCATCGAAGAAAATCTCACCAAGAGCGATGACAAGGCATTGTCCCGAGATAATGCAGCATTCACTATTCTGACCCTAAAGGTTAAAGACTCACAAATAACACATAGTCAGGAGTGTACTAGTGCAAATGAAGCCTGGGAAGCGCTACGTACAGTTCACCAAGGGATTGGGGCCAGTGGGCGCATGATACTCATGCAGCGATTGTGGGCATTACGGCTGTTGGAAGGGGAAGATATGGCGGAACATCGGAACCGGTTTCGGTGGTTGGCAAATCAAGTGCAGGGTTTGTCAGGAAATGGAAAAGCCATGGACGAGAATGAGTTAGTTACCTTAATGAGCTTGAGTCTTCCAGACTCCTACGAGCCAATTATTATAGCACTTCAATCTCGTAAGGAGGATTTGACTTTCGATATCTTCTCTGGTCGCCTATTACAAGAGTCAGCTAGGAGGCAGGTCACAGAGGGAAGACAAGCAGACCAGCGAGCGAATAATACATCTGGCACAGCTTTCAGTGCAAGGTACCCCATGCGGGGCAGGAATATTGGTGGTACAGGCTTCGGAGAGGTGGTATTAGAACACTAAATACATTTAGGGTTGCCAGAGCTGAGGTACAGGGTACCCATGCGAAGGCAGGCGGGGCATCTGAAGCAAAAGGGAAATGCTTTTATTGTTAGAAGAATTGTTATTGGAAACGGGACTGTTTCAAGAGAAAGGCAGATGAGGGTAAGGAAGTGTTACCCAGGCCAGGGCCAGACCAAGGTGGTCTGGCATTTACTGTACTCAACAGCGGGTTGCCTGCACAACAGCTCGGAGACTAGATTCTGGATTCTGGAACTAGTCAGCATCTATGTTGAAGTCGGAGAGCATTTCTAGAGGGAACTTACCAGGAAATTATACTACAAGGAATCGAGAGTGCCGACCGGTCAAAGATGCACGCAGTCGGCCGAGGCGATGTTAGTATAGGGCCACTCCACTTGCACAATGTGCTTTTAGTTCCCCACTTAGGTGCAAACCTGGTATCAGTTGCCCGAATCATAGATAGCGGGTGGGATGTGCGATTCACATCATCCAGATGTACGATAGCCAAGAACGGAATTGATTTGCAGGGAGAACACGAAGGAAACCTATACTACTTACGAATACCTGAAGGCAACATCCATGCCCACCTCTGACTGGCTACCAATAAAGCATAATCGCTGAAACTTGAAATCTGGCACTAACGGTTAGGTCATAGAAGACTCGACAAGACAGCAGTCGAATACTTATCTAGCAAAGTGAGTGAGTTCGATATGGAGAGAAGCACGAATGATCAGGGAGAGCAAAATCTATGCGGTACATGTGCCGTCGGCCGCCAGCAAACGGAGGTCGCGACCGGAACAAGGGAGAAGACCCAGGTACTACTTGAGGTAGTACACTCTGATATCTGTGGACCGATCCAGATTAGTACGTTCACTTGTGAGAAATACTTTATTACGTTTATTGATCAAAAGAGCGGGCGAACTGCGGTTACTCTCCTACATCGAAAGGATCAGGCACTGGCGGCATTCCAGGCCTATAAAGCACGGTCGGAGAATCAAGCAGGTCACAGGATCCAAGTTGTGAGAATGGATGGTGGAGGAGAGTACAGTGGACGGTATTTTCAACTGTACCTAAAGTAGTGTGGAATGGTCCACTCTGTTAGCCAGCCTTATTCTCCTAAACAGAATGGACGAGCTGAAAGAGCAAATAGGACACTGATGGAAAGGGCAAGGTGTATCATTGAAGATTCGCAGCTTACGAAACCATTCTGGGGCTATGCAGTTACAACTGCAGCTCATATCCACAACTGGCTTCCATCTCGCACATACGAAGATAAATCCCCATTGGAGCATTGGACCGGAGAGACCCCAAGTATAGGCCATCTAAGAGTGTTTGGGTCAGTTACCTATACGCACATACTAGGAGAAACAAGCAAGAAACTTGACCCCCGGTCGAGAAAGTGTATACTCGTCGGATACGAATGGGGCTCCAGTAGGAAAGCCTACCGTGTTTATGACCCTGAACAGTAACGGACAATTAGTTCACGGGACGTTATCATTGATGAGTGGGCAATAGGAAAAGCCGCTGGGGAGACAGGAAAGGGATCAGATGAGATGGAAATTACCTTACCAGCAAAGGTGGTTGGAGAGGAAGACGAGCGAGAGTAAGAATAGGGAAGAGTTCTTGAGCGTATTACTCCGCCTGCCAGTCGTGGCCAGGAATCAGACCCCGAAGAGTTTGGTGGGGAAACCATCATGGTTAGGCCAGCAAATAGTGCGGTGTCAACTATAGACAAAGAGGTTAGTGTCTCTGCATTATGACGCTTTGAACGTCAACGCATTACTGGCGAAAACTTTCCAGGGGCAATGATTACCAATATTCAAGAGCCGCAAACACTCGCAGAGGCTTTTGCCAGAGATGATGGTCCCCAGTGGCGAGAGGCTTGGGTCTCAGAGGTCGACTCACTAGCCAGAAATAATACCTGGCGATTAGAAGTGCTGCCACCCAGCCGGCAAGCGATAGGATGCCGGTGGCTATTTAAGCGTAAAGAAGATGGGCACTATAAGGCAAGGTTAGAGGCCAAAGGATACAGCCAGAGGGCAGGAGTCAATTATACCGAAACATCTGCCCCAGTAGCAAAGTTTAATTCACTTCGATCACTTCTCGTATTGGTATCAGAAAAGGACTGGGAACGCGAGGGGATGGACGTCAAGACAGCATTTCTCAACAGCAAAGTTGAGGAAACTGTATATATGGATATTCCAGAAGGGCTGAATCTCAAAGAACCTACTACACATGCGGATCAGCAGATCGTCTGCCAGTTACTGAAATCTATATATGGATTAAAACAATCGCCAAGAGGATTGTATCGGAACATAAAGCGGTTCTTTGTTGATCATGGATTCGAAAGGAGTGAGCAGGATCATAATGTCTACATCCATACGATCTTGAAGCGTTTCCTTCTCCTATACGTGGAAGATCTGGTGATTATGGCACTCAGCCTAGAAGACGTCAATTGGATGCGTAGTCTTCGGCATGAGGAATTTGAGATGACTGATTTCGGGCCACTTACCGTATTTTTAGGAATTGAAATCAGACGAAATCACCAACCCCGCAGCCGACACATCTCCCAGCAGGAATATATACAGACAGTTCTCACAAGATTTGGGATGTCTAACACAGCCATTATTTCAACCCCAGCAGACCCGCTTGTCCACCTCACCACATTACCAGCAGATCACACTATTGACTCGATCAACCAGGAGAGATACGAGTCAGCCGTTGGTTCTCTCATGTACGCAATGATCGGGATGTGGCCTGATATCTCCTCTGCTGTATCGGCAGTCAGTCAATATAGCACCAATCCAGGGCCCTGGGACTGGACAGCGGTGCGGAGAATATTCCGCTATCTGAGTGGACCGAGGACTCTGGGAGTCCATTATGGTGGGGGGTATTGCGGTGGGTACACTGATGCAGACTGGGGATCCGGTGAAGATCGCGAAATCTATCGGAGGATATGTGTTTATGGTGAATAGTGCTGCCGTACATTGGGCCTCAATGAAGCAAGCCAGTGTGGGACTGTCCTCAACAGAGGCGGAATACATGTCGTTAACACAAGGAGTTAAGGAAGCCCTATGGCTTGGTGAGCTGCTGGCGGATCTAGGGGCATTACAGCATAAGTCAGAAATTTGGCAGGTTCAATGTGATAACCAAGGGGCAATTGCCCTTACCAAGAACCCCCAGTATCACGCAAGAACTAAGCACATAGACATTCAGTATCACTTCCTTCGACAGCATATTGAATCCGGATCAGTTGAACTCACCTACACCCCCACGCATGGGATTGTAGCTGATATTTTTACCAAACCACTTCCACGTCCACTATTCGAAAAGCATGTTCTCGGGTTTGGCCTAGGCCCGTCAGCCGACCATACAGAAAGCAGATTTCGGAAACTGAAGGGGAACAAAAGGGACAACTCAACTATGGGAGATGATTACCGATGAGGGAGAGTGTTGAAGACCACCGGCCATCACTCCATGCTGATGTATTTTCCGTTGTCCTACTTCGCATATTATTTCTTGTCTGTTAGTTTCCTTGGTCACTTATTATCAATCAAGAGGAGGAGCGGATATACCTTGATGGTATACTAAAGGATGATTCGGATGAATAGACGGTAATGACCGGACAAGAAACCGGAGACATAAACCGCAGTGGAAGGCGGAGTTCAAGGCGGAGTTGAAGGCGGAGAAGAAACCTGACAGGAAACCGGTGAATAGGGCAGAATGCCTGACGGCAAAGGGACCGGAACTGTATTTGCCCTAGGTATCTCCGGATGCATTTCCTGGAGAGAACATGGTAGAAACTTCTCTTTCTATTGTCTATATAAACCCTATACTCCACCATAGTTAGACAAGCATGCAGAAAGCCACGCTTCCGATCAATATACTCACGCTCCTCTCTTGACTTCTTTGTACTTCTTCATCTTTCCAGCGCTTGCTTCTCCCATCCAGAACTCATAATAATAATCGTGGGGAAAGAGGGTTTTAGAAAGGAAGAAGTTAGAATGTAAAAGTTTTCTAAGTTATGTATTTAAGGGCTTTAGTTTTCCTCCTGAGTGCGGCGACAGAATCAAGATCAAGACGTTTTCCTCCATTATCTCTCTCCCCCTCCCCCCATTCCCCCCAGATAATCTTTCGTTTTTCTTTATCTTGGAGCCCGAAAAGGACGTTTCAATACCCATCCCCTCGAGGCGGTGGCGGCGGCGGCTGGATAGAAAATCTGGCTGTTCATGGGGGTCCGTCGGTGATCTGGCAGCTGCCTCAGTCATCTGCTTACGAACTATGGAACCGTCCTCCAATCGGATAATTTAAATATTTCGTGGTGCGGGGAGGGCGCGCGGGGGGTGGTGGGAGAGGGAGTAGTGGTGGTGAAAATCGAAATGGCGCGAGGGGGGCAAGGGGAGGCACCCATATTGCGCGGAATTATGAGAGTTGCGTGGTAGTTGGGAGCCTGGGCGCATTCACTTGTTACCGGTGGTGTTGTTGGTGGCGTTGGCGCTATGTCTGTATTTTAGATTGAGTGGATTTTTGAGGGGGGGATTTCGGGGGTGAGGTGGTTGGTAATAAAAATGGGTACTCCCTCTTGAACAAAATTTAGCCCATCTCGAGCATAAATCGTGCTCGCGCACACCAAAAATTTATGATCGAGCATGATCGTGCCCATCACTAATCAAGATGACCATGGCTATTCCGTAGATCCGCATGTTTCAACTCGCTTAAATACTGGCTGAATATATCCGTAGCAGGTCATCGCACAGAGGTAGTACTACCTATTGTTATGAGGTGATGATTTCGGAGGATATGCGAGTATGAGCGGAGAGGAAAGTATAGAGGAGGAGGAAGTCTGTATTCGTTGCTTACCTATCTATCTACTGTGTGGAAAGTTGGGATTATATAGTAAATACAAAGAGCTTCTGCGCTCACAATGTCTCTCGGAAATCCACCCGACCACGGACAATATCCCATTCCCACACGCTCCCCTTTCCGATATATCTTCCGCAATACTCTCCGACCGTTCGCGGTCATTGATGTGGATTCTTCTTGCTAGCATACAAACCAGGTATAGTACTTGCTCCTCTTCGGATTGATAATGAGTGACAAATAAGACTAACGCGCAACAATAAACAGAATAGGAATGATGTTTGGAATGGTCGTGTTCCAAGGGGAGCGGTGTTATCGCCGGTGACTTTCAACACACCGCCTCACCGCGGATCATTCCAGCACAGTTCTTTCCCCCAGCCTCTTGCCCGGCTTCTGTTTCAGTGCTTGGTCCTGGGCCTAGTCCTAGCCCTAAAACATGCTTCTCAAATTGCGGTCTAGGCAGAAGCTTCGTAAAAATATCAGCCGTCATCGCATGGGTAGGGCAGTAGAAGAGGACAATACCTCCTGAGTTCACATGCTCTCTTATGAAGTGGTACTGGATATCGATGTGCTTCGTATCCGCGTGGTATTCGGGGTTTTTGGTAACTGCTATCGCTGCCTGATTGTCACATTGGACCTTCCGTATTTCCTTTCCATGCTTTAGTGCCCCCAAACCCTCCAGCAGCTCACCTAACCATAGTGATTCCTTGACCCCTTGGGTCAGTGCCATGTACTCTGCCTCAGTAGAAGACAGAGCAACACTTCCTTGTTTCCTGCTAGCCCAGGAAACTGCCCCTCCATTCATCATAAAGGCATACCCACCAATTGATTTTCGGTCCTCACCAGCACCCCAATCCGCGTCCGTGTACCCCCCGCGGTATCCGCTCCCATAGAGGATATCAAATGTTTGTGTTCCGGCGAGGTAACGGAAGATACGCCGAACTGCGGTCCAGAGGGCAGGGCCCGGATTGGAGCTGTGTTGGCTGACTGCCGATACTGCAAATGCAATATCCGGTCTGGTACCAATCATAGCATAAATTAGTGATCCAACTGCTCACTGGTATTGCTGGAGAATGTTTGGGTCCGTTGGATGTGTTATTGGAGACTTGAGCAGTCTGGTATGAGGGCCCGCCGGTGTACTAACCAAAGCGCAAGTAGATATCCCATGTCTCTCAAGAATTATAGTGGTATACTTATGCTGTGTGAGGTGCAAGGTACGTACCGGCCGATTCCGTTTGATCGCCATTCCTCGGAACCCAGTTAATGGCCCTAGGTTGGTCATTTCGAACTCCTCATGTAGGCAATTTTGTACCCAAGCAACATCTTCTAAACTCGGTGAGGTAATTACTAGATCGTCCACATACAAGAGGAGAATTAGTTTAAAGAACTTGTGGATGTAGACACGGTGGTCTTGCTTGCTTCGCTGGAACCCATTCGCCAGGAAAAAGTGATTTCTTTTCCCATACCAAGCCCGGGGAGATTGCTTCAAGCCATAAATCGATTTGATCAAGCGGCAGACTACCCGTTCCCCGGAATTATTTCTCTGAACCTCGGTATGTAGCCCTTCCGGTATTTCCATGTATACAGTCTCTTCCAGGTCGCTATAAAGGAATGCTGTTTTGACGTCCATGCCATCCAATTCCGAGTCATTCTCGCAGACTAGGGCCAGCAGCGAACGAAGAGAGTTGAATTTGGCGACCGGAGCAAAGGCTTCCGTGTAGTCTAAACCTTCCCTTTGACTATACGCTTTCGCGACAAGCCTTGCTTTGTATCGCCCATCATCCTTACGCCTGAAGAGCCATCGGCATCCAATTGCCTCTCGTCCAGCCGGAAGTAATGCCAGCTCCCAGGTATCATTTCTGACTAGAGAGTCCACTTCAGATTCCGACGCTGCATACCATTCTTTTGATTCTTCACTAACTAAGGCATGACTAAGGGTTTGCGGCTCCTCTAAATGGGCGAGCATAGCGCGCCATGGTTTAGCGCTAAAACCTTGTCCAAGGTTGCGCTGTCTCTCTCAGCGTCTAGTTCCTGGTCGACTAACCTCTTCTCTTCTAGCCTGCAAGACTTCTGGTAGTGGCCTAACAATAATCGTATCCCCGCCAAACTCCTCTGGCCTTGGTGGATTCGTGACTGCTTCGACTGGAACATTTGCGCCTACTCCATTTCCGCTTCCCACATTCTCATCTTGTTTCTCCTTTTCCTTTACCTCCCGTAAACTAATTGCTATCTTGTTCACCGACTGCTGTTCTTGACTAACCGTCTCGATAGTCCCCAGCTCATTGATAATGACATCGCGGGAGCTGTAGATTCGCTTTGTTGTTGGGTTGTATACCCTATACACTTTGCTGCCTGCATCCTTATTAAACCCGATGAGGATGCATCTCTCCGATTGTGGGTCGAGTTTGTTTCTCTGCTCCTTTGGTACTAAGCCATAGGTTACTGATCCGAAAAGTCTAAGGTGACCCACGCTTGGTAGTCTTCCAGTCCAGTACTCGAGTGAAGACTGATGGTGATGCGAGCGGGAGGGTAGACGGTTATGGATATGGGCGGCTGTTGCTACAGCGAATCCCAATAATCCTTTGTTGAGTTTGGCTTCTTCGATCATGTACCGTGACGCCTCCATTAAAGTACGGTTCGCTCTTTCCGCTAATCGATTGTCACTAGGACTATAGGGTGGGCTGACACTGTGCGTGTAACATGGGTACATGTTCCGGTAACGGTACACAGGAGCCGGCAGTGTAGGATCTCCTATGTTTAGTTGATTTATATTTGGTTTATTTGATTTGATTTCAGCTCCGGCACTGTCTCTGAGTCAGATAGGCTATGCTATCGTATTGCTATGTTTAGTTTGCTTTGCTGGAAGTTTATATTTAGGATTCCGGGCATGGAATGGTGATGTAACACTGGCGAGGGCTGAGGATTGTTTGTTTCTTTCTTTGGTCTTGCAGGATTACCGGATTCCGGTATGTGCGCAGCTACTGGTAATGATCGTGATTGCCGGAAGACTATCGCCCTTGGGTTTTGTATTTAAACCAGTCTCCTGGCTAGCAGGAGACAGCCGCCTTCGACAGACCTTCAGTCTAAGAATACATTTGGTTCAACGGCAATCCCTGAGTCCATTAGCCCAATTTGTCCTTCAACTATTATCCTTCTAAGCTACCGGTCCCTTGAAGCCTCCCTTAGCACCAGCCCTAGCAGGTCTATCGCCGGTCCTATTGTATTTTCCTTAGACGGGAATAAACCTGTTACAGTGAGTAATACCATTGAGGCGAAGGTATCCTTCAAGTTTGAAATCCCTCCGGATGTATTCCCCTCCGCCGTCCGTCCTAAGAAGTTTCATTTCTCTCCCAGCCTCTTTTTCTGCTCTTGCTTTGTACCCCTGAAAGGCACCCACGGCCTCGCTTTTGCCCTTTAAGAGTGTCACTGCTATGCGGCCACTCTGTTCATCTATGAAGGTAATGAAATACCTCTCGCCCGATATGGTACTGACTTGCATCGGACCGCAGATATCCGAGTGAACAACATCTCGTAGTTCATTCGCCTTTGTCCTAGTGCCAGTCATTGGCTCCTTATGTTGTTGGCCGATCGCACAGGTCTCGCATAGTTTGTTTTCGTCTTTCCCCTTCGTACTCGGCACAATTGCTAGCCCGCTAACTCTGGGTTGTATATACTGAATGCTGGCAATGTCGTGAGTTCTCTGGCCTAATCTCCGATGCCATATGTCGATCGTTTGCGGCGTCGATTTGTTTGTTGAACCCCCGAGGTTGGCTTTATCGTCGCTCTTGTATTTCGCTAAGTAGTATAGATTTCAATCTCTTTCCCCCTCGACTCTTAAGTCATCCTGGGTTATTGTAGATATTTTTGTTCCAAAGCTAACTTGGTACCCTGAGTCAATTAATTGTGCAACTGATACCAGATTTCCGCCTGCTCTTAGTACGTGCAAGACTCCGCTTAACTGGAGGTTCCCAATGCTAACATTACCCATTCCTACAGCTTCAATCTGAGATACATCAGCGATCTCGATGACCTTTCCGGACATTTCCTTGTAAGTCCCATTCGCAAAATACTCTCCCTGACTGCTTAAGTGCTGACTTGCTCCTGAGTCGATGATCCAGGTTCCCTTGTTACTGACTGTCCCTGATAGATCGTGTACTGTAAAGGCCAGGCCTGTTTGATCTCCCAGAGATTTATGGTTGCCTTCTTTGGCCTCCTCGGCCTTCCTCTTGTAACAATCCCTCTGCCAATGCCCCTCTCTTTGGCAGTAAAAGCATTTACCTCGGGGTTTAGATGTTCTTACTGAACGCCCAGAGCTGGCTGCCCCCTCCAGTCTTCCTGCTCTCAATGAATTCTGTATCCGCATGCCTCCTCTTGCTGAGCCGGGTCGAAAACCTCCTCTACGGCGCCCGTAAGGCCTTGCAGCAAACGCGGTCACAGTTGTTGAACTAGTCTGACTAGTTCCAAGGCTGGTTGTGTGGGGGACCAGTCGGCGCGCCGATTCCTGAAGCAGTCGGCTGGCAAAGATGTCGAAGGTGACCTCATCGGCTCTAGACTGCCGGGCCATAATTATGGGTTCGTAGGAATCTGGATCACTGAGACTGAGAAGGGTTACAAGTTCGTTGTTCTCTATTCCTTTTCCTGTTCCTGATAAGCCCTCCACTTGATTCGCTAACTTACCGAACTTATTTAAGTGCTCGGCCATATCATCTCCTTCCACTATACGCAAGGCCCACAGTCTCTGCATGAGATCCATACGGCCACTCGCTCCAATCCCTTGATGAACTATCCGTAAGGCCTCCCATGCTGCCTTTGCCGTAACACATTCCTCGATATGTGTTGTTTGTGAGTCTCTGACATTGAGAGTTAGGATGGTGAAGGCGGCGTTGTCTCTTGCGGTGTCTTTTGCGTTTCCCTTGTCCGGGTCCTATTCAATAGCCGTAAGTAATCCTTTTTCCTTAAGGATACGCACAATTCGGAACTTCCACGCCTGGTCGTTACTTTTGCCTGATGCAATTGAGCCATCAAGCTTCTCAATAGACTGGGTGAGAGAAGTGGTACTGGCTGGTGCAGACGTGAGGATATCACGCTGAGTGGCTGTAGATGCTGACATTGTATTGGTAGGATCACGAGATATTGCTTTTGGGAATACGGCGTTGGAGGATAGGGTCGTTGGCAAGTGAGACTGGGTGGCAGCGGCGGAGTGCTATTCAGACTAGGCAGTCCGGGCTTATAACCTATTGTTATGAGGTGATGATTTCGGAGGATATGTGAGTATGAGCAGAGAGGAAAGTATAGAGGAGGAGGAAGTCTGTATTCGTTGCTTGCCTATCTATCTACCGTGCGGAAGGGTGGGATTATATAGTAAATACAAAGAGCTGCTCCGCTCACAATGTGTCTCGGAAATCCACCCGACCACGGACAATATCCCATGCCCACACGCTCTCCTTTCCGATATATCTTCCGCAATACTCTCTGCCCGTTCGCGGTCATTGATGCGGATTCTTCTTGCTAGCATACAAACCAGGTATAGTACTTCCTCCTCTTCGGATTTATAATGATTGACAAATGAGACTAACGCGCAACAATAAGCAGAATAGGAATCATGTTTGGAACGGTCGTGTTCCAAGGTGAGCGGTGTGATCGCCGGTGACTTTCAACACTACCGACAAGCCTCACACGTACTCTATTGCCTAACAATTTACAGATCGAATCCTTCCTCAGGCGCCAGAAACATGAGCCCCTTCTTCTCCTCACATCCACCATCCTCCACCCCATCCCCTTCCTGATTTAGAGTTGCCCCCCATACACCCTATCCCCGCCCCCAACCAAGTGCTCGAAGCTGCGCCCAAGGTTCCGAATAGTCCGACCGGTCAAGTCTTGGAGGCGGGACCGGGCTGGCCAGTCCTGGTGATGGCGATGACTGGACCCGACTAACTTGGGTGGTCCGGTCCTGTTTGAACTGCTCCCAGACCAGTCTTTATAAATGATCGCATGAGTCTGAATGGCACCAAGCCCAAGCTATACTAGGATCTTAAAGTCGCTTGTCACGCTATGAATCAACAGCACTTCAATACAAGTTGATAGAGTATCCTGGAGAGGATAATATGCGGTGGAAATACAATTACCTGATGGATAAGTCGCATCCAATACAGGTATTGTTGCATGTGGTCATGTAATATCACTCACTTAGTGAACCAAAAATACTGTTCTTATATGGTTTTCTGTTCCTCTCAAATATGCTTCCTTTCTCCTCTCAAATATTTCTTTCAGCCCTTTATGTTTTCATACTTGTTACTCATTGACTTGAAAGCCTATTGGTGTTCTTTCATTGTTCCTTTTGTTCCCCTCAGGATACTTCTTTCATAGCCTTTGTCTTTCCTTATTAGCAGAATGCGGTGGTCATGGCTGAACTCAATTGCTGTATTATATAGCTGAGCTATGGCTTTCTTATTATTTAATCAACAAGGGTTTTTACAATACGAGATCTTCACTACTTTCTGTTATCACTTCTTCGTCCAACTTCTGCGCACATATTCGGATCGCATATTACAACAAATAGTTCAATACTCGAGAACCTATTTTGGCCACCCATAATCTAAGCGAGGCACTATCTCCACCATATAATTCAGAAACAATAAGTTTAATTAAGAAAAGCTTTATTTGAATGTAGTATCTGGTGATAAAAATAGCATATCCTATTGCTTGGCAGGCCTGGTCAGACCAGTCTTGGTCAAGTCGGTTTCCATAATCGTGACTATCCAGTTGGTCTAATTTCCACCATTGGACTAGACTTTACTTTCGACGTGACTAGCTAGTCCAGTCCAGTCTTCTGCTGACCATTCGGAACCCTGGCTGCGCCTATCTGTGTGTACTCCTAACCCATCTAGTGACTCATTCATCTTAGAGGGCATGAACGGCTGCAGCAGGATTCCAGCTGTGGGTACCGCTTCGGGAGATCTTTGGACTAGGGGGTCCGGCTGTGGAAGATCTCGGATAGCCTAGGGCGAAGAGTGCTGGAGGGACTTATTTGTCTGGAATAAATTAGTGACTACTGGGTGGGTATGGGGAATGACTAGTTTTCCTTACAGGGCAGGGCGGTGCGGGTTTTCACTCGCCAGATCCGCCCTTGTACGGGGCCTGAGGGAGTATTTTTAAAGTAATCCCCGCCCCGTCCCCGTCCGGGGCCTGTTCAAAATGTGAATGCGGCACAATCAATTCTATGTGGATAATACGTCACAAGTACAAGGAGGTTGTGAGGCACGCTTAGCGAGAAGGTGAAGAGGGGACTGGTAGGAGTTCCGGTTCTTAATTCTTCTAAGCCAGGTGGGCGGTAGCACCTTATTTATAGAAAAATACACGTCCATATGTGCAAGAGAAATATAGGGAAAACAATGTAAGAAACATAAGTGCCAACATGGCTGACCCTGAAATCCAACCAAGTAAATCCCAAATAATGTGGGTGAAAACAAAAGGGTGTGGAGTGATTATTAGAAATATCATGACCAAGAATGGTGCATAAGAGATGCATAAACAACCATAAAATCCCAAACACCTGATTGGAAAGCACATGTTAAATCCCGCGATATTATCCTGAAATAAACAATAAAACACCATAATATATATCTTAGGTGTAGTAATGTAAGCAGTGGACTGGCGGAGCCGAAACACAAACTAAGTAAAGCAATACACGGTAGTGTGTTGAATATACATAGGAAATATACAAAAGCATTTCAACAGGGCCTACCCGCCTTCATTCCCTGGACGGTGCCCCATTTGTTACCACCTATTTTTAACAGGGACCCGTCTGGGGTATGGGTGGGGCGGGCGCCTGAGCGGGGACAGGGGGAGGGAATGCCGAAATAGACATCTGGCCCCAGGCCGCTGAGTGGTCCGGGGTGGGGATAAGTGCCGGGGGCCCGCGTTGTGTGGGACCCCGTCTCCCCAGTAACGAACTCTAGGCATGACTTCGTGAAAAACTTTCATAATAACCTTCAATGCCTTGTGTGGATGTAGATCATCCCTTGTATCCGATGTTAGGGGAGGGGTCTTTCGTAGGAGGCTGTTGTGAGCATGGTCTCCCATCACGGTCCAGGCGGGTTGGTTTCAACGGTGCGCTTGAAGGGTCTTTATGTGTTAAACATCCGCCTGCGGATGTAGCCTGCTTGCTTCTCCGGCCATTTTCACAGCCCTTCTTGTAGATAGCGGTTGCAGTGGGCGCGCCTTAGTCGCCAATGCCCCTTCCGTGAGGGATGTACCAGCGCACAGCATCCACGTCCAATTCGGAGAGCACGAACAAGGGGTCGGCAGCATTGCCGGTATTCATGATGATTTTCCGGCGGTTGATGGCCCAGTGCGGTGTGTAAGGATGTGGCGTGGTAGCGGTGGGTTGAAGGTGGGGAAGCCGACCGGCCAGTGGATTGCGTGGAACCGGAGGATGACCTTGCAAATCACCTCTCTGTGTCTGCTGGGGGACAGGAGGTTCAGGGTAGATGGGTCCAGGATGGGTATCTGGTGTTCGTGAGGTAATTTGTTAGCGGGTGGAATTCGATGTAGATGGTCAGTGCGGGGGGTCTGTGGCCATAGGGATATCTCAGTGGAAGCAGGACCTCGGGCACCCCCGCAATTACACCTATGCTTCATGCGCGGGGACAATCACCAGGTAGAACTGTAGGTATCGAGGTGAAAGGGCTGAGAGCCGGAAGTGGTAGTATGTTTCTTCCATTCATTCCCCAACTTCCTGCGTCTAGGTGGAGATCTGCTGCTTCACCGATTCCTGATCCACTACTGACGCTTGGCCATTCCATGGGTAGATCTTGTCCAAGAGGGAGTACCATCTTTGATTCTCGCCGGCACAGATGTAGCTACTCTCCCCTAGTCTGTGCCGGATGTATATTACTGTGTGATTGTGCGCGGGGAGGAGATGCAGATGAGGGGGTCGTACGTGACATTGGCTTCTGCTGCTAGGTTTAATTAATGGCGAGTGATGGATTGTGATGTGGAAAAGGAGGGTGAGACCTTCAATGTGTCAGAATAAAGTCTCATGATGGGAACAATTAGTGGAGGGGAAGTTTAGCATTGTCTTGCTCGATCCCGGTAGTCTTTTGAGTTTAGTAGATGCAAACACGAGCTTCCGGGACCCAGTTACCCCTAGCAATTCAATGGGAGGTAGGGCGGAGTGGCAGGAGGGTGACTTATGATTTTTTTTTTAGGATACTTGTATTATCTAACTGGGTATGATAATATCAATTTTCGAACAGAATAAACCTATCGACCGACAAAATAAATGTGCGAGTGAAGAAAATTGTGGGACAACGGGTGTCCCCCACCAAAAAACTGGGGTTTACTGAATAATCATCAGCAGCACAAAAATATTGAAAAATCAAGACATTGTGTAGATAGCTTCAATTACCACTGGCAGTTAACTACATAGATTTTAGAAGGTTATCACAAGGAATTTCTGTCTATAACTGCTGGAGTTGAAATTACCTCCAACAACCCTACCCAACAGGCATTTTTCTGCTGTAGCAACAAGAAAAACGTAATTCCCCACATACTTAATCTAACTAGTGGAACACAAATGAAATATACAGTCCTAAATCAAGAAGAGGTAAAGTAGAGAAGCAATACGACCAGTGCATAAACCTATTTTCAGCTCAAGGTTGAACTCCAAGTTGGTATCGATGTGAAAACTCAATATTTTGGTAGGTTTTTGGGCATGTCCCACTATTTTCTCCACTCGGATGATGGTATGATAAAGCTATGATCAATAAGTCTGTACACCAACCCCACCCGTACCTTGACCAGGTAATTCAGCCGCTACTTCAATTAATCAATTGCACCACGAAAAGTAAAGCTAAAAATACAATAAAAATCGAGACTGAGAGCGATTTCCATGGTGTTTAATACTTGGTGTACAAGACTTGATTTCTTGGTACCGCCTGGTAGCGTCGGGGGATTTAGTTTATCAAGCCATCGATTAATACGTAGGGGACTACCCACAAGGCGGCCTTTAGGGCCACAATGAAAATGACGCTACTCGCAGCATTATCCTCATGGTCTCTCAAGTATGTATAGTCCTTGCGGAGGATACGCTTCATGGCCTTCCAAACATGCTAGATTGGGTTTAAATTGGGCCTGTGTACGGGTTGTTCGGTGACCCAAATACCATGCTATTGCAACCACTCTTTGGTGACCTTTGCGTTGGGGATTCTCGCCTTATCTTGCAAAAAAAACATTCCAGGAGTATAATGAGGCAATAAACCTTCCTCCAGGATCTTAATAACATATTTGACGGGGTTCCGCCTCTGTACCCTGATACGGCTCTTCATGGCAACCACTGGAACACCCAATCTATCTTGTATTATCTGCCCAACTAGTACTAATACCATATTGAAAATATGTTAGAAAGTACTTCTAGAGATAGAGAATCTGAATCTGAAGTTTATATTTAATAATAACAAATAATGCTTCTTGTATACTCACTTTATTCCAAACTGGTTCAAATAGTATCATACCCCCAATAATAGTAAAGAAAGGTGAAACCAACCACAAAAATCATTGTTTAAGCGAATAATATAATCAACTAGGTTGTGTATTTGATGTATAAACTGCTTTGGTATTTGTTTGGAGCTATTTAGGAAGGCAGTGTGACTGGAAAAACAAGGGAAGTTAAATATCGATCTTAAAGTCCAGACAGGGTCACAGCTGCTCACAGGGTTTGCGTAATGTTCCAATACTTAGTAATCTACTTCAATTTAGTGATTCAAGATACTATATAAACCTCCAAGGCAGTTGGTGATGCCTTGCAAAATTTATTTCCTGGTTATTGGAAAGTACTTTACAGAGAAATAACACCCTTCCACCTCAACCATGGAAGCTACACATGCAGGATAACGCTAAAAACACAGGATTTTGCTTGCAATATTCTGTGTTGGTAGAGTGGTGGTGCGAATTCTCTAAATCTCAATCCACAAATATACTAAAACTTACTTTTATAGCTTTAGCTATATGAATAGACCATATAACATAGCCTTTAGCCTTATTTAGCATGTGTAGCTTGCATGGTTAAGGCACGAGGGTAGTATTTCTCTCTAAATTACTTTCCAATAACTAGTGAATAAATTTTGCAAGACAGCACCAACTGCCTTGAATGTTTATATAGTATCTTGAATCACTAAATGGAAGTAGATTACAAAGTATTGGAACATTACGTGAACCCTATAGGCAGCTATCATCTTGTTCAGACATTAAGATAGATATTTAACTATCCGTGTTTTTCCAGTCACACTGCCTTCCTAAATAGCTACAAACAAATACCAAAGCAGTTCATACATCAAATACACAACCTCCGTAATCATATGATTTGTTTAAACTATGATTTTTGTGGTTAGTTTCAATTGTCTTCACTACTATTGTAAGTAACGTGCTATTTGAACCAGTTTGGAATAAAGTGCGTATACAAGAAGCATTATTTTTTATTATTAAATATGAACTTCAGATTCAGATTCTCCATCTCTAAAAGTACTTTCTAAAATATTTTCAATATGGTATCACTACTAGTTGTGCAGATCATAAAAGATAGATTGAGTGTTCTAGTGGTTGACATGCTGAGTTGCATCTACATGATAAGCCGTTGCACGGTAAATTAGGTTATAAGAGCGAACAGTATAGCCGTTCTTTGGAGAGTCCATATTCAGCTCCAATACCTGTAATTCAGACAGCCCCCCCTTCCAGATAACTCCCCAGACAATACATGTGAGGCAAGACTTGACAGGTTCACTCTCATTGACAGCCTGTTGTTTCCATTTATCCTTTGGGAGTTGAAAGATCCAACCATCGCGACAATTGCGTGAGTTTTGTATGGAAGACTCATCGCTAAAAGTGCCCTAGCGAAAGTATTAGTGCACACAATTATAGATGAGGCGAATCCTTACACATACCCCCACTAATTCTTGGTCTTTCTGACGATAATTACACACTATCTGTAGCATTTCTGTCAAATCTATCTCTTGTAGGAATATTGGCTTACAAGGTCTCTATTTCCAATGTAGATTTGGCCCAAGAGTCGGCCGACCACTATTGATGCATATATTCGCACCAGTAACTTCACTGATGTCACGAAAGTATATAATTGGGAAATCTGTCACAAGGTGAAGTAAACCGCGTATAATTTGATGATTTGGCTTCTTTGGACGACCAGTAGTAGACTTGGAAGCAACGTGGTTGAGCCTGCCTAGATGTATGATGGTGTGGTAGATGCTCTACCGGGTACACCCAGATTCTGATGCGACAGCTCATGGTTTTGAACAAAAAGTTATTGCCTCAAAAGTCCGTGCTAGGTCATGGGAATTTAGTTCTTCTTGTCACTTCTTGGAGTTTGCTAATCTCCACTTATAACAGTACCAAAAGCTCGCTGAGAAGTCATTTTTTGGTGCTGATGTGAAAAATAAATAAAATTGGAATGGTTGGCAGGGTGTTGTGTAAAAACGCATAGTGTCTTCAACTAGGTGGGCTGAGGTGGGGTTCGTATAGAGACTTATTGATCATAATTGTACCAGCATGAGTGCCAAGGTTGTAGCGTCACAATCCGCGATTACATGCTGGCAACATTAAACAGGCTGAAGCAGGTGCCTCAACGATAGCCAGACTCAATGATAGATTAATTTGTATGTGAATTTAAGAATTACGAATTACTGCCAAACATTCTGTAATGCTTTAGATGCCCTTCTGACTTTCCCATAATATTCATTAAAGGCTGAGGCAGGGCGGATGTTCAATAGCCAGACCCCGCCGTTATACGGGACCAGGGGGGGAGTATTGTTAGGGTAATCGCAGCCCCGTCCCTGTCCGGGGCCCACCCACATTCATTCCCTAGATGGGGCGCTGTTTATTACCACCTATTATTAACAGGGACCTGTCTGGGGTATGGGTGTGGTGGGGGTCTGAGCGCGGACTGGGGCAGGGAATGCCAAAAAAGACACCTCGCTCCAGGCTGTTCAGTGTGGCGGGGCGGGGAAAAGGGCCCAGGGCCTGTGTTTCTCGGGCCCCGTCCGCCCCGTAACGAACCCCACTTTCCCATACATTAATTTAAGTCCTTGCAAATAAGTGTTCTACCTCCCCCACTTTTTCAACTTTTATTTTCCCCTGGTGGGAATTTTATGTAGATTAATTTAATCACCTTTCATTAATAGTAACTAACAGGAGCCTTGCCAATTGGATTAAGCATAAATCTATCCTTCAGCTGTGACTATGATTGAGCTGTCAGGCTTCGAGTGCACTTTAGTTCGAAGGTGATTTACGGTCTTCGAACTTGTGGGAACCATGACAAGGTTATCACACTGTACACGTGCTGCTCAAGGCTTTGGTTTCCCAATTTCCCGTAGGAATATTTGACAGAATCTTGTTACGAAAGAGGTGTAGTATCTCGGGTAGTGAGCAACTACATACAGTCTTGATTCGGGAGAGAGCTTCTGTCTTTTTCTTTCAGATGTGACCCAGTAGAACACAGCTTGTCGGTTTTCCCCAATCTTTCAACTTGCTTTGATTGTTTATGTTGGTTGTATGGTATATCGGATGTGAGGTGAGATGTTCGCTATAGACTATTCGTACAAGAGAGAAGACTATTTAGGGAGACACACCGGTCAAGTGTTGAGAATCACTGGAAAGCATTCCAGAAGAATCCAGGTTTCCTTTGTACCTTTTGTATTTTTCTTAGCTGTTAGTTATTAACCTATTTGACCTGGTGTTGGGACACTGCCTAGTTATGGGATACCCAATGAAACCTTACTACTCAATTGAAAAACTGCTGTAACTCAGACAATATTACATCACATAATCTACAAATTGGTATGCAAATGGCTAGTCTCCATCCCAATAACCACTATCAGATTTATATCGATTGAACTAATACAGCTATGTCTATCAGTTAATATATACCAAGAGTGATAATTAATGATTGACTTACAAGGTCATGGTTTTTGAGAAGAGAAAAAATTATAAAATTATTCTGCTTCCTGGCACGGGTAGAGGAGGTTCTGGATCGCAACTGCTGAGTGGTAGCCAGTTGATTGGAGCTCTGTTGGACTTGAGTCGTTAGATTTGGTCAAAGGGAATATTAACTGAATGGACAACTTACTTTATTAGTGGCTTGATATGGGTGATTATCAACTATTTCGTCATCACTGCTACTCTCACACGTGTGCTCATCAGAGCTAGATGCGATAGCCTCTTGAGTATGGTTGAGGTGTGTCTTTTTTCTTTGTTTGGTCTTGGATTGTATCTTTCTCCTGACTTGACCTTTGGTCTCCTTACGCCGTGCTGCAGCTTCATCCTTTTTCTTATCAAGTTCTATACGCTTATGATATAGCTTAGCCAAGTGCTTGGAGCTTAGTAGAAGTCCACCACGTAGTTGCCTTCAATTAATTTTGGCTGGCTTTGCTAATTTGCGTACTTTTGCAACTTCTTCCTGAGCAATAAGCTTTGCAGCATTGATACTACGAGCTTCTTTCATACATTTGGTCAAGAGGCTCTTAAGAGCTGTATTAGTAGGAGTTTGCTCTATTTGCTGATAACTCAGTTCAATACGATCAAGCTCAGGGGCTCCAACTACTCTTCCTGCTAATAGACGAAGACCGGGTCTTCTGGTGGCCAAAGGAGTCTTTCGAACCATATTTGCCTGTAAGATACGATCTCTGAGGATACGATTTCTGTTGAATCAGATCAGCCCACAGGCACGCCAGGCTGACCTGATTGTCTCTGGCTGAAAGGTCTTCTGCCTTGCTCTCTGAACCATGGGAAAGATTTCTCCCTTCTTAATTGTACCATGAGGGCCTTGCAGACATACACGATCTTCCAGCTCTTGCTTGTAATGGGCTGTAACTGGGCTGAAGATGCCAACATAGAGGGGTTGGAGAACATGAGTCGAATGGGAGGGAAGACATAGAAGATGAATATTGTGGTCATGACATACTTGATGAACTTGTAATTCTCCACATGTGTTGAATGACCATCCCACACAAGAATACGATGCTGGTTGATACGATTCATAGGCCAAGTTCTTGGGTCAAATACTTCCTGAAACCACTGAAAGGTAATATCACTGTTGGTGTACCCTTTTGGGAAAGTGGCAAAGAAAGCATCTTGCTTCTCTTCGATCTCGATACTCGTATGATGTCCCATCAAGTAAGCATTTGCCTTAAAGATAATGAGCGGACGCAAGCATTTGGCTCCACCTGAGATCGCTTCCACAATAGTAACCCAATCGCAACCACCATCCTGGATGATGCTTGGATTTCTGCGTGAGGCATGGCAAACTATGGTACCTGCTCCTCCCAATTCAATAGCAAATCCCTTTTCGTCCATATTCCAAGTGTCCTCATCCTTGACATAGAACTTGCACCAAATGTGATCAATGCGATCAAGATGCATCTTAAAGGAATCCAGGTCTGTGGCCAGAGCCCTCTTCTTGTCTAAACACCTTCCTACTTTGGCATCTAAATCAGGATGACGACCCAAAAAGCCGATACGCCAATGCTTTCCAACTTGGTTTCTCGAATTCAGTGCACGAACGAGACTCTCAACGATTTGATAGACATGACTGCAGCAAGTTCCGAATCCATGGTCATCCCACTTCTTAATCCATGCACTGGGTGCCTCCTCCTCGGAGATGGAGAGGAGCTTCTGGGTTTGGCGAGCTGCTTTGGCTCGTGTTGAATGTTGTGAGATTCCTTTATGAAGGGTGGATTTTGGTACTTCAAACATGAGAGCCAATTGGCGAAGCGCCAGGTTGGGATCTCTTAATATGTTATGGGGGAGCGAACGTAGTTTGATTGACTTATAGAAACAAGATAAAAGAGTGAGGACGTGAACGAGAAAAGACTGATGAACGAAATAAAAGAATAAGGAAAAAAGTCCTGCTTGTATCCCGTGAACAACGCGCAATAAGAAAGCAACTAGAAACGCTTTTCCTCCACATGATACAGATAAGAGCTAGTTCGTAACAAGAGTGTTCCAGATAGTGTTGATGAGACGAGGAGAAACTGTAACTACTGCACGATTGTTTCCAATACTGTTGATGAGACGAGGAGAAACACAAACCAATGCACGATAAAAGGTAAAACGAAAAACATGAATCAACGGTTCCTATCCACGGTTTCAACAGGATCAGCCTCATGAGCCTTCAAGGCTACTTGAAGATGCATCTCCTTTGTATCCTGCAGAGAAGACATTGCTGATTGTATGATATTGGTGAAGGTCTTTAGTAAGGTTTGTTGCTTCGTATTTTGTATGAGAGAAGTGTATATCGCAGAGAACAGAAATGTCAAAAACTTGAAATCAACGACTCTAATTCAATAAGAGAGAAACTCTCACACAGCCTTAGGGTATTATAAAATAGACCTTATGGAATGTCCTCATACTAAAATATTTCCAACTTTACTTATTTTACTTTGTCATTTTTATCATCAATGTTCTTGTTGCAAATTATGTATACATTAGTATTTTAGGCCAAAAGCTAATATTAAAATACAGGAAAGAGGAAATATTTTTTCATAGGCTAAAACTAGAGATCATCATCTACATTCTACTTGAGGCTTAAATTATTTTATCTCCAACTGGATCTGTTGTTTACATTTTGATTTCACTGGTCAGATTTTAAGATCTGTCCCATAACTAGGGAGTGTCCCAACACTAGGTGAAATACGTTAGTTCCTTTGTAAGTCATTACCAAGCACGGAGGAGGTGCGAGTATACCTCGTTTGTATACTAGTGGGAGGATTCACAAACGTGGCCGGGAATGCTCGGAGAGCAACCCGAAGTATGGTTCGGAATACTGTGTGGGCAGAGAGAGAGATGCTCCGCGGAAGGATCCCCATTAGTTGAGATATGTGGTGAAGTTCTGTGTATTTAAATGATCAGCTCCGCCGTAGATATTCAGGACAAGCAAGCAACTATCTGAAGAATATACAGAAGTTTCCTCCTCTCATACACTTTCCTTCTCAATCCCAGTCGCCTCTCTGCCCAATCGGTACCTCATAACAACATCAAGCCCACCCGCACAACCAATGATAGACCTAATCGCAAACGTAGACAGGCTCTACTCACGTTGCCGGATTGTTTTGTCACTTCCGATCATGGAATCGCTCATCCTCGGATATTTTGGCCAATAAAATCTATCAAATGATCACTATTGCATCCATGGTGAAATGGGAAAGACACCTTTAAACAAGAGCATGACTCTAGGTACATGTACATGTATTCTATGTGCTCGAGAATCTGAGGAAGCTCATGAAGTAAATTTCAAATACTATGCATCAAAGTTATTATTTTCGCCCTCAAATATACATCTATTAAGTTTCTCGTGAAAGCTGTGACAACGCTGATCAATTCTCCTTGCTGTTGTAGAATTAACGTGAGCTTTAATGGCGATCGAATCAAAACTAAGTCTAGCACGCCAATTGAGGGCCAAAACCAATTGTCTGTTTAGAAGCGGAATACGACTGGCAGTCCCAGGACCCTGTGGCATCGTGAAATCTCTTGCAACGGTGATTTTTGGCTTGTTGGTCAGGCGATTGACTGCTCGCTCAAGTTCTCTTGCCAGAGTGTGAAGCCAAGGTACGGTAGTCTTGGTTCTTGGGGTTCTGAGCTTTCTGAGCTGGGACGTAACTATTGCTTCCCAACAAAATTTATTGGCCAAAATATCTGGGGATGAGCGATTCCATAATCGGAAGTAACAGAGAAATCCGGCGACGTGAGTAATGGAAACTCGCTCACAGCCTGATTTCGACTGGTGTAGCGTGGCGGGATCCTGCCTAGCAGTAGAAACAGGAGAAATGCACTAGGGTGTGGTCGTCGTGACGTGGGTCGATGCAGATGTCTATCGCATGCAGGTCTCTACCGCTAGCTCTATACTCGAGTATCGTACTAAATCCAGGTAGAGAGCGCACTAACCAGGAAAAGCCCATCTAACGGGAAAAAACCCACAAATAACAGTCACGATGCCTAAAGCGGTCGTGTCCCAAACTAAGTAAACTAACTAAGGGAAGCTAACTACTATCAGATGGGATTCCAGCTTTGAGTGTATAGGTGGCCGGAACCACACTACAATGTTTCTTTATATTTTGCCTCTTCCTCCCACCTTATTGTTCTTTCCACGGTGTGAACCTCGCGAACTTGCACGAGCAAACTACTCGACCCAAATAAGTATCCGATTTTTTACGAAGGCCTCGATTAACCACCTCTCCCGCTTAGTTGTTGGTAAGTGAAGTTTCCTCAGCAGGTCCATCCCCCCCCGGTTCAACCCCTTCCTTCCGGTGGTCAGTGGGTATGTGCGGGGGAGGGCGGATTGTCTGGGGAAATGGGATGGGCAGACCACTGATTTATAGGCTAACGGAACAATAGCTTAGGCCTGTAGCAGATCGCATTCAGTCTTCGGAGGCCTTGAGGATACCGCTAGAGGAATGCAGCGCCCATCTCAAACCGCTGACACCATGGACACGACAGATGACCAAACACCGCTCTGGTGGGCAGCTGCGAATGGGGATGAGGAAGTTGTGAGGATACTTCTACGGCAGCGTGACGTCAACCTACAGTGTGAAGATCAAGATGCCCGAACCCCGCTCTCGTGGGCTGCGGGGAACGGGCATGAAGGGGTGGTGAGGATACTACTGGAACTGAATGATGTCGATCCCAACATATCTGACCGACGTGACCGAACACCGCTCTGTTATGCCGCAGGGAACGGGCATGAAGGAGTCGTGAGGATACTACTCGAACGGAATGACATCGACCCCGACCAAACGGACAATTATAACCGAACACCGCTCTTTTATGCCGCAGAGAACGGGCATGATGGAGCCGTGAGGATACTACAGGAACGGAATGATGTCGATCCCGAGCTAGCGGACGCTGAGGCCCGAACGGCACTCTCGTGTGCCGCCAGCAACGGGCATGAAGGGGTGGTGAGGATACTACTGGAACCGAATGACGTCGACCCTGACCAAATGGACAATGATAACCGAACAGCGCTCTTGTGTGCTGCAGAGAACGGGCATGAAGGAGTCGTGAGGATACTACTAGAACGAAATGACGTCGACCCCGACCAAATGGACAATGATAACCGAACACCGCTCTCGTTCGCGGCAGAGAACGGGCATGAAGGAGTCGTGATGTTACTACTGGAACGCAATGATGTCAATCCCAACACATGTGACGAGTTCGGCCGAACACCGCTGTTGTGGGCAGCTGTGGACGGGCGGGAAGGAGTCGTGAGGATGCTCCTAGCGCATAGCGACGTCAACCCGCAGTGTGCCGACCCAGATGCCCGAACACCGCTCTCGTGGGCCGCAAGGCACGGGAATGAAGGAGCCGTGAGGATACTACTGGAACGGAATGATGTCAATCCCAACATATCTGACCGAGGTGACCAAACACCGCTCTCGTGGGCCGCAGAGAAAGGGCATGAAGGAGTCGTGAGGGTACTACTGGAACGGAATGATGTCGATCCCAACAAATTTGACCAAATTGGCCGAACACCGCTCTTGTGTGCCGCAAGGAACGGGCATGAAGGAGCCGTGAGGGTACTACTGGAACGCAATGATGTCAATCCCAACACATGTGACGAGTTTGGCCGAACACCGCTGTTGTGGGCCGCTGTGAACGGGCGGGAAGGAGTCGTGAGGATGCTGCTAGGACATAACGGCGTGAATCTGCAGTGCGCCGACCCAGATGCCCGAACACCACTCTCGTGGGCCGCAGGGAACGGGCATGAAGGAGTTGTGAGGATACTACTGGAACGGAATGATGTCGATCCCAACATATCTGACCGAGATGACCGAACACCGCTCTCGTGGGCCGCAGAGAAAGGGCATGAAGGAGTCGTGAGGGTACTACTGGAACGGAATAATGTCGATCCCGACATATCTGACCAAGGTGAACGAACACCGCTCTTGTGGGCCGCGAGGACCGGGCGGGAAGGAGTTGTGAGGATGCTGCTAGGGCATAGTGGTGTCAATCCGCAGTGCGCGGACAAAGATGCCCGAACAGCGCTCTCGTGGGCCGCAGGGAACGGGAAAGAAGGAGTCGTCAGGGTACTGCTAGGGAATAGAGCCGTCAATCCGCAATGCGCAGACCAAGGTGGACGAACACCACTCTCGTGGGCCGCGAGGAAAGAGCATCAAGGAGTTGTGAGGATACTACTGGAAAGGAAAGATGCCGATCCCGACATATCTGACCAAGGTGACCGAACACCGCTCTTGTGGGCCGCGAGGAGGGGCTATGCAGGAGTTGTGAGGATGCTGGTACGGCATAGCGGTGTCAATCCGCAGTGCGCGGACAAAGATGCCCGAACACCGCTCTCGTGGGCAGCAGGGAATGGGCATGAAAGAGTTGTCAGGATACTGCTAGGGAATAGAGCCGTCAATCCGCAATGCGCAGACCAAGGTGGACAAACACCGCTCTCGTGGGCCGCGAGGAACGGGCATAAAGGAGTTGTGAGGATGTTGCTACGGAATAACGGTGTCAATCCGGAGTGTGCCGACCAAGATGAACGAACACCGCTCTCTTGGGCCGCAGGGAACGGGCATGAAGGAGTAATAAGGATACTGCTGGAACGGAATGATGTCCATCCCGACATATCTGACCAAGGTGACCGAACACCACTTTTGTGGGCCGCGAGGAGGGGGCATGAAGGAGTTGTGAGGATGCTGCTAGGGCATAGCGGTGTCAATCCGCAGTGCGCGGACCAAGATGAACGAACACCGCTCTCGTGGGCCGCAAGGAACGGGCATGAAGGAATCGTGAGGATGCTACTGGGGCGAGATGAGGTCAGGGTTCCGAATGGTCGGCGGAAGACTGGACTGGACTAGCGAGTCCGGTCGAAAGTCAAGTCTAGTCTAATGGTGGAAATTAGACTGACTGGACGGTCAGGATTATGGAAACCGACTCGACCAGGACTGGTCCGACCAGGCCCGCCAAGCAATAGGATATGCTATTTTTATCACAATATGTTATGTTGAAATAAAGCTTTTCTTAATAAAACTTATTGTTTCCATGGGTTGTACGGTGCAGATAGTGCCTTGCTTTGATTAGGGGTGGTGAAAATATGTTCTCAAGTATTGAACTATTTTTCGTGCAGTAAGTGAGTGATATTACATGACCAACTGCCACACGAGGGGTATTCAATGCGACTTATCCATCGGGTAATTGCATTTCCACCACATGCTATCCTCTCCAGGATGCTCTATCAACCTGTATTGAGGGCATGTTGATTTATACTGTGGCAAGCGGCTTTAAAATCCTACTATAGCTATCTAACTATTCCCAGCGAGGGCTGGCCCGGGTGCCACTCCGAGTCTCATGTGATCTTCTATAAAGACTGGTCTGGGACCAGTCCAAAGCAGACCGGACCACCCAAGTTAGTCGGGTCCAGTCATCGGCATCAACCAGGATGGGCCAGTCTGGTCCTACCTCCAAGACTTGACCGGTCGGACTATTCGGAACCATGGATGAGGTTGATCCTAATACAAACGACAAAAGAGGAAGAACACTGCTATGGTGGGCTGTACGGAATGGTCATAAGGGTGTGGTGAGGATCCTACTGGAACGGAACGACCTCAATCCCAACCTATGTGGCAAGGGTGGCCAAGACCCGCTCTCTCTGGCTGTGAAGCTTGGGCATCAGGAGATCGTCGAGATACTACGCGAACGGAACGACCTCTATCCTGATACAAGTAACATAAGAACGCTGACACCGCTCATGTAGCATGTGGCGCTTAGACGTTGGATCATGATCAGGTTACTGTCCTGTGTGTAAGCAGGCAGCCTTCTAATTTCCCACTCAGCACAAATAGTAATAGTGAATTGATTCGATGCATCATATACATGAGTTACGGAACCCTTCCTAAGGTACAGTAATTAAGGGCATGACAGGTTTAGAGATTGTGACTGGGATTCGGTGGTCTGTTCCCGTTGTGTGGGGTTTTCCTATTTAGTTTATGGGGAGCGCTCTCTACCTGTATTTAGTTTCGAGATACTTCGTAGAAGATTCCACAGTGTTGTTATGGAATATCTCTCTACATCCCAGACGGAGTAAAGTGCTATTATCCTAGGCTACGAATATTCTGGGTCTCGAATGGTCGGCCGAGGACTGGGTCAGACTAGCCAGACCAGGTCCACGTCTAGTCTAGTCTAATGGTGGAAATTAGACTGACAGGACAGTCGTGATCGTTGAACCTTACTGGGTAAGGCGCAGTCAGATATGGTGAACAGGGTGAAAACCGAGTGATAGAAGGTGAATTGACTTGCAGCTTATGCGCTTAAAGACGACCACCAAATTGTTAAAACCCCTGCTGAGAAACTAGATGAAATGGTAAGAGTAAAGTTCTACAAGACTTCGAGTGCTAATAGAGCTGTGTGGAAGCTATATGTCATTCATCGGCTCTCAACAGCACACTCTGGTAACATGATTCCCGGGGAAGTGGCTCACGACAGGGATCCGGCTCACCCATAGCAACCATAGGAAAATCTAATTCACATTTAATTCTCTCACCAAATAATTCAGAAACCACATTGAGAATTAAGGGCCAAGTACTTTGGAATATATAGAATCTGAAAATTGAGTTTTTATTTGTGTAGTCATAAAGTGTTACTCAGATATGGTGATTTTAAGATTGCCTCTTTCATAAATGAATCGTAGCCTTTCATTAGCATAAAAAAATTGAAAACCCTTGAAGAATAATATTAAAAAATCGATACAAGGATAATATAAGTCTTATATATTCAGAATAATCAGGTTTTAATTTTATTCATAGGCATTTTTGGATGCAGAAGTTGTTACAAAAGAGGTAGAAAATACATACAAATTACATACAAATTAGACCAATTCTACCATGGAATATCTACATACATAGTTGACCGATGTTTTCAATATCTTGACATACCTTTCACTATCATATCCTAAGTGAGTGTATACATTTTAAAGGGAAATCAAGATGTTTTGCATAATTTGTGCATTGATCAATATGACACTATCAAAATGTAGAAATAACTCCTTATAGTATCTTTAAAACACAATAATACATTATTTCAATGAATAATAGGTTATTAGATTCACTCAACAGCCCTAGAAAGTCTTGTAGTACTCTTTAGGGCTAGTTTCAAGGATAGTTGTTGATCCGATTCTATATTAATTACTACTAATTACAAATCAACAATCATCTTGCTACCACTTATCATAATAAATATATATTTTAATCCAACCTACTGAGTCTCTACTCTGTCTACTAAAACTTCGCTAATTGGGAATTGACTAGCTGTTATTCAAATCATGGAATTTTGACTTGTAAATAGTTTGCATGAGTTTTACTAGTCATATAGCAATCACCCTTAAGTACATGTGAAAAATATATAAACCCTGTATTTATCTAACTTTAAACTTGATATACTAAGTTCAGATATCATTATAAAGGTTATTCCAAGACATTGAGTTCATATGTCAACTATGTATGTAGATATTCCATGGTAGAATTGGTCTAATTTGTATGTAATTTGTATGTATTTTCTACCTCTTTTTTAACAACTTCTGCATTCAAAAATGACTATGAATAAAATTAAAACCTGATTATTCTGAATATATAAGACTTATATTATCCTTGTATCCATTTTTTAATATTATTCTTCAAGGGCTTTCAATTTCTTTATGCTAATGAAAGGCTACGATTCATTTATGAAGGAGGCAATCTTAAAATCACCATATCTGAGTAACACTTTATGACTACACAAATAAAAACTCAATTTTCAGATTCTCTATAGTCCAAAGTACTTGGCCCTTGATTCTCAAGGTGGTTTCTCAATTATTTGGTGAGATAATTAAATGTGAATTAGATTTTCCCATGGTTGCTGTGTGTGAGCCGGATCCCTGTCGTGAGCCACTTGCCAGGGAATCACGGCAACTCATTTACTAATAGTACAGACAGGAATATATATGAAGCAGAAAAGCTCTCTCATCTTCCATCGATGGCAACACATGTCCTTGCTCTTCAAACCATATTCCCTTCCACCTGTCCTGGACTTTGAAGCTAACATAGGCAAGGGGGGTTGTCGTGACCCCCATTTTTCATGAGATCCGCGAATCCTGGATGTTTTTCCTGTTGAAATTCTTTGTATATTGCCTATGTATATTCAACACACAACCGTGTATTCTTTTACTTAGTTTGTGTTTCGGCTCCACCTGTTCACCGCTTACATTACTACAGCTAAGATATATATTATGATGTTTTATTGTTTATTTCAGGATAATATCTCAAGATTCAACATGTGCTTTCCAATCAGGTGTTTAGGATTTTTGACAGTTGTTTATGCATCTCTTATGGACCATTTTTGGTCATGATATTTCTAATAATGGCTTCACACCCTTTTGTTTTCACCCACATTATTTGGGATTTACTTGGTTGGATTTCAGGTCGAAACATGTTCGCACTTATGTTTCTTACATTGTTTTCCCTATATTTCTCTTGCGCATATGGAGGTGCACCTTTCTATAAATACAGTGCTACCGCCCACGTGGCTTAGAAGAATTAAGAACCGGAACTCCTCCCAATCGCTTCTTCACCTCCTGGCTAAGCGTGCCTCGCAACCCCCCTCGTATGTGCGAAGTATTATCCACATAGAATAGATTGTGCCACATTCACATTTTAAACAGATTATCAGCCCGGCGCTCTCCTTACTCTTTAAGAAATACACTTGCACACTTCCACCTCCAACAGCGATAAAGCACGATCGTATACCTACCTCTACCTCTATCTTAGCAAACGTTGTTGTGTGAACGGAAAATTCTCGGCATTCGGCTCTCAGCAACCCCTTTTCCTCACCATAAAAGGACACCTTCCCGATGTTGCAACACAACTTACTTTCTCCCCTTAATAACTACCCTCAGTCTGCACAGTAGTGAACACTTAGGTGCCGCGTACTCTGCTACCTAATTCTATCCTGCTTCGAGCTGGAAGGGGGCTGGCTTCAGCAGGCTTGTGGATTAGGAACGGCTATTTTGTGTTCACAAAATACTAAAAGAGTAAGAGAAGTGCTGAGACAGGTCCATATCATTTTTTTGCGGATTTTGCACACATAAATATCACCAAAATGACTGATACAGCAGTTGGCAGACCACTTCGCGACTCTGAGTGAGAAACAGAAGACTCTGTTAGAGAGGCTGCTCGTCCCGCTACCCGTTCTACCACAGCTGCTGGTGAATCCTCCCGTCGTCTTGCTTGTTTGGGTTCCAAACGACTAGCCGAATCGCCCAAAACCTCACCTCCACCTGCAGCCGGTAAAACATCTACTCCCGCCTCCGACAAACATATTCAAAGTTCTAAGAACTAGGTCGCTCCGAACTATAAACTCAGCTTGATCCGAAAGCTTACTAGAAGCGAAAACTACTGTCCTTGGAGAGATATTTCACAATATGTTCTCGAACATTTTCACTCTTGGAATATTCTGTTAGGTGAAGAAACGATTGACGATTACGCGGAAGATTACAATGATAATTTTATTGATCACTACCATTATGGCGCGACATACTTCATCCAAACCGTAGACTCTCAATGGCTCATCCTTCTCGCTACCCATAAACCCCTGCCAAAATATCGACCGCTATCGAGGACAAATTTGCTAGAGAAAACACTTCATCATTCTTCGACCAACTCAATTCTGTTTTCGATACCAAGTACAATATATTGGATCTTGTTTCCGATTATATCAATAAGTACGATACCTTATGGAATCGATTACATCTCTGATGCTCCACCGCCGCCTCCACCGACCAATACATCCTAGTGTTTGTATTTCAAACTGTGTTCGAGTTACCTGAGGCTAAAGCAGCCATCCTCCTCCGTTCTCTTCCCAAATCAATGAATAATATCGTTGATAACCTCTAAACCGAGGAAGATCTTACCTACGATCACGTCTTCAATAACCTGATGGACTTGAAAATTCCTACGGCTGTTAACTCCGGGGATAACAAAGGATAAAAAAGTGCTGATGCTAAAGGAAAAGGAAAGGAACCACGAAGAGAACCCTCCCGCAAGGGACCAATGGCCTTACCCAAGGAATGCTTCTAATGCAAAAAGCACTACGCGACTGCTCGCAGCGAAGGCAATACCTCGAATAAGTGTGTAAAACTCAAGGCCGCCAATCTGAAGAATAAAGAAAAGAGGACCGTGAACACGGGAAAGATCGGAAAGGAAGAAACTCCTCAACCGGTCAGTGCTTTATCCTCCGTCCGAACCACGACCAAAATGTCCTCCTATCCCGGCTGGATTATAGACACCGTCGCAAGCTCCCAAATGACAAACAACCCAGACCTTCTTATGAACTTTGAGACCGTGAAAGGCACAGTTTGGTTAGGCGATGACTCTGTTATAGAGACATGTGGCCGTGGAACAGTTGTGATCTTGACCAAAACATCTATTGGTCATGTTTCTTCTGTATACCTTAAACGTGTTCTTTGGGTTCCTGGTTTGGGTTCTTGCAGTTGGTTGGCCTGGCGCGCAATTGTTTCTTTGGGGAAGGGATTTTCTTTGGCTAGTTCCGGAAAGGATATGTATATTTTTAGGGAAAATCAACCAGAGGTTATCTGGGGAAAGCTTGACAGACAAGATTATGTTGTGCAAGAAGAGAAAGAGCCGGCAAAGAAGATTACTTACCAACAGTGGCACGAAGCCCTTGGACATCCCTCCCCTGACTATCTCAAATGCAACAACTACTCAGACGCTACCAACCTCCCCAAAGTTCCAAAAGACCGGCAATGCAAAACCTGTCTCACTTCCAAAAGTACAAAGCGAAAGCCTACATCAATTACAGACATATGCTCCGATACACCGTTCAAATTAATTCACTCCAACCTAGGCCGAAAATTCTCCAAAACCTCCTTCGCCAAATCCAACTATTATGTTACCTTCATAGATGACTGCATGTGATACGGTTGGATATATCCCACCTATGCCAAATCTGACACGATTATAGTCTTCACCAGTTTCATCCATGCACGCTACACTCAAGATAACGCCATAATCAAAAGATTCAGAACTCATAATGAAGGAGAATACGTCAATGCTGCCATGTTAACATTCTTAGACAAGCAAGGCATAGTACATGACCTCTCTTCCACTTATTCACATGAATCAAATGGTGTTGCCGAACGATACAATCCAACAATTATCACTTCTGCTGGGGCTTTGTTGACTGGCCTACGCTTAGCTTTATGGGCCAAAGCTATCGCAACTGCTGTCTACCTTCGAAACAGACTCCCTAACCGAGCAATAGGAAAATAAACGCCCCATGAATCTCTCTACAACAAGAAACCGTTGATCTACCATCTCCGCCCATACGGGACCAAATGCTTCATTGATCTACCAGAGGAGAAACGTCAACCTGGAACGAAACTAATGCTCAGGGCTATCGAAGCATATCTTATCGGTTATACCTCTTCTGATAAAATATACAGGATCTACATCGCTTCGCATCATAGAGTCACTGAAACTCGACAAATCCATTGGACAACCAAGATGATAGCATCGCTTGGAACTACTACCATGGAACCATTCCTTGCCAAGGAAAGCTATGCTACTGGCTACCCACTATCCCGTCCATTACCTGCAATTAAGGTTGAAAAGGAAACAGACCAGGATGGGAACAGAGAAATTAACCCACCAACATCTAAGGAATTTTGTTTACCACAACACAGATTTTCAAAAACACGCGAGCTTTCAGCTACCGCTCTCCCGGCTTTGCCTGCGGAACAATGACATGCTATACTACCAGCACCTGTTGACCCTACTGTAGAAATACCTCGACCGTCCAGCAGTTCTGCGAGAATCACAACACAATTGTGAATAAGCTACATAAAGCAACTTGGACACCGAGTACAACATTTGACTAGTGAGATACCGGACGAGGACCCCACTACCTATCGCCAGGCGGTAAATAGCTCGCTTAAGGGAGAATGCACAGCGGCCATGAACGATGAGATTATTGCACCAAAGAAGAATAAAACCTCTGACGTTGTCAATAAACCAATAGGACAGAACATTGTCGGAAGTAAGTGGGTATTCAAAACCAAACAGAATGCTGACGGTACATTGGAGAGATTTCGAGCAAGACCCGTTGTGCAAGGATTTTCGCAAGGACCTGGCTTCAACTTCAAAGACACCTGTGCCCCAGTTATGCGGTACGAATCACTCCACCTACTGATTGTGATATGAGCCAGAATCAAATGGCGACCGTCAAAGTTCTCGTCAAATCTGCCGTCCTTTACGGTCAATTGAAAGAAGAAGTTTACATGCGACGGGCACCAGGGTTCAGCGACGGAGAAAAAGTATGGAAATGGAACCGATGCCGATATGGACTTAAGCAATCTGGGAACGAATGGTATGCTCTCTGCGCTAAATTCTTGCCCTCCAAAGATTTCACCCCATCACACCAAGACCCATCCATGTTTATCCACAACAAGTTCGAATGCTGAAGATCGCTTTACGTGGAGGACATTCCAACATATTCAGCCGATACCCCCCACCTAACCACTGTCATGAAAGACCTGAAAACGGCATTTGAGATCTCGGACCTGGGGGAAGCCTCATTTCTATTCGGCCCACATATCACGTATACATCAGACAGTATTGCTCTTGCCCAGGAACGATACATCGCTACTATCCTCTCTCAATTTGGAACGGAAAACTGCAACACGGTATGCATCCCCTTACAAAAAGGGATAACACTTACGAAAGGGATTACGGAACAACCAAAAGAGCAAGTTATCACATCCCAATCAATGATAGGTTCCCTCATGTATCTCATTACCGGGACAAGGCCCGATGTAGCGTATACGATTTCACTTCTACCATAATTTTCTTCTTGCCCTACCAATGAACACATAAAGGCTGCTAAACACATCTTTACATATGTTAACGGAACGCGAAAACTTGGCCTATTTTACCCGTACACAACAACGAATGCTATCGATGTTTATGTTGACGCTGACTTTAAGGGCTGTTATGCTACCAGCAGATCCACCTCCGGTTACATTGTTCTATTCAATAAGTGTTGTGTCTCCTGGCTCTCCAAGAAACAAGCCTCTGTCGCCAAGTCAACTAGGGAAGCAGAATTGGTTGCTATGTCCTATGGTACCCGATGGCTGCTGAAAAGCCTCACCGACCTTCCCCTTCATGTTCCGATCGCTATGCACGCCCATAATACAGGTGCAAAGCTCGTTGCAGTCAACCCTCAGATCACTGTTAGAACAAAGCATATCACCGGCGACTTCTTCATCACACGGGAAACTCTGAAAGACAACTTGTTGGTTCTCCTTAAGGTTGAATCGGTTAACAATCTTGCTGATATATGCACCAAAATCTTGGCAAAACCTGCACATCAGCGAATGGTTACTTTATTGGGCTGTAGATAATGTGGGGAAGTGTTGAAATTCTTTGTATATTTCCTATGTATATTCAACACACTACAGTGAATTCTTTTACTTAGTTTCTGTTTTGGCTCCACCTGTCCACCGCCTACATTACTACAGCTAAGATATATATTATGGTGTTTTATTGTTTATTTCAGGATAATATCTCAGGATTTAACATGTGCTTTCCAATCAGGTGTTTAGGATTTTTTACAGTTGTTTATGCATCTCTTATGCACCATTCTTGGTCATGATATTTCTAATAATGCCTTCACACCCTTTTGTTTTCACACAGATTATTTGGGATTTAGTTGGTTGGATTTCAGGGTCAAACATGTTCGCACTTATGTTTCTTACATTGTTTTCCCTATATTTCTCTTGCGCATATGGAGGTGCACTTTTCTATAAATAAGGGGCTACTGCCCACCTGGCTTAGAAGAGTTAAGAACCGGAACTCCTACCAATCCCTTCTTCACCTCCTCGCTAAGCGTGCCTCGCAACCGCCCTCGTACTTGCGAAGCATTATCCACATAGAATAGATTGTGCCGCATTCACATTTTGAAAATTTCCGCCTCCCGCTTCTGTAGCTCTTTCACAAACTTCCCTGCCAAAAAACGCAAGGCAAAGATCCCAGCTTCCAATATTTATCTCATTCGGACATCCAACATGTGTACCCTCCTCCCTGGCTCTTTCACAGACTTCTATGCTAATAAAAGAAAGATAGATATCATCCCAACTCCCGTTCCTCGTTGCATTCCGGCATCTGGTGCCTTTATGCAACAGTGTTATAGAGACAGGTCTGGGACCACTCCTGGACCAGACAGGACTACACGAACTAAGCCAGTCTAGTCGTTAACACCAATGTCGACGGACCGACTGCTCCTGTTCTCAAGATTTGACCGGTCGGACTATTTGAAATCATGAACCGGTATGTCCCCATCCGGCATGATGTTGGCCGTGTTGATATTGCAATGAATAAGACACACAATATCCAGATGCACACTACCCTCCTCAATACACTGTAACAAGAGGTCTGCATCGAAAGTGCAAGAATCCTTAGTTACCGCTGTATTTAAATTCATTCCATACTTTACACAACATTGCTCTGATAGTATATTGTTTTTGGCCATGCATCCAAGATATCAACCTATATTAGGGTGGAGAGATGCTCTCAGGATCCTCCTGATTTCAGCCTGATTCACTATTAGACTACCCAGTGCAGTTGGGCCCTCGAGATGGCTGTAATATATTAGAATATGTCCCTTCACATAACATCCATGATGTAATGAGTCAGGTGCTCGTCTGAATTGTGTTGAGAATGGCGGGCAGAGTTGCGAAACTGGAATTGGGAGAAGGTCGAGTTCATATAGATCGACTTTTGTACTGTCAATGTAACAATCACTAGTAATCGCATGATAATATTTGTCGCCCTCTCTAAGTATAATCTTGGCGGGGGAAAATGAAAGATCTGCAGCCTCCTCGATCTTCAATATCTGGGGTTGTTCGCAAACTTCCATATTCTACTCCGGTTAGGAAATATGGAAATAATATTGGGAGTGATCCAGCACACCTACTGATAATTCCAAGTCATTATATAGAGACAGACAAAGTGGCGCATGGGGAAGGGGTTGAAATGCAGTTGCTGGTATTGTGGATTTCCCAAAGGTTGAGAGAGGGGCTTCACATCTCTTCCCATCTTTTGTTCTAGAGCTAGATTGCGGGATAGCATCCACCAGGTGAATGGATGTCAGGTCGTGCGCAGAAGGGACCCAGATTGAAGGTGGTGGGAAAACCGAAGTCTGTTTGCTATTTGATGTGTAGAGTGATGATGGTTGTCATACAGACAGAAGAGAAAACAGCTCAGACTAAGGGCGCGTACGGCGGACGTAAGGACCCCAACGGCCACAGAATTCAGGTATTGACTTTTTGTTTTAGGATAAGCGAAACCCCAACAATAAAAAAAAAAAAAAAAAAGAGAAGAAATAATTTGCCCTTCAGTCTCAGAGAAGAACTGTGAGGTTGTTCAATCATCATATAAGACATCGCTGAGGAAGAAAGGAAATATTATAGACAGAGGATCTTGTTTCCTATCCTGCTCCACTCTGGCCTGTCACTTTGACTTCTTTGCCATGATGTACTATCCTAATCTTAGAGGTAAAATAAATGGTATGAGTGTACCTGGGGGGGGGAGGGGGTTGAGTGAATGAAAGTTCACGGGTAGATAGTCTGGTAAGTATCTTGTGGAGGGTGGTGAACTCTGGCAGCATGATTTGGTAAGTTTTCAACACTATAGGGCTATGCGAAGTAAATCGAGTTTCCAGTAGCCTGGAAATGCGGAACTTTGATTGATACGAATTGTGATAGTGAAAAGTTATTAAAGACACAAGACAATGAAACTTTTTGCAGTAACAAATGACTTCAACCAGTGTTCTCAGCCGTCCGGGCCCCGTCAGGCCCGGTGGGGGGACTGCCAAGGCCCAGGAACGAGCCGGGATGGCAAAATGTTGTCCGCCCGCGTCCTTGAATTCCTAGGTTGGCCGGGATTAGCAAGGACGACGAGCCCCATGACCAGAAACAACTGCTGCCAGGGGACCTCAGGTAACTATATAGGACTGCCGGGGACAGTGGGGGACGGAGAGGGATGGCGGAAAACAGGGCAAAACATCGGAAAACGGGGAAGACGGCGGGAGACAATGGAGGACGATGGAGGATGATAGAGGACAATAGAGGACGAGTAGGGACGGTGGGGGACGGCGGGGGAGGACACAATGTCATCCGTCCTCGTCCTGGCGCAGGACGGACAGACTGTCCCGTTGCCAACACGGTGATGAAGTCAGCGGAAGGTGAATGCGTTGATTGACTGATAGCAAATGAACAAAGAGAAAAATAGGCTTTCTTATATCCTCGAGGCAAAACCTGTCCTTCACGGCACGCTTCCTGCCCATTTCCCATGTTAGATCAGTTCGTTCCACATAGTGATTCAATGTGCATAGGAATATAGGCAAATAGTGAGCAGTCCAGAACAATCCACGTTGAAAGGTAAGAACCTGAGCATGTGGAAAAAAGAGTGAGAAATGTGTGATAATACATGATTCCCGAGTGCCTGTGTGGGATTGACAAAAAATGGTGTAAAAATATAAAAGATGAAGAGGAATGCATACCCATCACCTATTCATCAGTCTCCACATTATCACAATCACTCATTTTATCTTGTCTATGAATACTGTGATCAAGAGAGGTGGGATTTGAAACTTGTTAAAGTAGTATTTCTTCTGCAGCTAGCGTTAATGTTTCAACTAGAGAGGTCAACTGAGGGGTCCAATTATACTCCCCTTCAGGTGGCAAACAACGTGGTAGGCTCTAACCACAACCAAAAATCTCAGCCTGTAGTGCCGTTCACAAAACATGATATGCTTTTTCATGTATAAGCAAACTATCAACATCAGCACAGGTTTTTCTCATGAGAGATAAGGCCACTGAGGTTCTCTATGTATGTTCGGCCACTAGGTCCTTTCGTTTTGGTCAAGCAAGTGAGAAGATGAATATCAATGAAAGTTGAAGTTGCCCAAAAGGTCTTTACAATTTCGCTCCAGCCCATTGAGGCAAATCCAAATGCTTTACCCCTCCTACAGATACGATTCTACTTTCTTTCGTTGTGTTTTACTCTTATTCTAGTATTTGAATGGATAGTATCAGTTTCGGTTGTTATAAATCCTAGCATTAGTTGAAGTTTCAGTCCTTATTGACCACAGTATTCCCAATCATCCCTGGTGGAGTGTAGGGCCCTGTGGGACTCTAGACCGGGGCGTCCTGGAGATGTTGTTTTGGTATGCACGGCGTTGACGTCCGTCTTTCATGAGGACACAAGTCTCAGGGATTGACAATAGGTGCCTGCTGTCCTGCAGTATAGTAGTATAATTGGGGAAAGGGTGTGAGGGTTATCAGCCGGGACTGAATGTAACCAATAGGTACCTGCAAGCGATAACTGGTACCTATTGTCACCATCCATCACCTGTAGGTCCCTTTAGTTACCAGCCGTCACTTCTGGGTACCGATCATGACCTGGTGGTACTGTAACAGGTTTATTCCTGTCTAACGAAAATACAGTAGGACCGGCGAGAGGCCTGCTAGCGCTGGTACTAAGGGAGGCTTCAAGGGACCGGAGGTAAGAGATAATAGTTAAAGGACAAATAGAACTCAGGGACTCAGGGATTGCCGTTCAACCAAGTGTATTCTTAGACTGAAGGTCTGTCGAAGTCTGCTGTCACCTGCTAGCCAGGAGACTGGTTTAAATACAAAACCCAAGAGCGATAGCCTTCCTGCAATTACGATCATTACCAGTAGCTGCGCACATACCGGAATCCTGTAATCCTGCAAAACCAAAGAAAGAAACAAAACTCAGCCTTCACCAGTGCTACATGACCATTCCATACCCGGAATCCTAAATATAAACTTCCAGCAATGCAAACTAAACATAGCAATACGGTAGCATAGCCTATCTGACTCAGGGACAGTGGCGGAGCTGAAATCAAATCAAATAAACTAAATATAAATCAACTAAACATAGGAGATCCTGTACTGCCCGCTCCTGTGTACCGTTACCGGAACATGTACACATGTTACAGGTACCTACAGTTACCCACCGTAACTTACCGTGACCGCCGATTACCTCCCGGTGCCTATAGTCATTGTCTAACTCCAACAGGGGATTGGTTCCGGAGATTCTGCTATGTACAATTTTTATTTTCTAGGTAATAGTTAGACATGAGATTGATCTCGGGTCAGCTGTTATGGGGAGAATTACTTTGAATGCATTGCAATCAGCAAGAATGAGATAAAAATGATTATTCCCCTGAAGTAATTCGGTATATACGCAAATATTCCTGTCTTCGCTAATCCGCTTTAATGTCTCAGGCACTTTCGCACAGATTGACTCTTACTCAAGGCTCCTTACATCCAGATAATTTGATTTCACAAGTTATTACTCCATACTTTGACCAGACCTTTGGGTATCATTCAGAAACGCATAATGATGAATATACCGAAACCCATATTTTGTGTTCTGCTCCATCTTACCTGCTGACTACGACAATAGACGTTCATCTGAGGCAACAGCCCACAACTATGGCAGTCAGGGTGGTACTGCATGTTGGAGAATTCTGATTTTAGGGTGCTCACCACATAGATACTTTCGTTCCTGCATAAAGCGAAACACATTTACGCTATTGTTAACACAATGGTTGCCTCGACAGCCTTCCACCATTGTTAGCTTCTTACGATCGAATGTCACCACCATGCATATCTGATACGACACGATCAAACACCGATTGCTGGGCGACGAAACACGAACGACAGTCAATAGCTGAACATCTACAATACCTGCGGCCATCAACACGATCTGAGGCATCCAGCCTAACTACACCCTCGGCCAAACAGCTCGTACCTTGGATCCGTCTTCGCAAAGCGAAACAGAACGACGACCAACACATGGAAAGTGAGAGAAGAATCCGGCATGCGCAGGAAGTATGCCGGGGAGGAAGGTACTCTGCAGATAAGGATATAAGGCAGCCTGTTCTTCCCTTTGTTCGTTTTAGTTAGTTCATCTCATACTCATCACATCTTTCTCTCACGGTTCTACGGTCTTGTCTTGTCCTGTCAAAGTCATTCTATCTCGCATACGATCTCTTTACTCTTTATTGTTCTCTGATATCTTTTGTCTATTATCGCTGTTCATATCAATACAAGTTTTGTGCCGTTCGGTAACTTAGGATTGGATCCACTGCGCCTAACCACCCAAGTAATTGTTCAAAACTGCACCTGTTACGAATACGAGTGAAATATCCTGCCCTTCCTTAGCCAAAGACGGACAGACTGGTCACTTGGGTTCACGGAGGGACCCCCCGGGCCAGTCACCCGACTTGGCACATTGAGCAAGATAAGACACCTGTAGTCCTGGCTAGTCCTCCCAGGCTATATTCTGGGCGGACGCTTGGGAACATTGATTGACTACAGTACGCTTTTTTCCTTTCCACATAGTAGCCACTTATTTCAAGCCTTGTGACCGTTGCCTATACTAGTGATCACTCTCGCTTCGCCTTACACAATTTGGGAAACTCTCCTTTTTAATTTTTGATTTTTAATTTTTTCTTTTTACTTTTTATTTTTATTTGTTGTGAGTTTGGCTTATCCAAAATCCCAAAATTGATGTTGGAGTTCGGTGGCGGTTTGGGTCCTTATAGACCGCCGTAGGCGCGTCTGGTTGTCCCGCGTTTTTCAAACCTTGATAATCACAAAACAATAGTTTCAGGTAGCAACCGGAATAATCGTGAGTTGGCATAATCCAACATTTTCAACCTCCAAGAAGGGTCTCTGGTCACCACAAAAATGAATTTAACAATAGTCACTGAAAAAAAACCAGAATAATTATTATGGGAAGTGCAGTGGCGCTTGTATTGCAATACTTATTGTTTTATTAATTTTTTCTCTTCAAAACATTGATTCTTGTGGGTTATTGTAGCTTGTGCACACACTTCCAAAATGAGAGTTTGTGAAATGCCGGTCAGATCAGTACTTCAGAAACCTCCATTTTGGCACGATAGTTTTTGTGGCATCCAGATGCGCCCTAAATAGAGTTTATTGTAGCCACTCGCACAGTGGGCTTTATATCGCACGAACAACAGAAACACCAGTCGCCCTTGACATTGTAACAGTCCCACACGCCTGCGAACTTAATATGCCTTCACAAGATATCCCACGATGGGGTTATTCCATCACAGGGGCCGTGATAAGAATTTCGCTCTAAAGAATCAGATATCCCTTGAGCAGTGTTAGGATTGGATGTTGTAAAATTACTCATCTGTATCTTACTGTATTTTATTCCACCATAGTGTATTCTATTCTCGAAAATGAGAAAGAAACAATACAATTCGCAGCACTTGCTCGCTCATCAGCCTCCACCAATTTATTTACCTTTCCTTTTTCTCTTGCCTGGTCCATCTCAAGTGCGTCGTGGACTTGTGTATCATTATTTCATTCCATGGCCGATCGTTTGTTGTACCTGCCTATTTACCTTTTCACGCCTAGCCCTAACCTATCACGTGCTCGTATGTTCGGTATTATTCATAATTTACGATACTCGGTTATGTTACATGTAGAAACCGGTCAGAAAATACTCGGGCGCAAATTAAAGATCCGGAAGAAGTGCAACATAGATATCAAGCTCACTCTTTCCGGATCATTAATTTGGGCCCGTGTATAAATTAAGTATTTGACGAATCACTAGGCGATGTGAAACGGTAAAATTTAGGCCACTAAGACAACTTAAAATCTCTCCACTGGCCTCCCTTACCTTGTGGCCGGGATCCATGGCTGCGTAGCGCGGCCGGTTCACGGTGGATCGTATATTCCGGCGCCCATCACGACCACTTTGGTTTATCCTATATGGCGCTGGGGCGTCGGGCACCTTTTGCTCGTAGAATGTTGAACGCTAGCCCATTTTAGCACAACTATCATACCTGGGAGCAAATCTACACAGTCGTTTCCATCATAGAAATGCTGTAGCTGTGGAGGGTTGTCGGGGATGTTTTAACGGCAGCTGTGCACCGCTCGCCCATAATACAGGTACCAGAAGAAACGTGGATGGACCGATGTATAAAGGTCGGGTATATCTTGGCAAGATTAACAGGGAAACGGCGGAGGCGGCGGCATTATCGTGTAGAAAGGTATCGTGGGATTTATTCTCTATGGGGGTCGCTAGCTAAAGGTCACCTTAACCAGGGAAAACTCTCTTCTTACATCTATCATCTAAGTGATTTTTTGTAACCCTTAACGTTACTTACCACTTCTTTGTTTGCTCACCAAATGCCGCTGTTCGTCACCCGCTGGTTTTCGTCATGCCCTGGTTGGAGACTGTTGAATGTCAACACTTCCCCTAAAGTTGCCGTATCCTTACCTCCATCCCTCTCTTCCAACATCCCCCTTATCCATCTATTTTTTATCCATCTTGCTCCTATTATCTCGAATCGTTATCCCCCAGCAAAATTCCTTTTTTCTTCAGCCACAACTAAAAACCCATGTTCCAGTGAAGTGTTTTTCTTTGCCATGCTTTTGGCGCCCATAGGTTTCTTCAACTAACTGCGGAGATTTGAAGCATTCTGCTTGCTAACTTGCTCTTATTCCGTCTCATAGAATTCTTAGAGGGGTACCCTGGCCCCATGGCTCTTTAGTAATCCCGGCGGAACATTGGCGGCTATAGCGCACAATCGAATCTACGAACGCTCCACAACCCCCGTCCAAGACCCTACCGTCAAACTAAAGCTAACGACTGCACAGGTAGAACTCGCCACAACCAAGTGTTAAAATCAAAAGTCCTACTTCGACAAAACCAAGCCCCGGACCCAACCATCGGCGAACCCCCCACCGGAGAGAGAGAGTGAAGTACGGAACCGAAGACGGGCAGGCTCTATGGGAGTGACGGGCAGGGGAGTGTGAACTCCAGCCAGGATGGCTGGGGTTGAAGCCGGTGAGCTGTGCAGGGGAGATTGTGGGCTAATAAGTTTCTTCGCGATTGCTTGTCGCTTCTGCGTACCCGAAAGATCAGTAATTGTTGTATCCGCCTGTTGTCAATTCGGCAATAGCTCTCCCTCCTAGAATAATATGTCATCTTTTAAAAGTAGTGTTTTGTTTTTTTCCTTGTATGATTTCCGGGTTTCCCTACGACGCTTCGTATTGTAGTTCTCCCTTTTACCGCTCTAGTTTTAATGTTTGGATAACTACTTTTGGGTATTGGGAGGGCCTTCGGTTTGGTTGGCATATCTAACCTAGAACGAGATTCTCCTGAGAGGGTAAATGTCGAATCTGTCTTTAATGGTTGGTTAGAGCTCCCGCTTAATAAACGATATATCTGCCCAATTCTAGATTCTTAGCCATCCCAGGATCTACAGACACGAGGCAAGTCTTGTCGGCAAGGATCCCGCGAGTGACCGTTCCTAAATAATTAGCTTGCTCACACCCAGAAATGTCGCTATCTCTCTCATAAATAAACCAAACCTTTATGACGGAAATGTAAAAAGGAACCCCACTAATTCATTATTGATCAGGCTCCGAGCTTTATACCATAGCTAAGCCACCCGGCTAGTTTCCCCAGCATCTCAAACCCACTTCAAAAAGTGGAATCACGGCAACTCTTTACTAACCTACGAAATTTGACAATTCTATCTAGTGTCTAGCTAGACAGCCATGCCCCCCTCAACAGACACAACCGAATGCCCGAAAAAAAAAACCCCTCCAAGGCCCGAAATCAGTCTCTAACATCCCTAAGCCTGATCAAATTATTTCTTCTAGCGCCCTTCCCTCTACCCCCGGCGCAACCGCTCCTGTTTATCTCGAGAGAAACTTCACTGGCCTAATCATCTCCCCCTACCCCGGGAACCATACTTCCTAACTTTCATATCTCTCCAAATATTCTGCGCCCCGTCCATGCCGTCTCCCGTCTCACCCTCACTGCCTTCATCCGATTCTCCCAAACAAAGCCTGGCAAGTGGCGCTTCATCGGGGGGTGGCACGAATAGAGAAGATCGCAATTCCCCCCTCACACCAGGATGTGAGGACTTCGTCTGCGGCGTCACTTGCGGGGCTCAATTTTCGTCAGCGCACTGTCCGCCGACCGATCACTAGCGGATGCCGCGGAAGACTGCGAAAGCCGCTTCTCCATCCTGGCCCTATACGCCAATTCCATGGAGATATCGTACGAATAGACCTTCCCCCGGATCCGTCCCCTCGCACGGGTGCGGATAACCATGATTTCAGAAAGAGTGTTGTCCCGGTTGGAGTACATTCTCGCCACTTTCTAGCTAAGGATTATATTACACGTGTTACGCATGGGTGGCTACCGGCTTCGGTGAATTGTCGGAGGAGGCAAAGAGTTTGGTCTGCAGTGCAGAGGAGGAGTGCCGGCATGAATGTTCGTTGTAGCGGTGGACTCCGGTTGTCCTAGAAGTAGAGAGGGTAGTGCTGGGGGGGGGGGTGGTTGCTGCTTGCGTGTGCCTGTTACCGTTAGTATAGGAGGCTCATATACCCGAGGCCGGCTTTGATTGCTCGGCGGTGGAGCAGTGGCCAGTGGGGCCTTTAGTGTTAATCTGGATGGTAGCGGGGGACCGTGGGGTTTCCTGGATGGACTTTGGTGAGGAGTATTAGTTTTTCACCCGGGACGAGATGGGGGTATTCGGTTTCACGCCCATAGACAGACGACGGCGTTCTGGGCTTCACCAAGATTCACCCCCGTTCTAAGCATTTACACAATCTATTCCACCGTGATAGGAATCTTCTCGCCGCGACCGTCCTTGCTATTTACACCTTGGGCCGAAGTGCTTAACGGAACACAGTACCCCGAAGACACCATATCGTTCTGGAGCCAGAACCCAGGTCGAACACCAAGGATGTGCAAGGCAACCAAACTGGAAAGTGAGTGGTTGAGCTTCTAAAGTATGTTTCTTTTATTTTTACGGCTTCCACGCAGGATTTGCTTCCTGTCTTGAACTGGCATTGGGTTGTAGATTTCCTTGTTCAGGTTCTTTCTTTTCAAGCTGTAGATTCCTTGGCATAGCCCGATGGCGGTTCATGTATCACATCCGGCGATTCGTCTACAGGTATAGAAGTAGCTGGCAAGTACAGTAAGGATTTGAGTCAGAGCATAATCCTCGGTTCACAGGGTTTGGTAATAGTTATTATTAGAAAAAAAGAAAGAAAGAAAGAAAAAAAGAAAGAAAAAAGCGCTTCGGAGAAGTAAAAAATCTCCTCCCAACCCCCCGATTGTGGTGAGGTTTACACACTCCCAATAACGCTCCCCCCACCAATCCCCTTCTCCCCCCTTTCCCCCCTAACCCGACCCCCCCTCGAGTTCACCTGCCCGTCGGAGATCTGGGACAAGTATCCCTTGGGGGGGGGGTCACCTCCGCACCAGCGCTTCCACCACTGTCTTCCCCCCTCCTCGATTCCTCCACAACCTCTTTTATCGGCCGGCTGGCCCTCCTGTCCGCTGGCAGGGGAGATGTATCTTCCCCAGCCGGGGGACATTGCACAATCGGGGTGGGGCAATTAACGACCGGGGTGGGGGATCTGGCGGCGGGGGCGGGGCATTCGGCTACTGGAGTGGGGGATTTGTTGGTATCGAGCCACGAGGGTGGAGCAGAGAGCCACTGGAGGGGGGGGCATCCAGCCATCGTGGACGAGTCAACAGCCATGGGGGAGCTGTAGAAAGCCACGGGGGAGCTGAGGATAGCCACGCGGGAGCTGCGGAAAGCCCCGCGGGAGCTTCGGAAAGCTACGGGGGAGCAGCAGAACCGGGGCACGGGCACGAACACGGGGGGGGGCTCAACGTTTGCCGGAGGGGGGGGTCCAATGTTTGCCGGAGGGTGTAGGTTGCCATGGGAGGCGTAGTGGTATATGATCGCGAAAATAACGACAATCACCAACGTAGCAGGACGCCCATGAGAGGTGGAGAACGCTAAAGAATGTGAGATGAGCAAATCCGGAACCAGTAAATATCTTGAACAAACCCTTGATCCCCGAAACAATCGACACCTCCGCCACAATCGCCGGGGAAGGAACATGGGGGTGAGCTTGTGGCGTCTTCAGTGTCCCCGACCGTCCTATAGTCCCGTCCGTCCCGGGCAGGGTGGGTAAGGACGGGCGTCCCTTGTAGGTCAAAGAAGTGGAATGGGGTCAGGGTGCTCAGAACCAGGATCGGATATCACTGGAAGCATTGATTGACCGACAGCGAAATTTGATACATAATAGTAGAGCCTAAGCTTCTCTTCATTAGAATCAAAATGTTTCACATCTTGATGGCACTTACCTAATTCTCATGAGATTCGAAAATGAAGCATAAACCAATACACCTATAGGGCCCGGCCGTCGGTCTCGGGCATAGGCCAGGACGGACTGCAACTGGGCGTCCGTCCCGTCCTAGGCTAAAGACCGATGGACTGGACGCTTGGGAACACTGGGTGTAGTGATGGGCACGATCATGCTCGATCATAAATTTTTGGTGTGCTCGAGCACGATTTATGCTCGAGCATAGGCTAAATTTTCTGCTCGATCATGATCGTGCCCATCACTAACTGGGTGTCTTCGTGGTTTTGGACATCTTTGGCTGATGGGACGAGGAGTGGATGGTACTTCTCGAAGCCGTGGAGGCAGGAGCCCCATTTAAATTTAACAAACACTCCAAACTTACCCGGATCTGCAACGTTTCGTGACCTTTCATGAGGTTTTGCCCTATTCCAGTTTTTACCGTTGTGTCGTGACCTTGGTACCGTGACAAGCTTCGGATTCCACGATTGTTTGATGGCCCGCAAGGCGTAATGCACTAGACCGAAACCGCCATTTATTGGAATGGGGAGCACCTGTCACTGAGCGGTTTGCCACCCGTAAGTGTGTGGTCGAAAACTGCATCCAATATAGTTTGTCTTTTGTTTCTCTGTAGTCTCAATCAGAACCCAACATGAATCCTGAAAATTGGCCACTCTATCGCCCGGACTGAACCACTGATTGTATACTCTGAGCTCCGCGTCGCTAGGCTTTAAAAATACGGCAGGGTCTCTCCTTACAGCTCAAATAGCGTTTACGCTCTTTTTCTTTCCCTCAGCTTCCTCCGAAAATGTGGCCAGCCTCCCGAGTAACCCAAGCCCTGTCCGGCTGGAAAAATCGAAAGCACACCCGGGAGGTAAATAAAAAGGCATTCTCTAGGAAGATTTGAGTTCTGAAACACTATATATTTTCCCCATAATCTTGTCTGATTAATTAATATCTTCCACCCCCCCCTAAACCTAGCTACTGAGTTTGATGAACATGTTGGAAACTGTAGTTATGGGTGCGCTCGCCTCTCATCTGTTGCTGTAGTTCCGAGTGACACCTCGTGACTACTTACGTCACCCCCCCTGTTCACTCTCAACTCCTCGCTTCTCTTCTCTCTTCCTCTTCTTTCTATCCTTCTTCTTTTTCCCTCTTAACTGTCTTCGTGTTCAATAAGTAAAAACAAGTCTTTTGCTTTCTCCGGTGACTACTTTGCCTTTGAACCTGTGGAACTACTCGCTTGCCCTCTTCTGCACCCGATAGTTCTCAACAGAACAAGTGGTACGGTGCAACAATGGTGAGCCAAACACGATAAAAAAACATTGCAACACACGCCCCTCTTGAGCTCAGTTAAGATGATGAACAGCTCAAACGGGAGCTAAATGGACATTAACTCAAGTAGTGCACAAAGGCCGTCAAGTCACCAGATTTCACTCGATTTTCTTCACCCCCTATTGGAAATAATAGGTGTGGTAGCGACCGGAGATACGGGTTTTACGCAGCTAAGCGGAGCGGCTCAATTGAAGACGGAAGGTTTGTACCAAACCGCACAGAACCTCATGATCTATTTTGAGGTTTATGAAATAAAAATGGTCTGAGGAAAATTCGGAAGAAGCAAAAGGTGAGGCGCGCAAAGGGCTGGAAGGAAGAAAGACAAACCCGGAGGAAACTTTTCATAGCCTCCGCGTCCCTTCACTAGTGCATATAGATACCACTGTAGAATCAGGGTAGCGTTAATGGTACATCCGGAATCACGCGAGGCTACTCCCGAGGTACATCGCCGGATCCATCGTCTCCGGTTGTCCACGAATAATATCTTCCTCGGTCCCTGCTATGCTGTTTCCCCCATATCTCCTTTATCTTGGGCGGCATTGTTTTGTGCGGTTGGGCTGTTTTGGTTGGATCTCAATTATTCAGCAACTATGTCTCCCGGTCGGTTATCTTTATGTCGTCCGGGTTTGGAGGCTTAAACCGGAGTGAGAGCGATGTGTTGTGGGCTGAAGAATGGAAACAGGTTTCTTCTCATGAAGGGTTAGGACACTCATGTTCTCTATCTGTTTGGATATTATGAGCTCTCCTGTAGTTTATCCTAAAATTATCGAACTCGAGCGGATCCATGTTACAAAGTGCGACCGTTCTCTCCGCCTACATCTAAGCTTATTCCAGCCTATATTGGTAGCCACCTATGTGAATGGAGAGATCGAGGACGAAGTACTGGGAGGGAATAAACAAAGACATACGGAAATAGTATATTACGAGCAAAGAGTGCTATTTTCCATATTTTTCTTTTATTAAATGGGACAGGAACCACAGTACTTATACCTATTGAAAGGCGGCTTACATAACAGTACTATTGATTCACTAGGAACGATCTGTAGATACTTCTGACCCATTGAAGCGATCCCTGAAACAATCCATACAGCAAGTGTTAAATGACTATAGAGAGGCTTCACTCTGCCTCTCTCTCATGCCCTTGAACAAACTTTAATAATCTCACACTCCAACGCTAAACTGAGCTACGCAAGAACCTTAGCCCTGCCTCAAATCCAAAAATGGTAAGAGCCGCTTAGCCTGCTTACTTACCCACTCCCCCCTAATGCTGTGAGTGCTGGATACGAGAAGGACGGACAGTTCAGATGAAGAAGCACAAAGAAGCCCACGACTGGGGAAAATATATCAAAGACAAGCTTGTATTTCGGAGACCTATCTTTCCTACCATCTGGCGGTGATGCCATCTTTAAATACATAAATCAATGTAAGCTCTGCCGGGAGTCTCTTGAACATAATCACGCCATTTCCTTGCTTTCTCACGCCATGTTCATACCCTTCATACACCTCATTTGCTTCCCCGCTTTCCGGCATGCTTAACCCCTCACTTCGCAGACTTCACCGAGTTCCAGACTCCGGTGAATACGCCGCGATTGTTCGAGCATCTTCTAATCCGTTGGGGTAAAGGTATTGGGTAAGGGGGAGTACCAGTGATTAACAACACTGTCGACCCTCTCCGCAGTCCCTACAGGGACCGTTTTGTCTACTTACGTCCCCCATTGTCCCGCCCGCAATCCCGGCCGTCCTTAAAGAAAAAAACTAAAGAATATCTGGGTGGAATGGGGCTAGATATCAGAGGGGGATGTCCTGATCTTGATTCTATTGTCGCATTCAAAAGGGGAAATAGCTTCCTTAAATAGCAAACTCACAAAACGTTCACATTCTGACTGCTTCCTCCTTTCTCAGACTCGCCTTCCTTACGATAACATTTGCGGCGTCACTTCTCTCTCTGTCCAACCCCCCTTTACTTTCCACCTCTCCTCCCTCAATTTACTCCGCTTCACCTCTCTTCCATCCCTAACACTCGTTCTTCCTTTCCCTGCTCTACTTTCTCACTTCAGGTTCTCCAATACCCACCCTGCTCCAACTTTCTTCGCTGTTTTCCAGATTATTCATGTTTGTCCTTTATGAGAGAAGTGATGAATTCCAGATATGTTGTCGTTGTTCTTGAAAAGTCAAGATCCTGCTCTTAATCACAGCGTTGGTGATTCACAATAGTCCGGCCATACACCATTCCGTCCGTCCGAGCAAGCGCTTTTCTGTTTCTCTCACTATACTAATATATATCTGGAGTATAGGACCTTGCGGTCCCAGTCTAGCCCGGGAATCTCCTGGGTAATTTGCCCTAAACAGGACCACAGCTAGAGGCCCCGCCCCATACCGTCTTCTTGGCAGTCTATCCGCCGTCCCGGTGGGGCCCCTTGGCAGTTTTGATCATTCAGGGGTGGGAGCGGTCATTCGGCAAGGGGGATAAGAGGAGTACTTATAACAGGAAATTAGGAGAGTTACTGTTGGTTGGGAGGTTGAGTGCTAGTCTCACATAATTCAATTGATTTACATTTAGACGCCAGTGGCGTTATCTGGTTGTCTAAGCTCAGGAGAGGGCAAATCTGATCCAACACGCCGCGGCAGAGCCAAAACCCTTTATGGTATGCCTTTATCAAGATTGCTATAGGAAGTCCACAAGTGTAGCCTCTCGTAAGGTAGGGAGGTTTAAAGATCTTAGTACAGCAACGTGGATTCATGTCTCCGAGCCAAGTATTGACAGCTCTTAACCAATAGCTCCAACAGACCCTCAAATAGCAAAGCATGTTTACCATTTGGAGGCTTGAAATAATACCGCGAAATAGCTAAATCTTGGGGGACTGGTGGTCCATGTGGGCACGCGGGAGTATTTGGTGGCAGAGGTGCCTCTGGTGAGTTGGAAATGTTATGGCATCCCTAGCTAGAAGGGCCCTTGGGGCTTCAAGGCACCGGGATAGGATTGACTTTCAGTGATGTGGTTGGTGGATGGAATTTCCGCGGGTTCTTTTGTTGGAGTAGGGGTGCATGGCTGGTCCGCTTGTGAGTTATGATTTTGCCAGATGATGCTCATTAGGCCTATCTAGGATAAATATATTGAACTTATAGTCCGAGGAACTTGTTCACAGTGTTACCAACCGTCCCGGGCAGGTGAGTAAGGACGGCCGGGCACGGTGTCCGTCTTCGACAATGGCTGCAGTGCTGTAGGTTGACTGCCGGGCCCTGCAGACTTAATGGAAATGGTAACTCCCGGTAGGGCCCGGCCGTCTTTGGAATCGACGGTCGTCACCTGCAGGGCCCGGCCAATTTCCCCTAGGGCCTTATACGTATTTTGCACACTAACCTATAATATATTGTCATCCCCTAAGTAGCATAGTAGTTCATTGACAAAATAAGCATGTGATCCATTTTCATATCAGAGGCTGAGTAAATAAAATATCCCTAAATATACTCTCAGGGTGGGCAGGGTTCCGAATAGTCCGACCGGTCAAGCCTTGGAGGCGGGACCGGGCTGGCCAGTCCTGGTGATGGAGATGACTGGACCCGACTAACTTGGGTGGTCCGGTCCGGTTTGAACTGGTCCCGGACCAGTCTTTATAAAAGATCGCATGTGTCTAAATGGCACCAAGCCCAACACTTGCTAAGAATAGAAGTATAGCGATACTAGGATCTTAAAGTCGGTTGTCACTCTATGAATCAACAGCCTCTCAATACAAGTTGATAGAATATCCTGGAGAGGATACTATGCGGTGGAAATACGATTACCTGATGGATAGGTCGCATCCAATACCGGTATTGTGGCATGTGGTCATGTAATATCACTCATTTAGTGAACCAAAAATGGTTCAATACTCAAGAACCTATTTTGGCCACCCCTAATCTAAGCGAGGCCCTATCTCCACCATATAATTCATCGAAACAATAAGTTTAATTAAGAAAGGCTTTATTTGAACGTAATATATAGTGATAAAAATAGCATATCCTATTGCTTGGCAGGCCTGGTCAGAGCAGTCTTGGTCAAGTCGGTTTCCATAATCCTGACTGTCCAGTCGGTCAGATTTCCACCATTGGACTAGACTTGACTTTCGACCTGACTAGCTAGTCCAGTCGAGTCTTCCGCCGACCATTCGGAACCCTGAGGGTGGGAGTATATTACATCCGATAAGCCCACCTCGGCAAGAAACCGTGTGCTCTCATTTTACATACTTTCTTATACTGTACTATCCAACTGTGTTCTTTAACTACAAGTAATCATGCTTCTTCCCCTCTATTTTCCTGACTTCTTGTTGCAACCAATAAGAATCCCCGGTTTTGCCACCCTCAACACCACGCTTTTATCGTGAGAATCCTTCGTTGAGGGTCGGGTTTGGCGGGAATTTTGGCCTTTGGGCGGTCGGAGCTTTTGACCTTCTGGCAGTATCTTTTGTGGCTCAGAGAGCTTGTACTACCGGTGAATTTATTGCTTTCGGTTGGTTGTTTGCCTCCCCTCTGGGCGGGGAATACTTTTCTTCCTCCTTCTCTTTTGGTGGCTCGCCTGGCCTTTGCTACAGGTGAATTTCACGATGGGTGACTCTGCTGCCCCCCCTGTTTGTTTTTGTTCCCCTACTCCGGGCACTCAGATTGTCCCGGGCAGGATGCCCACTTCTGATGGACGTGGTGTTATCCCGGCTGTCAAATTGTCATAGGCTGCGCCGGGTGGGTCTACCAAGGCCTCTACTTTGATCATGTTTCGGGATCTCAGAATGAATCCCTTTTCTTTACTTCTGCTGTTCGAGAGATTGTTTCTCACCTCAACCTTCGTTCATTCCACTGTGTCGAAGCGGTTTGCACTGGTATCATGGCTGCTCGCGGCTGTTGCATTACCGGTGATGCCTCCTCTGCGCGTTGTCATGTCGACCGCACTTCCACTTTGGGTTTTTACACCCGTTTTCACACCCCCCAACGCTCCTCCCTGTCCTTTGCCCCGTCCAGCTCACGTCTAGTGAGCTCAGATTTCCATTCGACTATGGCGTCTGATCCCATGATCCCCTCTGCATCCTACCCGTCCATTGACGTGGACCGATCCCAGGACCCCATGTAGGTCCCTTCGGTGGTTGAGGTTGATGATAGCCAACTGCGTCTCCCCTCCCGTGTTGAGTGACTTTCCTCCGGGGAGCGAAAGCTATATAGCAACTTCCGATTGGACCGATCGTCGGAAGAAGACTATGCACCTCCTGCAGGTAGCATCCACCCTGAGGAGCAGATGACTCAGGTGTCGTCCCCTCCCCCCTTCGTCCCTCCCTGGTTGTGCCCTGGTGCCGGTTCTGGTTTCGCCACAGATTCCACCATTCCCTCCGGCCGCCGTGGCTATGTTCCTCTGTCGAAAAGACAACATGCGTTTATCGCACACACCAAGGAAGGAGGGGGGAACATCCTCCCCAAGGAGATTCGCTCTCCCCCACTTTGTTAGCCACTAGCCAGGTGGTTCCATCGTCGGCGGATATCGTTCGCGATACTCCTATGGACTTGGGTGGCGGATCTAACACTGACGGAACAGGTATTGGTGACTCTAGGTATGCCACTGATGCTCAGCCATGTTCCGCTGCGCCCAGCCTGTCCCCTTGCGCCAACCGGACCTTTTCGTCGCTTCCCGCTCTCCCTCTTACCATGAGCTACCGTTCGCCTTCACAGGTTGACATTGCTTTGTTGAGCGGCTTGGAAGATATCCGCTGTGGTAACGGCGTTCCCCTGTCGTCTTCGCCGGCCTCCTCCCATGGCTCGGTGGTGTCATCCTCGGACTCAGATGATACATCCCTGGTTGATGGATGCCGGACCTACGCGCTGGTTGCGGGTAAGGAGACGTATGATTCCCGCGAGGAAGTGGCTGCCGACATGCAGCATCTGGGAAAGCAACACAACAACTGCTTGGATGAGATTGTCTCTCTGAAGGGACAGATCAAGTTGTTGAAGGCTGTTATTGGCCGACCAGAAGGGGACACGGTTGCCCATGAGGCTGCACTGACAATTGGCAGGGGTGAAGATGTCTGGAGCTCGCGAGAGACAATTAGGGGATCTGTTGGTGATAAAGCTGCTAGGCCCATGAATGGTAATGTTATTCCTTCCCCCCCTCCTACTGATGTTGGTGTTGCATCTTCATCCGATGGCAAGAAGGTGCCCTTTGATGAGACTCCCGATGCGGGTTTTGTTGTGGTCGGTAAGGGCCGTACTCGAGGACGAAAGGCCGATAGAAAGAGGAAGAATCGGGTTGCTGGCCCGGCTGCCCCGTCTACCTCTGCCCCCGACCATGTTGCCATTATCCTTCCAGTGCTGTCCAACCCGACCGGTGCGGCGAGGTATAGCCGAGTGGCGGCTACCCCTCCCCCTCCTCCTGTGCCCCATATGAGTAGGTCAGGTCGTCAGGTTCGGGCGAGACTGGTGACATCTTCGCCCCCTGCCGTTGTTAACCCGGGTCCTTCCTGGGCGAGAGTTCCTACATCCTCCCCCGCCCCTAATGCCCGACAGCGCCACATTACTATGCGCTTCGATGCCGGCAAACGGACGCAGCCTCCCACTACACCGGAGGCTATCCGCGTCCGCACGAACCAGACCTCGACCCAACCCAGGGAAGGTTTCGGGCAAGACCCCGCATACCCAGGAAGCCCGACCCAAGCCTGAGACCGGGTGCACTTACCGGATGCCGGCTGAATATACCGCCACGCCAGCCCGGGATAGATTGAAATGGTGCCGTTCGACCCTTATCCGGGTACTTGGCCCATCTGGTCTGGCGACCTTTGTCTTCCATAATGATGTGGCAAAGGTTAAGATTTGGGTTTCTGGCGTCCCTCTGGGTCCCACTGGTAGGGGCACTTTATGGAGACCAGAGGATTGGACAGGCGATAGGGCTTGCGATGGCATCCGTACCGATATCGAGGGTTCGAACCCAGGTGTTGTTACCGCCGGTCGACCCAACATGCTCGGCTCCATCATCGCTATGAAGCAGGCAGGCGACAACTCTTGCGGCATTCGGTTCATTCTTGTGCGGAATAATGCCAGCGATGGAGTGCTTTTCTCGGGACGTGTCTTTTTGTTTGGCAAGTCCAGGAATGCTAGGTTCTTTGAGGAACATCGATCGGCCCCGGTTTGCAACAAGTGCCTTTAGGTTAGCCATGTTGAGATGTTGTGTGGGTTGCCTCCCCGCTGTCGTTTTTGTTCTGGGGACCATTTGTGGAAGTCCCACCGATGTGGCCAACCTAACGGCGCTGGTGAGAACAGTCAATCATGTAGCCACAATGTACGTAGGTGTATGCTATGTGAGAGGTCCGACCACTTTACCGGTTACGACAGATGCCCTGTGGTTGTTGTTTCCGGTTCTTCCCCTGACCTAGCCGGTGCTAGATCTCCCATCATCGCCGATGATACAGGTCCCCTCATCGCCGATAATACATCTGTTACAGGTGTGTCCGACAGATCCAGGAATCACCAACGTCGTCGTCGCCGTGGCATCAATGTTGAGATTGCTTCGGAAGTGATTGTGGAGAATGAGGTCTCCGCTAAAGGGCTTGCTGATGACAAGGTTGTTGGCATCAACTACAGTGACTGACGTGCTAACCATGCAAGGGGCATGACTGACCACGCTCTGCCTAAGGCTAAGGTTGTGCGGCCTAAGGTTAACAGGAAGGCTAAGGGTAAGGCTGTTGATGCTAACCAGGAGGCTGGCCCCGCCCGTAATACTGAAATTGTGGATCAGGCCCCCTCCGGCAAAGTTAATAAGGCCTCCGGGCCATTTAGTACAACTGGCTCATCAGCCACCCCCCCTCCCATTACCACGATCGATGACAATAACTGTATGGGCTTCACCTTAGGCCAGATTGCACACCCAAAAAGCATTTTGAAGAGGCGCGCCTCTGATTCCGATATCACCTCGTCGGCAATTCAGGCCTAATGCTTCTTATAACATTATCAATTAATGTTGGACGGAGCAAGGCTAACCGTTTATCCGTGATAGATGTTTTTTCTTTTGTAGATTTGTTGTTTGTTATTGATCCCTCTCGTAAGGTGGATGGGGGTGGTGTTGTACATGAACATGTTGATTTTGATTAGTTTTCCTTTGTTCAGGCGTCTGGAGTTGAGGTATTTGTGAGGTCATCGTTGTCTGGTTTGTTCCTGGTGGACTTAGACGACATGGTGACCTGTGTGATTATGAATGATGTGAGAGGGGTGAGGAAGAGGATGGGCAGTATGTATGTTCCCCCCAGGATAGATATGTTGGGATGGTCGGCTTGTAAACTGTCATGGGAAGGCTGTGATTTCCTCATGGGCGACTTTAATGCCAAACAGGACGAATCGAACCCGATCCCGAGGCCTGGCAGTATGCAAATATCTGACTGTCATGGCTTCTGGTTGGCCCAGTTTTGCGATCGGACCGGGCTGCGGGTGCACCCTCCGAAGGGCTGTCCATTTCGAAATATCTGCACTATCGATTTGTTTGTCGGTGATTCCGGGACCGGAGTTTCATACGAGGGGAAGGCCGGCCTAGAACATGTCCCTGTTATCCCGTGGCTGGAGGTGGATGAGCCGACTGATATGGTCAGGCGACTACCAGCTTGGAGGAACATTCCCGCCTCCGATTGTGATGATATTCTGGAACAGGTTGATTCTGAACAGGATGAGGAGATGTGGTTGAGGCTTAGGATTGGTGTGGACGCACTTCCGAGGTCTGGTAGGAGTGTCGGCAGGCACCCTTTTGGAACCCCAACTTAGAGAGAATTCGTTCTGATTTGAATCGACTGCGAAGGATTAAACGACGGCTGCCGACTGTTTCAGATGACTATAACGTTATTTGACAGGGATATCGGGCTAGGTTGAGATCCCGACAGGAATTAATTTGGGACCCGATTGAAAAGGCCGGAGGTCCTACGATCTTCAGACTTGCCAGACAACTGGAATCGATGTGGACACTTCCTTCTATGCTTGATTCTGAAGGTCGACTTGTTTGCCGCCACGACGATATTAGTGACCTTGTTGCTGCCCAGTTGCGCCCTGGTGATGAACAACTATGGCATCCATCCACGGTTGAGATAGACCATGCCTGCGAGTTGGAATCTGCTATTAAGCGAAGCCCGACTAATTCCGGTCCTGGTCTTGATGACATCGGGTATCCCTTTATAAGATATTCGTTGAAGGAGAAACTTGATTGTTTGAGACGGCTTATCGACTACAGTTTGACGAACGACATTCCCAACTGGAACTGTGTTGAGGTCGTACTGATTCCAAAGGGGGACAAACTCCGTTATGACATTGTGAAGAGCTGGCGTATGATTCACCTGCTGCTAACTATTGCTAAGGTGGTGGAGAGGATTGTCCTACTTAGGATTACCGAGCATGTGGTGCTGGGCCAAACTCAATTTGGGTCTAGGCGCAAGCGAGGTGTCCATGACGCTATGTCTGTTCTGTTTGAATTTTCGCGACACAACGAATGTTTTAAGTGTGCCATGTTTTCGATGGATGTTGAAGGAAGTTTTCACAATATTGACATTGACCTGCTGTGTGAGTTTTTGGCAGCCCGGGAATGCCCTGCCAACCCAATACGTTGGGTTAGGAGGAGGGCTGGGAACCCCGTGGTCAGGTTCAGATTCAATGGTCGAGTGTCGAAGCCGTATTTTGTCAACCGTGGCATCCCTCAGGGATCCCCATTATCCCCCTTTTTGTTTGGCGCATATGTCGCGGACATTTTTGAAGCACACCTCGGATACTCCCCCTCGATTCGCCCTGTGATTGGCAGTTATGTGGATGACGGTGTGATCCTTGTTGCTTTCGATAGTAGGGATCTCACGATGTACACGATGGCGAAGCTGTTCAAAGACTGTGACAGAGTGGCAAGGGGTAGAAAGATGGGATTAGCACAATCAAGACTAAGTGGATTGGTTTTGGAGGAACTGCATGGGACGACTTGGATTTGATGGAGAAATGCTGAAACTTGGGGAGGATCTTAGGGTTCTTGGTTATAGGTTTAATGTTTTTCTTAATATGTCTTCTCATGTATCTTATTGGTTAGATAGGGGTTTGGGTGTTAGAAGGAGGATATCCACCTTGGGGAGAAGGTTTGGGAGTGATGGGGGGCTGGATGGGTGGTGAACTTACCGGTTGTTTCAGGCTGCATACCTTCCGACCGTCTACTAGGGACTTGAGTTCGTAACCGACTATATGTCGTATGTGAAGCCGATTGCGGTTCACGTCAACAATTGTCCATGGTCCCTGTTCAGGTGTCCTATGAAGCTTGCTACCAACATTATGCTTGCAGAGTTCGGGACACCTCCAGTAAATATACAGGGTCGATATCTTCAGAGACAATGCAACAGTCGCATGATCAACTACCGATATTGTGATGACCATCCGTGGTTTGGTGCGATTCGGGGCGACTGGGAGGTGGATGGTATGTTGGCTTACCCGATGTGGTCTGATAAGAGTGCAGCGACGGTGCCGTCCTTCAATGTGTCAAAAGGAAAGGAACTGGCTGCGAGGCTTTTTTATGAAGCCTACAAGGTTGCGGTGCTGGTTCCTGATCTTCTGATGGTATACACTGATGGTTCACAGAGCGACAAAGGTACTGCGGTTCCTTGTACGACTGAGGAGTCTGGGATGACTGAGGGCGCTAGAGCCTTTGGTACGCCTTCCACATCGACCATCGTGGAATGCGAGACTTTCGCCATCATCGCCGCGTTGAGGGATGTGAAGTCCGAATTCCACAGCAGGATCATCATTTTTTCTGACTGGATCCCGGCCATTACGTGTTGTAACATGTGTACATGTTCCGGTAACGGTACACAGGAGCGGGCAGTGCAGGATCTCCTATGTTTAGTTGATTTATATTTGGTTTATTTGATTTGATTTCAGCTCCGCCACTGTCTCTGAGTCTGATAGGCTATGCTACCGTATTGCTATGTTTAGTTTGCTTTGCTGGAAGTTTATATTTAGGATTCCGGGTATGGAATGATCATGTAGAACTCGCGAAAGCGGAGCACTGTTTGTTTGTTTCTTTCTTTGGTCTTGCAGGATTACAGGATTCCGGTATGTGCGCAGCTACTGGTAATGATCGTGATTGCAGGAAGGCTATCGCTCTTGGGTTTTGTATTTAAACCAGTC
>Ga0307509_10000561_pt1 | contig 63652 bp, 75 predicted proteins | sample 10_EM_MG_FD_202245 | JGI IMG/M metagenome (GOLD analysis project Ga0307509, IMG submission 202245) | Populus trichocarpa ectomycorrhiza microbial communities from riparian zone in the Pacific Northwest, United States - 10_EM | ecosystem: Host-associated > Plants > Roots > Unclassified | place...
TCATGGAGACCGTTCTGCGTATGCAAATGGTAAGCAAGACTCCATGCCGACGAAGATGGATCGTAACCAATGGACTGATGTGTGGGAGCACCGTCAGGTAATTTCATGGTGTTACGATTCGGAAGTCAAAGTGAGATAACAGGATTGTCAGGGTCAAATGGTGTTCGCACTTTTAGAACAAAGCTGGAGTTTGTTAGCAGGTACTTAGTTAGTATAAGGACTAGATGTAGCCCGCGACCACCCAGACGCGGCATATAAATATCGAGGCGCCTCCCGAGCTATTTGAACATTATCAAGCAACGGAGAAGAGATCTTATCAATATAAGTTTTTACGCTATAAAATCTTTATCACTTTACCTACCTCTACTTTGAATCATTGAGCCTTCCTAGACAATCTCCGTCTACGATTAAGATTATCGGCCTGAGTTATCTCGCAAGACTTTGAGATAGGCTCCCGCCTAACAGCATACAACCGGCACCCAAAGCGGTCAAGTGGCTGGGATTTTACTTTGAAAATAACCATGGCACGTGGACCCATTACGCAAACAGACTCGCCTTTGCGCAAGCTGCCTTTGACAGGATTAAGAGACTGTCTTCCCCCGGCGGCAGGCTTACACCATATAGTGCGCGAAGGATGGCGAAAGCTATCATAATACCCACACTACTGTATGGCGCGGAATTTCTTGATCCCAGCGCCACCATGAGACACAAGATGGAAGTTCTGCTGAACCGAGTTAAGCGGTGGATTACTAACTGCTTTTATTCCACAAATACCAATGTCCTGTCTGCTGAAGCCTGCATAATGCCAGTGGACCTATACCTCGAACAGATACGCGACATGGCTGCCATCCGATGGTCGACCGCGTTGCCCAACAATAACATTGCAACGGCCCTTTTTCCTCTGGGCTTCCCTCTACACGACAGCTTCTGCCTCCCCTCCAATCGCAGGGCAGCTTTCTCAAAGGCTGGAGGCATGAAACCGAAAACATGGGACTCAACTTCATTTACGTCTGTCCAAAGGATTCTCCCTATTGACGACGTAGCCAGAAGAGCAAGGCTACTCTTTTCAAAATGGCCTGTCCCTCGAAAACCGAACATATGGTCACCGCCTGACCCCGACGAGTGCGAGTATTATGAAAACACTCTGAAGCAGGTCCGAGAACATATTCACCTGAAATGGAAACTGCTCAACTACCCTGAATACTACGGCTATAGGCCCGCCTTCAGGACATGCTGGCGCTTTATGACAGTCAATAAGTTTGCCGCTTCCCGTCTTCATCAGATGAGAGCTGGCAAAAGCTACCTGAAGGCACAGAAGGACTGGAGGAATCCAGAAGCAAGCGTGCTATGTCCGAGATGTGAGAACGAACCCGAAACATTTGAACACGTTATAGCCAGTTGCCAGGCCCTCGCGAGTGCCAGGGTTGGGCAGCCTGATGGAATCTTTGATATTTCGCCGGAATCTTTGATTTGGGCCGAAAATAAGAAGGGATGGGATTTGATGAAATGTTTGATTTCTTTCATTTCGTTAAATAAGTTAAATTTTCCTAGTAATATGGATGTTTTTCCTTTTACGAGAGCTTCACAAATACAGTCCTGATTGAAGGAGGATGATTTTCAAGGAACCCTGATTACAGGGGATGTTCACATTGATTTTATACCGTTAGGTATTTTTGGTTTTGTTTATGATTTTATTTCTTTTGTTATGTTTTGTTTTGGGTTTTTATTTGCCATGGGATTTTTCCCGAATGCAGTGGTTGGACCCTGGGGAGTGCTAGTCATGTACCTAAAATCATACCAAGGATTTAACAAAAAAAAAAAACATAATTCACGATTATATCATATCATACTACTCGTACAGGACACACCGATGGCCAAGGTATAGCCCGTATAATACCGGTATAACAACAAATGAGTTTCGACCCTACATTTAAGGCCACATTTCCTCGAGATGGCTTCGGAAATAACCTCCTTCTTGAACCCTTGCTTATCGTAGACTCGGGACAAGGATATACAAACAACATGCAAAATCCCATAATCCCCTCGTATGAAACCTGAGAAAAAGTGCTTGGCGGAGGTTTATAATAGCTAAGGCGGATTTCAAGTAGCATAGCCACAGCCACAGCACTCGGTTATCTTGAATCCGCTGAATTCCGTGCACTTATAAAGTTAGCACAAGTGTCGTTGAGCGGGGGGCTATGTCGTTGATGGCCACCACAGTATAGGGGGAGTCTCCGTGTTTGAAACATTGTGCATCGTGTTATCCCGTTTGTGGTTCTTGAGGAATTTCACGTATCATACCCTTACGGTACCGGTAGGGCCCGGTGCTTGGGCGATTTGGACCAATTGAAGCAGGAACCATCTGCCTTAGTAAATGTCTTACCCTTGTGACGAGCTCCGGTGTACTCATAGTGCTGGTATTGCTTTGGGTAGTGTATACCGATCGAGTAATAGTGTAAACGGTGTAGGCCTAATAACAGATTGCAACATTGAAAATTTTCGGGGTTAGGTGACATTTTACTTGCTGGAGGGGCTACCCACGGAAACTTATCATAGTTGATATGAGGCAAGAGTAGCTGCCATTCTCTAGTCTCGCAGTGAACATACGCTAACGCGTTAGCTCCAATTCCAAGATCTGGTAGATCCCAAGCACTATGCTCGAGTACACCTGGCCGACATCCCCTTGTAATGACCACCGTATGCGCAGTTTTCACCGCATCATGAGAGCAAAATCAATAAAGTCCAATTAAATCAACGCACCAACCGAAACTTAACTTACCATGAAGCTAAGTCGCCTTCATTTCAGACCACTATACTAAAACCCCAATCGCTCCCTACAAGCCTATATAATGCTTCTATTGGCTGCGGGAGACTCCTTCCATCGGGCTATTTTTCCGCCTACTCCTTAAGCTTCAGCCACTTCCCCTGCCATAAGTTCGAGATCGCCAATACAACATTTTTACTGGACGGCCGGACGGACGGTCTAACTTGTTATACAGTACTATAACTGCTGTCAGCGTGCGCGTAAGCTCTCGAATAGGATATTTACCGGGCTAAATTCTGTGCCTGAGTCCCTATTTAGTATCCCAGTTGGAAATCATAGGTAGTAAGGTGATTGGATGAGGTTGAGATGAGGTGTGGTTATAACAGGGTAAGTCGAGGTTTGTATCTGATCTCATCCTTTCCGTCCGAGGGTGCGTTCGTGATTGGTTAGATATTCTAGATTTTACTATGTCATGAAGGCTGAGCGGGTTGATTGGAAAGTCGGGGAGGACTAGCTCCCAAGCTGTGGGAGAGCAGGATTGTGATTTGATAGCCAATGCAATTTGTGCATAGAATTAATCTGTACTCTAATAGTCTTGGTTTTTTGGGGATTCGGGTTTACCTTACTCGATCCCTTGAATTGAGCACTTCGTCCGAGGGCTCACTAGAGCTAGAGTGCTAACGGAGAGAGCTTTTTCAATTACCACACAATGTTAATTCTCACCTCGGCAGAGCTTTAGAGATGCACCAGTCCTGTCCCCCCACCAACAGGTTGTTTAGTTTAAAATATCCCGTGATATCCACTTCATAACTCGTTCAATTACACACATACAGTTGCCTCCTTAAAGTTCCCCTGCCCTTATAAGTACTGTAGCCCTTGGGACCGCTTCACTAGCCCCTCTTTCCGCAATTTAGTAAAAAAATTGTGGCGAAGGTTTACAGTACTCCTAGAGGTATGTCTGAAAATAGTATTCTAAAATGCTCTGGTTATTCTGCTGTTGTTAAGAAGTATTGTCCCCGAGGCACGAGGAAGGGTATGAGAATTTTACAGACGTCAGAGCACACCCAACACCATCCCCACAGAGATCCTCAGTGAACTCCCAAAGTTTCCTAATTCCATTAAAACAAACCTAATAAAATTCAATAACCGACAATCAGCAGTTGGGAAAAATACATGAAGGGGTAGAGTCTAGCTACGGGAACAGTGAGACGCCCAATCGATCTACTATTAACCATGATATCTCCTTCTCCCGGAAGAATCACAGTATATCACTCTGACATAAAAAGAGGCTTTTCAATAGGCACGAAACGGGGGTTGGACTATTATACGTTTTCGCTTGGCGTTCATGGACAATCGGTTGTCCAAATGCAAACTTTATCAGAAAATCAATGTCAAGTAAACAGGGCACCCTCCTAACCCCCTAATATCCAAAAAAAAAATCCAAGGACGTCCAAGAAACTAGAACACTCTCGTGTATCACAAAAAGGCAACACTACAGATAGCGCAAGTACAAGTGGGACAGCTGGCCAGCTCCATGCCTGTACCCGCACTGGCAGTCACTCGCCCGATGGGCTACGTTCAAGTGCAGCAGGCCACGGCAAATTCCACCAACGACACCTTCGCCTCGGAGCCCTACGGTATCATACGTGGTCGACATCCTACGAGTACTCGAGTACAGCAGCCACCCAGCTTGAAATCGCCCCCCTCTCATCCCTGCAGCTTTTTTTCCTCCTTCAAAAGCATGTGTTCGGTGCCTGTGTGATCTGCAAGAGTGGAACACGGCCAATAAACAACCCGCTAGATATCGGAGGTGCAGTGAAAACGCAGAGTAATAAAATGCACGAACTTAACAAGCAAAAAGCAGAAAGAAGAGTTTTTCTCGGGCAGGAGAATCTCATCGTCAGGAACATTTCTGGATAACATATCCGATCTTGGCTAAACCTACCAGATCCTGTTGTCAGACGCCTCCCCGCCTCCGACACCAGGGTTACTCGAGTTGAGAGCGAAAGCGAAAGGCGCGGGGGGGGGGCCTCGGTACCATCGCCCCCCAAGCCCCACGCAAAAAATCCTCGGTTTGGCGCTTCGATTACTTGTTCGCTTGACAGACATAGAAGTGCAGGTGAGTGCTAATTCTTGGCTTGGAGACACGAGTACGGTATCATACTTGCTAGTGCGTCTTGGCAGTATCGAAATTTAGCAGAAGATCACCTCGCCTGTCGAGGACCGAGGCAACTCACACTTTTAGTCAACCGACGCGGGGGTCCATACCTCAACTTATTCCCGCAAAAGCCATTTTTTCATTCCCCTTCTGTTTTGCTCCCTTCCCTCGCGCATAGCCCCACGGTCTAGGAATCCCCTTCTGGATTGTAGGCGCGTTTTCTAGAGCATTTTTTTTCTTTTCACCTTCTTCCTCTCCTCTTCGGGAAAGCTGACTGGCGTTGTTTGATTGCTGGGAACTTTTTTCCTAAACTCTTCTCGAGCTCGGCGGGAGGAAAGAAAGCTCACCTATTCTATCGCTTTCGTCAGACCCCGGCTCCTGTGGTGTCGACATTGGCTTTGGTATAGTGTGGTTTTCCCAAGAAGGGGAAAGGAAAGGATATGGTTATATTCAATAGATCTCCTGCTTTAGTGGGCAGGGTGTTTAGAAGTTCCGTGCCCTTGATTTCGCCTCTACGATACTCTCCTACTGCCATTGCCATTACTACTCCTGCGTTACGCTTCGCTATCACCAAAGCTTTTGAGCCTATTAATAAATCATCCTGTGAGTTTGCTCATCCCCCTGATAGCAAACTTCGGGGCAATCTATTAATTTGTTGTAGATCAAAAGTTCTCCGATAAAGTTAAAGAAACAACACTCATACGTCCCAGCATCTGGCTCCTTTCAGGCATCACTATAACCATCTTCACAGCCTACAGCTACATAATGGCCGCACAGGGATATATCGCCCTCACAGATGAGGAGAGCCTGCAAGTGTACACACCTACAGACCCCCATGAGGTGGAAACAAACAACCACATCTCCAACCACCCTCTCGTTACCTCTTTACGATCAAACCCAGCTTTCAGCGAAGCCCGACCGGCGTTGAAAATCGCAGATAAATACAAACACCTCTCCTTCACCTCAGGCACTCTCGCAGGCCCGGGAAAGATTGTAGTCCCGCCGCTCACATTCGTAGAAGACGGCGGAAAGAGCATGGTGCAGGTGTTCTACCTGGGCGAGCAACTATGCGGATATCCGGGGTACATTCATGGAGGTATGCTCGCAACGATGCTAGACGAGGGGCTTGCGAGGTGTTGCTTCGCGGCTCTACCAAACAAGATCGCCATGACCGCGAGCTTGACAGTGAATTATCGCAAGCCAAGTCCTGCGGGGAGCTATGTCGTGCTGAAAGCGAAGACTGTGAAAGTTGAGGGGAGGAAGGCGTGGGTAGAGGGGAGCATCGAGACTCTCGTCGGGGAAGGCCAGGAGCCGAGTGTGCTTGTAGAGGCTAGCGCGCTTATGATTGAGCCGAGACAGGCAGCGGTGAGTTCCCCGTCATCTCTATCCAACTGCTGTCACACGATAGATAACACATTCGTATGAATTGTTCGACTGACGTATACCATTCATGACAGACACTCAATAAAATCATCAAAATTCGGACTTGAGATTCGCGCAATGGGTGAGCAAGTATGTGGACAAGCGAGCGGTAGAAGGCCGAGGAAGACATGATACCACATTGTACGTACATATTACACATAGATAGAGCTATTGCACATAATAGATGTTGTCGCGACAACATTGCATCAGAGATTCAGATGTCGATGAATGGACGAACGACTACTGGACCGATGACTTCTACCCCGGGGTACGCACCTGCAACGCGGATATCACTTTATTGGCAACGTTTATCACTACGGACTATGTTATGCATACGAAATACGACTAAGGATGTTTTGTTGGAGATCCCTACCATGCATGGATGCATACATACATGATATCATATTTCAATATGCTACTGTAAAGTTGTCCGTCCGCCTCCTCTAAAACATTTCAAAATAGTGCAGTCCTCTGCGCACGCCTTCTGCCCTATAGTCTAGGGCAAACATACAATACCCGACAATCGAACAATCAAATTGTTCCTCCCCCCTCCACTTTCCCCTCTTCACCTTCTCCTCCACAGCCTAACTATCATATACAAAGTGTCACAAACAAGCACATGGTCTGACTTAGTCTGTAGCACAATCCGCTGTCTTCACCATCCATCCATCCATCCACCAACTGAACCCCAGAACTCCATGCAGGAACCTTCCCCACAATCGTTATGAGACATCACAACCCACTTCCATTCGGCCCCTCACCGGCCCTCTTCCTAAATTTACTTAATTTTAGGAGCCTCACACACAGACACGCACGCACGCGCACCCCATCGCGCAATACCATACTTGATACGTGGTTCCAAATACGTCGCGGCAGAACCCCCCAGTACAGTACTCGTACTCGAGTACTGTACAACATGCGACATCTAGACTACAGGCTCGGCCTCATTCGGTTAAAGGCAACCTAAGAAACCTAAGATTCACTAAATACTCGTACAGGAGGAGGTAAGGGTATGTATGAGGTTATGTCTAGCCCCCCCCCCAGGGCCCCTACATTAGTCACAATGTCAATAAATTTCCATCTAGCCCCCTCAAGTCAGCAGCAGCACCAAGTTTAAAATCGCCCATCACGTCATATGTCCCTCCCATAATATAGATTTACTCCCACCATCTATCTATCTAGAACCAAAACCCCATACTTTCCCCCCCTTTGAGAGAAAGATTATTATGAAACCCTGGAGGGAAAAAAGAAAAGAGAAAGAAAAAAAGTTCTGATACTCTCTGATTGATTCCTCACCCCACCCCCAAAACCAATATCATACACCGATCAACATCTCTAAATAAACACTGTCATGGCCAAGGGTTGACACGTTTCTTCGTCGAGGTGGTTTTTTTTTTCAGAGCCCTGTTTGGGTTGGGTTGTGTGTCCCACACTTTAAAAACTATTATATTATAGCGATTATAGCATAGCACCCGTCCGTCTGGTAGTCCTCCCCTCCCCCAGCTACCGGTACAGGACAGGGCACTTTACCCTAGCGCTGATTCGTCGAGTGACTATTCGTGAGGAGCGTTGGGATTTCCTGATTGGCCGAGCCGTTGCACTGCCTCAATCTTTGGTGGGGGGGTTGTGATTTCCGATTGGTCGCCCTTCTTTTTCTCTTGCGCTGGTGGAACGGCAAGTGGGGTCGTGGTGGTGGTCATGAGATGTCACTCGCTCTATCCGCTGGGTTTCGGTTTTTTTTGTAATCATAATAATAACAATAATAATAATGGATGAAACGGGAACATGTGATACTGTGGGGCTGTGTGGGGTAATGAAATGGAGTGATTTTGTAATAGCAATGTCATGCTATGGCTTCATTATCATGGGAGTTTTGTTTTAAATGTTTCTGTTGCTGTTGTGTCCGGTTAATGGGTGGGTGGGTGGGTGCGAAATACTTGTACCGGCAGTAGGGCTAAAGCAACGACGTCGAGCAAGAAGTGCGCCCAATTACCTACCCTCACAGACCGGACGTAGCTTTTCTCGCCATCTAAATATATCCTATCATATCTCCCCGTAACACTACAAGGAGGAGAGGGAGGAAGGAAGGAAGGAAGGAAGGAAGGAAAAGAAGAACGTGCACCCAAATGATAATAATACTTGGATCTTCCGTATCCTACCGGCGTGCTAACCTTAGCCTAAACCTGAAACAAGAACAGCACGACAATTGCATCTCGTGATGTTATCCTGGTTCTAGAATAGCACGGGGGTATCGAGCCTGTTAGCTTCACAGTCTTCTATTAGGATTTGCAAAAGGGAAAAAAGAAGAAAGGAAAGGGAAGGAAGGGGGGAAGTGATGATGATGATATTGCTGAACCGTGATGCTTGATGGTACAGGTCTTGGCAGGCCAGATTCGAAACCTTATTTTCAGCCTCGCGGGGTTTGTCTGGGAAGGGGAGATGCCGCCTTTTCGGGCATCATACATATGGTTGTAATGCTTGGAAGTTTCTAGCGTGTGAACAAGTATCGTACCGGTAGGATAGGAATGTTATTGAGCCGAAGGAACGCCTGTAACGTTGTGCTGCGCCGATGGATACTTGTCTCATACGATCTCCGCTTGGGGTGACTTAAGAACAGGGATCGGTAGTAAGCAAGTTTTTGTTACCCTACTTTGATGAATTGGTTTTTTGCCCTGAGAATAACCCCTGTTCGTCACCCATCCAGTTTCATTGTGCCCCCCCAGTGGATGGCATTGGACGCTGTGTATAATAATGCTGTACCGGTACCGGTACTCGATTACGGTACGGTACTTGTTTGCTATACGATAGGTAACAAGTGCTGCACTGCACCGGGACCTTCAGCTTTGAATCTCGCAACTGTAATGTACGGGTGCGCTGATGCGCACGGACAATAGGCCATACTGTCCGTTTGTTTAATTTCCTGTATTCAGGTGGTTGATGCCTGTAACAGGTAGTGCGATACCGATACTCGTACAGCTCTAGATCGATCTTCCCGCTTACCGTCCGTCCTCAGGGACGCACAGATAAAATCGTACCGGCTATGGCTCGGAAACTTTTAGCTAACCATTTTGGGGATCTATATTATCGTGTAGGCCCTGTCCGCAAAAGACTAGGTATGATACCGACTTGCTATCCCTTACTAGCGTTCCCTTTCCATTGCTCAGTTGGAAACAAACATTCCGAGAAAAGAAGCTATCCAAAGGATTTCTTGCAGTTTTGTTTGTTGTTAGGTATCATTCTCGAGGAACAAAGGGAGGGTATGAAAGCTTTGCGGACCTGACTGTCAGTATTGTACTTGACCCAGTTACCCACAATGCATGGCATTGTGCATTGCTTAACGTTGGGTTTCACCTCACTCGCATCACAAGATTGATTGAACTTTCCCCTTACTGTGTGCGGATGCTTTATTTCCCCTTTCCTCGAATTAAATTGGTACTGTAAATGGTCCTGCGGGACAAGTGCGGTTCAGGTAATTGTTGCCTTTCCACTCCCCCCCCTTGGGGAACCGTAAGTACTGCACTGTACCGTGCCGCAGAATGCCGTAGACTATCTACGTTTTAGGCTGGGAATGTGCGGATTTTTATTATTTTAATTCTTCCGCAATCGGGTGGATAGGCGGGCAGACGGGCAAGATTCCTCAAGTGACAAACGGACAAACTTGCGAAAATATGAAAATCTTCGACGAGGAAAGAAGGGGGGGGGGGATGTACTCGAGTAGTAGAGGCCTTGTTGAAAAGACGCTGGTGCATTTCTATCCTGCGAGATTCCTCGGAAGAAAAGGAAGAAAAAAAAAGAACATTCGATTGGGCTGTGGAAGGGGAGGGAGATTGTGAGTGGATTTCTGACCATATTACCGCTTGTCTTGGTCTGTCCAACCCCTTTTAACTTATGATAAAATTGTGGCGCAGCCGGGGGAGGGGTAAATGATCAGGGTTGTTGCTGGATGAATGAGGGTGTAAATAAATAAATGAATGAAATGAATAAACAAATGAATAAGTTAAACAAATAAAATTAATAGGATGGCACCAGGAGAAATTTATGTCTTATCTATTGGTTGCTTAACCGCCGATAACGGTTGAGGAATGGCATGCCATGCCTAAGGAGTTCCACGGCATTCTCATTGGTTGTTGCAGATTGCAACAACCAAAGGTCCCCCCGAGCCGCTAGGAGCAACACGGCAATTACTCTTCATGATTGGGGAATTACCGTATGTTGGTAGCTATCGCTCATATAAATCAAATATCCTTATGAGAACCACCCAGTATATCTGGTAGTGCAGTGTTGGAAGGTGAGGAGAAGAAGTGGGTGCAATTCTTACGCGCTCGGTGGAGCGGTTGTTTTGTGCCCAAGTTTCGATTTTGACGAGTATCGTGCTGAGCAGTAGTCTAGCGGTGGTTGATCGTGAGATGTTTGCGGTCACGAAACGAACATCTCTCGTTTCTTGGCTTGAGGAATGGTTCTCGAGCTTGTTTTATTAAACGATAAATAATCCTTCTGGGATGATGAAGTGTTCACTTTTTTTTCTTTTCTTCTTTTCTTCTTTCTTTTCTTCTTCCTTCATTCCTAGTATTATACCGGTGGCTCTTTTTTATGATTGTTCTGGTCTCGAGTAGCACTCGAGTACCGGTATTGAGTCTGGTGAATTTGAAAGCGGCCAGAGACTGGGCTCGTGAGTTGCCGATGCAAAGACCTGCTTATAATAATGATGCAGTCTATGGTAGGCATCATCTTGTTGCGGTCAGGCCTGCCAAGACCAGGAAAAAGTAAGTTGTGGACGGAGCATGCTCCGCCAAACCCTTGTCCTGACACGGGATTCAGATGAGGGTGTGTACTCGTATGCACTCAATATCCAATTGGCTTGGCTTTCAAGTGTTGTATGATAGGGTATGATATTATTATTTCAAGACTGGGTCATAAAGTTCCTATTTTCTCTATTCTCCATTTGTTTTTTTGTGTTGAGCAGCCTTCTTTTGCTTCCTTCTTTGAGATTTGTTAGGGAAGTGCATTACGGTAGATCCAGAAGCCTAAGATTGGACTTCTGAGCTCCACCCAGTTTGGTGAATTAAGCGAGGGGCCAGGGGTGTTTCGGCCGTTGAAATTGAACCGGAGGATTCCAATGTCAGTCTGATATCGAGCATGCTGTACGAGTACCGTACTCCTACCTACTGTACTAGTACACTACTCGTACACCTCTGGGATTGAGGCAGTGCTGAATTTTTGCGAGCTTGGGCGGCCTTCTTAAACAACTCTCGAACATACCCTACCGGTACTCGAGTAGCGCCTTTGGTGCGCCTTCTACAAGTAGCGCAAGGATAAAAGTATTTTTTTCTCCCCTGATCCCCCACCATCCATGCCATGTTGTGCTTTCCAAAACTCTCGCCCACTACGAACGAATCCACGCTCCTTTCAACAACAGCCGCCATTGAACTGAGAGGGGAAAGGGGTGAGGTTTAGAAGATTCTATCTATGGTCGAGAGTGCCTTCAAGGGAAACAGAGGGCTCTTTTTTCTTTTTCTTGTGCCAACGTTACTCGCATCGAAGGATCACTCTTCTCTTACTCCACTTCTATTGTTTTCCCTGAGCTTGATCACCAACTACTCGCCACGACATCATTAGTCCTCTACACACGTCGCTCTTTGATCGAGTTGTTGGCAGCGCCAAAGGCACACACACCTGCCATAATACCTTCCCCTCTCCCCCTCTCACCCTCTCCCAACAGTACTTCTAGCATTGGGTGGGCCTTGAGGTGCTCAGCGTTTGGGATTGACTCCGAACACGCTCTCTGTGTTGTGGCAAAGCTGCTAGGGTTCCCACTCTGGCTCGCATAAAAACAAAAAATAAAGTCGCTTTGTTTGCTCCGGTGCCCACTCCCGACATACAACATCTGAGAATCAGCCGGGGGCAAACAACTCGACATTGCGCTCTTTATTTGTTTTCCTTCCATTCACACGTTCTAGTTCTCTCTCTCTCTCTCTCTCTCTTTTTTTTTTTTTTGCTTGCGTCTAGGGCCGAGCATTGTTACCCACGGTGGCTGGTGTGCCGTAGATCTTTATCAGGCTTATCTCCCTCTGGCTATCCTGCGGGAGGTAAAAGCTTCAACTCTGCTCTCCCCCGATGTCAACGGGGCCGGAAGCAGTTGGTCCATCGCAAACATCAGAAGGCAGCCCACCAGCACCAGCGAGTGAGAGAGCTCCATCTGTGACAATGATTGATAATAGTGCAGTAAGTCAACCTCTACTAACATGTGACAACAACCAATTGTTATCAATATCCTTTCGATTACGTTTTTGCACTTGCTAACTGTTGACTATTTACTATTTTCAGCGGGACAACAAATCAACGAAGGTGCAGAGTGATGGCGGGTTTCTGGCAGTCCCTGGGACTCGTTCACGCGGGAACTCTATCGAGACCCCTTCTTCTGAGGGAGACGTGACCCTGGTCCCGGGTCAACCTGCAATTTCGGGCACAACCTCGGCCGATAAATCGCTTCATGAGGATGAGGACCCACTTAGGCCCTACAGGCCGGATGATCCCGAATTTATTGTCCAAGATAATACTTTTGCATTCACTCCTGGCCAACTAGGGAGGTTATATATGCCAAAGAGTCATGCGGCCCTGAAAGCACTGGGAGGTCTTCGGGGGTTGGAGATTGGCCTGCGGACTGATAGGAGAGCTGGTTTAAGTCCTGACGAAACATCGCTCGATGGAAGAGTCACGTTTGAGCAAGCAGTTAATCATCAGGCAGGGGATGGTGGGGGGCATGGTTCAAGGGGAGCCCCGCTCGCGCCGGCTGCCACAAATGGGACTGCTCGTGCGGGGGATTTGAAGAGTGATGCTTTTAAAGAGAGAAAGCGTGTTTTCAAAGATAATCGACTACCCGTAAAGAAAACTAAAAACATCTTTCAGTTGATGTGGATCGCCTTTATGGACAAGGTACTGCTCTTGTTGTCAGGCGCAGCTGTAATTTCACTGGCTTTGGGACTGTATCAAACATTTGGCGGTCAACATAAGAAGGGTGAGGGTGCTAAGGTTGACTGGGTAGAAGGTGTGGCTATTATGGTGGCTATTATCATCGTCGTTGTCGTAGGAGCCGGAAATGACTACCAGAAGGAGAGGCAATTCGTCAAATTGAACAAAAAGGTGAAGTCCTTTTTTGCCTCCAGAGAGGTCTTGTAAGATCCCGCTAACACGACGTTTTTTTGGCCTGTAGAAAGAAGATCGCGTTGTCAAAGTTATACGATCTGGCAGATCTCAGCAGATCTCAGTTTACGACCTCCTTGTTGGCGACGTTTGTCATATGGAACCTGGGGATCTCATCCCCGCGGATGGTATCTTTATCTCGGGCCACAATGTCAAGGCCGACGAGTCCTCTGCTACTGGTGAATCGGATCAAATGAAGAAAACTGCCGCCGACGAGGTTATGGCCAAGATCGATGCTAATGATCCCGGGTTTCACAAGTTGGATTGCTTCATTATATCTGGTAGCAAGATTCTTGAGGGTATTGGCACTTTTATGGTCACGAACGTTGGTGTTCACAGCAGCTTTGGTAAGACCATGATGGCATTGAGAGAGGAAACCGAGGCTACGCCTTTGCAAATGAAGCTTAACAACTTGGCTGAAGCAATTGCTAAGCTTGGTGGAGCGTGAGTTATTGGTATTCCCGCTAAACGTTCAAATGCTAATAGTTGTCGTAGCTCCGCGTTACTCCTGTTTATTGTTCTCTTAATCAAGTTCCTGGTTCAGCTTCGGGGCAGTGATGACACACCATCTGAAAAGGGTCAGAATTTCATGCGCATTCTCATTACGGCAATCACCGTTGTTGTTGTTGCTGTGCCGGAGGGACTTCCGCTTGCTGTTACACTTGCCTTGGCTTTTGCAACCACTCGCATGCTCAAAGATAACAATCTTGTCCGTGTCCTACGTGCTTGTGAGACAATGGGAAACGCAACGACAATTTGCTCCGATAAGACTGGTACACTTACACAGAACAAGATGACTGTTGTGGCAGGGACTTTGGGGACGGCTGCCCGTTTTGGTGACAAGAGCCCTGCGGCGTCAATCAAGGATTCGAAGGACCGATTGATTGCTGCGGACTCTCGAGATGATGTTCCGATTGCCGAATTTGTTGATATGCTGTCCCCCCTGGTCAAGGATCTCCTGTGCCAGTCGGTTGTTATCAACTCTACGGCTTTCGAGGGCGAGGAGGATGGCGAAGTAACTTTTATTGGATCTAAAACCGAGACTGCGTTGCTTGGATTTGCGCGAGAGTTCTTGGGCATGGGACCGGTCGGCGAGGAGCGCTCTAACTCTGAAATTGTTCAACTTATCCCCTTTGATTCCGGAAGAAAGTGTATGGGCTCTGTTATTAAGCTACCTAACGGCAAATATCGTATGTTCGTCAAGGGTGCATCTGAGATTCTTTTGGCCAAGTGCACTCGGATCGTTAATGACATTTCGGCGTCGGAAGTATTGGAATCACAACTCACTGAGGAGAACGCGAGGACTTTGAACCAGATTATCTCAAACTACGCTAATCGCTCCCTTCGTACCATCGGCCTAATCTACCGCGATTTCGCTTCCTGGCCCCCGGAGAAGTCTCGAACAATGGCTGATGATCCATCTCAGGCTGAATTTGATGATGTCTTTGGAGATATGGTTTTCTTGAGCGTCGTTGGTATTCAGGATCCGCTTCGTCACGGTGTTGCAGGTGCTGTGCTTGAATGTCAGAAGGCTGGCGTCTTTGTTCGCATGGTTACCGGTGACAACTTGATTACTGCTAAGGCTATTGCTACCGAATGTAGAATCTATACTCACGGTGGTATTGTTATGGAGGGGCCCAAATTCCGACAGCTCTCTACGTCGCAAATGGATCAGATCATTCCCCGTTTACAAGTACTCGCTCGTTCTAGTCCTGAAGACAAGAGAATTTTAGTTCGCAGACTTAAAGAGCTTGGTGAGACTGTTGCGGTGACTGGTGACGGAACTAACGATGGTCCGGCTTTGAAAATGGCAGATGTTGGTTTCTCTATGGGCATTGCTGGAACCGAGGTAGCGAAGGAGGCCTCCGCGATTATCCTTATGGATGACAACTTTGCAAGTATTGTTAAGGCCATCATGTGGGGAAGAGCTGTCAACGATGCTGTCAAGAAATTCTTGCAGGTGAGATTTCAGGTTCATGCCGATAAGTGGCGAAAAACTGACATTTAATGGTAGTTCCAACTTACTGTCAATATCACTGCTGTGCTTCTAACCTTCGTTTCCGCCGTTGCTTCTAATGATGAGAGTTCTGTCTTGAGCGCTGTTCAGCTTCTTTGGGTCAACCTTATCATGGATACTTTTGCTGCACTTGCTTTGGCTACTGATCCCCCTACCCCTGTAATCCTCGACCGCAAACCGGATCCTAAGTCGGCCCCCTTGATCACTATTACCATGTGGAAGATGATTCTTGGCCAGGCTGTCTATCAGCTTGTTGTTACGTTTGTTCTCAACTTCGCCGGTAAGAAGATTTTGGGTTATGATACTGCGCTTGAGGCAAGGCAACTCAAAACATTGGTCTTCAATACATTTGTATGGATGCAGATTTTTAATCAGTACAAGTAGGTTCCTCCTTTTCTTTCTCTTGAAATGGTATTAACATTTGCGTAGCAATCGTCGGCTTGACAATAAATTTAATATCTTTGAGGGTGTCCAGAACAATTGGTTCTTCATTGGTATCAACTTTATTATGGTTGGTGGACAGGTTATGATTGTTTTCGTTGGTGGCGATGCTTTTGGTGTTACAAAACTCAACGGCGTCCAATGGGGTATCTCACTCATTCTCGGAGCCATCTCAATTCCTGTGGCCGTGGTCATCAGGTTGATTCCGGATCAAGTCATCGCTAAAGTATTGCCCAACTGGATGAGCAAGAAGGAGAACAGTAACATCTATGTCGGCAACCAGGATCGTTTCCAATGGAACGATGGAATCGAGGCCGTTCGTGAGGAGCTTGCGTTCCTCAAGATGGTCCGTGGTGGTCGTCTTAACCAGCTCAAGTTTAGCCGCCAGAATGTGAAGCAGAGCTTCTCGCACATCTTCCGTCGTGGCGGATCCGAGGGTGATATTCAAGCCGCCGAGGATGGCACTCTCCCACCACCTTCTCCAAGCTCCCAGCGCCGCAGACGATCGAGGTCAAACTCGGCCTTCGCTGCAGCTGCTATGGTGCCTTCTATTGTGGCTGGCAGTATCGGCGGTTGGTCACCCATCGAGAAACCCAACGAGGAGGGGGCTACAAGGCTCCCATCTCGTGGGGAGTCTCAGGATGGATCCCTGGCTCCCCCATCATTAAATCCGAACGATAACATACGAGAAATCTCATCATCATCCTCAAGCAACGAGAAGACGCTTACTCCTCCAAAATTTTAATGTACATTTAATCGAGTTTCTCTCTCGCATCACTATTCATACACTTTTCATGGTTGCCAAGCCGTGAAGGGAGTAAGGTCGGGGGGGGTTTCTTTTTATAGAAAGGGGACGAGTTGATGGCTTGCTTTCTAATTCTCCTTGCCTTTTTAGAGCGCCTCCGGTATAGCACTGTTTGAGCTGAACTCTAACGGTAGTAGCGCTAGTACGAAGCTAATATCACAAGCATCAGAGAAAAGAAATCAAGCATCAGTTTCGAGCTTGGATGTTCCAACTCTCTCTCTACCCGTCGTTCATTTTCTTTGAAATCATGTTTGGCCCTTTTTTTCTTGTCACATTTTCTATTTTGACACCATAATCTTTTTAGTCAGGGTTTCGGCCACTCACTGTTATTCCGTCATGACCGTCGTCGCCACGATAGTCCATATATACCTACCTACTGGTTCGTTGCACTTTTATTATTTCCGCTTTTCCTTCTAAAAACAGCTTTAGTTTTCGGCTACACAAAAAAGGGTGTTTTATGCGGAGTGTTATTGCATCTTTGTTTCTTTCGTTCATGGCTTTTTTTTCCCTTTTTCCGTTTTGTTCTGGAAAAAATCTCCCCTAATGGGATGTGGCACATCGGGCCGTTTCTTTTATATATATGTAACACTTTTTACTGTCTTTAACTCTGTGAGGGTGTCGATTGGACCTTGTGGGTTGGGTTGAATCGAGCTCAGCTTAGATGGGATGGGGGCTGTACAATTATCCGTAGTGGGCTGTGAATAGCATAACATGGGGTTTTTTTATATATATCACTGGAATATTTATTTGTCATCATGGACAGACCTTTTTGTTCTTTCTCAATTAGAAGGGCTAGTTTTGCAGCGGGTATCATAGAACGGCCGTGTCCGTTAAATATGGTTCGGGCGGTCTAAAATGTGCACCACAAATCCGACACTGGTAGTTGGAAGTATGTAAAGGTTGCCTTAATATGGCTTCCGTGTTCATGCCATATACTGTACACCGATATCTCCTTGCCTTATATGCTCCATCCCAGCGAGCAGACCACATCCTTGGCTAGGGGAGTGGCCTGCAAGCCACTTGCCCTATAGGATATTCAAGTGAGCAAAATTTAGCTGATCCTATGAGCCAAATGGGGGAAATTTTGAAAAAGATTCTTATATAACTATGAGGGTCTCTTTGGCAAACCACAATATAAAAAATATAGCATATTCCCATATTGTGGTTTTTTCCAAACAGGGCCTTATCCATGTGTTGAAAACCTTACTAGAGTGCAACAATCGATCAGCAAAACCGTTCCTACTTATTTCTAACCTACTATTCCTATAATATTATATAATACTCTAGATCCAAGGACTGGTAGGAAGGCAAAGCAGAGAGGAGGGTAAATCACCCCTGTAAAATATAATAATGTGGTCCTCTGAGTGTCATGCGTTTTTTGTTTGGTTCAGAATGGTTGTGCTCGAGTGACTTCTCATGAGGGGTTCTATATTAACTTAGTCAATAGTTGTATAATAGATTCGCAATAGGTTACCCAGAAACAAGATTATCTTGAGTATTGAATATCGTATCGGAGTACTCATACTATACGCTGTTCGCCTATCAATGCCTAGTACTGTACATGTTCCTGACCTCCTTCTGCTGAATATCTGTCACCCGTAAAACCACCCTCCAAATCATGCCTTTCCTCAGGGCAGAGTTTGACTTTTTTTCTTCTTTTTTTTTCATCATTCGTGTTGGGGGCTGTGGTTATCCTTTTACAAGCAGATTGGCTCATACTGTTATTCCCTGCCAGTGGCCAATGTTTATACCCGCTACCTAACCACTAGTAGATCACACTCCCTGTGTACTCACTAGATCCAGTTGTCCCGTCCGTCCAAGACGGGGTGAGGACGACAAAGGACAAGAATGTCTCATCCTTGGACGGGACGGACTGCCTTGGCGCCATCCTGGATGGGGTGGAACGACCCGTCGACGGCCGTCGACTACGGACGCACGAAATTAGTTCAATGAGACAAATACTAGAATTTTAAAGTCAACGTTAGGAATGGAAATAAAAATAGGGGGGTAAATAAAAAAAGAGGTTGCGTCAAAGCGGCATACCAGGGGTGGCAGTCGGACTGCCATGGACTGCCAGCCGTCGGACGAGGCTAGTCCTCGTCCTTTGTCGTCCGGGCTATGATACCTTGGCGTCGTCCCGTCCAGGGCGAGGACGACACCGTCCGACTGCCGTCGACGCCTGTCCAACTAGACCACTGGGAGGGTTGTGTGTACTAGGGTCTAAAGTCGAATTCAGCCGGCTCGTATGATGGTAGGACTTATTAGCGCTGAATCATTATTGGGGAAGGCTGATCCTTCCCATTCCCCTGCCCCAAGTGTGGATGGATGGTTCAATATTAAGTCATCTCGAGGAAGGAAGGAATTGAATTATTAAGATCTCTAGATAAAATGTGCTGGGATTAGCCCATTATTGACATCATAGAGATTAGGCCATTCTCGGTGTTCCACACGAATGTTGATGAGGGAAAATGTTGCCTATCTGGTCGAAGGCGGATTGGATGCTTAAAATTTTCGGATGATAAGGATTTTCGTTTCCTGAGCGCAGATATGATAAATCACAACTGAGGAACTTGGCATTTAGAGAGAGAGAGCTTGATTGCCTATGGGGAACGTGGGGATGAGGTATACGTTTATGATACACGAAGCAGTTATCACTCCTGGGAAGTTTTTTCAATGGGCGTTGTTGTAGTTTTTGTTTCCCCTTTATATCCTGCTATGCCCCCCCTCCATTGGCTTTGGTTGGCTTTGTTATGTCCTTCGATTTATGCTCTTGTTCGGGGATATATATACCTCCTTGTCACCCTTAGCGAATATTTTATATCTATTCTCTTGTCTAGCATTCCACGCTTTAATTTTGTAGGTGATTTTGCGATGCTCTCCACCCCACTCGCTGTTTTAGACACCCGCTTCACTAACCCAATGAACTTGGGAACATGGTCGCGCGCTCTCCCGAAATTGGAGGAGGGGTTTGGAAGAAGTAACCGCAGAAAAGTCTCACATCCTGGCTCTGATATGAGGGTGATCAGGGGGCTGTAATATGTGGTCTCCCTGTGGAACTGCTGGATATCATTAAGGCGTCTGTTGGTCAGGTGGGTTTCTACCGATACCTCCCTCATAAATCATGAGTTATCACCTTGTATTGGGAGGTACCGAACTAACTAGCCTTTTTTGAGGGAGAAGGCTGCGTACTCAAAGAGTGGTAACCGATTTCTATAACTCTATCCATTTGGATATAAGTTGTGCCCGGTAATAGAGAATCCCTTCATTGCACGTTTTAATAATTAGATTAATGGTGCTCATTGGGGGGGTTGGAGGGGGGTTCTGGGGTACTTGTCTCTTGTTGGGTGAGGTGAGTGTGAAGAGCGGTGTTCCTTGGGAGATGCTACTGGAATCGCTACTCTTCTTGGATCTTTTGCTCTCTTAGGGTCTTTTTACCTTTACTTTTTTTTTTGTCGTTGCCCTTGTATCCTTCAAGACTTGATATGTCGGTTCTTGGTTTACTAGCACTTTGGTAAGAGGTGTGTTCAGCCCACATTCTGCGCATCAAAAAGTCTTGTTTAAGGCGCTCTCAATTGCCTCTATGGTGCGGAGCCCATTTGAGGATATGGATATAATTCTAAGTCGATTGAGTAGCTGGTTCAACATTCAGAGAGAGGTCTGTGAAGGACCTCTCTCACTGTCTAACACTCCATAGGCGGTTAATACAGAACAAATTGTACATGCTAATACTGGAGGGAGCTAGTAGGAAATTGGTTCCTTAGTTATAGCCCCCCTGCTACCATACAATGCTGGTGCACTCCAAGGAATGTCAGATATCATGTAGGAGGAGCAGACTAGCTAGGGGCCTATTGAGATTAATTAAGTGGGTTGAATATATGTGAACTAAAGCACTACTTGAACCTAAAAGAAGAGGAGTCTTCATTTAACCAGGAGATGCTAAGGGCCCGTGAAAAAGGCCAACAACAGTTCATTCACGAGCTCCTCTACTGGAGCACTGTTTCACCCATTTTCGTGCAGTGGGGAGCTGCTCACGGCTAGCTTCTGCACGAGATGTCACTCGGGAGGTATTAAGCTATCATACGGTGTAGGAATAAGCTCAAATAGGTGGAAGCGGAACAGCAAAAAAAATTAGCAGCTTCGACTCGGGCAGTCATTCTTGCATGATATCGACGGGAATAGAGGGCACAACGGCTGAACATACAGTATATAGTAAATATTAGTGACCTTATCCCTTCGTGAGAAGAAACCTGTTTCCCATATTCAGCCCATAATGCATCACCAGTTCCAGCGCGGTATACGCCCCCAAACACGGAGGATGTAAAGATGCCTGGCTTATATGAGATGGTCGCCTAATGGTCAAGACCCAACCAAAGCTGCCTCGCCACCACAAGGGAACAGTCCGATATACAGATGTGACAAAGCTGTGGCCTGTGGACAAAGGAAGATCGTGGCAATATATTCAATAAAGTGAGCATTAACGATACTTCATTTAAGGAGACCATAATGGCACTCTCTCCTTTCTTGGCCGCAATACCTTCTAGTTGCCATAGTAGATAAAGTTGGGGCCCAAAAATTCACACAAATTTCGAAGCATTACGCACAGATTTGTCGCTAGCACTCTAACCTACCTTTGCCTTATCGCAGAACTACTGTGGTGCTAGCTAGCTCACTCCCCGACAGCGGCTAGTCTATGGTGGCCCCTTAACTACCCATCGTAGCTGACCTAGTCTATTCGACTTATTATGTGAACCACCACAACCTCCTTGTTCTCCCTACTAGCTGAATATAGAGACCATAACAGAGTGACCCTAAAGGTGTATTTGGCCCTTAGGAATTATATCATCAAATGGTCCTGTCCAGACCCAAGATTCGCTGGGCATAGGGTGAGAGAGAGGAATAGGATGAGTGAGCCAGGACTCATCTGAAGCCAAGGGAGGCGCACTATCAACCCCCAAAGCGACAACCCGAGATCTCAGTGTTAAAAAAGAAATAGGGTGCACCAAGGTAGCAAGGCAGTCTCCTTCTACCCAAATCTAACCATTACTTTCTGCTACTCACTAACTTCGCCAAAAAGGTAATACCGCCACGGGCCACCATAAAGCTTGGAGACCATCCAGGTCCAATAAGCTTGGGAAGGTAGTCTAGCCCTAGCCCTCGGGTTAGTAATAATCCTAGCCCTAAACCTCCCATCCCATCTCTTCCTAAATACTAGAAACAGTTCATTCCCCCTTCCAGGAAAACTAATAAATTGGATAACTAACTCCATCTTGAGTTCCTTCCGCCGTGATTCGGACCCGCCAGACCGTTGCATTGGATCATTGTGCTAGATTTTTTTTCCCACTCTGATCACGTGCCACGGATGTGGCAAGCTTGGTGTGAATATCTCACCTACTCCCATGACTTTCGATATAACTTTATCGTCAAACTACTACAACAAGTAAGACCTAATAAATCCGAAACGTGTTTATTAGAGAACCGCAGCGGGTTATTGGTTGATCAAGCTTACCGTACAAGATGAGAGGATGTACGGTACTCGAGTAGGGGTTGCTTTATGGCGGGGATGGACCAGACATGGGAGCAATTCGCCCCTTCTATGTGGGTACTGTGAAATTGCCGAAGGTGTCTTTGAAGAGACATTTACCGGTACTAGAGACTCTAAAATCAGGAAGACAATTCTGAGCCTCCTGGGAAAGCGCGAGCCCATTGACTTAATATCTCGGCCCTATTCTAGCTAAACATATCGGCGTCAAATTTACTGTGGGAGCAAGCAAGATAATAGTTATAACTCCTCGTTTTCCGCTCCATAATGAGGCTCAGCTATCACGGTTCCAATTAATCTATGACATAGCCATCAAGCTCAATGAGCACCGGATACCCAGGGACCCTCAGGCACTCTAGGGTGTGGCCCCGCTCACCATCCCTATATAGCAATTCACTTGTGCGTCCAAATCACACCCGCACCGCTGACGCCTCAATCTCTACAGATTCAACTGCAGCTCCCAATATCTCCTGTGTGGCCCGCCCTACAGCTCGGAAAATTCGCTGGCAACGCCATATCCCCACCCAATCGGGGGTGGGGAAAAAAAAGGAAAGAATGAGGCTTGCAGCCGTGGGCTTTGCCCGCCTCAGGTACCCTATTCGGTTCCCCAGCCCCAATGCGAGCGTGAGATACAGTAGACGAATGGGTGATTAGAAATCCTGTTTCTAAAGATCTCACAACTTAAATTTAGCAAACATTAATAGACTTGTTTTTCTCCGCTTCAGTACCGGTACGGTAGAAGATTAATTGCAGCGTCGCTTCTGTCAAAGAAGCGGCGGATATGGTACTTAGTAGACAGTTCCACTTCCAATTGCTGACATCGCCCGTAGGGATTCTTGCTCTGGTTATGGGGAGGAACAAAGTTGCAGGCGCACGATAGATGGTTTATTGTGAAGTACGGTACCGGTAGGTAGGTACTGTACGAGCTTGGCGACAAAAGAAACTGACCCCCCCCCCCGTTTTACACCAAAAATGGCTGATTTTGAGCGTTCATAGCCCATCCCAAAGCTGTATAGATTTAATGAAACCAAGCTATAGTGTAGGCAATTGTTAAAGCTTTCTAGGTAAAAATTATGAGAATTTTCCCATCCTCCTACAGGGGTTGAGGGCTTAGGATTGTCATTGGATCTGGTTGCAATGTACCTTTTGTATGGGACCCTCATACAAAATTTGAGGTATCTTTTGGGCAGGATTATTATTTCTGGTATTGCACTATGGACATTAGCTAAAAGAGCTTGTCACATAAAAATGATAATATCTAGACAGGTCCAAAGACTCTAAGGAATTTTAATATTTTTTTGCAAAACAACTGGGCGCAATTTTATGAGGTGAAAAGGTTCATTTTTGGTGTAAAATGGGGGAGGGGTCCATTTCTTTTGGCGCCAAGATCGTACTCGAGTGTGATCCTCAAGGACCCCACGGCTGGATGCCCTGGGAGTACGGTATGAAATACATGGTGTACGATATAGTATAGCGCTCCCCGGTAAAGAGTCGGTACCGGACCGGCTTTCGATCCGTGCCTCCGGTTCTATCCTGAAGTCGATTACGATCCAGGATTCGTTAAACTCGAGAACACTCCTCATACGAGCACAATATCAACCTCAAGTATGCTGCACTATCTTACAGGCCAACCGAAAGGAAGAAAGGGTCGGAAAAACGCCAAGTGAAACCGCCATATGAGAAGGGAGTCCTAGCGTCTGCTCGAGCTCATTCCTAGATAGAAACAACCTCCCAGAGCTCTGTACTGCCCAGTTGTCACTGGTAACCAATCACGCATACTAACTGGCCCGAAACAAGTGAGCAACAGTTGAAGTAGTACAGTACAGTGCTGCAGAATGCGCAATTAGGGACGGAACAGATAATCTGTGTGTGCAATGACTGCTTCCATATAAAATTCACTCGAGCTGCTACTGGAACCTCTAGCCTGCTCTGGAAGTGCGGGCGGCTGTAGGAGAAGGGACAGTGAATTGCTGGGGTGATATCGATGTTACAGTAAGTAAGGTAAAAGTTTCATTTGACTTGCCTTCGCGCGTAAAGCCAATTTATTTATTTAACTAAAGGGAACAGGTAGGACACTTGCTCTACCCAGGTGACTGTGAAAATCGGGAAACATAAACCCAGTTTCCATAGAGATTTGTACTCGTATAGATCAGCTGAAACAGCTTTCCGGTTCTTACTCACTCCCGAGTGTGCTTTTCGGCAGTAGTGGTGCAGGCCAAAGGCCGGGGATGGCATGTTAATAGATGTGCAAAGTACCAATTCGTACCTGGGCATTATAAGATATCGGGTTGTACTGTATGTGTGCAAGCACCCCGGGGCAGTGTCTGGACTAAATTAGAAGGCTGTGGGATCTTGGGGAACTTTGTTGGCCACGGAACAGGTGTTTGCGAAATGCAAAGCCTTATGCGGTGCCCAAGACAAATCCGAACCAAAACAGACCGGGCCGAACGTTGGGCAAGAAAGGAAGGATACTGCCGGCCACTACCTAATCCAACAGTTTAAACTGACATAACCAACTTACAGAAGTGTGGGATGCAATATGTGCAGTTTATGAAGAGAATTTAAGATCCAGTGATCCAAAGCCCCAGAGGGCTGTACCAGACATGCGCTGTGAGGTCAATCAGAACAGCGTTCGACTCTAATGTAATTTGGCACATGAGAACCCTTTCCCTCTTTCTTCCCTCAATAACATCAACCCAAGCTCCCACTACTCCTACAAAATATCGGGGCCCAGCATGCAATTAAGTAGGTTAGAGCACACCACGTTTGCCTACACTCAAATATCATAATACAAGACCCATTCCCTTGCTTGGAGTTTCTTTTATGGATCTTCCCATTGCTTAACTCTCATTCCTGGTACTAGTACTCGTGCACGGTGCCCCAGAGCACCGGTCCTGCACAATGTAGATCCGAAATTGTTACCACGGGAGCACAGCGAAATCACCCGTGTCCCCCCAGGATTAAGAAATGGCAGGCTTCCTGGCAGTACTATTGCATAGAAAGGCATCCCTCCCCCTGCAATATTCTAGCTCTAGCTCTCCTATCTTTCCCTCAAGTACCAATGTTTTAATACTCTAGAGAGTCCTAGGGCCTACTACACCACCATTGCAAATCAAGGAGCAGGATCTAAAACTTTGACCCTAAACACTCCTTATCCGAGACATACTGTGAATACTCAACACCGTTCACCACGCTCGAAGGGTATGTTCGAGGAGTCTCCCCCCTCCCCGCCTTCCTTATCATTTCCTTGGCAAACGACCTATGGCCCAAAATCTCAATGCCCGCCTAACGCACCACCCAGCGACGCCCTCGTAACAACCGAAATGCGGTGCCTTATAGTGCGAGCTGACATTGAGAGCACCATTATGGCCTTTGGGATTACAAAGGGCTTCTGGGGTTCCGGATAAACATCTATAAGATGGAACGTTCCATCCGCTAATGGATATTTTGCGGAGTCCGGAGTAGAAGGAGGGGGGAACCCATGATGGGAAAGGGGTTTTTGGCTTTTTTTTTCGTTGATGATGGAAGGCAGGTCGTACAAGTTCTGGAAGGCAGGGGGAAAGGAGGTTAAATGCATTACCCTAAGTGGCGAGATTAAGGAACCATAGCAGTCGTACCGTACGACACATACGCGCGGAGCAAACCCGGTTCAGGAAAACGGGCTACACGGTATTTTGTCCGTCAGGTACTTTTATTCCCGCTAGGTGAGTTATTCCGATATCTTTTTTTACTGGGGAGTAGCTCCGCAGTACAATTAAGTCAAGTTAGTTACAGCTGCACCGAAGGGTCTGGAACCATGGTGGTAGGGTTTGGGAACAAGCCTTGCTTGGGGCTCTCATCATTGTCTGCTCTCATTACTCGTAGCCTCAGATCATAATTATATACTATTGCTAATTTCTCCATTAGTCTTGGGATTCGCCAAGCTTTGTCTAATTCCTCGATCAATCTTCTTAGTGCCACAGAGAGCCCTTTTGTTAATGCCAACACCCGTGACTCCATAGTCTACCACTTTTATAGGTCATAGAGTGATACCTTGTAGGCTGAAGATCTGTAGCTAAGGGGCTGTTAGGCACCGCCATTTGAGATGACCGTCATCTTAAAATGCGTTTTGCTAAACACTTCTTGCAAAAACCCCTAACTATGCTTTACCAACAATCCTGTCTCAAACGGAATATTATTTAGAAACTATCATTTAAGTTTTGTCAAAAAGCCTGTGCAAGGAGGTATCATAACTTTTCAATATTAGAGTCCTGTTTAAAATTTTTAATAAAATTTTAATAATAGTAATAATACCCTATTATTATTACAATGTCACCATAATCTACAGTTGCCCCTCGTTATAAGAAACGTCAGGAGTTCGGGATTTTGGGGGATCTTTCGTTCGTTATAGCGAGGTTTTGATGAAGAAATTCCTTACAGCAAGGTCTATTTGTATAGGAGCAGGGGTGTAAATTCCCGGAAGGTTCACTCGTAATAGCGAGGTTCCCGCATAAAGGATCCCATTATCATATAACGAGGTGCCGTGATACTATAAGTTGGAGAGTTCATAACCCTAAGCAAAAAAAGGTCCCCAAAAACGCTTTTTGAAATTTTGCAAAAAGTGCCTTACGAACGATGGCATGCCAAACACCAGCCTCATCTCAAAACACATTTTGAGCCCAAAACGTGTTTTGAGATGACAAACACCTCAAATGGCGGCTTGCCAAACAGCCCCTAAAAGGAAAGGCCAGATTCAGTATCTTAGAGGGACTTCATATCGAAAACCCGTTCCAGCATCGCGCAATCGTGGAGTAAATGCAAGCATAATATTCAATCCTTGCCCCGCCGGCGGATAAAAATTACACATACCATACGAGTATCATAACTTAACTCCGCCATACTTTTCGCCAAAAGCAATAACCATACTACCCCTACAAACTCAGATAAATTACTCATCCCCCCATCACACAAAAACCCCCAACCCCTCTTTAAGCATTATAAGTCAACTTATAATCGACTAGATAGAAACTCAAGCCTAATTTTCTAAAATCCCTTCACAATTTCCCCCCCTGTCTTGGATGAGCTACGCTCCAATCCGGTACAGTACACTACAGTGCATCCCAAGGATTCCAGCCCCCTTTTACTCACCAACGATCACTCGTTGTCGCACAGCAGGCCGGTCTATCGCATGCGAAGAAAAAGCACAGGGCGCGTAGGGATATGATCCCCATCCCCTCCCCACTATCACCTCTACAGTACCGTCAGGAAAGGCGTACTACAGGCATAAGAAATCCTCACGTCAGCACCTACACTTCCTATTTTACATGCAAGGACGGACCTTCAGGTAAAAGGAAACGAGAAATAGGAAAACAAGATCCAATAACCGAAAAGACGAATGGGCTACCGAAATGCTGAGAAGGGGCACGCGAGTGGCCGCTAGCGTACTGCACTAGTCGACCTCATAGCACAGCCTATACTACCGAACGCCGCATTTTTCGAGATATCGGATCTTGATGACTTTTACTTTATTTATATTTCAGCCCGGAGGGGGGGGGGGGCACTCCCCGTTTGGCAAATGCCGTCATGGAGGAGGGAAGGAAGTCTACTCCTTCCTCTATATATCAGAATCACCGCTCCCACACAATCTTAACGCGGAAATATACAGACGCATGTACGACATTCCTCATACAATTCCCGGAACCAGTACAATTAGGGGGGGAGGAGGAGGATATATCGGTAGACGTTCGCACATTCAACGCACTAACTTCCTTTCTCTCCCTCTCCCTCTCCCTCTCTTTTGATCCTTCCTTCCCTTATCTAATAAAACCGGACATGCCACAATGCAATTACTCCGTCACCATAAACTACTCACTTCTCTCCTCCTCCTCCTCCTCCTCCTCTTCCTTCTGTTAGCCACCCCAATAGCCGGTCAAGAAGCCTGCGTAAGATCCTGCATCCAAAAATGTGGCATAAACCAATGCCGAGGCGATATACCTCACGACCAGGCCGCCTGGGACGCCCTAGATGCGCCAATCCACGACTGCTACTGTCTCTCGGTTGTGAAATTCTCTGGCTGCCGGCCCAACTGCACGCTAGACGGCCTTCCAGAAAATCTTGTGGGAAGGTTGATGGGGATTTGGGAGTTTGTGAATCCAGTGTGCAATAATACGGTAGAGGAGTTTTCAAAGGCCGTAGAGAGCCAAGGGGTCAAGACTGGGAGCCCAGAGTTTACAGCTATACTGGCCGAGGCGTTTCACACCGACGCCAGCTCCAGCATTGCTCCAACGGCGACGGGAGCGGGGAGTACTCTGGGAGCTAGCGAGACAGGAGTTGCGGGAGGAGCGAACGTGAATAGAAATGGGACGGCAAGGGGTGCCGATCCCACCCCCCAATCGCCTACCTCCACCCCCACCACAGTCACCGCCAAACATAGCCCCAGCAAAGGCCAAACCATCGCAATCGCAATCTCAGTCTCTCTTTCCATCTCTTTCTTCTTAGCCATTGCATTCATATTTTGGAGCTGGGCGCGCCGTCGGCGGCAGATGCTCTCTGATCAGGAATCGCCCGACGCAGATGGGGATGGGCTACCCGGCGATAACCGGATCACTGTCGAGGACCCAAAGACCCAGGGGATAAAGCGGTGGGTAGCAGAGCAAGAGAGGATAAAACATTTAGGCATCAAGATAGACCCCGACGCCGCCTCAGAAACCACGTCCACCGCATACACTATGTGGACGGATACGGACCTTGTGCCTACTGAGGCGGGTGACCACGAGCGGGAGTTGCCACCAATTAGGGAGGAGGAGGATGGAGAGTCGTTAGGTACTGGGGGAACTGATAGGGGAGGGGTATGACACGAGGAGGAAGGTGTCTCTCCTCTTTTTTTTTCTTCCTTTTTTCAAGTTATGTTACATCTATTGGGGCTTTTTTGTATTTCTATATTTGGGGTTACCCCGCTGTGGGGTCTTCTTACGTTTCTTCCTTCTTTCCCCTATCAGTGTTCGGGTACACTTGATGTATATATTTAAGGTTTATTACCCGGGGTTTGATATTAAGGAAATCGTTGGATTTGGGGCTTTCAAACACTTATCAACTTATTTATTAAATTTTGTAAAATAAAACTTCTTTCTTTCTTACTGGCAATATTGACATAATTATTATGAGATCTCCACTTCCATCGGAGTCGCATTCACACCCAAAATAAACCTTGACCGGAGAGCTTAGCCTCAGGTATCACGTCAACCGCTACTTAACCCTTCCACAGAGCTATCATACCGATATTACACCCCGCAACCACAAACCCCAGAAGTGGTCTTCCAGAGTCCCATCCTTTCCGTTTAAAGGCAATCCCCAAGTCCAACACCCTCCAGGCCTTAGCAATGTTTATTATCATATTATCATACACAGAAAAAATCGACCTACCGTCTCAGAACCCCAGAAACCCTAGTCCTAAAGGCAGGAGCAGAAGCTCTCGGGCCTAACCCTCTTCGCTATACCCCAAAGGAAATGGTGTCTCTGCCTAGGCAAACTTAAAACTTTCCCCTCAGCAACTACAGTAAATTGGGAGTTCAGAAAAACTCTAATTATTAGATACCTTCCCCGTTTTGAATAAGTACGGTATACTAGTACAAACCCCACCTCCCCACTCCATCATTGATAATCACTCATGGTTTTTAATCCTTCGACACTCCGCAGCCATAACCTGACATAATAAGTAGAGAGTATTTATAAGAGTCTCGATCTGGCTGTCCAAACCAGTCTTAAACGAGGCACAGCGAAAACGGGCGGATGACGGGTAGGGATTTTTTGGTACTTGTAGTACTATACCGTAAAATCTCCACCCTCTCCGGTAGCGGTTGTAATCCCCGGATCCTGGGCAGAAAGCTCCCAAGAAGGAATAGCGGTTTCCCGAATGACACAAGATAAGCCTACTACCTGTAGATGTGTTTGATCTTACTAAGTGCGATTCTGTTAACCTTCCAAACTAAACCTATCCATCCTGTGCCGACGGAGCAGAACAGGTTGGTCTCGAGAAATTTCACGGTAGGGTAACAAACAAGCCCTTGTTCGCCCATCCTTGTTCGTCGCTGGCATGTATGATGCTGGGGCACAGCACTCGAGTCTACCGGTACTGGTAACGCAGGCATTTGTGAACACAAGTGCCGGGATTTCCGCTTGTGGGATGCCAAAGTTGCTGGTTATGCTTAAACTTTCCCTCTAATGGTCGTCTCTTAGGCCTCGGCAAACGAACATCGGGATTGTCCGGGAACTGGTAATAGCTTAAGATTGCAGGGACTCGGTGAAAGAAGTGCCAGTCTATCACAGATGCCCGTGTTTACTCTGCAGAGAAAAGGCAACTTTCAGATGCAGCTGTTAGTCAGGTACCCCAAGCACTGGATTACACAAATCCTATGAAGATAATAAACTGGTCAATTGCTGTGCCCTCTGCTGTGGACTGGCTAAGGTCGACTCTTTGGATATCAAGTAAATGAAAATTGATTAAGAAAATTAAAAACAACCTCGCAGCGGCTCGAGTATGAATGTCCTTTAAAGGCAAATAAAAGGGTCAATAATATTCGTAACTGTGACAAGGGCAACTTTTCACGCGATGCCATATCCCTCACCGGTGCAGGCCTGGCTGTTCTCCAATAAAAATCATATACATCAAGTTTAGAGTAATCCATGATCTTTCTTTCACAATATATAATACTGTCCGAGTATCCCTCGATATTATAATCATATTCCAATCTATATATCATATCATACCAGTAAACATACCGGTAGTTGACTGGTCCTTTAAACATGCTAAAACAATTATAGAATATAGTTCTACCTGTGTACCAGCGCACAAGATTATACTTGGCCAACTTAAGAGTCCCACAACATAATTATGAATAAGCGAAAAGGCTTACCCCAGAGGCTCAGAAAACATATATGAGAATGAAATTTTATTCGGCTGAAATCTGCTAAAAACCCAAATATTGTTTTCCAAGCAAATATCAAGAGGTCTTTAAACTGATATTATATGATTGGTTGCTATTTCTTACACGATTCGCCTTAGCTACCCGTAGACTATCAACCAGTCGTGGCCAATATTTCTTACACTATTCATCTGAACTACCTGCAGACTATCAACCTATGGGAAAAAGTGGAGATCACGCTTGTGGTTTGGCATACTAGAGCGAAGAATAGTCACACCTCCGCTTTCCCAACCCACTGCTCCCCAGCGACAAAATGCCTTTCTCTGATAATAGCAGAAGACAAGAGTTAACCACTCCAGAGAGTATGCAAACATGTATTGTAATAATTTTGATAGGTATAGGTGTAGTTATTATTCTCTCTTACAAAGCAAAAATTGGTTCGGTGGTTGTGGTTGCCTAACTGCCAGTGTGAACTCCACTTTTTCCCACGACTAACTTATCTGACTTAATATGCCAATTATTCAAGTTTCTGCAAAACAGTATTCTCCTACCCAAGCCTATATCCTACCACCAATTTACACAACTACCTCTTCCCCTCAAACTTCCAAGATGAAATCACAACCAGTATTATACGAGATATGAGTAAGCAAACCAAGCCCGTCCGAAATAAGGTTATTCCATAAATGGAATCCATGGAAGCCGAGTAATCACACAGCCAGGAAACCCCAATTGTAAGCTGTGTAATGTCGCCAGAACATCTACCCATGTTACAATCGAGTGATTTTTGATTTTTATGTCATACATAACCTAGCAGTTGCATACAAGAAACCATACCCCAAAATAGTTGAAGGATTTTTTATTCTAAAAAAAAGGAAATCAAAAAAATCGACTGATCCACGGTTGTTTCCGTCTGTTGGGCATCCGGCACTTTATCTTACACGTGTTGTATCCTACGTTACACTTGATCCCTCAGCACATTGCCCCCCCCCCCGCCTCACAAGCCATCTAGTCCAACAGAGCCTGTCATTAAAACCAGACTCCCCCAGCGTTTCGGAAGGCGAAAACATGCCTATCGGTTCCAAAACGTTATACACACGAGCACCGCGGCATGATTCACCTGCCGAAGTTCCGCGCACTCGCGTGGAATTATCACAGTAAAGCATCCAAACCGCCTGGTGGAGTGTCCGGAATCTCTATATGTGAAATGACGGCTTGTGTGTGCTTTGGACAAATGGCCAACCCCAAGTCATATTCACCATAACAACACCTCCAGATACTAGCAGAAGCCGAAATAGGGGGGAGGGGGGGAGTTGAAGGGCATCATTCGACATTCACTCAGAAGCTAAAACCAAACAACGGCCTGCGTAATTGCAACCGGTAAATCCGGGATAGTGGTGCCTTGGGAAACTTACTTGTGTTAGCTCGTTGGTCGCCTGAACCGTATCGTCCCTTGAAATAGATTTAGGACAGTCAGTTGCGAATATTCCGGGCGGCCATCTTTAAACAATCCACCAGCTCCCATATGCTTTCCAGATATTCTATCTTCTTATCAGCTACCGGCAAGGTCTACCGGTAGCTCAGTAACACCCCAATGACAGATACTGTTCCGCAGACGTCCGTCACTACCCCGTGAAAAGCCTGTATGGTGCCACCAGTATCATTGGTTTCCAAAGTCCGACGCTTGGTCCAAGATATACATATGTCAATGCATCTATCTCCAAGAGCACATGCTCCGTCCCATAGTCAGGAATAACAGGCTTCGCGAAAGACCAAAGGTCAAGCCAAAGATGTGACCTTGATCTTCAATGCCCCACACCCTAGCCAATAAATTAGTACATAATTCTTTTATTCCGAGAGATCCACGAAGAGTTGGTTCTCCCGCTCTGTGAACATATCCGGGCCACTTACCCCAAGTTCTATAGGGCCTGGATTAATGACCATCGGCCAGTCTGGTACATAAGGGGGATGGTTTCTAGTGCATACCAGTACTCCCCATCCTGAACCACATTATGACTGTAGGTTTACGTAGGATTGGTTGATAGAAGCCCAACCTTTGCGAGCCATGAATACTGGAGAATTGCGAGGGGATAGAGCTATACAATTATTAGTCATTAGTCTATCGGTGCTGAGAGCAGAAGCGAATGCTAACATACTTCCTCCAGACTCATGTGTAAGCAGCCGAGCACGGTAAATGGTAATTATGCTGCTGTTTAGCCATTGGGCCCAGGACCTATAAGCAAAGTCCCCTCAAAAAGAGCATGATATCTCTATCCTTTCAGTCACCGCATTGTACGAGAAAGCAGGTGCATACCGGGAAATTGGGGGAGCAGCTCGCCCGTACCCCTTGTTATGTCAACCAAGGAGTGGAGCCATTTGAAGCAGATCCACCGATCAGAAAGCCAATATAGTGTATTAATCACACGCTAGCCGATGGGAGGTGAAGCAAGAGAGTGCAAATCCCTTCCAATATCGATCCAGGCTGACCCCCGAATCTGCTACCACTGAGAAGCCGCTCATGCACAGACAGACCTACCCTTCCTTGGCCCCACAACTTCATAGCAGAGTAAGGCTCAATTTTGCACCATTCACGTCGATTAGGAGGATCTACCTCCGTTCGGGCCGCAGACAACCAGTAGATATTGCACCCTGTATGTGTGCACAAAGGCCCCAGGCGGGCAAGCCCAGTGACGGGAGCAAACGGCCTTTTGAATGAAGATGTAGAGACGCCCATCCCGTCTTGTAATAGAGTCCGTTTGGAGGTCAATAAAAGTAAAAGGAAAGTCCAGTTAAGACAGGAGCCAAGGCCTCATCCGCTCCTTAATATCCCTCCCGTGACCCCTGTTGAACAAATGATAATAGTTCCGGAGATGGCCTAACGCCAAACAAAATGAAATGGTAGTTCTACTCACAAATATCTTCCCTAAGCATTCTCCCTTTTTTGGAGGATGACAGTCCCGCACAGACTTGACCCAATAGTAAATGCAAAACACCAAGCCAATTACTATGTATTCAATGGGATATCCCAAGAAACAACACTCACACTCCCTATTCAGGTCTCACATACTTAGAGGCGGAACCTAAGGCACGATAAATGGGTCTGTCCTGCGAAACACATATGTTAGCTATCAAACAAACATCGGATCAGGAACTATTTTACGAGTGACCTACCATGATTGTTCGTGCACCCCCTTAGAATAGGCGCCCATTTGTTCATATCCAGCATCATCCATCTCCAAACCCAGAAGATTGCTCTCCGGAGAGGAGGAGCTCCGAGAACCCTACACTCCGCACAAGAAAACCCAACTTCTCCTCCAAAACCACGATTATCGTCACTTCACTACATTCGCTTACCCTCCATCAAATGGCATCATCACAACATGGATTCTATGCACGAATAGCAAGCCAGTTTTCTCAGACCCTCTGTAGATCCAAGCTCAGCACAGTTCGGCTAAAATATACCAGTACCCAAGCACCCTCCAGGCTTCCCTCCTAAATAATTCCTAAATAATAATACGGCGGCTAACTTGGAGAGGGGCACATCTCCTAGTTAATAAGTAAACTTTGGATATAAAATCCCTAGTCAGCAAAAACGAGCACTTATACGAATCTTATATACACGACATTATGAAAACTGCAACAACAGCCCAACTTAGGATACTGGTGGAAGAGTTGGCATGAAGGAGAGAGGCGAGTCTATATTGCCAAACCCCGTGCGTGGAAACTTACTCTCGAGTACTTGTACTGCAATTCGTAACGAGATCTACTCCCGAAGAGAGAACAGGGATTTAAGAAATCCAACAATAGGGCTTGGTGGAGGGATATTTAAAAAAGAGAGATATCAGATTCTGATTCTCGAGTAGACACGCTGAGGGTGTGACATTCAGGTACAGTTATATTCGTTCAAACGCCGATAGCGCAGCACGAGGGTTCTTGTCTCAGACTCCATATAGACCGCTGGTGTGCCGGATGAGGAGACTAAAATAGTAGCCTTTTACTCTCTTTAAATTTCTTGATTACGCAAGGGAGGAAGCTACGAAAGTATTGGCACTTTTCAACCTTCGACGCCCTTCCGCTATACACCACATGATAGAAAATTGCACCCCTCAACGCCACAAAGAACAGACGTCGATCCTGTATCGGTAGGGCCGGGAGATCAGAATGGTCTGAGGGAGGTGGAACTGAAGGTTAGGACTAGGGTTGAGCACAAGATGTTGGCCAGTTGGTCATGATGTGACACGCGGTGAGTGAGAGGGTGAACATTTTTGAGATTGACCGAAATGTTTAACATTATTGACGGAGAAGTTTGTGAATAGGGCTTTGTGCCGATTCGGTTGACCCTGGCAGTGTCTATGATTTTTAAAAACTCAATCACATCTGACAGCGAGTGCCTTTCCTAAGGTAGAAGCCCCCGCTGGAGGCGAGTCGCTTGTGGAATTCGGCCCTCCAATAGATCTCCGAATACCGGCACACACACTTCACATCAGCTCCGTCTCACACCGCCCTACGAGCACTTTTGCACGTTATCTCCAGTCTGACAGATCAGGCTCGTGACCGAAATAAACTCATTCCTCATCACTCGCAAGCTTAAATCTCTCTCTCTCTCTCTCTCTCTCTCTCTCTCTCCTCCCCTCTCCTCCACCAACAGGGCGAAAAAACTTTTTTTCCCTCACCAGAAAGAAGCACCCGAATTTTCGGTCACTTCCAATTCACCATAGCCGTAGGCATGATCATACGCCTCATACGTAACTTCCCAAGCTCTCCAAGTCGAAGAGACACTTTCCAAAAAGTAAAATCGTGACGAAAAGCTATCCTCGTGAGCTGGCATGCCCCACCCGCAGCCCCTCAGCACAGAAGGCAGGCAGAAAAACTCTATCTAGTCTACTGCAGGCAGACAATTTCCCGCCGTAAGCTAACCGCTGTTAGTCTCCCCCCTCTGCAATACGTCACTGGCGTATGATAGAACTGCCCCCGCACCTTCGCGGAGGTTTCTAGCATGAGGTGTTGGATTGGTTGGTGAGATGAACCCCTCCTTTAGTTTTCCCTTCAGCAGGCTATATGGCCACGAAATTATAGATGGGCTGGCCGAGGGGATCGGAAGATTCGATAGGTCAGGAAGGGCCGGATGTTTTTTTTTTTGATCAACGATGCATCGATGCATGGAAGAAGAAAAAAAATTCACTTTCGTGTGGTGGTGGTGTGCTGGTCCTCATTGCGATGGGTTGTTCTGTTGGTTTTGGTTTTGTTTGTTGCATTGTGGGAGGTTGACTGTTTTTTACCAAGCTATACCGTATTAGTCCACTGTAGGGCGAATTTAATAGCGCTTGTCTACGACTACAAAAGTTGGCGAGTTGTGTTTAGGCTAGCAAACAATCAAGCTATGAATTCCGTGTAGAACAGCACAAACACCCGGGAGGTGCAAGGTGCTATGTACTGTACTGCTAGTATGATACAGTACTGCCCCCTAGCATAACAAAAACAACAAACGGGCTTCTAACTCAAACCTAATTAAACACCTCGCGCCATACAACACCGTTGCCCTCCCACAGTCAGAAACCTCATATCACGGCATGGCATATCAAAGCAAGAACCTCTCTCTCTTCCCCACCCTCGCCCCGCCTCCACCATCGACCTCCAAATTACGCGCCTGCCCGCCCTCCAACCTCTCCCCTCCCCATCCCTCCAATAAACCCCAATACAATCCCCCAAACCAAACCCTCACCGACCAAACAACCCGAATATCCAAGCCTATTCGCCGCCCCTCTTTCCCCCCCCCCCTCCCCCTTCTCAGTGCGAAAACAAAACAAAAAAAAAAGATACTCACCGACCGACCGACCGAGAGACATGTAGAAATATTACTAGCACGTGAGGCATTATACTCGAAAGTAGGCAGAAGGGCAGAAAAATAATACCGTATCGTGATTCGTGTTATGTGCGAGCGTTTCATTTTGCGAGATTTTGTATCTGGTTGTCTAAGAGTGAGCGAGTGAGTACCGTAGGCAAGGTTGTTACTTGTAAGATTTATTGTAGGAAGTGAGTCTCCTCCCCACACGGCCCCGCCCGCTGCAAAGGTCAGTTATCAGGGGAAGTTGTAATTTACAAAAGAGCTCAATGTGTGACCCGTTAAGAAATGATCAGAGTAAAACCAACTCCGAGTGACCCTCTATGACCAATACCATCTAACCAACCAACCAACCAAACCCCCCCCCCTCATCAGTGGATCATGACTTGACCGACTTGACCGACTCGCGACTCACCTACTACCCAATGCTTCCAGTTGTGGGCCATCGACTTCCGTCCGAATGCGCCGGTCCTCCTCACCTTAGACTGGACCACCTTGGCGCCGTCCTAGCCAGGGTGAACGGTAGTCCAAAGATAGACTCTATTCGTACTAAGATACACATCTACTCGCTCAGCCACGCGAGGATGAACACGATAATTGAGGAACGAAACAAATACAAGTACAATTCAGGGGAGATAAATAAATAAATGAAGAAAAAAAGAAAGCAAAAGCGCTATAGCAGTAACCAAGACGAAAGATGCGGAGAAAAAAAAACAATGCTCAAGAAAGAAGGGAAGAAAGCCAAGCCTAGCTTACCCTTCCACTCACAGAAACAGATACTCCCTCGTTTCTCACTTCCGTCCAACTCCCTCTTCACGATCCTATGTAGAATCACAGTAGAAACAAAAACATCAAATCAGACTAAGTTACAGACAGCCCCAAGTGCCGTCCTGACCAAACCCGGTCTTGGACTGACTGACGGACGGACGGACGGACGGACGGACCACTGGACCTACAGCACTGTACGAGTACTGTACCCCACAGCGATCTTCTGTAGTAGTAGCAGATCACATCACGAGCACATCTCATAACCAAACAACCACCCGGGGACTCCGGCCAAAATATGAAAGAAAGAAAAAACCCCCGGCGCGCTTCGGAACGGAGGAGATTCAATACTAGTACTTGTGACCAGGTAATATTATATATATATATTTTCTCTCCTTTAACTATCCGGATTACCGGTCTCATGTCTCCGACCAGCCGGAATACCGTAGCTCAATCTCTATTCTCCTTACTTAACTTACTCGGTACTTTTCAAGAAACACGGTGCTGCGTTGCTCGACGAGCGTCGGCGATTACCAGGAGCCTGTATACCGGATCCCATCCAGCTCCGATTGAGGAGAGAAGGAGTAGAAGAAGTAGGAGGAGGAGGAGGGAGAGACAATTCGCGTAGCATCGGTGGTCGTTTTCATATGATATGTATTCACTTACGCTGAGGTGCTCATCTCTGGCAAGCTTCTGATTCCCGGATACGCCTCGGGGTATAACATGCTTCTGGAAAGGGTTAGTGTATGTCCCGACGTGGGTCCCTGCCTTGGGTACTGGATGTGTTGAATTTCACAGTGTTATTCACGGTGCCGGTTGGTTGGGGTTCTGCTCTAACCTGTTGGGGTAAACCTATTGCGGAGAGATGCGGTGATTTTCGATGATCATCTGATAAGGCATCGCCAGGGGTTCTTTTTCCTTTTTTGATTTTCTTTACCGGTACGGTACTGCACCATACGGAAGAGAACTTTTACACTCGTACCGTACTCGAGTAGATACTTGGTATGGTTGAGTCAACATACCGGTACTTCCTCCGTACCTACCATTCATCCATTCCTCCATTCTTAGGCATGGGATAAAGAAACTCAGGACCGAAAACCTGCCTCACCCCCCAATCATAGGATATCATTCACCCATTCACTTAACCAGAACCACAGGTCCGCAGCGAAACTGTATTTTATCTGTTTAATTAATGAATGAGTTGGTGTCACTCACCAATGGGCACGTGCCGCGCCCATGTTCCTTGAATTATGCTACTCGAGTATGTTGAACTTAACCAGGGTCCGTGCCGAGGATGGGTCTGGTCTGGGTCTTCGGGTGCCCCCACAGTGTTTCCGTGGGCCATGTTTGTGGGGTGGATTCGCTATGGTCGTAATTTGGCTTTCAGAGCGCTGCACTGTTCCCCCACCCGACCCCCCGTGTGCTGGGACGGGGGGTTTTCTCTCCCCACACTAAAAAAGGTCCGTCCAAAGACATCTCACTTGCTCGTACTTCATCACCCTGGGTTGTATTCTAATCATGGAATGTACAGTGCCGGCACTCGTATTCTACCATGCACCCCAAATCTATCCTCCCAGCTTCACCAACCCCTTCTCCTGCAGATAATCAACAATAATCTTGACCGCCTCCTCAACAGATACCTTATCCGTCTGAACTCTGATCTCGGGGTTCTCGGGCGCCTCGTATGGGGCTGAAATCCCTGTGAAATCCTTAATCTCTCCGGCCCTGGCCTTCTTGTAGAGGCCCTTGGGATCCCGCTGCTCGGCCACAGACACTGGTATGTCGACGTATACCTCGACAAAGGGGATATCAGCGTGTAGCTCCCGTGCTGCGGCTCGGTCCACGATGTACGGTGAGATGAAGGATGTTATTGCTATTGTAGAAGAGTCTGCGAATAGCTTAGATACCTGAAGAAAACGAAGAAGGAAATGGAGTAAGGTCTCATTAGCCCATGGTAAACCAATTATCGTGGGGGCAATCCGTCCATTCATTCACAAGGTGAGGGTACCTCAGCTATTCTCCTAATGTTCTCGTTCCGGTCCTTTTCCGAGAACCCCAGATCTTTGTTCAGGCCGAAACGAACGTTGTCGCCTGTTTTTTTTCTCTTCAGGTCAACCCCATGGTGAATGTTTCACGGGTCATCCCGACTAGTGTTTACTATTTTTTTTTCTGCCTTGATGCCTTTTTTTTCTTTTCTTCTTGCAAGGTGTCTGTGTGTTCGGGCTGAGAGGAAAAAGCAAATATGTTTACGAGTATCACCACACAGGATCACACCAATAAACGGTGAGCGGGTAGAAAAGGCAGAGACATTTGAGAAATATGAGATAGGGATACGGCGTCGGAAGGGGGAAAAGGAAAGAAAGAAAAGGCAAGGAGAAAGGGGGAAACGAAACAAAAAGCAGGGGGTCACTGACCATCAAGTCTATACGCAGAAATGTTGTTATGGAGCAAATGTTGTTCCAGAGCAGTTGCTATCGTGCTCTTTCCGGATGCGCTTAGGCCGGTGAGCCAGATTGTGAATCCCTTCTGACCGCGAAGTGATTCCCGCTCAGTACGGGTGAGCCCCGGATGCCAGGTTATGTTCCTATCGGCTCCACCCGAAAGGGTTAATTATCTCTTGCTATCAAAGATACAGTACCGCCGTCGGTAATTTCTAATTCTGTATTTCCTGGAATTTCCGCGGGGGTTTGACAGCGTGGGATGGGGTAGAGTGGGAATCAATGGGATAAAATAAAACGCCAAGGGAACAACAGTAAACAACTGATACTTACGTTGACATTGGTTGAGATTGATCTGATGGAGGAATCTTAAGAAAAGAGGGGTTTGTATTGATAGGAAAAACAAACAGACAGAGACAGACAGATGAGCACTCAGGTAGGGTTTGCCTTTTTTGCCTTCCTTCGTCGTGTCCGTCCGTTTGTTCGTTGTTTACCCAGAAAGCGGGGGGGGGGAGGAGGGGCAAGAAACGATTTTATCTTTTCACTTGTGAAAGCTCCAGTGCAATGACGTGATTTTGGACCCTGAATGTTAAATCTTCTCTTAACAATGGATTGTTTCTATAATATCAAGTTTAAAGGTAAACCCTTTTCAGGGTCCACTACCCTTCGCACCAGAATTTTTCTTCTTCACCCCCTTCCCATCTCTGCAGCCCTATCATAATTCTTCATTTATAGATCACGTGTAGCAAACTACCGAAACCGCAAGCTCCCGGTTGTTACATTCCGCCCAATTCGATTGCCGTACTTGTACCGGCACCCGTAGTTCAGCGGTGAAGAGGGATAGAAGTTTTTTTCTGATACTGTATGCACAGAATCCACAAGTACCGTACGGTCACTGTATGGAAGAGGGGAGGAAAAGCAAAAGAAAGCAAGGAAGGAGAGGGAAAAAAGATGCGGATCTTTTTCAGTGGGAGAAGCGAAAGGGAGGAGCTGTCAAATGGAGTAAGAGACTTTTTTTCTTCTTCCTGCCTGCAGGATTTGGGGCGGAACTAGGGTTATCCTAGAGAGGATGTAAGGGAATGAATGAATGAGTGGTGGATTCTATTCGCGCCTCCCGAGGCTCGTGAAGTGCAGGAGGCTGGAGTTTCCGTGGTTAGAATGGTGCTATTCAATCTGTGACAGCCGCTGCCCGTGAAAGTGGTGATACGGGGGTGTTGTGTGTGGGTTACTAGAAGAGAACAGGCTGCAATACCATATGATTAGGGTAGTAGAAGGCAAGCCAGCAAGAGTAATGCGGGATGCCGTTACCGCAGTCTAGATGGCTCTTGCCTATCAAAGCGGTCGGAAGAGAACTACGGTAGAGGCTTCAGCTTCAACTTCAGCTCCAGTCCTCTTCCCCAGCTGTGAAAGGAAAGTGAAGATAGCAGGAGGGTGATCGTCCATCATAGCGTATGGTGCTCTTCCTGTGACATGGAATTTCCAAGTGCAGCATGATATTCTTGTGCATGTTTTAATCTGCCACTTGGATTTATCGGTGATCTGGATCAAAATATCTCGTCCTGTCGTGAATTTGCCCCGGATTCTGGTTACGGTTCTGGTACTGTACTCGAGTACTACGGTAGCAGTCTACTGTACTGTACTGTAGAGCAGAGCTGGCATCGCATTGCAGAAGCCTTAGACAACCCCGGCTCGAGAGAATATCGTCGTCTCGGGCACCCTGCTTTCGGCTAATGCGCAGCAAGTGCATTGAATCAACCACTATGCTCCAGTCCGGAAACCGATTTCCCCTGGTTGTCTTTTTTTCTTCTTTTCTTTTCTTCATTTTTTTCCGCTTTCCCATTCACCCATTCACCTACCGGTACCCTACCATAGTGCAAGTGATAATCCGTCTTTCATGTTTCTCGTTCCTACTGTCGATGAAATGTACCGTATGGCGGGGGGGGCAAGTTCGGGTGTTGGATGGTGTTTTGTCGATAACCGAGGGATATTGAGATTCCGGGATTCCTTTCACTTCTTTAGCAGGTTGGTTGTGAGGAACCTGGAAGCAGGCCGCATGAGCAGCAGGCAAGCAAAAGCAACGAATAGTTGGCATTCTATCACAGTATTACACTGGTGCGTGCTCGTATGGTAACGCTGTGTATGGAGTAAATATATATATATATATATATATATATATATCGTTATAATAAAAAGAGTAATAACCAGCGAACTGTATGTAACGTTATACTCGTGCAGACACCGCATCGTATGTGGGGATTCGCTGTCTGGCTCAGATCTGGAAGCAGTTATGGTACCGTACTGTAGTGGGAGGTCTCCCTCTTCTCATTTCCAAAAGGAAACTCCCAGTCCTGTGTCCATCCATCAATCATCCATCTCACTCTAGGTCAGAGAGTAGGAGGGGGCCAGTCAGACACATTCTACGCCTCTTTGGTCCGCTGGCAAGTACCTTTATCGTTCCCCCCACACAAAAAAATTGATGAGTTGGGACACAACTCACGCTTCCTAAATACCTGCCCTCCTCCTCCCATGCCCACACAACAAGAGAGCAAGAGACCTCTCTCACACACAACTCACACAACCACACTTCCCACACACACACACACGTTTCTTCCCCGTCCCTTATTTTATTTTTCTAAACAAAGTAGGTACATAAACATCAACTCACCCCCGCCCTTTAAATTCCTACTGCCGCTCCTCATCGAATATATCAACTCTCCACTCTTCATACATACTCTTTGGTATTTCTCACTTTCATCCTCTAACGAGAAGAAAATCAAAAAGGTTCCCGCGAATACCCCACCATACATACGCACAGTCTTTTTCTTCTATTGCTCCTCCTTTTCACTCCCTCCTCCCCTTCCCAGCTTCACTTTGAATAGATAAAAGATAGAGGAGCCCTTCACCGGCTACCTGGTTCCTCCTTATTTTATTTATTGAAGAGAAAATCATCGTATCCCTGCTCTGCCCTTTTTGGTGGTCTACGAAAACCAGCATATTAATTCCTCAATGCCTAAAGGCCGCAAAAGTCAACCTAGACTCTTCGGATATCCCTCCCTACAAGAAGGAGAAGTGAACCCTGATCTACAACGAACCTTACCTACACAACCACCACACCCACACTTCACACACTTTCACACCCACACTCTATACCCACACCACCACTACGAAAGCTACTATTCCAACGCAACGCAAAACAACGGGTACTACACACCTTTACGAAAGCTGCTGTAGCAACACCACCCAACGGGAAAATAATAAAGAGTAATCCAGGAACGAGCATCTTTTTTTTTTCTTCCAAATAAAAAAAAAGGGTAGAAAAAATAGATCAGATTCGAAGCGAAAATGGGTCTTCTAGACACATTGTTCAGCTGGGTACTTACCCGTGAGCAGCGCGAACGGCACTCCCGAGCAGTATGGGAAAAGTCTGTGTGCAAGTCTTCATTCCTGGAAGTAACCGCAACACCATACAACACCCCGACGACCCCACGATCGGAAGCCATGACCCCATCACTGTCTTCGTCGTCCACATCCTCCGCATCATCGACCGCATCATCGGGCATCTGCTCGCCCGCACGGTCCAGGCCATCAACATCATACTCCACATCACCGAGGCCCGAATACCGCCGCCACACATCCATAACCCGTAACCCAATCTCCTACGACGCACTAATCGACACTAAACCCCCCACTCCGACTCCGTCCGCCAAGCCCACTGCCACTACTACTCCACCATTGCTATATCCGCTACCCCCGCTAGGCCCGATGGAAGGGATAGGGAAATACCGTCGCTCCATCCACGTAACCGAGCAATTCATCGACTCGTTACGCAGGGACAACATCGCGGCACTGCAGCCCCTTCCATCGTCCACCTCTTCCTCACCCACCAATCCCACGTCATACCTGACCGAAGACGAACCCCGTCAGGGACGAAGACTGTGGCGTGATTGCTCTGGTAATAGAACGACCACCACCCCCCCGAGAGCGTACTCTACCTCTCCCATGATCTTACCAGCTGAGGAATCGCCAAAGCGACAGAGGAGCCTTCCACCGGGATGGAAGACAGCGGCAGACATCGGAGTTCAAGAGGTGGTGGCTGTGGAACCGGTGAGAAAGGGCGGGAGAGGCGTGCAGAGCAAGAGAAAGGCGCAAGGTGGAAGTCGCAAGCAGCAGAGAGTTGGAGGAGGAAAGAGACAACCAGCCGGTCCATACCCACTACCGAAGGCACCCAGAGTCACCGGGCTTGGACTCAAGAGAGTCGCGCCGGGGAGGAATATGAGCGCTAGTATGGAAACCCTCCTCTCTGGTGAGGAATGATAATGCGAGTGATCGTTCATGAAATGTTTACATATGTTCTTTTATTTTCTTCTCTGTCTCCATCCATTTCCTTGCTGTTTTGTTTCCTTTTGCCCTGTTTATTTTATTTCGTGTCTTTCATTTGTTTGGGAAACGGACGGACGGATCAAGCTTAGCATTGGTGGGTGGGAAATCTTTCGGCGTTTGTTTTCATTTTCCTTATCATTTTCTTCAGGTCGCATTTCTTTCTTTTTATTTGGCAAGCAAACGGTGATGACACTCCACGATCACGACATTTATAACGGAAAACGAATGAACGAAACGAACGAACGAAAATTAGTCTAATAACCTGTATTTTCTTTCTTCTAATTTCTTATCTTATTATAAGCTAATTATTAGTTATTTTCTTTCTTTTTTTCCCTCACTTTTTCCCTCCATCACAATCCATGATGAACGATTTTTCTTTGGCTCATCTTAGCTACCATAACTATCATATCATAATTGTTTGTACCGTAATGTACAGTACATACATGGCCACCATACAACCTAATCTACACGCAAGCAAAAAAGAAAAAAAGAAGAAAAAAAAGAAGTCACAAACAAACAAACAAACAAAGCAAAACAAATTATCGTGACCCGCGCTTATAATACTTACTTTGCCACCCCTCACCCACATCCCCCACAATAGAGACTAGGCGCCGGCGCATACCGGTAGGATGTTGCCAACCATCTTCCCATCCCATCCCATCCCCCCTCCGCACCCATTTCTATCTCCATGATGATATATAATATTATTATGACTACCCACCTAATATACCTATCACCCATGCCCCCTGCAATCAAGATTAAATCGAAATCGCAAAAACCCACAACCTTCCCACTTTCTTTCTCCATCCATCCATCATATCATACGTATGATTGTATGAAGGAAGGGTTATCATAACAAACAAACTTGGAAAAGCAAAAAAAAAAAATGCAACCGCGGGAAAACTAAAAGTTTGTAACGAATAAATGAATAGGTAAGCCCCAACCTCGACACTTGTTTGTGTGGTGGGTTGGTTCTAGAGCGGCACTGGGTAGGGTGGTGGAGGAAAGTTTGTGGAGAAGGGCTGTGGGGGCGGTGAGGCGGGTAGGTATGGAAGGGAGGAAGGAAGGAAGGAAGGATGAGGAACAGGCGGCGTAGGTGCGGCGTAGGTATTGATTGTTGCTTGTTGCTTAAGTTAGGTGGAGGATTGCGAATCTACCAACTTGTGTAGATCTATAATAATTTATGTGGGTAACTATCCCATACCAATATTCCGGAGAGATATTATCGTACTCGAGTACAAAAGTCAATATATTGGCACTAATAGATTAGGTATGGTACCCGTGGGTGCAGTAGTGTTATTGATATAATAATATATATATTCTGGAAGTAAATTATATAGCTATAATAATAATATTATAATGTAATGATTTTCATAAAGGTAATAAGGAGTTAGTAACGTGAGCGAACGGGAAAGGGAAAGGGAAAGAAAAAAAAGAGGATTGGAAAGAAAAAAATAAAAACAGACAACAAAAACCATTAACATATCAACGTTTTTTTTCTTGTCACAGTAAATCTTCGCTGTATGGATAGCTATAATAGTATATTATGAATCTACAGTTATGATACCCCAAACATCCCCCACAGCCTTGCCTTGCCTTGCGTCGCCTTGTCTGGCCTTGTCTTCCCTTCCCTTCCCCTTCCCCTTCCCCTTCCCTGCCCTTCACTTCACTTCCTCTCCCGCCCTTCCCCTCCCTCCCTCCCGCAATCAAACCTTTCTAGAACTCAAACATCTATATACCCACATGCGGTACCATACCTCCCCTATTATGCCTATCATACCTGGACTACGTCACGTCCGCCCGTCTATCATACCTACCGTATCGTACCCTCCCCCCCCAACTGCCACTGCCACTACCACTATAGCGATCGATCTGGGGTAGGGCAGGGTACGGTACGTGCCTATATACCGGTAAGTATCATACGAATAAGTAGATAGATAGACGGAACTTATATACACATACATGCTACATACATACTACATACCACATACATATCTTGAGACGGATAACCCCTGGGCTAGCCAGCGCATAGGGGGGGGTTTATTTTTTTTAAAAAAGGAAAGATAAAAGATGGAATAAAAATCCTTTCTGTTTGGAGATTTGGGGGGGTTGTTGGTTAGGTGTGAGGGAGGGAGGGCTCGGGATTTATTGTGCTTTGTACTGGACACGTTGGGGGTGGGGGGTGAGAAGTTGGTATGGGGGGGGATTTTCTCTTGAAATCTGGGGAGGTTAGTATTTACGATGGTGAGGGGAGAGGTGGGGGGAGGGGGGGCGGCGGGTATAGAGTGCTTGCCTACTCTACCCGGTGTAGGTAGGTAGGTACTGGTAGTGAGTATTAAAAGTCGGGGTGCATCACAGCACAGTATTTTACTTGTAACTTTTGGTTTTAATAAATCGGTGAATTATGTATACATCTATTTTATCTATCATATCATACTAGCAACGACAACCACGACAACGACACTACTAGAAAGCAAGCAAGCAAGAGAACAAGCGCAATGAAATAAAATAAAAAAATAAATAAAAATTTGGGTAAATTTAAAAACATCATCTGTAACCGTTGCCCTACTCCACCGATACCCAATTATTACAAAGAATCCCATCCCGATCCAACGAAAAAAAAAAGCCCCCACCTAGATTTCTCAATATGATGGGGTAAAGTAGAATAATACGGTATCATAGTCTATCATACTTCGAATTAGCGATCCCCCCCTCGCAACGCAACGCAGCACAGCCCCTCACTCGCTCAACTCTTCCTCCCCCATCTTGCCATCCCCCCCCCCCTTCTGCCCTTCTCCGCATCAACCCGACCAACCAACCAGATATGAAGCTAACGTGGTTGGTCGGGTCACCGTTTCCTCCCTATTTTAAACCCACCCATTCACACACAACCCGCACCCCACCCACACACACGATTGACTACTCGTACGAGTAACTAGCTAGCTAGCTAGCTAGCCACTCATCACCATCTTAATCGTGGGGTTCTGATACGTCCGTGAAGCATCTGAAAGTATTGGCCTGTAGGCGAATGGAAGGATGGATTGGAAGAATGGAATCTCGTTGGAAGGTGGAGGAATGAGAAGCAGGGAAGGGGAGGGAAGAAAAAAAAAAAGAAAGCACAAAGTACGGTGCGGATGGCAAGGTACTGTACTGTATATTACTGGTGATGGGATGAGCAAGATTACCCTCAGCTGTGATAGGGTTTGCGTGATGATGATGATGCTGGGGATTTTTGCAAAGAGATAACTTGGATGAAAGGGAGGATGGATAGGGGTTTAGTGGTACTTTGTCCTCCTCGCTTTCTCTACTCTCTCACTGGCCCATTCTTGGTATGACTGTACGGTACTCGTATGTTACGTACGGTATGGAATGGATCGACTGAATGAAGGAAAACCACGGACGAGTCAGGGCAGCGCAATACTCGAGTACAGTAAGAGGAAAAAGTAGCAAATAGCAGAAGAGCAAATAAATTAACTCCGCGTTGTTTTTGATATCCCACAAATTAAAATAAAAAAGAGAGAGAGAGAGAGAAACGCAAGCTAAACTGGCGTAAAGCGCCTTTCTTCATCCCCATTCCCCAAGAAGGGAAATTTAGTTCGAGAAGACATCACAAATTAAAGGAAAGGGGGGGGGGGGCAAACACAAGTTGTGCAAAAAAATGAAAAAAAAATGAACATATAGATTTCTATTGGTAGACATAGATAAGTAGGCAGGTAGGAGAGGTGGGAAAATAAAAAGGAGACGAAGAAGAAGAAAAAAACAAAAAAAAACATCAGAGAACAAAAAACAAGTTAGGCATGATGTGATGATCGATACTATCTAACCTTCCAAATCCCTAATCCCTTATTGTTATTCTTCTCAGAGGATGCCCCGGTGGCCCCCAACACACTCCTACTCGCCAGCCCCAGTGCCCTCAAGTATTCCTCCACTCTCGCCGTCTCGGTGAAGCATTTGAGCACAGACCTATTCGGATCCGCAACGACGGTTGCTAATTCGAGCGTGTTCCCCAACAAGTTCTTGCTCACATGTTTCCCCGCCTCGATGTAGATGTCGTGAAGGGCAAATGTGAGCTCAGGGATGTACATGTTCCGGATGGCTACAATAGAGGATGGGTCTATTATGTGAGATTGGGGGGGGAATGGGGGCACGGTGCTGAGAGTCTCGTCCAGCCAGGATCGTAGCACCTTGCCCAGCTTGTGGTTGGTCGAGTTGTAAGCCTCGCTGAGCGCCGCCTTCCTCGCGCGATCAGGGTGGTGTCTGCTGTTGCTATGGTTAGGATCGAACGCCCACCTGGGTTCAAGGGTTGGGAGGAGGGGGATTGGGGGGGCCTCGTACTCTGTCTTCTGTCCTAATAGCTCATTCCACGCTTCCAATTCGTCGAGTGCTTGGATGAACACTTCCATTTCTATCATGACTGCCAAAGCCCATTGATCAACCTCGCTATCGAATACACCCCTGAATTCACCATCCTCCATGATGCCCCCAGGAGTGAAATCGTTAATATCTCCACCCTCGGGAATCAGGTCAGTGCTCCTGATGGTCTGAGAAACCCTCTTTGCTGCCGCCAGACGTCCGGAAACTAAATTCGATCAGTGAAAGGTATCTTTTTGAGGGAATTAATGGCAACCAAAACTACTCACGCAGTAACCGCTTGTATATCACAGTTGCACACTTTACTGACTCAACCTTTAGCTCGTCACCCCCAAGAACCAACCACTCCAACCCCTGGATCAACAAGTTATCTTCCTCGAGAATCTCGCCGGCGGTCACAGATAATGTGGCCACATGCCGCCGCTCGTTCTCGTAGTGATTTTTTGTTAAATCCAACGCGATCTCCATCCCCTTCTTCAAACACCCCACGTAGTCAATATTATGCGTCCTCATTAGCCCTAGGAGCTCCAACCTCAACGGGGCTTCCCGAATCTTGTTGAGGATCATACCCATGACGTCGATAGCCTTTTGAGGCGAAAGCCGTCCTGCATATAGCGGTATTAACTTTAGCTTGCCGACCTCTGCAAGGAATTCGATATAAGCAGCAATCAAGGACTCGGCTTGTGTGTGGAAGGGGGTATTCTCGGTGAAGCCAGCATTCAGCAGTTGCAGTACAAGCAAGATATGCACAACAATCCGGAGAGTCCGACAGTCTGTGACATCTACGCCTATGCTACCTTCCTCGTGTAGTGGATCAAAATCTCGATTGTCTCGGAAGGTAAGGAACTGACGGTAGAGCTCATCGACAAGCTCATGAAAGCGTAGAGATATTAAAGATCCTTGGATAACCCTTAGGGGCACCCTAGACTCTACCTGGATATGGCCTGAGGATGCCAGACTATCGATAATTCTAGAGAGTACAGTCTCATCTTCAGCGAGGTTTCCGATGCGAGAGTGGAACGCTGTCGAGTCAAAGGCGGGAAAATTCATAGCTGCAGGAGATAGCCGTCCATGTCTGAGCAGATACTGGGAATAGTACTCTTCAACAAGCGAATTCATGTGGGCAAATAGATGATCTTCCCATGATGCACAAACAGGAATAACCTGTTTTTTATCGTTAATTATAATTCCCTTGTCAAAATTGTGAGGAGTTCAAGAGCATATACACTTTCAAAGTCTCCACACAATGTTCCATAGACTGCCTTCTCCCACTGCTCCGCACCGCTTCGATGCGCGATAGCATAACACATTCTCTTCCACAACTCCCTCCTTCTGGTGCCTGTAACCCCTTCAACTTGGGAATTCTCACTCATATCCATGCTTTCCTCATCTGACTGGCTGTCGAATCGTTGGCCGTCAACCATCGGATCCCACGCTTCTTCTCCTCCGTCCAGACTCGCAGCCCTCCAGAACTCTCCCATCTCTGCGCATAGGCCCTTTGCACCCTTCAGATCCCCCTTCCGCAGAAACACCCAGATAGCCCTGAAAAGGAATCTCTCGGATTCCTCATCCTCATCCTCCAGCTGTTTTCGCTGCCTACTGGGTGCGTCAGGATCTAATTCTGTGATCTTGTTGCTCGGCCTCCCGCCTCCAAGAGAACTAAAGAGTAGAGTTGCTTTCCCTTTTTTCCCACGAAGACGTTTTTCTGCTTTTAGGCTCTCTTTGGTATACATCCACCCCCCCTTTCCAATCTCGTCGATATTATCAAAGAGATCCAACGGATCAGGAGCGTATTTACACAACCATTGCAAAATCAAACACCATTCCTGGAACTTGGCATCAGTTTCACGAAGATGCTGTCGTAGGCGTTGGTTACTTGTGTACTTGTTGTTCGCAAGCTCTGCCGGTAGATCCTGTGCTTGAATTCCGGCATTATTAAGTCTATGCGACGAAAGGGTGCCGAATAATTCCCAGGTTTGGTGCTCCAACTCCCAGTGCGCAGCATCGGCTGCGCTCTCGTGCGATAGCGTTGGCGTATGCGCAGCCTTGACTTTGTCAAGTTGAGTTCCGGATACATTCTGGAACCGCTCGATCAGGTCATAGCCGGATATTGCAGCCTGTGCCGAGTTGGGATCTGCGGATTGGAGGAGGTTTGAGGAGTTTAGTGCAATGGCAAACGCATCGACCTCCGGCCACTCCTGATCGAAGATGTCGCCGTCCGGGGCACCGGGAGAGTGGAGCATGGTTTCTATCACGACTGTCAATACCCTGCACGGGGAAATCAGGAAAACGTGGAGGGTGGCGATACCTTCCTGTTCGTCGTCCCCAAAGATTAAAGCTCTAGAGCCGTCGTCGTCCTCGTTGTCGTTACGGATTTCGTCGCTTGCCTGCATCGATGAAACCATGAGCCATTATTCTAGAAATTCTACGAGATAGAATGGAGAGAGGGGTAGAGATAGAGGAAGGGTGAAGCGATGCAGAGCCCCGCAAATGCCAGCGGTGATGTTAGTTGGGGGGGGGGGGGGAGGTATGTGCGAGGAGTACGAGATCGCAGCAAGAGGTAACGTACATCATCATCCATGATATCCCAGCTTCCTTCCATTTGTTGAACCTATAGAAATAGAAAGCCACGGTATCAGCCCATATTGCGCATTCTGGCTCGTGTTTCCGGTGCTTAATCCAGAATTTTGACAAGAGCCAATCTCCATCGGACACGAAGGAAAGTCACGTACCTGCACCCTTGGACCTACTGCTCCTGTCGCCGTTGGTCCACCTGAGAAAAAGTTGCTCCCACGAGAGTTCCGCATGTTGAAAGAAAAAGTTGGCTTCTGTGATCCGAAGGCTAGAGCAGGGGAATTGGACGTCACCATAGGAGCCATCTTGTGGTGATGGATGGTATATTTTTGGTTCCTGGAGGTTAAAATGCCCTCCTGTGGTTGTCGCGTCTTGGGACAAACTCACTTATGGGTCGCTAGCGCTAGGTTGCGAAATCCCATGTTGGTGGTAGCACCGGTCCAACGCAGATCACTTCCTTGTCTAGGCACAATTCGATATCACAAAAGATAAAGCCCTTGTTCCCTCCGAAATAGGACAAAACAAAGCCATTGTTTCTACTCGTACAAGAAACAGCAAGAGGAAAAAGCCTAGTCCGGGCTGTGTCTTGGCGTCGCACCGCTTGCATATAAATTCGAGAAATCTCTTCCAAACTTCTTTCTTCCTCAATGTCATTTTTAGGCACTAATTAGAGTCTCGGTACAGATTGATTCTTTCAGTGTTTGTACGACTGGCAAGACCGGTCCTCAGCGTGCTCAACGTGTCCTTAGAGGATTTGTTTACCTCCCTAATTCTTGCTGCCTTGCTTCCTCTAAGGGATTTTGCGGGTCCGGCGTTGGTGGGGTCGCACATTCAATTATTTATTTTTATTATTACTCTTCCTACAGATTAAGGCGCAGTTTTGTGAGTGTGCGGAGAGGTTGTTAGTATCATATCATCCTGATGGGACGGATTTTGATGATGGTGGGGAAGATTGATGAGCTGTGTGGCTGCCCCAGCACACCCAACTGACCCGACCCAAAGTGTTGGATTGAGTCTGAGTCTATCGAACTCAACACATTCCACTGATTTCAGTGTCTCCATTTCGTCCATGCTTCCATACACTGGCTGTGAGATATTTTGCCCCAATAATTTGCATCCGCGGGCACTGGTATGTGTAGATTATGCACCTTCCCGGTAGTCAGCCATTGCCCTGGTTCACCATCTCGATATCCTATACTTGCACAATGGAAGTGTTTTAACTAGGGTTCCTGCTCGAGACCATGGAGGGACGGGTATTGGACCAGTGGTGACCTTTGTAAGATGAGGTGATTATGGTGGGGGGTGCATTCGTTCGACATCCCCCATCGACTCGAATTCGGGAATTCAGTGTATCACATAATGAGTCCGTTTCGTTCTGGGAGATATCAAGAGCACAGGCGGAGCGAGATTCGGCAGATTGTTGTTCTCTGCTATGGCTTGGATCCAGAAGTTCTTTACAGTGCCAATCATCTCGCCAAAGTGCCGATTGTCTTCCTACTCGAGTACGAGTACGAGTACATCTATCATGGATTGGTATTTTTCACTCAATTTTGCCCCCAAGAGATGAATGTGCGTCATATTATGTCGGCATAATCCTCTTGGTTGGACTTGGTTTGTCAAGCAGAGAACTGTTAGTCTACATGTGAGATACATTTTTCATGCTTCATTCGAACTACGTGGTTGCGGTGTAAACTAAGGTTTCGATAAATTTCAGAGCCTCGTCCTAGACGAAACGCAGATGGCTCCCATCGATGAATAAGGTTGTCTGGATTCAATCATGTTGTAAATCTAGATGATATCTGCCATATAGCAGGTCTCCACGTTTATGATATCAAAGCTTCCCGCATTAACGTCTTCTCGTCTGGTGAACCTCCGCCCCCCGAGATCCCCTCCCATCTGCCCTCTGCTTGATTTTAAGCTTCAACAGGCTCTCTTTCGGACAACATGTCCTATTCGCTCCGGGGCCGTCTCGTTTATAGAGTTCCAGGCAGCAGTCGTACAAGGCGTCAATTAAGTCTGCGCAGCGGGATTCGTTATAATTATTCTTCTGGAGACAATCCTGAATAGCACACTGTTTCCCGCTTCATGAGTAAGAGGAGTCCTGACATGGTGGGGTTCGAGGCGGGAAGATGTGACTCACAGCACGCGGAAGACACGGTGGGTCTGTCTTTAAAGCTTCCTCCATTGAGATTGGCTAGAGGCATTTGGGATATGATTGTCAGCTAGGCCCACCCAGTCCAATGTGTACGGTACTTGTGGAGTATACCATAATTGCTTCTCTGAAGGATTAATTGGGAAAGAGAGATTTTCTTGATATGAGATGTTCCTGGCTTGTTCCTGACCATCATCGATGAGAGATGGAGTTTACTTGTGGTATGCAGGACAAAGAGCAGGTGCCAACAATGAAGTCATCATCATCATGACAGGCGATTACAGAACTAGGCAGGAGTGAGATGCGTCTAAAATCCACATAACCCCTAGTATGTACCGTGCATACCGGTAGCCTGAGTTACCGGTAGTGGAATGGCAGTGATACTGGCACAGGGAGGATATACTGTACGGCATGCACAATTCAAAAGTCTGTACTCGTACAATAATTTTCATACTACCTTGTATGATATTGCACAATATTCCTGTACAATATCGTACACTAGGTCCAGTCCTCGTACGAGCGAACAGAATAACAGAAATCTCTAAGAAATATACAAGTACGGCATCGGGCAAGAATGGATTAGTTCGGGTTCCCCGTAACTTTTTTGCCTATCTGTGCCCCCATCCCAGCTCGGCTGCCTGGTTGCAACCTGTCTCGGGATCAGCCTCAACCCAGCAGCCCAATTCCAGCCCTCACCCCTCCCCTCCCGCAAATCTGACTAAGTTAAGTCAAAACCTTCCCGTAGCCAACCACCAGACTCGTCCAACCTCCTCTCTCTCCTTCGCCCCCATCCTCCGCTCCTCCACAATCTTCGCTCCCTGTATCCTCTCACGGAACCCCATCTCGTCCCACCAATCCATCACGACAACCACTACATTTTACACGAACACCCTTTAAACCATGTCGGCAGATCCAGCAGCAGCAAACGAGCCTAAGCCGGAGGAAGTCAACGAACACTTGAATATCAAGGTTACCGACGGAAACAACGAGGTCTTTTTCAAAATCAAAAGAACCACTCAGCTCAAAAAGTTGATGGATGCTTTTTGCGATCGTCAGGGGAAGTCTCCCAATTCCGTGAGATTCCTCTTTGACGGGACTCGCGTTCAGGGTGGGGATTCGCCCGACAGTGTAAGTCTCCTCCTCTAGTTTAAATTTGTTCCTATTTCCCCACTCTTGCCTCCGTTTTTCATTCGTACCTCTTATTATATTCTACCCACATCTGTTTTGACTGTGACCTTATCACCCCTTATCACCGCTCTGAGATGAGGGTGCAATTTCCGGTGATTCCTTGATTTTACTCTTTATTGTATTCCTTTGCCAGCCATTTGCCCCCTTACCATCGAGATTCTTTATTCTTGCTGGACTTACCCCCCCCTTGCCCAATTTACCCCACACCGCTACTTCCCTGTTATACCCGATATTACCGACACCCCGCTAATGAGCATGTAGCTCGATATGCAAGATGGTGATACTCTTGAAGTTCATCAAGAGCAGATTGGAGGTGGATCCTCCTTCTAAAAAAAATCTAAAAAAAGCAAAAAGTCACCACTTCCAAGCCGCCTCAAGCTGGCGAACGCCTGGATTGGAAAGTTCAGCCAATCGACAATTCGGATACTCGCGGTACAGACGGAATAGGAAGATGGGGGACTTGGTTCTTTGGACGGCTTTGCAGTTTGCTAATTTTTTTCTCTCTTTTGCTATTCTTCTGGCTTTGGTTCACTGTGTGGAAGTGCGCCTATATAATTTTTATGTTGTTTGTAGGGGTCTCTTCTCTTTTCTTATTCCAAGCAGTGGGTGGACAAAGGGGGCAGAAGGGGGGTGTTCTACGAACGGAGCCTAATCATTTATACATACACCACAAAAAACACCACACGGTGATAGCGAGTGTTTCGGAACCTAGGGATGATTCGAGGAGAGATGGAAAAGCCAAGTACGACCTTTGAGTGATGTTTTTCTTCCGTTTGATTCCTGTTTTGCTACTGGATATTATTATTTTTCTTTGTCGAATGCGCTATTTGCTGGTCTCTTATGTCTTGGGGTTTTTCGATTTTTTTGTTTTCAGTCTTTTCACTTTCCACGCCTGCTTTGCAAACGAGTTGGAGGGAGAGGCTAAAGGTAGAATTCATGCACAGATAATCGTTATCTGCTATCTGCTCCTTACCGCCAAGAAATAAACCACAGAGTCTGTCACAGAACATCACTCGATAAGTGCTGCCAGCTGCATAATGCACCCGCAGAAGTATTTGGTTTATTGTGATAGCCTGCGCCTCATTTGAGTCTACCACGTGAGGTTTGCGCTAGTTGGCCTGTGACCCAGAGTTTGGAGTGTTTCTCCCATTACAAGGACGGGCCACTGGGCCCTGCATATACTTCTCATGGCGAGCCCGTCCGATAAGTGTATCATATATACGGCAGAGCTCATTATAGACAGATCTCATTTCTAATCTTGGGTTATGGGTTTACGCTTTTAGAAGCTTGTTTTGTCTCTAGATTTGGGCAAACTTGAAAATGAGATATTGAGAGTTAACCATTCAATCCCTAAAACAACATTCCACTGAACATTTCCCCATCCATCATTAGAACAAAGATCACCAATAACCGGGCTACTCTCTCGAATATATAAGCTGGTTCCAAATCGCGGTCACTCTGTGTAAAACCGTTGATCACGTGCCCTTATCGATACCGGTTACGGCCTCACAACCGACACACCGGAGGGGGATCAAACTATTCATCCTCTTTACTTCTTTCACCCTCCCCACCTACATCCGGATCAATTCACGACAATGTTGCTCCCACGTCCCGCTAGATTAGTCTCAATTCTTCGAATTGCGGCCAATTCAAAGTTCAATGCCTTCCCGAGGTTCTATAGTGATGCTGCTACCGGAGCTCTTGCGAAGACTCCACTGTACGACCTTCATGTTGCGAAGGGAGCAAAGATGGTGCCCTTTGCAGGGTATTCTATGCCCGTGCTTTACTCCGGAGAGAGTGTAGGGGAGAGTCATAGTTGGGTCAGGGAGAAGGCGGGGCTGTTTGATGTTTCCCATATGGTTCAGCATCGGTTTGATTCCAGTTACTGTTATCCCATTTGAGGTTTATGTGGGTGTGGATAGCTAATAGAGTGCAATTGTATAGTTTGACAGGCCCTGGAGCGTTGCCTTTCTTACACTCTATCACTCCCTCGGATCTCACACTCCTGCCGCCGTTTCAGTCTACGCTTTCGGTGTTTTTACATCCGGTTACTGGTGGGATTGTGGATGATTTGATTATCACTTCACATGGACCAGAAGATTTCTACCTTGTTACCAATGCTGCGTGTAAAGACAAGGATCTTGCGTATATCGGTAGTAATATAGAGCGCTTCTCTTCGGACGTTAAACATGAAGTTCTCACCGGACAGGGATTGGTTGCCTTGCAAGGGCCTTTGGCGAAGGATATCTTGACGGAGTACCTTACCAGCATGGTCGGTTTGCCGGTGGATCTTTCGAAACTGTACTTTGGCGCCTCAATTTTCGTTGAGATCCCATCACTCTCTGAAAAACTGCACATTGCACGTGCAGGATATACCGGAGAGGACGGATTCGAGATTTCCATCTCTGAGAAGAACGCCAAGGAAGTTGCGATGGGGCTGTTGAGTGTAGGATCTACTGGTGGTAGAATTAGGCTTTCTGGTTTGGGAGCTAGAGATAGCCTGAGACTTGAAGCAGGACTGTGTCTATATGGGCATGATCTGGATGATACTACTACACCAATTGAGGCAGGACTCAAGTGGCTAGTGGGAAAGACAAGAGCTATGGACGGGTGAGTTTTTTCCGAGGCAGACTAATTCACTAAATACTAAGCGTGAGTTAGCAATTTCCTCGGTGCAAACACAATCTGTAAACAATACGGCAGCTGGACGCTTGTCCCTAGACGTAGGGTTGGCTTTGTCGTTGAGGGCCCACCAGCCAGAGAAGGCGCAGAGATTGTGGAGAAAGGAACGGATAATGTTATTGGTGTTACCCCACCCGCTTCCTTTGCCTCGACCTTTGCAATGCTAACATTAGAGACTAAAGGTAAAATAACCTCTGGCTGCCCCTCCCCAACGCTTGGCAAGAACATTGCTATGGGTTACGTCCGGAGCGGGTTCCACAAGCAGGGCACTGAGGTCGGTATCAAGGTCCGTGGAAAGGAACGCAACGGGACCGTGACGAAAATGCCGTTTGTGGAGACAAAGTATTATAAAGCTCCCTAGAGGGCGTTGTCCCCTTTTCATTTTCATCTGGTTTGGGTTGCTTGGGTGGTGGTATGCGTGAAATAGTCTACCATTTGGGGACTCGATGTTATCGAGCACCGGTAGTGAGGACGCCTGACGTGATTGTGATGGATGTGTTGTGGTGACATTTGGGCCGGGAATGATGATGAATGATGTTTTATACGGAGCCAAGGGGTGAGTGGGTTTTTTCCTGTGGAAAATATCGTAACCCGACGCCATTGTTGGACCATTATCCACATATCAAGAAATTATGTTATACCATTGCAAATATAGAATGGTGGTTTGTTTTTTGGGGCAATAGGGCCATGGCGAGGATCCTGACTCAAAAACCCAAGCATAAATTACTATGATATCACAAGTAACACAATTTTAAGGTATAATAATAACACCCTGGCTAGTACTCGAGTAGTCTACGTCTTCTCTCTGCGCAAGGTACAGTACATTCCCTGACTTGTAAGGAGACTAAACGTTAAATTACTATCGCCCCAGTCGCAGCCCATCTACAACTCCTCTTTAACTTTCTTCTCCCCCCCCCCCTTCTTAACAAGCACCCCCGGCCTCTCAATCACCTTCTTACAAACTAAGACACCATTCCCCACAACGCTAACCCCGACAAACGTCCCCCGCATATCCACCACGCCTCCAGTACTGATCCCGCCAAAGAATCTTCCATCATCCAAATACACGCTCCTCCATACCCACTCCTCTCTCCTGAGCGGGTTGTTTGCCGGATCCAACCCGCGTAGCGCCACCTCTCTCTTATCACTGGAATCCACCCCGGCCAGTAACTCCGCAGTCCATGCTGCGGGGCCCACATTCCCCCCGGAGAGCATACTCGTCGCAAAGTCACTGAACGAGGAAATCCCGCTAACGAACAGGCGGCCAGTGGGGCCCAAGTGTAGATTATCCGCCGCGAAGGGCGTGCGACGGAACGACTCCGGAACAGCGAGGTACGGGTGCGCCATATCCGGGATTGAATAAGTGTAAACACCATGCGTGCTACTAGCAACGTACAGCTTCTGCTTGACACGGTCGAGCGCGAGGCCATTCGCGAGTGAAATCCAAGCGACACTGTAAGCGTTCACCAAGTCTTTGCCCGTCGCGGGAGCCAGCGGAGGGATGGAGACGTGAACGACTTGTCCCCCCGGGGCACCGAGGATGACTTCGAACATGAGCGCTGTACTCCACTTTCTCGAGAAGAAGCCATCGTTCGTGATGAAGAATGAGTTCTCGTCGACGCCGACTATGCCATTCGGGGAGAATATCTTGGCATCTGTCAGACTGCGCTTGTGTCGCGCGGTCTTGGTATCTAGGTTCACGTCGAGTACTTCGATCCTGGGCTCCTTCTTTGCCTGATTCGTTACGAATAACCTCACGTCGCCGCCGTCGCCGCCGCCCCCTTCCCTCGGCACAGCGCTGATGCCCAAGGGGTGGAAATCGGCGCCCAGGCTCTCTGCTCCGGACAACAGGGTGGGTTCCACTTCCGGCTTGCTATAGTCCCAGAGGAAGATCTCGCCCTTTGCCACGCCCGAAGGAAACGCGCCGAAGGGGTGGTACCATTCTCGACGCGAACGGTCGCACGAGAGGAATAGCAAGGTTGTGTTTGGAAGGATGGAGAAGTCTTCGCAGTTGTGGAAGAGCTCTGGGAAGTTCTTGCTGCAGCTGCTGGAGATGGAAGGAGGGAGGGGAGGAGGGCGGTCAAGTAGGTAGAGTGGGCTGCGTTGGGTTACAGCCTTGTAGAGGTAGGCCGAGGCTGTTAGGAGGACCTGGAGAATGGAAAAAAGAAGGTTAGCGGGAGGAGAGAAGATGAAGGAGGAGGAAGAGGGAGAGACAGATAAAGGGGGTTTACTGTTGCTAGCTTAAGTCTATTCCAACGCGCCATTACTGCCAACTGCTATATATCTACCTGCTATTATTGTGGGCAAAGTAGTCGAGCAATTTGTAAGGGGGGAAAGAAAGAAAGAATGGGATTCTCAATGTTGTTGTTGGAAATGAAGAAAAAGATGGCAGGTAAATAAGAAAAAACCCTCCAGGCTTTTGAACGAGGCGAAGAACCGCCTTGTCCCCCCCTTGCGGCACCGTATCGGTACGGTGGTCAAGCATGGGCCGTACTCGCGCAAGTCACAACACCGTAGCACAACCTGGTTCAGCCTCATAGTTGGTATCAGCGAGAGACCATGGATCCCACAAAATTTACCCTGCCGAATCATGATGTGTGATTCTCGGCTTGGCGGTGTAGAGTTACAGTTACAATACGAGTACAGCACAGTGAACGGAGGAGGCTTCAGTTCATCGTACTGTGCGAATAGTGCCTTAGACTACCACATGGAGGGGCAAACCTCTTTTCCAGGAATCCCCTTCCCCACCACACCTGCGATACCGGCCATGTTCAGAAACTGGGTGTATGATGTATATATCTCGGTGCGTAAGTAAAGTAGTATCATAGTAAGATATTGATCCCTAGCTTCTCGGTTGCTTGGATGTATGATAATCTGGTGGGAATTCGTGAGGGGGAAGGGGGAGGGGGCTTTCTTTTTCACTTTTTTTTGGGATGGTTTTGATGTGTTGCGACTGTGATGATAGGTGCGATGGACAACGGATGGTGAGTCCAGTATGATACTTGTGTGTTCGTGAACTAAGGTTTATCGTTGATCTACGGTATTGAAGGCCTTGGCTTTGAGATGGTACGGGCAGAGCGGACTTAGCCCGCTCAGATTACATGATATCGCCTGGGTACCGGATTTTAGGCTTATTCTGATGATAGGGTTGGTATACCGTACCGTAAAAGAATCATTTTCTAGAATGGGCATGATGGAAGAGGGGAATGAAAGAAGGAAGAATGTGTACGCCTTGTACTTGTATCATAAGCTTTATCTTGTATCATACGGTATTGTATCGTGGTATCCAATAATCGCCCCACCTCTTCTGTAAACCCTCCCCCCGAAAGAAGAAAAAAAAACTAACCAAAAACTAACCAAAAAAATAACCAAAATACCCAATCTAATCTTCCCAAATACCCCTTCTAACTCTCTCCCTCTCCTCCTCTTCAAGCCTACTCTTCTCCCTCTCCTCCTCCCTCCTCTTCCGCTCCGTGGCCTTCACTGCCGCGTCATACTCACGCTGCTCCTTGGTACTCTTAGCTCTAACGCCCAACGCGGCAGAAATCATCCTTCGGGCGACAGCATCCGTCGTTGCTGGCCTTTCCCCCCCACCCTTTTCGCTCGTTGCCGCCGCGGGAGCAGCGGCAGGGGCACTAGTCTCGCGCGGGGACGCGATCGAAGACACTGAAGACGAATTCCTAGTGTGCGTCTGCGTGAAGAGTGTCGTGGGCGTTGGTGGTGGTGGAGAGGGGTGGTTTGATTCGTCTTCTGAGGAGGAATCCGTGGAGGCATCTTCCCAGGAGTCGAGGGTTTTGGGTTTGCGTTTTGGTTTGCGGGGGGGTCTTAGTCCTGCCGAGGTGGAGGTGGAGGTGAGGGTCAGGTATGAGAGGGTTGTTGGGAGATCTGTGGTTGTTAGCTGTGGCTGTTTTCGGGGGGAGGAGGGGGAGGAGATGGAGGTGGGACCATTTGGTGAGGATTTACTCATCGTGAGATAATATGATAGACGATATGGTATGGTACTGATAGTAGGTGATGCTCTGCTATTTGTACAGCGCTGGTGCAGAGGACAATATGTACCTACTACTCTTACAAACGATGCAATATAATACACGGCGAACGGCTGAAAGCTTCCTTGCTCGTGCTGGTGTCGGGTTGAACGGTAGAATATTATACTTGTGGATTTTAGTGAGGTGGTGACAATATACCGGTATGCATAGAAGGCGAGAGGAGATGAGGAGGAAGGAGGCGACGAAGAAGATGGCGGGGAAGAGGCGATGTAGCCTATAGCTACCCTACCGGCACTCGAGTGCGGCACCATAACAACCGTATCTAACACGTTTCCTGTCAGGGGGAGCCAAAATGTGGGGGGAAGCGAGGGCTTGGCGGGGCATGGATGATGGGGTTGAGTGTGGGGTAGATTGCTTGCTTGCTTGCTTGGCGTACTTGAGTAGGTACGGCAGAGCATCCCGCAGCGTCGCATAGAATACGGGAGCGTGCTTGTGCCCGAAACAAGATTTATCCTGAAACTGTGACCTCAAGATAAACAAACAGAGCAAGCAATACCGGTAAATAAATTTATGCACCATGAAGCTTCGGTCCAATGGTAATTACGGTAATAAAGTCCCAAGTGAAGCCGCCAGGACGGGGAAAGCACCGCTCGGAGGATAGGCAACACAGCCGCTCTCGCAACGCTGCGGCGGGATACTGTAACTTATAGGATAACTTTGTGCTCCACCACTGTAGGCACACGCCTAGAAAGTCCGGCGAACACCTTGGGCCGCTTTTGTTTCCTGATGTGAAAGAGGTCCCCTTCCTCACATCATACCGCCCACCACATAACCACATAACCCCCCACGTAACTGGGGTATTCACCCCGGCGCCCTCGCCGGCCCACACTGCCCCGGTGTATCAACCCCACCGCGCTCTGCCAGGTCGGCTTCACGCCGCACCCGGCCTTCACACTTGGCGTGGTCGGAATCGTCGCAAAATCGGGGACTCTGAGTTATGAAGGGGTGGCTTCCTCTAATCGTGCGGGGTCGAGGCAATTATTGGTGTGGGTATAGGTGGGGATTGGGGTGCGGGCGTGTGGTTGGAGGAGGAAAGAAGGGAGAATGGTAGGGTTTTGGGGAAGTGGGTATATACCTTTTGTCATCAAATTGAATTGTGGTGGGGTGGAGGGTTGATAGGGTAGATATATGATAGGCCTCGCCGCTAGGCTCACCCAACACTCACCACATATCACTCTCCCTACATCTAGCCACACCCTCATCCACCCAGTCATCCCGTGCAGGTGCAGAAATGGCCTCCCACTCTGCGCAACCCGGGCCAAGGGTGCTGACCCCCCCGGGGCGCCCTGGAACCCAACAGACAGCCCCCAAATGCTCTGTGAGAGAAGATCACTCCACACTGTTCCGGGGGCCTCCTCCGCTCCACATACCTGGAATTCTACTAGGAGGGCGAGGAGGGATGAACAGCATTAATCATCTGCTCACCTACTGGTGCTTGCTACACAGCGTGTTTCTGGAAACTAAAGTGCGCATAATCACCACAGCTCGCCCTCGATCCTGTGGCGAGAAATGGGAACGATAGTGAGCTGCGAAGAACTAAGCGTAGACACCCTCGACGCCATGACACCGCGTCCTATATCCAACGAATATACTAGTCACCGGTGGGAAAGCTATAGTCGAGACTATCTGGGAAGTATTCGGGATTGCATTGGCTGGCGGAGGCGTTGAAGCGCTGTCTCTTCATGTTTTTGGCAGGTTGGCGCCTCGTGATATCATTGCTAGGGGAATGGTGCTCGATTTTGGGGAGGTGGGCGTCGGCGTGCCGGCTGTTGATAGGCCAAAGGAGCGAGAGAGATAAGGGGCGAGGGATTGTGAGTATTCCAGTGAAGGGGGTGGACGGGGCTAATGTGGGACCCATAGTTGCGCGAGAGCAAGTTTCTGATACTCACGTACAACGATTTGGAGTGTGCGCCGGGGGGGGGGGGGGGGGGGGGGGGGGGGGGGGGAGAAATTTAAAAAGTGGGGCAC
>Ga0307509_10000562_pt1 | contig 63529 bp, 62 predicted proteins | sample 10_EM_MG_FD_202245 | JGI IMG/M metagenome (GOLD analysis project Ga0307509, IMG submission 202245) | Populus trichocarpa ectomycorrhiza microbial communities from riparian zone in the Pacific Northwest, United States - 10_EM | ecosystem: Host-associated > Plants > Roots > Unclassified | place...
TTAAACGGGGGTTTGGGTAATTGGGTGTTGGGTGTTTTTTTTTTTTTTTTTTTTTTTTTTTTTTTTTTTTTTTTTATTCCTGGGGTTTTGCGAGGATTTATACGAGTGGGATACAAGAATTTTGGGGGAGTACAGTAAAGTACAATACCAGTACGGTACCGGTAGATGTGCCTGAGTGACCTACGGGTGGAAATTCGGATGGGAATTTGGATTGATGGCTTGAATAGAAGAAGGGTTAGAATGGCAAAAAAAAAAAAAAACCGTTGCAATGCCGGTACCGGTATTGATGCTCACGCGGCCGAATTGAAGCCCGGACACTTTGCACGGGAATTTCCATCTCACTTTTTTCGGCTTCGGATCGGCCGCGTGAATCTCTGGAGGCTTGATCGGTGCTCTTTTCGTCAAAAAATGCTATCGTACGATACCGCACATAGCCTATTTTACGAGTCCTACCACCCATCTTACCCCCGATCTTACTACCGGTACCGTGACTCGTACTCGTGCTAACCCAACACTAATGCCTTAAAACCCAATATCTGGGGTGAAGTTAGTCTGCATCCCCTGAATTAGTTATCGGAGGGGGGGGGAACAAAAAGCGAGAAAAAATCCTCAAATTGAACGCTAGGAGACCGCAAGTACGGGACTCCGAAATGCAGCCTCCCCCTCGTCCTCGAACTGGCGGGGGACTTTTTCGCGGTAGGTTTAGGCGGGGCAATACACGCTGCATGCCCCCGACCGACCGACTGTGCCCATGGCGTGCTGGCAGAAGATTGTGGGGAGTCGATCCCACACATGTATCGTACTGCACGGTACCGTAAGTAATTTGGTTTTTTTTTTACCTTCTCCCGTGTAAACATGCCCTGCGGCAATTTTGGTTGAATTTGTGTTTGGCGAGTGTGACGGGCGGGTTCAGGGGCGCGGGTGTTGAACGGTACTATATAGTAGTTGTGTAGAAGTGTTATTGTCACGAAGCTTGTCTCATGGAGTTTTTTTATTTTGGGATCAGGCATTTGTGTGAGGAGCTGATCCGGGGGTGTCTGAGGTGGGATTTTGTGTGACAGCGATGGGGTTTAGGTACTAGTGTCCATGGGTTTGTGGATGTGTGCTGCTTGGATGTTTATCCGTTACTGATATAATATCGGTGGTTGCGTGGGTGTTGTGGGGAGTTGATATGATAAGCACAGGTAATAGAGAATTACGTTGTCTAGTGGGGGGTATGCGGGGCTGTGACGCAGATTACACGGTAAGCAATACGGAATGGGGCTAATTGGTATAGAAGTGCAACATATGGTTGTGGAGCATCGGGCTAATTCGTGGCAATGATACCAATCATGGGCTACAATTGGGAATGACGATAGGACGTCTAGAACCCCCCTCTTTGGATTAAGGGGAGAAAGCATAGCTAAAGGGTTCTCTTTTAGCCCCCGGTTGGGACAAATAAAAAGGAAAATCTAGCAGACCTTACTAGGAGAGGCAACTCTAACGTCCTAGCAGGATTCTCAATTATTCCAGTTCTTGCGGTATATAAAGTGTATTAAATTGGTGAGCAACTTCAGCCTTTGATCTAGACTACTGTCGATTCGACTCGGTGTAGAACCTCTTGATACGTGATTCGCGGTTGGGCGGAGTCATGGTTGGGTATACATATCTAATAAGTAGTGGTGGACTATTATCTTTTGCTAATGTGTCAACAAAACACTCGTTTGTGCTTGAGCACAGGGGCAATACTGCACTGCACATGTGTCATACTCTGGTGATGCAGTATAATACTTGACACCTACCTAAACGGGATACAAGTCTCGATTATCATATTGGTTGCGATACAAGCGCAGTAGGATAGTACAGTACTGTGCAGTACCGGAGTCTACTCAAGCACCGGTATGCTTCAATGTTCTGGGTGCATATGGTTATAACTCCTCGCTCCTGCGACCCTCCCCCCTCCATCATGAAAGGAGAAGATCAGCACCTTAAAGATACCCAGCAGCAGCGGGCAGGAAAAGGATATACAAGAGCAAGCTCTAGGTACCGTATATACCTGGTACCGGCCCTCCTTGGACGGACGATGAATAACTCACGGTTGTTTACTTCGCCGGACTAGAAATGATTCCATAGGGTGGGTCCCCGGCGCGAAACTTTAGCCTACAAACCTCTAGGTTCGATTAATAAAGTTGCTCGGAGGTCCTCCGTGTTAATATGCTAGGTTATTGGCCTGGGGTTAAGGGAATCTGACCAATCTATCGAGCGAATCATTGCCAACCCTGCAAGTCATGTGGCATCGCAAACAAACCTCCCTTGTTTCCAATATTCATAGTTTTGTATTTTAGGTTAGGGGCACTGCAGTATAGTGATCTTGTACAATCCAAGTTGACATCCGCTTCTGGTGGTCCGCCTAACCGGGTTAGGCGCTTATACCCTACAGGATACCGGTACAGTCTCCCGGCTATAATGGACCTCCTTGTAACGAATCTCTGGCTATAAGGAACAGGATCTCGCAGGCACGCCAGTGGATTTACCCCAGAGGATAATTTGCTACGGTGAACGCCTATAGTAAAAATTAGTGAACGAGGCTTCGGGGGTTTGACTCTTGGGGTTCATATAGCCAGGTGCGACTGTATCTCAGGTGGCGGTTTACTGGTGGGCAGTAGTTGAGGACGGGGAGATGTGATACCATCACGATTAGCGGGTAAATTCTGATTTGCGCTCTTCCACCATTACTCGAGCAGAAAGAAGCTTAGTGCTCGGTATGGTAAGTTCTGCGTCGGCTCGAATTTTTTTGATTGGCGAAAACGTGAGTACAAATTAGCCAACCACCAAAAGGGTATAACTAGAAGCGTGTAGGAGGCTAAATGTTAGACCAATGTACTAATGTCCCTGCATCAAGCCTGGTTTGTTCCCCATAAAAGTAGAAACAGATTCGCCCCGCACCAAAAATCTAACACCGAGTGATAGGGGATGTAACGCTATCAGATCAATGTTCTTGAATGACTAGAAGCTTGAGTAATTTCTGCGGGCTGTGCCATGCCGGGCTGAGTTATTCCCCCGCGCTTCTTTTATTTTATCTTTAAAAAAAAAGAGAAGTAGAGAGACTCCGTGAATTGGGTTCTTTTGTTGCCAAGTGGCGAGGCGTGATGGAATGTGTGGGGGAATGGTAGGTCGCTTGGTGACTGGGGGTTTCGCAGGTTTGGTGAGCCCTCTTACTTTTGACAGTAGTGACGATAAGGATCCCTAACACAATCATGAAAGTCTTCCTTTCCATCCCCCATATTTTTCCTTTAGATGGTCCGAGCCCATTATTTAGATCAGGCTCTTTTCAATCATCTCTTAGATCAGACACTGTCTGATTATCTCCTTGCCTAGGCTTATTAGTGTGAGTGCCGTAGCTTACATTACTACTGGTGAGATGGGGGGACATGTTATCTGACGGGCATGTTGTTTTGAGGAAGGGCAAATCCTTTCTCACCCTTTGTTTTTGGTCCGCTCCCGTTCCTACTCGCTATGATGGGGCATAACCCGGCTGTTAGTAACAATATAGGGTGGAGGTGTTTGCTTGGACCTGATAATGCCACCTCATATGTATGATAGAAATTGTAAGATACTGTCAAAACTCGGATAGAAGGTAAATATGCTAGTGCTTCTCCCAGTAAGGCGCTGTGTATGTTGTCTCAACAGAGGGCTGAGTTTGCGGTGTTTCCCCTCGGATGGCCGGGAAAGGGGATTCCAACGTCCTAGTACATTCACCTTCTGTTCGAGCTCTTGCGGTACTAGATCTGGATGACTATTGAAAAATTCGAAAGAGTATCAGTATGATATCTCTCCCCCTTGCCCTGAAATCCGCAATTTCTCAAGGTAATTTAGATAACTTTATGTAGGGGATGTGTCTGAGATCATCTGCGCGCGCGAGGGGGGACTAGGAGGCCCTCCTGCTCTGGAAGCTTACAATGAAGAACTGCCATACAAATTTAAAATTATGAAGGAGGAAATTGCACGCTTCTATAGCCTTTGAAGGCTCTAGGCCAAGTGCCCAGATTATAGCCTCGGGTTTTCATGGTTGCTTGTGGTTTCCGTGGGCTCTGTCGATATGGGGTACAGTTGGCACTGGGAGGGCAGTTGGGGTACCTGTTGGCGAGCCGGGACAGGTAGCAAATAAGAGGGGTGGGTTGCGAGCACCCATGACTGTAGTGCGGGATGCCGACGGTGCTGTGTATTGCCGGAGAATCCCTTGGCTGGGCTGTTTTCGTGTATGTATTATGGCCAATGGTCATGCCCGAATGCTGGGGATGAGGGATGGGCATTGCGAATCGGTGGCGAGGACAACCTATACTTGAGCCACAAAGCAGCCCCAGAATTGGGCAATGACTCCCTGCCGGGAATGCTGCCCTGGCCTAAATGGGATCACGTAATAGGGAAAGCATACGCTACGCAAGCCTTTCGGGGCTGCCCTTTGATGGTATAATAATCCTAGTAAGAGGGTGTTGTATTAGAAACCGAGGAGTGCAGGCAACAGGAAGCGCACATGGTATAGGGGAATACTAAAGTGTGGACATATGAACGTTTTAGGGCATAGACGGATGTATAGGGTTATAACACACATATATTAATATTATTATGAAGGCACCTTTATTAATTTATTGGCTACTCGTGACCCTCATCCGGTAAAGCAAAAGTGGTTCGCCGGGCATTTTTGATGCCCGACTACATCCACTTGGCGGGGATTCGAACTTGCGATGGTCCCTGCTTCAAATTAGTGCGGACTAGTTCCTTAGCCATTAGACCATCGGAACTGGCCAATAATCACCTCTCCCCTTCGAATTTTAAGTGACCTCTCTTAGATAGGGGGGTTTCAATCAAAAAAGTCCATAAAAATGTCAAGCGCTATAGCTCTTGTAGAAGTTTTCACTGCCTAATCAGCCTTTAGCTAGCAACCCTCATAGAGTGGAACATACACCTCGACATCCTCTCTCCCATCGCCACGCCTACACGATCATACCACCTCCATCACCCTTATTATCACACCGGGGGGTCACGCGAATTTCTGAGCTGCCCCGGCAAAGTGAAAAAAAGTTCCCTTAGATATGGACAGGCATTATTAGTAAATATCCTCCCGCAAAAAAAAACATCTTCCCGGAACCATTGGACCTCGAAAGGGACGATTTTAGCCTCACTTATTTAAGTTGCAATTTTAAGCACACACGTTCTTGGTGTTGTAGGGCCTACGGGGTCACAATCCTTTTGCTCTATGACCCGCTTCTCGGTTCTGACTGCAGATTCGTCCCTGACACCGCCTCCCCCTATATACTATTCACGTTTGAGTTGGCTTTCGCATTTTGCCCAAACAGAAGGGAAGGGGTGTTACAAAAAGCCTGACTCCTCGAGGGCGCTCCTCGGAGGTTTGGGAAATATCAAGAAGATGGCAGGGCCCTTAAAGACGTCTATATATAGTACTAGATGTAGCACTTCTATCTAATGTTGTTGGGGCCAGTTGGATTCAGGGCTCTGTTGATGAAGGTTCCCTCACTACCCCATTATTGTTGCCTGGCGGGGTCCTTTGAAGGAATGATGTATGGGTAGAAAATACACCAATACTGGTACTGTGTAAAGCGCATCATGGCATTGACATAGCACCTGTGTGCGCCTTGTCCCCGGGGCCGTTGTCATCTGGAGTGGGAAACCAACTGTAAAAAAAAAACAGCTCACTGGTACTAAAAGAAGGTTCCTTGGGTCTGCAAGAGGTATAGAAGGGTTGGAACTGTGGCCTGTCTTTCGATACCTATGCAAGCATCCGGGGATTTCGGTAAACGTTGGAGGGCTTCTTCCCTTGTCACCAGCAAGTTTCTGTGTGAGAAGGGCAGGTTTTGCAAATAGGTTCCACATACCAGAGGGGTAAAGGTTTGGATAGAGCGATCGGGGCGAGAGGGAACCAGCGCAAGTAGGGAATTGGGACTTACTGGTTTCAAAAGGAGTTCGCCGAGAGGGGTTGAGATATGCTTCTGTGTGGTGCTCAGGCTGAATTTACTTGAGCCAACTTATCTGCTATAACCCACTCCGACTCTAAGAAAGGCTAGAGACCGTTGTAACACTGAAGTATTTAAAGAGTATTTTGGTTCTTTAGCTTGCCTTTAAGCCTGGGGAGTTGCTACTAATATACTATCATACCCGGGTACAGTACTATTGGGGGTGTTTCTTCAATGTGATGGAAACCTGTCCAGCAGGGAATAGCGGGACTCATATCGTTGGCACTGTGTATATACATACCTCTCATGGGTACAAGTACGGTAGCCTCGAGCCCAGGTGTTAATGAAAGAGTAGATTAACGCATTTGATCCTTTTTCTACCACCAATCCTTATCTCCCTGTTCTCATCTCTAGCGAGTCCTTAATTTCTCTCCTTCCCACCCACCCAATGTCTCCAAAAAATGTGTTGGAAATAGCCGCACCACCCACTGGTATGGGAAACTCCCGCATTCTGATGTCGCAGTGGTGCGCGTACGCACCGACGGAGAGGCGAGCAAGCCATGAAAAGTTTTCTCATATCCGTTTCCCCTTCCTTCTTGGCCTTTCCTCGCCTAAATTCCACACTTCCTGTTCTCAACTTTCCCCAAGACTTTCCTTTCTACACACTCAACCCAATCGGCCATGGACTCTCTTTACCGCTTAATGCAGACTCTGTGTCTTTGCTTGAGCTGCTCTGCTCCTCTGCGTAAAACCTTCGTCGTCGATCATTACCTCCGCGTTGTTTATCACTAAACCAAACACTCCCGAGTGACATACCATGAACGAAAGCTCCCAATGGCAGAACTTGGTGCTTGCTTTGGAAACTTCCGGGAGGAATCCACAAAAAATTGTCTACCCAAAGGGCCACATCGGACTCGAACGGCGGCTTGCGCCGAGCCCTCGGGCGAGTCCGAGAGTTGCCTGAACATCTTCCTGCGCTCAAACCTTTTGACTAGACTCTAGCTGTTGCAGTTCCGCTCTTCGTAGACCTTCCTCAAGCGCGGGCGGGTCGGTGGACTCCTCCATAGGGTCTTTGAATCCTCATCCGTGGCCTTACAAATTTCGTCATAGTAAGACCTCAGCCCCTTATGGCCCGTCTTGATAGCTTTAGAGGCCTTCACTGGTGCTATTCTAATAGCTGAGGTTGGTACTGACTTCTGAAAGTCGTTGAAGGTGGTTGGAGAAATGAACTTCGAGGCGCAGGTTTGAACACTGCGAAAGGAGGAGAGATATTCTGTCTGTTTTATATGGTATTTGTGGAAAGCGTGGGGGGGGGGTGGGAGTGGCATTTTGAGGCAATTTGCTGGTAAACTGCCGGTAATCCGGGGGAGTTGTATAGGGAAGTTGTGGGGGAAATTAGTAAAAGAATGGGGATCGGTAAGAGGGGAGGTAGTAGGCATCATGGGTACTACTATCATATATGGTACTAGGCAATGTTTTCAAAGCACTTCAGAGGGTTGGGGTAGGGGATGCTAATCTTGTGGTGACGGGTTTGCATTTATGATGGCCAACAGGGTCGGGATTGTGAAAGGATTGAGAAGACACCGGCCTGTCCTGGCCACATTCACGAGGTATGAATTGCGAGTGGGGGGATAGAGATCCGTTACAGAATTCCAACTTCCATCGATAGGGTTCAATCAACCGATGCGGAAACGATCACTATATCAAGAGAATTGGACGGCATAGCTGGACTGTACTTCGAGTGGGTATGCCAGAAATCTTATGCTCCAAACAAAGCTGCCGGCCACAGTTTCAGGGAGCTACTCCTATGGATTCAATCTCCGCTTTGTGCATGAGGCAAATATCTCATTTGTCCCGAACGATGAACTAATTCCGCCTCAACTCGATTCCCGCAATATTAATATTAACTCTAGCTGGAACGTAAGAAACCCTACCGTATTACAAACACTAACCCATGGACAGGAACAAACACTAAGACACCGCATCGCGCCCCACCAGGCTTGTATAAGCAAATCGTAAGCTCTCCATCTATAACCATTCCGGCCCAGAACGGTCTTTGGGTCGGTTGACACCAAGAGCAAAAATGACTACTCCACGCCAGGATACCTTATATCCATTCCGCTAACTGGGTGTTTAGGCCTAATACCTTGCAAACACTGTGAGATTCTTCTCATCGCTTCAACAAGCTCATTTTCAGCCTCCCAGGAAATGCAAATTCTAACAAAATCCCCCAAACCCTCCCCAAACTCGTTACCTCCAGTAAGGATAAGATTATGGTCGTCTCTGAGGCGTTCTAGGAAGCTCCCATCACAATAATTAGGTAATCCCATCCAGAGATACCAACCGCCGCAGGTATGACTTGTATCGGTGATAAGCTTTACCCCAAGCGGGGTCAAGGATGTCGTTATTGCTGAAACGACTGCCGAGTGCCGTTTTTGATACACTGGTATCAACACGTGGGAAAGATGCGATTGTAAGGTTTTGGTACTGAGCAAACTCCACATTATCATCTCCATGATCTGCGAGGCATGTGTCGAATTCCTATTCCGGTCAGCATCTCTAGTTCACCAAACTAACAGTTAAAGCAATCAACTCACGCCTTCTCAAATTCCTCTACAAAACATTTAAACCCTTCGAGCCAGCCAACCCTACATCCCGGCGCAATTACCCTGCTAAAACTCCCGCAGCTAATTGCATTCCCAAAAAACTTGCCAGGATCACCCATCATATCCTTATCGATATCGCAAAGGCGAGGTATTGGAGACTCTGCGCCCCCTTCCCCCCATCGGAGAAAATCAAAGTCCTCTTCCGCAACAATGAGAATATCATACTCGCGTGCTAGCTCTACTAACCGCTTGCGAACAGGTAAAGGTATCGTAGAACCGGTAGGGTTCTTAAAAGTAGGCTCCAGGTAAAGGATTGAATTGTATATCTTCGGATATTCGTCTCCTGTCTTGAAAACCTGATTTTTCAATCATCGCTTATTGTCAGCGTTCTACTCCCAATTGCCTCGGGGTGCACCACAAACCGGCCAAAGGTTCATAGATGAAAGAGCCCTATCCTCTTCTTCCTGAAGCACACTCCTAAACATCTCAACATCGATCCCTTCACCGTTGTTGCCTTCAGGTAACGTCCTAAACTTTCCTTCCAGCCCTGCATCCCCAGCAGCACTCTTCAGCCACTCCAGTTCGGCGGGTGCAATTGCCCATATAGTCCTGGTGTATATAGGGTCGGTGAACCTTCCCAGAATGGTGGCCAGGGTACCCTCTCGGGCACCCGTCGTCACCGCAATCCTCGCTTCATCAATAGCTCCTCCGTTAGGTGCGTAGTAGCTGCCCAGCCAGTTTGCAATCACTGCTCGCAGCTTGCTCGATCCTCCCACGAGGAGTGCTTCCGTGTACAGGTAGGGGTGCGTTAGCACCTCGCGGGCTGAATAAGCTAGTGACGCCGCTGGGAGGAGAACTGGTGTTGGAGCTGCTTTGGAGAGGTCTATTAAGCAGGACTTGTTTGACCCTGTTTGGCGGAGGTAGCTTGGAGGGGGGTCTGGGGAGAAGTTCGGGGGAAGCTGGGGCTTGGTGATATTCACCGGCATGGCGTATACTGTGGTAGCTGTCGGGGTGAGGTTAAGGTGGACAATGTATACTTTAGATCGTATATCAAGCTGTGGCTGGAGAGTGCGGTAGAGAGAGGTAATTGAGGAGCAAGTTACCAAGTGTAGGGTGGAGGAGTGGCAGAAAATCATATGACTAAAGGGGGGGCAATAAAGGTCATTACAAGGTACACGCCATTCTCGTGAGCGTGAGGAAACGCCTTTCGTGGCGCGTGACGTGGTGCTTAGCTGGACTTATTCTCTGATGATATGTATGGCATAACCACCCAGGAATGAACTAACGGAAAAAAGGTACTTTTGATTTCGGCTAACCATGGTAACCACTTCTGTCTACTTATTCACCTACACCCTCCCCTTTCCTAAAGAGACATATCTCACAAATTCTCACCCGATCCTGACGACTCGATACAAGAATTATTCCTACGAGGATCTGGTGGGAAATTTTTATCGACTAAAAGCAATTAACCCCCAGTTTGCCCTAACTTCTAAGGGAGCAAAAAGAGATTAATCGGGGACGGTACAGCATGGCATTAATAGTGGTACTTAATAACCAATTCTGGGGCATAGTGAACAATACATCCAAGTACTAGTTACCACTAAAACCCCTGCTAATTTTTAACCTATTGCATTGCTCAAACTAGGATGGGGCCGCTATACCGCAGAAAAGGGTTGGATGAGAGGTCAGATCAACAATGATACGAGTGACCAACGATGAAGGTGTCCCCGTTGCCCGTGGGGGAACCAATAGTGCAGGAGCAACAGAGGAATTGCTGGTTAAATCAAACTAACCAAGAGGGTGACTGGGGTGGTGAAGCACCCCTGGGCTTATATCTCCTTCTGCCGGGTTACCGCGTGGGTCTAGGCTACCCTCTTCCTACTATTTCAAGAAAGGGCAATAGGTTGCGAATCGTGATAAAAAGGAGCATCGTTTAGACGCGGCGGGGGCTTTTTTTCATCCTAAAAGTGACCTTGAGGAGCGGGGGTAAACATAGCCTCACGACGCCAGAGGACAGCAATTGGATACCCCGTCACCACCTACAAGTACCAATAGTAGCTGTTGTCTGGGTAGGAGAAATGATAGATCTCACTCCCACACCCACTAATATACCACGGGCCTTGAGCAGTGCGTATGAAGCCTACCCCTACATCATAGGCGTAGTTGGGGCCCCCCCCCCCCCCGGGTGGTGTGAAACAGTAAAATTCAGTCTCAGGTGGGCCGAGTCAAAAGTAGCTACCAAATAGCTATCATTGGTACCAAAACCCGGCCTTTCATACAATAACTGACTCAGCATCCTCCAGAGCTGCCAAGTCCTCAACGAATCACAAAACCCAACCCCCTCCGCATCCAGCTTAGCCTGTCTGTGACTGAATTTTACCAGTTTACGCTGCCCAAGGGATGGGCTCAACCCACTTCCACCATGGACGGGTCAATCATTCCGGAGCCCTCCATGAACTTCTATTCTGAATATTGTTGACTAGCTGCACTTTCAGCACTTAAAGTTAGGTTGTTACGTATAAGAAGTCCGTCGTGAGGGTTTAGAGAGAGTTCGGTTTGCAGACAACCCACACTGATAACTAAACCCAGCTGAACTTGTAGTAGAACTATTGAATGTTTGACATAGCCTTATGGAAACTAAGAGGTGTAGGTACAGTATGTTGGCTCCAGTGAGTGGGAAGCAATTGCATACAGGTCAAGGATGATATACAGTAGCTACGATAAAAAGACATGCATATGTTCAAATTGCTGTGGAGGTAGACAGGGATATGATCAGTAATCCCAAGCGCCCCAGCAGCCCTGTAGGCACCCACCAGATTCCAGTCCCGGGCGTCCCGGGCATGTGTCTGTGTCTCAGGCTATAGGGCAGGAGCGTCCGTCCTTTGGGAAAGACTGCCGTCTAGGAGGGCGACTGTAGGTCACAGGAGTCCTCTATGGATGGTAATTCCCGGACGGTATGATACCTGCAGTCCCTACACGTATCTGCACCCCTCTAAAGTTACCTACAGGGCACGCCCATAGCCCGGAATTAGCCGGGAGATTCAGCACCTGCGGTCCCCCCTGTCCGTACCGGCCGTCCTTTCAGGTACTGTAGTCCGTCCCGTCCGGACCCGGGGACGGACGGGCTGGGCCCTTGGGCTCACTGGATATGAGGAATATGGCTTGTGGGGTCCGCACGTTATCAGTATCAGATCCCTCTTTTCTGGGATCACGTACGTCATGAGACGGACTGTGATCGATATCTAATTGACGCCCCCGAGCGAGGGAAGAAAACTATGTGAGCTCCGCCGTGAGGTTTTAATTTATACTATCGTTTTCACCTGCACAGGGCACACTCGCTCTTTCGCAATTAGTCAATTGTAATCCCAGAGAAGGAGTCCGTCGTCTCTGATCGTGGTTTTGGTGGCCCCTGCATTACAGGCAGCAGATGTTTAGAACTCCTGCTCAGAGTATTTAAGGTATAGGATTTCCCTGTTGTAGCCGTCCATCGTCCATTAGCTCTCGCCGTCTTCCCTCAGACAACATCTTCACAGCTTCTACAAAACTGTAGGTACCATTCCTATATTTCCACAACCTTTAACCGCATTGCTAATTTTTCTCAAGAAAATAGTAACATGGGCACAGGCACAGGCACAGATTATCAAGACAGTGTCAACAGGAGCCATCTCTATCCATGGCCATGGTATCAGAGTCAACTCACTCCCTGAACTCTCAGTTCAGTACCTGCCTGGCACTTAAAAGGTGGCGAATTTAACCCTCGAAATAGTCAATACCTTGGTTTTCTTCCCTTTGCCCGGCCCGCAAAAAGGGACGCCATGGTCGAAAGCTATCCGTGTTGACTTTTCCGGTGGAGACGCCACTGTAGCTTCTAGAACTCTGTATCTCGGTTCCAAAAACCCCTTTTCTCAGTAACATCTCTAAAAATGCGAGTTTCGAATACACTATCCCTAGAAATCCTCCTTCTGCGTTCACTGGGAGCGGAACTTCTGTTGGTCTCGGATTGGGGATTCCTGGCTATAAGTCTATTGAACTCGATTCTGTCACGATTACCACTTTTGGTACTTAGGAGATAGTGCATCGGTAAGCACAATCAACCCTCATCCGATTTGGAGCATACCGGAATAGACAGACAAGGTAGGCCAACGAATTCTTTGTTGCAGCTACGACGGAACCTGATCCCAAAGCACATGTGCTGGTTATCGGAACTACGCTGGTAAGCAATGGTTGGTGGGAAAGGGCAGGTTATTTGGGGAATTTGGTAGGCTGTGTGGAGTATCTTGGATTTGTTTAGTCGTTCTAGAGTAGTTCGGTCGTTCATTGGTCCGTTCAATTGAAACTCTTGGAGGAACTCAAACCCAGAGATGCAGCTTCAAAGTGATGTGTAAGCACTGTGGGAGGCTGGAGCAGATGTCATTGCATTCATACCCAAACACTCGCAGCCATAGATGCCAGATGCCAAACAGTGGGTGATGGTGTGCGAGGCACAATATTCCTGACTTACGCTAATCCTGTTCAGGGCATCGTGAGTACCACAAGTGAGAGAAGGTTGCGAATTCATGAACAGCCATGACATATAGAATTAGGACAAGCCAAGAATGGCTAAAAACAAGAACCCCAGCGAAGCAGCCATACAATGCAGCCAAGACACTATATCCGAGCCCCCGTAATAGAATATTGCTCGGACTAAAAATCCAGGTTGGTATAAAATTCCCTCGAAATAACAATATAGCTCCCCGATCATCTAGTATCTATCGATAATCCACTTCCATACGGAAGTCTCTTCTTTTTCTTCAAGGGCCGCAATTTCAGCTTTCTTCATTGTGATGTATTTCGCAATACAGGCCTCACCGATCCGGGCTTTCAACTTTTTGTCGAGTCCCAGAAAGACCATCGCCATGTCTACCCCTTCAGGGAGCTTCCTGGCGATTCCTAAGTCGTTACGTTCCCGAGATGTCAATTTGGATGGGTCGGCTAGAATTATTAACGTTCTTGTGATATATAAAGTAGGAAAAAAGTAAGGAGGAATTACAGTTACAGCTCTCGCCAGGCAATTTCATCCCGTCTAACATACCCATGCACCCAGCTGAGATGATGCCGGCGGCAGCGAGATAAGCGTTTGCAAGTCCATCAATACATCGAATTTCCCAGTGAGCTTCCCCCTTGCTCACGCGCCTTAGGGGAACTTCCCTATTTTCCTCTCCCCAAGCAATCCAGGTGCCCCCCGCCCAGCAGCTGTCCCTAAGCCTCTCATAGCTGGCTGCTTGTGGTAGCGTCAGTGCTGCTAGAGATCCAAGGCGGGATAGCACGCCTGCAAAGAAAGCGTTTTGGAGTGGCTCTGTGGGCGGGGTCATCGATATATGCATGTGTGCAGCAGTACCAGCGGCATTTTTGAAGGGCTTTGGATGAAGCGTAGCACGAAGGTTGTGGTGGGAACAAATGCGCGCAATTGTCTCGCGAGTATGGTAGAGCGCATCTATAGATTCAAGAGGTGGGAGGGGGCCCGTAACAATCTCGTACTGAGATGGCGCACTCTCGGGGTGGAATAGAAGGACTTCTATCCCAGATGCTTCGAGCGCATCGACTATTTGCTCAAGAGCTTTGAGGCATTGATTGTGTAAGGATCGAGCAGTGCTCCAGGCATGCGTTTCGCTAGCAGCCCCGAGATTGGTCTTAGTAAGGAAGACTACTTCGGTTTCCCACCCGATGAGGAAGTCCACATTGTGTTCTTCTTTAGCCCGTCGAACCGCTCGGGAAAGTATAGTACGCGGACAGGTATCTACTTCCTCTTCATCGTCCTTGAAGAAGCACATCACACTCGCGTGTTTGGAGGGTTTCTCTGGAACATCAGACTCTCCGGGGCAAATCCTCAAACTCGACCAATCCGGGACAAGATTATATCTGCCAGCAGGTGTGAAATCATCTATTGGGGAGTCATCTTGCAGAAGCGATAGGACAGCTTTGGTCACCGTCAGAACGGTGCCCTCCGAAACCATTTTGTTCATTTGTGCTAGAGTCACAAGCCGGAGACGAAGAGTGTTGGTATAATCCACCCATTGCAGACGAAAGTATTTGACATGAGGGTTCTTGTAGAGAAATTCAGAGAGAATTTGCGTCTCTTGGTTAGTCGGGAGTGAGTGGCCAACATGATTAATTGTAGGAGTGAATATAGGATTGAGGCTTAGTTTGTAGAGCTTATTGGAGTTCTCGAAGAGCAGGTCTCTAACAAAATCCGCCGCCTGGGGAACAGTCAACTGACCCTTTGCTACGCACTTTGAAAGAACCTGTTTATAAAATAGCGACATGTGAGGCCATGGTACAAATGTTTCTTGACAGAGCGCAGGAAATACACACCTCACCTAACACTTCACGTATCTGTATATTCGCCAGGGCAAATCCCTCGGGGAACCAATGACCGTCAGTGCTCCAGAGAAGCTTATTGCCCGGCGTGCACTCTAGACATTGTTTGATAACAGATTTTTGCCCGTCTTTGGAAATCATAGGAAAGACTTCTCCAATATCAAGATATACGTTCTTATACACAGAGGCGAGGTACCCGGCCTCACGGGTAAAAGGGTAGGAGGAGTGCAATAGGACAATCGGGACATCTGGGTTCTGCTTGATAAAATCTTGCAAATAGCTAAGCAATTAGTTACGAGAATGGATTGCGCAAAAGGGGAGGCACGCACGCGGGATTAGCCTTCCTAATATTGAGATCATTATCCCCCAATCCGGTGTGGAATTGCAAGGGCTTCCAAGATCCGCTCTTTGCGATGATTCTAGCAACTTCGCATACCAGAAAGTCTCCCAAAATTTTATCACGAATCTTATATCGCCCGCCGTTCCTCCTAGATCCCCGCAAAGCATTCTTTACCGCCCCCAAAAGCAACCCCCCTGTTGTCTCACTAGCGATATCGAGCCCGCTCCGATAACAAATAATTGACTTGAATCCCGCAACTGCTGGGTCTTGAACAGCAGCACCGATCAACCCGGCAAACCGTTCAGACCATCGATTAAATAGCTCCGCTTCTGCACCGTAATCCAAATCCCCTTCTAGTGAATTGCCGCCCCCGCCCTCCCTGACGACAGGTGCAAATTCACGAAGTGTCTGTTCAGCAAGTATCTCGACTCGAACAAGACGCTTTGAGGGTGACGAGGTATAGCGGTCATGCCAATCGTAAGGATGCACCCCTTCCCCATCCAGCCCATCGTCTATGAGTAGACACTGAGTTCCCGAAAGACATTTCCTAGTCCACGCTTCATAATCGACAGTCCTGCGTTTCTCTTTGATTGCTTCCCAAGTTGGAGCACAACCCAGCAAGCCAGAAAGTTGGGTGACGGCTCGGGCGTGCGCAAGGGTACGGGTGGCATCGTTGAGGGCGAGCCCAGACGCTTCGGACACTATGGATTCGAGGGGATAAGAGGTTGAACCTGCATCGCGGAGAAGGTTGTGGGCGTGGTTGTCGATGATAGGGTGGGTGTTGATTAAGCCTTTGAGCTCAGCAACTGTTGTCGGAGCGACAGGAGAAGCCATGAGCAGACGTGTTGATGGACTCTTGCTCGTGGAAGATATAGGGGCGGCAGGTGAAGTCACCGCAGTTAAAAGCTAGGGGATGCAAAGGAAGGAGTAGACAAAAGTACGATCTTATAGCAGACACGAAAACTCTTCAAGCTATCACGTTTGCACCCAGTTCCCAAACCCGGGACCCGCACTGTTTCAGACTACGTGTGCGCACAAGATGTATCATACAAGGTCCTAACGAGGGCACATTCCAGATAACCAAGAGAACCGAAAGATTATGTATTACAAACGGAGAGTATGATGCGTGATTTCTTCGCTTTCTTCAACAATTTATCCGACGTCGGACATCATACTCGAGTAGTTTGATGTTTGCTTAGGCACCCAATCAGGGCCTCAAGAAAGACAAAGCCATCCATGGTTTCAGCAGTGCGTATTTCGGGTTACACATATATGGCGTTCTCCTCCTGCCAAGCTTTTGAGCCTCAACGGTGTGTGGTGTTTTTGTTTTTTGTTTTTGTTTTTTGTTTTTTGCTGTAATATGGAAATAGAAATGGCAAGACCCAGTTAAAGCGCTCCTATCAAGCTTCAGACCTAGCATGCAAGAAAAATGGCATTTTTCCGACTCCCACGACATCTTCGCTGCGAAATATTGCAATACTGCACCTTTTTGGTTGTATGATAGCTCAATTTACAGGCCTCCCACCAGTTTATTTTCATTACGATAGTCAGAGTATCATAGCAGCCACTATCTAGATATTGATCCTTTCATACACATTAGCCAAAGGGGTCTAAGTCTTGGTATAAAAAGCTAAATTCTCAGGAAAAATAGCACTTCCTGTATACGGTGGCGTGCCAAACAGGGTCCCAGTCAGTCAATATAGGTAGCCCACTATGTATCCAATTTATGCCACCGGGAAAGAACTGTTGTGTCCACCGTTCAGCTGCTATGTGCCACCAGCTATGATAGGAGTCTTGAGTGCCGGTGACAATTTGATCATATTTAGAGTGATATATGATACCATGATTGATAAACACCCGATCAAGCCATCAGTCCCAGTCCTTATCGCGCACCGAAAGAAAGAACAAACACCGAGGGGTCGAAAAGGTCGGCCCGATGGTGCTTATTCGTGACCCGGTTCATTGCGAGGGCAAGTACAGGTATACTCAAGGACACCTTTATCACACATAGACTAAAGTATGTTTGCGGCATCCCACAACGGTAGTATCCTATGATCTCAACTTTCTCAAGTGCTAAGCTTGCCCACGGCAGCTGGCACCCGTTTGGCCGGTGCCAGACGGGCCATCAGATGGGCCGTGGTGAGGACCATTCAGACAGATGCGCGAACATATACCTCTACACGGGGCAATCCGCACGTTATACCAACGAGCAAATGACCTGCACCCTGGACTAGGAGTTTTTTTATTTTAGGATTCATGAACCGTGTTTCTATGGATGGAAAGAGAGCGAGCCGTTCCGCGGTGCACCATCTCCCAGCGGCAGGAGGGTTGCACTTCAAGATCCCAAGAGATAAAAGTGGCTTTCTGATCTCTGATTTACCAGGGCACAGATCCGCCAAGATATGATGGTTCAGGCACCACCAATCAACTCACCAACCCCAGCGACGGGGGTTCTAACCATTCAAGCGCCCTTCTAACCAATCGGATCCTGGGTGTCAGGGTTGGGGGAACGACGAGTCTCGGTTATTTTTGAGTCGATTCAACAATCCTTGAGAGTCTTCCAACAGTGATGGTCTTGTGCAGGATGAGCCTATTTTTGGCCTATCAGGAAGGGAAACAGGTCCATTGGTTGAGAGGTCGTCCAAGGTACATGTACCTGGCCTTCCGGTGGAATGTATCTTGTTGTGAGATTTTGGCCGAAGTAAACCCACAAAACTTGAATGCTTGAATGTCGATAACAATAGCCACACCCGTTACAGGACTGTGACTTTTGCCTGCTCTACCCCATGACCAATCGTAATCCCAGCTTTTCAATGGTACCCCATGTTTGTTGACTTGAATTCCTCCCTCATCCTTCAATCCTTCTCATCCTTCTCCCTCCACCTTCTCCTCTCTACCTCCCCTCAATCTCCTTCTATTCAAAGTCTTTCTTCTTCTTCCTCCTCCTCCTCCTCCTTTTCTTTTCCTTTTCTTTACTCGTTTCTTCCCTCCCCCTTTGCCCCATTTCCCTCCATTTTCTGTGTTTTTCCTTATTGCTCGGGCTTTGCGGGATCAAACACACTCTACGATACCTGGCTGTCGTATTCTATTTAATTAATCTCCGGGAGAGTTTATACTCTATTTTGCTTATTTCATTATTATTTTTCCATCCTACCAACCCCCCCCCCCCCCGCCGCGTTGGTTTCGTTCCTTATTGTCCGAATTCGGCTTCACTATCAGCATGGCACAATCCCTCAGATCGTTAAGCGTCAATGTTCTCCTTTTCCTCAAGCCTCATCGAAAATCTTCCAAAGATGTTACCGATCCTGAGCCGCCATCATATCAAATGGAATCCCCCACCCACTCGCATCGTGCCCCTCCGCCTCCCCAGTCCCAGCGGCGTTTCAGAATCGGGTATTTGTTAAATCATATAGCTGCCTTGTGTATGAGCGGAATTATGATTGCGGTTATGGTTTTGTTATTACAAAAGTACGAAGATAAACCAGCTCCAGGCTGGAAGACTGTCACAATGAACTCGGCCTTGTCCTGGTTGGCCGTTTTCGGGAAGCTCCCTTTGATGATGGTTGTTGCGGAATGTATTGGTCAGATGAAGTGGATTCTTTTCGGGAGAGAGAAGAGGAAGCTCTCGGACCTGGACTTGATTGATGGCGCCTCAAGGGACCCGTTGGGTGCACTGAACTGGATGTTTAGGTTTCGTGGAGGGTAAATACGTATTTTCATCAAGCCTCCCGAACGGTCGCTGATATTCTTATTCTTGCTCTTGTTTTAGATTTCTTGTCCATCTAGGTGCCGCATTCGTTGTTGCATCCATCGGTTTTGACCCAGCCGTTCAGCAACTCGTATCTTATGAGCCACGCTCGGTCGTGGACACAACACAAACAGCCACTGTCTCTAGAAACACCAATTACAGCCCTGTCCGTGGCTTCAATAACGGTCTAATTTTTCTTATCCCTCGTGCTCTCCTTTGGGGAGCACAATCTAGCGTCTTTGGAGATCCGATTCAGCCGTCATGGGATTGTCCCTCGGGGAGTTGTGAATATCCTGAAACGGTGTCGGTCGGTGTGTGCCAAGTTTGCACAGAGATCACTGCCCAAATCGACCGAAACTGTACAACCTTGAGTGCCCAACAGCCCTTCTGTCCCCCCGGCACTCAGTGTTTCACATCAGGCCAATTATGCACTTATAGTTTCAACAATGCGTCTGTCGGCGGTGGTCAAACATTCCTTGATGTTCGTGTAAATCCAGCCCGGTCTACTACCAATAATGGCAAGGTCTCTATACCTTCCAAGCGCGTTGAGATGACTGCACTCTACATTCAGCCAGACCAGGCATCGAAATCGACACAATCACTTCCTGTCGCACCAGGCGTCATCCCAGTTGGCGGCTCTCACGTTGCCCGTGCCTTCTCTTGCGGCCTCTCGTTCTGTCAGCAGACTTTCCGCGCATCTGTCACCAACGGAAAATACGTAGAAACCTCAATTTCAACATCTCAAGTTCCCTCCTACGTTCTCCCAATCCCAAAACTTGAAGATATCACCGACACACTTTTCAATGCGCCACTTGCTGTTGCTCCAAACAAGGAGACTAATGTCTCTACTGCCGCTGTTTTCGCCATGGGCGAAGGACTCGCTCTTTCCCTCACCGGCACCGCTTCAGTTATCACCGACGAACCATCCCCGGGAGACCGCCGAATCAGCGAATTTCATAGAGGCCTTTACGAGAACCTCCTGAACAAAGACTTTTCGACAATCATGTCCGAAATGGCGCTCTCAATGAGTCATGCCGTTCGGAACGATAATAAAGAATCTGCCAAAGGCCAAGTTAAAATTCAAGTCGAACATGTCAAGGTTCACTGGAGGTGGATTGCCTGGCCGGCCTCAATGACATTTCTAGCCCTCATTTTCGTCGTCATTGTTACAATCAAATGTTACTGTAAGGACACGATGGTCGGCTGGCTAGGTCACAGCCAAATCGCGGCACTTTTCCTCGGCCTCGAGACAGAAGTACGCACAGACGTAGACAGTAGTGGTGTCGTCGGGGGTCGTAGCGAAACTGCAAATGTCCGTGACTTTGCTGAGAAGATCAAATTACGTCTAGGCGTGGTGGAGGGTCGTGGAGAGGAGGCTATTAGAGTAAAATTCTGCAGAAGAGGCGGCTGGTAGGCGATGTTACATTGAAAAGGGGAGTCTTATGTGCCACGATACTTTGTTTCTTTCTATTCTAGGGGGTGTATATTCTTGTATATAGACTTTTTTACTTGATGAGATTTTATGAGGGCTTCGTAGGGTATTTGGGAGTTTGCTGGGGTTTAATTGGAGATGGGTAACATACCAACATACCTACTAGATTATATAGTCGGCCGTTGTCAAACGTAGCATTTATACAATCGTTTACTCCGAGCTGATCCTTTCAAGTTTACTTATGACAGTTGAGGTTAACTCTCGTAAGCTGGGTTCTATTAGAGAGTAGTCCTATGCTAGAGCCCTTCCCACCCCGGAATACTAAATACCCCAATCTGCTACTTGTGGATATCCGGACATGACATCCCCAGTCTTGGTACCACATTCACACGGTAAGCCTTAAACCGCGATCTCCCGCCGAGCTACCCCGAGCACGGAGCCGCGGAGTTTTCTCCATATACACCATGTGGTTTATACCACCGAGTATAACATATTCACTTCGCCCGAGCATCCGTGTCTCCGGCGATGCTCTGACTGTAAATGCAATACCATAGGGTTCCCTCAGAGACTCTCCCCGCCACCCCCAGAAGAGCTAACGCAAGCACAAGGAAACGCACATCTCCGGTTTTTCCCTTAGCCTGTATACTACTTACCTTTCTCTCTTTCTCTCTTTCTCCTTTTTTTCTTTTCTTTTTCGCTGCCCAGTGGTTCACGGGCCAGTTCCGGTGCGCTTGAGGTGTGAGGATCCGAAACCCATGAGATATCACTCGTGCCGGGTTGAGTTTTCTGTTACTATAACATACCTACGGAGCTTGGCAACTACAGTAGTGCTATCGCCATAGATGAGAGGAGGAAGGAGAAGAGAGGGGGGGGGGTTGTCATCATACCCCAATATCCTACGGGCCTCATATCAGAGGGAGGGTATATCTGTAAGGACATCCTCAGACTGTTGTATCTTTCGAACTTCAGTGTATGTAGTAATATCATACCCCCGCGAATACTGATTACTCGTTTTCGTACGTAAGATCGGTAGTGGGAACCCCAGGGTGTTGCTTGGAGACGTCTCTTCAATGTGAGGTATATACCCCGCAGCATCCTCCCCTGAGTCCTTATATCCCACCAACCGGAGGGGCTTGACTACCCATTTAGTTTGGAGTTTAGAAGGGTTCCCGATTAGTTCTTGAGGACTTGCATTTAGTAACTTAGTGGCTCATCGCCCGAAGCTGGCTGTGGGGCTTTTATGGTGGGGCCGGATGTTTGTCGAAACTATCATACCATAGAAGGGTTGATATTTCATTCCCTTTTTTTCAGCTGGCTTCTGGGGGTTCTGTGGAGAGACGTACATTTTCTCCCTAGTGTCCTTATTGTTTCATAGTATTTCCCGGGGCGTGAGGCTTAGGGAATACTGTATATATCCTGTTTTGCCCTCCGCCCTGCTCTTGGGTCTCTGGTTTGCCCACTAGTTCAAGATTCACCCCATGTTAGTTCCAGTAAGGCATGGGGTATCATGGGTGCGTTGCATAGGAGTTTATTCTGGGCCGGGGTGAGGGGTCCATGGAGGGTTTTCTGATATACCGGTGCTGGTGGTAAATACAGTATGCTTTCAGGGTTTCTAGTCACTCTCAAATATCCCATACCTTTTTTTGGAGCATCCTTATTTTCGCCACATTAGCCTGAAGTCAGCTCTTCGCGCATCGATACACAACCGAACCCCCCCCAACAATTCTTAGCTCCATGGCCACCCATATTATCGCTGGCTTCATTTTTCATGAAGTTCCAATTGGCACTTACCCAGGTAGTCGGAAATGCGGGTGGACCCTTCTTAGTCCAAATCCAACGTTCGACCACTCTATCCAAGGATGACTCCAAAGCTCCCCCCCCCGGTGACCGAGCCTAATTCACTTTCGCCCTCCACATCCCAACAACCAAATGCCCGATTTCCACACGCACAACCCCTTCTTTACTCCCTCCCACCACACTTCAACCCATCCCCTTAGGCCCCGCAGCGCGAAGCTTGTGAGTAAACACTGACTGGAACTGGACCTAAAAATCATACAATAACCCTGATCGCGCTCCAAAAATTTGACCACGCCGTTATCCAAGAGTCACTGACCCCAAGTGGGACGTCCATAGCGTACGGCACACTGCTCGAGTGTATCCCGGGATTTGAATTTACCACTATTATCGTGCAACTGCTGGCTACGTTGGGTTGTTTGGGCACGGGTGAATGGATGGATGGATAGGGTGCCCTGCTACGGGGGAGCGATGAAAGATGCTTCAACTGGTCTTGTTGCAAAGGCAGGACGTTGCTTTCGCGCCGTTTCCTACACCTAGCCGGCCATGGCAAATGATTGAGTACGCAGGAAAAAAAAAGCTCAGGTATAATACTAAGCCTTAAACGGAATTAGCTCAGAGGGGAGGGATTGGCAACGGGATCGAATAGTTCTAGAATTCAGTCAACCTGCATTACACATTACGCAGGATTGACCAGACAGGAAAGTCAAAAAGACATGAGTACTGTCGAAGAGCACGTTCTTCCCGGGGGTACGCACAATACATATTTCTTGGAAAAGAAACCCATTGCATAATCTACGTGACAGAAATATATATATAACAGTCCGGAAGCTATCGAACCCATCATCTATCATAAAAAAAGTTGATTATAGTACAACACGGCCAGCATGTCTAGATCTGTCTCTTGACAAGTTTCTCTGCCTCTAACCTGGCCGCGCAGGCCCGTTTCTGCCGTCGCCGCGCCTCCTCCGCAGCCTCTGTCGAAGAACCCCTTCTTACTCCTCCATCCTCCACCCCTCGTTCATCCTTATCCTCCTGCTGCTGCGGCGGCGGAGACGCCGGACCCGGCCCGCCCTCTACATCTGTTTCTATCCCTCTCCCCGGGACGTCAGATTGCCCTGGGCGCGTAACGGCTGGCGCCGGCGGCGCCAGCGCTCCCGAGGCACTGGGCCTCCTTTCTGCCTCATAGATACCTAGTTCCTCTACGAATCGGATTATTTCTGTCTGGACGCCTATTATGCCGCCGCCCACTGTGAAGTCGTAGTTATCGTCGGATACTGATGAAGTGGTCGTTGAGTGCAGGCCGTGCCAGACTCGGATTCCGCGGAGGATGGAGGGGTCAATTATTGCTATCATTGCGTAGAAAATTCCACGGGCTAAATTGCCAGCAGGTCAGTTGGAGTTTTGATAGTGGGGAATGCTGGTGGGATCTTCGCTCACCACCGTAGAGAGCATAGTAAATGACATCTACTAGAGGGTTAGCATAGGCTTACTAGGGTTGGTGATAGCAATTTCTTACATAAACTATAATCCCGTTGGGTATATATCCCACCTGCAGTACTAATCCTGATATCCGCAATCGTGATCACAAGGTTCAAAATCACCATGACAATTGGGTATAGCGCTGTTTTGCCCCATCAGTCCAAGCCAGGAGAAAAGTCCCCACCCTAACTGGAGAAGAGCCTTACATATCCTCATAATAATATTCCTAAACCTACTGGTCGCAGACAAGGTCCGACTAGCAAATTTCGTTGCCCTCCCCTGGATGTGCATCTTATCATTCACCATCGGCTTCCCATGAGCATCCAATCTCGGAAGTGAAGTCGTTGGAGTTTGAGGGTGCAATTTCCTGTCCTCCTCCGTGTCCCGCAGAGCTTTCTCCGAAACGAACTAAAAGCCATGAGTGACCCTCCATGACGACTAGGGCGAACACGATATAAAATAAGTTACCCTGTGTTTGTACAAGTACCCCATGGTGGTCAATGCCGACACCGTGGTGATTACCACAGCCAATAGAATCCAGAAAAGCTGCGTGCTGATCTGCCATGTGAGGCGGTCGTGAGAATTGTGCGAGGTTAGCCAGCAGACCCGGATGACCGGGTCCCAGCCAAATTTACCCTTGATCACTAACAGCCGTTAGCTCCCTGCGGCGGCGAAGGTCGGTAGCTGGTAGCTCACGAGGGGGTAGCGTGATTACGAGGTTAAGACATATCGTTCCGATGATGTAGTATTTCTCCAAAACCAAGCTGTTCAAGGAGTGGACGAGGACGATTTGTAGATTCAAGGCAATGCATAGAATTAACCAATTTGTTACTCCTGATTTGGTGGAAATCTGTTAGTCGAGGCTCTTTCTTTTTTTTTTCGCTCCAAAATTCAGAGAAATACTTACCGAGCCAGAACTGAATCAACCATACTCCAGCAGCTAGATAGCGATTGTCTCAGCGGGCGATCCTCGCAAAAACCTTATTTCTAATAATTGGGCTCAACTCACTGCACCAAAACTAGAAGGGCATCAGTAATTACAAATAAAAAAATATAAATTAAAAAAATTGAGCTTTGAAAAAAAGGGAAAGGACTCACCCCCGGACCAACCTTGACACAAATAATGTATCCAATGCTGTAAACGCAGCTATTTCAAATGGAGGAGCATTAGTTTCATTACAAATTTAATGCAAAAAGCCCAATACAACCTACTTTGATATCAGGGCATATGTCAGTAACCGGAAAGAAAGACGGTCCAAGGCTTTCCTCGAAAGCGGATCGGAGAACAGGACGGCGACAACAACAAGAACAGCAAGACAGAATATTAGGGATATGCCAGCGAGAATCGCGCTCATATTATTCTAACGATTTTCCCCCAAGTCAGCAAACCATCCATCGCACGTAGACCAGCGCCGGTCGCAGAGCTCTCTCTCACCATCAGCAGAATCCGCTCCCCGGTCAAGAAGGACGTTTCCGTCGGAGCGGATGCAGCAATCGTTGCCGACATGGACGTTAGGCGACTTTGGTTCTTCTTCTCCTTCGAATGTTAACCCCCACAACAACAGAGCTCCCACAACTCCGGAGAGAAGCTGGAATGGTGGAGCGACCTTCACTTCAAATCCGAGCAGGAGAATGCGGGCAAGAGCGCTTTTGAATGACCGATCGACCGAATCGCGCCCAACATTCAAAAGCAATGGCAATGACAAAATATGACAATTACTAGCACAAGAAAAGAAAAAACGTGTCGATGGGATTTTCTCTTTTCGTGGGCTGGACAAGCCAAAACAGTGACAGCATAGGACAAAACAGGAAAGAAACGTGGTGCAGTCTTGACTCAGCCGCGCTTTACCAGGAGAGTACAGACAGGGCTTACCTACATGAAGCATTGTTATTCCAACCAATTACTGCATTTGCCAGCTCGCATTGGGTGAGGGAGAATCAAGCACCAAAGCTGTTACCGGGAATTGGTTCCTCGCGGGTTGTCGGGAAACAGCCCAGCACCACCCTATGAGAGCACGAAGCTTGTCTGGCCCTCATGCTAACGTTAGCATTTCCCCTAGGCCTTCTGAGCGATAGCAACTTCTCGGGGCGAGGGAGAGGTGGTTGCACGGCATCGTTCACTTACAGCGGCTCTACTCGTGTAGTTGCAGTCGGCTCCTCCTGGTGTGTTTCTCGCTAGCCGCTCGGTGGTGGTGGTCCATTGAAACATGCAATAATTCTTCACCTATCGTGGCTTCGTCATCTTTTTGTCTCGCGGCCCCAAAGCCGGAGGCATTCACGAGGCATGATATTGAAGCATGGTATGCTAGCATTTCTCACCCCTTTTACTTGTTGCACGTCGCCACCATAAAAAACATTCTTCTTGAGGGATCTTGTTGGAGGTTGGAGGATGGCAGCAGCCAAACTCTCCAGTTGCTGCGAGCGCCGAGCGAGTACCTATGCATATTGAACAGAGTCCGGGCCTAGCGTGCCAGCGGGGTCACAGTCAGTAGGGCACCAAAGGGCGACAGAGGCCAGTCCTAGAGCGATATGCCATTCTCTAATAATACCGCATTAGTTTAAAGGTTCTACGGCTCGTCAGGAGCAGTTCAAGACATCTCCCCCACAATGCTGACTACAGATTCACAAATTATTGTACTCGTACCGTACATGCCCGAGTATCGTACGATTCTTTGTCTCTTTGCCCTGTAATGGATTCTAGCAGGCAGCCATCAACACAATATTGAGATTTTAACGCAGCATCCCCAGCTACCCTAACCCTTGGCCAACAATGACCAAAACCAACATCAACATCCCCGCTCCGTACCACCATTGTGCGCCTCCTAGACCATGTCCCACAGGCTCTTTCTCCTCCCAATTTAGGAGACGGGTCTCACCGGAAACACTCAAGCGGACTTGGCCATTTAAAAAAGTCTCCGGACGCTTTTGCGCCAAGATGGTGCTAATAAATGCAAAGCATCCGATAACTTTCTAAATGGCCAAGCAGAGTATGATAAACAATAGCTGTCTAATAAATATTATTGGCCCACCAAAAAACCCTTCTGCCCAAGATTCCTACTGTACTAAAAAGTTATCACTGTAATTGAATGGTTTCGCCAGGGAACCGCCAGAAAGCTAGTACGAGTACTAGTACTGGGCTGGGCTGGGCCGGGCTGCATGATTTGGTACTCGAGTATCGAAACACCTTCCTCGGTAGATCCTCTGGCTCCTGCTTCGTAGATCCCAGGAGCATTGTTGATCTTAGAGCACAGCTGCTAACCCCCCTCCAAAGCTTCGGAGTCGGAAAATCCCCATTTCCGCTGATCTCCACCCAATCTCCAGATGAGAAAAATAGCCGCCAAGTGCTGCGCAAGCTTGATACTGCGGGATCGCCCGACCCCAATCATCGAAGCACTTGTAAAGATAAAGCTATGATAGCCATTATCACTCCATGAAGCGGGACCAAGACTCCGACGCCCCAATACTAGTGCATACGACGATACAGTACAGTACTGTATAAAAGGCTCAAACATATTACGCATATGTAAAAAAGTATTCGACGCCCGATCTCTTATAGCAGAATAGGATTAAAAAAACATCCAACAGAGGAATACAGTTTTTGCTCTCTCTTACCGAGCTTGCCCGCGACAATTGGCGTCGCATGCACAGCCTGGCCACCCTGCGCTCCATGACAACTTGACAACTGCTCCCATGGCCCAAGCATGATCACTTCCGACCGACTTGTCTCCTCCCAGCATGGCGATACGACCAATTATCTCCCCTCCTTCTAGGGCAAAAAAAAAGGCACAGCTCCCGTTACTCCTCTACCCAAGGGAGTATACATTATCGCCACATCTCGATCCCCAGATAGGCATTTCTCCCCGGGAAAACTTCCTGGCGTGGATCACATTCAATTCTCACAGGCTGGCGGCCCCTGTGGAGATAATGTAAGGTGCCCCATGAAGAGGCCGGCGGGGTAAACTCCTGTTAGCGATGCTCCTCGTCCTGCACTATTCTCTAAGCTTCCTTAGTCACACAGATCCACCTTTGGAAACATATCCTATCACTACGGTCCCGACACGGTGCTGCTCGTACTATCTAGAATTCTACCACATACTTCTACTCATATTCTCCAAATCGCCGACAGGGCAAAGCAATTAGCCGTCTGGGTTATCCCGGGGCGATCGCAAACCGTTGCTTGGCGCCGTTTCGCCGGTCTTTTGCACTACCTATCACTCGCGTTCCAAATAAGAAGCGAGGGCGGGTATATCTTTTTCCCCATTTTCCCGGCCGAGCAGCGGGGGCTCCAGGATGCAAGGCAAGCGCAAGGGCGGCTATATCCAAATCACGCACACTACCTATACAGGCTCACTGCTGACCAGCAGTGCGGCAACCCGACGTAGGGAAGCCGGGAAGTTTTCCACAGACACATACCCCGCAATGTACGGTCTGTATCCGACTTCATGGAAACTTCCCACATAAAAAAATAGTCACATAGTATTCACAAGATCCACCGGTATGAAGGCTGCTCTTTCCAAGCTTAGTACTAGATGCGAATACAAATCCACTAGTGCAACTACAATAGCAGCAAAAGAGAGTCAAGAGACTAAGGCCGGAAAAATACCCCGTAGAGTGACATTCCCTCCACCTTAGAAACCTTGCTCTGGTGGGCAGCCCAAGTATTAGGTTACTTAGGAGCTCCCCGTGACGAAAAAGGTGTCCTCCGGGAGTGCCCCATTTTCCATACATGTCACGGACCCCGGTCTGCTATGTAAGCATCCACATTACGTACCATGCACTTGGAATAGTAACGGAGCACCCATCTCCTAGAACTTCGCCAGCTACCGCGTTATCGTATTAAAAACTGGTTAGACGGGCCCATTCGAGCATTAACCCCTAGATTAGTACAGGCATAACACTCTAGCACTTGCAGCGTACGGTCAATCTAATACTTATAAAAGTATGAAGTCTTCACGACGAAGAAGATCCACGAGGAATGGGGGGAAAGGCCAGTCCCCTCGAATGGAAAGATCCTGAGCTGTAATTATCCCTTGACTTGAGACCTTTTTTGATTCAAATTTGTCCTCACTTAAGGCGTCAGACATTCCAAATCTGGTTACCTAAGTTCAATAGACTACAAGGGCCAGGGATTCAGTCATGGTACAGATCGTAGGCAATGCTCCACCATGTGTGGCATACATGCAAAGGACATTGCAAGAATTATGGCATCCCTTCGTATAATATCATGAAGATCATCCAGGGGAAACTATGATAGGTGATGTTGATAACTTTGCATGTTAAACAAATTCTAAAAGCTGATTGGAATGTGGTAAGTAGCTCCTTAAAACCCGATCCCGCTTTACATCCTATGAAACTATTGACCGACCCAAAACCTACCAAAAGGATCGGTACCATTCAAGTCAGATTCACTACCCACGTATAGAGGGGATCCCGGTACACCACCTAATACCGCATCCCTTTGCTATCAGTATTGTAGCCAAAAACATTTCTGACTTGAGGTTTGTCACTCCCCCGATAAAGGAATTCATTTCAAGAGGTTCTACATCCTAAAGCATATTTGTTCTCTTGGGGTGCTATTTTGCTTGCAGTGTACCAGAATCTTGCCTAAATCAACTCAAGCCACCATGGCTCTCTATGTATGATATGATATGATATGGTTCCGGCCGTCTATACTGTCAACCAAATCTTTTGCAACGGGGGACGCCTTGGCATTCAGAAAGTGTGGATAAGTTCAATTCTCCAACACGGCATACTAATTTTTCATGTTTCGTTGCTTGTAAATTATTATAGAAACTATGAACTTAGCAGGAGTCGAACATATCCACCTAATTTTTTATGCCAAGGCGTCCCCCGTTGCAAAAGATTTGGTTGACAGTATAGACGGCCGGAACCATACATGGTTAGGACATGCCAAGCTGTGAGGACTTGGCCGTTATTACAGGGCAAGGGGAGATGGTATCAGATCATCAGATCGCTCATTGGGAAAATTACCTACAGTACATATAGGAATTCCCCGGATGGTACCCCGGCCCCCCACCGCGGATCGAGTCCTCACCCCATATCTGGCACCCAATGCTCAATGATGTGTTGTTCCAGCCGTGGAGCCAGTGGGTGGGTAGGGATGGGCAGGGTACCGTGGAGGTACTAGAGTTTGCGAAGCTGCTCTAGTGATAAGGCGGTTGTCGTGTGACAAATTGGGGGGTGGAAGGTTGGATGGGAGGAAAGGGTACGGAGGGCTGTTTAGGCGAGTCATGTAGAGAAGGGAGATAGGGCTGGCCTTCGTCTGGCTATTGTAACGCTGCGCAGGTAGTAGATTCCTTTCATGGAGTTGGACGAGCCCGTAGAGAAGGGGTTTCGGGTCTTATTAGTGGGGGTAGCGAGGAGCTACCTTGACCGAGGCCTGTCGAGAGGTTTACCCCTATCCGGAGCTCTGATTGGGGTGCAAGAGTATAGAACGAGTTGTTTCGTAAAGAGATATTATACAATGTTCTGTCATTTGCAATTTTTCTCTAATGCCTCTTGCCCCTGCTGGTTTTCTGCGAGCCCCGGGATAACCACCGGTTCATCGCTAATCTAGTGTTATCGAGGGTTTGATTTCTTTTCCTCCCCTTCCCCCTTTACTCTCTCGATTTATAGCTATGCTTTAGAATCTCTATCTCAAGGACCACGATGAATTCCTTCGAAGATTTCTATTATTATTACAAATCTTGTGGAGTAATACCATCTAGTGCGTTGGGTCCTGCGAGTCCTGAAAGCCACGATCTGATGGGGTGTGGTTCACCAATCACCTAGCAAAACCCTCACAAAACCCACACCACCTGTCCTAGTTTTGTCAAGGTTTTTACAAAAATGTAGACCTACCACCCTATGCCCTCGGTCTCTTCCTTTCGTCATCTCCCCTCCCTCCGAATTATTTACTCACCCTTGGTCATCCGTCGTTCTGACACGATAACCCCTACTGGTGGATGACCTACTGTAGATGACAACTACATTAAACCCCGGCCCCTACACATCAAGAAGGTTGAAAATTCGCCCTCAAAGCCCTTCCGTAAAAGAGGCAGAGGCCGACTTGAGGGAAGGAAGAGAATAGAGAATCGAACAGGGGATTTCTTGGAAAGAACATGTCACCGAAGCCAAGGGTTCGTGGTTCCTCTGCGGCTGTATTGGGCCAGGATAGATATAATGGTAAGCCTTATGGGGGCGGGGGTTTCAAGACGCTCGGAACTCCCCCGGCAGAAAAGGCGCAGGATCGAGCCCTTATGGAGCGAGGATGGCCTGGCTACCACGGCCTGCTACAAGTCAGACGGCGAGTGTCTCCAACCAGGGCAACGGAGCTGATCAAATCTTTGCGAAAATTCTGCCCCAATGGAGCCCGATAATTCGGAAGGACACGAGCTGCAAGATTCTCCTAGTCACACCGGAGAGGATGCTTGTTTACTACCTTACTCCGACCACTAATCTTCGGGGGATAAGCCTAGGAAGAATACATTCATGAGACAGGCAGCAAGCATTAGTGCGAAATATGACAAATCGGGGAGGATGCTTGAGCAGAGAAAATCGGGAACAATGAATTGGGTTCTGGAAGAGAAGGCTCCGTCAAAGTCCCGGCAGAGAGCCATGGATTTCTTCCATGGCGATCACTGCAATCCCGGCAAGACGGCACGTCAGGCGCGCGAACTCCAGAAAGAGGGATAGGAGCGATATCATATCTCCCGCAGAATCCAATCACACATACGATACACAGCCGGGAATGTCCCCCACCGAACTCTTATAAATTGAGGGTCACGGTGGATTGTATAATAGAAGTATGAGGGGGAAAGAACCAAAAAATGGTATGAGGGGCAGAAACTTATTCGCTGACTTGACTTCTACATCTGTGCGTGAACATGGCCCTTAAGTACCAAAAACTAATACTACACGCCCATGAGTAGTCCCTATACCCTCAGACCATTTCCATCAGATATCGTATGATCTGGCTACCCCTCAGTTCCCCCTCTTCTTCTCACCGCAACTTCCCCTCTTTTGTTCACCGCAACTTCCCCTCTTTTGTTCACCGCAACTACCCCTCTTTTGTTCACCGCAACTACCCCGCTTCTCGCAGCTTTCACCGAATACCAGACGCTCATCGGTCATGCTTCCGGTATACTTCTAGCATGTTCTAATAGGGATGCACTGACAGGGATGTGGGCGTAGGAGGTGCCGGTGATTCACAATACGAACCAGATTCTATAGGCGATCCGGGAAAGCAAGTCTGCGCGAGCCTCTGGGGGAATTTCACAACAGCCGATATGTAGCGACTGAATGGCCAGCATTGTATTTTTATGAGAGCGGGATATGAGAAGAATGCGCTGGAACGATGAAGAGGTGCAAAGAAGTCAAAGAGGGAGCTGCTATATATTTTCCGGAAATGTGTCTTGCTTACTTGTTCTAACTACGACAAAACAGAGGGTTTATATAGACAGCCCAATGAGCTTTCCAATCCCCTCCACTCGTGGATATCCTCCGTTCCGCTCAGTATCCCGATCCATCCTTCGCTTTTCCCTCCGCTGGTTTCCGGCTATATGTGCGGCTTCGTATTCGTTCGTTCCTCCCATTGATTGATGACTACTGACAAATGAAACTAGTAAAGACAAACTAACACGATAGGAAAAGTACAACGGAAACTTATCCTTGAGTGGAGAGATCGCCGGTGACTTTTGACACATGGATCAGGACACGTTTCGCACGACGTGGGGAGCAGCCCACCCCCGGCCTTGTTCGCAGTGCCAATTTTCTGGGGATGATTTATAGCAATATTAGTTGGAAGAATAGAGCTAGGATACAAAGGTGCTGACAATGGAAGCCACCAATGTTGATCCTTGACCTGGCGATTACTCCAGAACTGGATACTCTTCCTATAGGCTTTGGATGTAGGTTGAGATTGAGGGAAAAGTTGGCAGTAGTGCTGGATAAGACAGGCAGTCACGGGGTGTTGGCCTAGAAATTGGTGTCTTGATGGATCCATTGGGAGTCCCCTTTCTATCTGCTTCGCAATTTCTGACAAAGGTAGTCCTATACCTCCCGTCCATCCTTTGCGAGCATGAAGTCGGGGGTGGAACAGATCTTTGAGTCAGTAGAAAGCGCGAGGGACAGAGTCGCCATAACAACCCTTGATGCGCTAAGCCAATTAACGTGCACACTCTCAATGCTTCAGGAAGCGTAGCGAGACCGGATTTTCTCGGAGATATTATGTCTCTCTCTCCAGCAGACGAGCATCCCCCCGTCGTCTCGTAACGTCAAGGAAGCAGTAATGGCGGCGATTAGAAAATTGAAGGCAATGTCTTCAGAGCCGACAAGATATGCGCAGGAAGATAGAAGTGTGCACTTATTCTTGCTGACTTTTCAACTAGATGATGGGGTTATAGATTTCTTATCTTTTTCCGAATAACTACCACCTATCGTATATACGCGAGAGAAAATCAAAAGACGTAGGAGAGGGGCGAACTATTCACCAACTTATCCCCTGCAATTGTGCGTGAACCGAACCCTTAAGTACAAAAGCCCAGAACTACTCACCCTAACACCATTCCTACTATGATCACATCATATCCAGTTCCACTGACGCTATCGTCTTACCCCTCACTTCCCCGCTCAACTCCTCACCGATTTGCCCCTCTTTTCCTCACCGCTACTCCGCCTTTCGCGCAATTCACCGACTGTGAGGCCCTACTGTAATAGTGCCGGAGGGAGTGCCGGTGAATTACAATAAAATTTAGTCCCGGAGGTGTTCATGTGGCAGATGCAGATTCATATCCTTGGTATTTCACTTGTGTTCCGGCCCATGAACGAGATGAGGTCTTCAAGGTTGTGTGTTCAATTAAGAGCTTCCGACCCAATGCCTGATAGCAAAGACAGTCTCAGCGAGTAAATTCCTATCAAGGTGGAAGATATTGTATCAACATTAAGAACGGTGGTGTATCTTGGTGAAGCCCGGAACGTTGTCGTCGGCCTATGCCATGCAGGAGATTAGCCAATCCTCGAGGTGATCAGCGACACCGAATACACTCTCTTCGTCCCGGGTGAAGAACGAAGCCTCCTCGCCGGAGTCGATCCTGGAGACCCGACAGCCCTTACTGCCACCCACATCAAGGCTAGCGATCAAACCAACAACAGATCAGCCGTCGAGCAACAACCAACTCCATCCAAGCCCAGCTCCGGGTATATGGAACCCCTCTGCTAACCGTAAGACTTATGTGCCAGCACAGCAGCCACCCCCCCGACACCACTCTCTATTCCCAGAACCGCAGGAGTGCACCGCTACAAGGAACATTCATGTTGGCACTGCTCCACCGCGAGAATTTGCCGAAGCCGGAAGTCACCCATGGGGAATACTCGTACAGAATCCGCAGCCAGAAGGTGGCGAGCATGTACTCCAATTCGGGCTGCGCGCTTTCCGAAATCAAGGCTATTCGTCCCGGTGTGTAGAGGGCAGAGGTGAAGGTCGATTTACACGATATTTCACGAAAATTGGGGTATAAGGCTTGTATGGTGAAGCGGTTTCCGCAAGCTTCTGAGGGATCTGCTACCCATCGGTTGGTGAACGGTGCACTGAAAAAATGGAGCTTTGCAAGTGATGCTAGAGACGATGTTCTCGCATACTAGAATGACGAGGAATCCGGCTCTTCTCCATTCGTGTCACCCCCCCGATCAGTTTCACTACCCCCTTCAGAAGCGCCCCTTGAGAGGCTTGATTGGGGGAATCGGACGCAGACGGTAAGGGTGATATGGAAGACGGCATGGACGAGGCGCAAAAAATTAGGAGGGATATGAAGCTTGAGGAGTATGGTTCTAGGGGTGGGGGAGGGGGCATTGAGCGAGTGAAGATTTCTACCGATATGAACAGGAATGGTGAGGCTGGGGGTGGAAGGGCCGGTGGCAGTTTTAGAAGCAAGACTCTAGTCAGGCTGAGGGATGTTTGACTGGCTGACTTTGGGCCTTCGAGGGTTCAGAGTTTATTGCCTTTTTCTTTGCCACTTCCGGCTGTGTCTGGTGAGGGGGCAGGGGTATCCGGCCAGACACTAGATACAACCGTTGGGTTCCACGGATTGGTGAAGCGGCATCGCCCTCCTGCACCGTAAGGTGGGCTGGTGATGCGGGGCAGAATACCCGGGTAGCTTAGCTGTGTGTTCTGCTGTATAATTTTCCTAGCCCGACAAATCATGAATTAGTAAGGTCGATTTTTTCTTTTCGGTGATCAAGGATGGGTTTATTTGTTAGCGGGATAGCGACATCTCTGGGCGTGGTATGAGGTTAGCCAAGGGAATTGTGGAGGAATGACCGTTGGTGGGGATCCTTATCCATCTTATAATTTTCCTGAATGTGGACGCTTCAATTGGAAACAATAATGTATATAAAACAACTCTTTTCCAACTTGTCTTCTCACACTATGCACGAACAAGACCCTTAAGTACAAAAAACTAGAACAACTCGGCCGAGAGTACTTCCCATATCCTCACGCCATTTCCACCACTTATCGTATGATCCTTTTACCCCTCATTTCCCCGCTTCTTCTCACCGCAACTGCTCCTCTTTTCTCCACCACATCCACCCCGAATCCAGCACATTTCACCGAGTCCAAAAGCTCCGCGGTGATGCTTCCGGTTTTCTTCTAGCACATTCTAACAGGTATATAGGTTCCCAAAGGGTGGAGAACATGTACCGAGATGTGGACGTAGAAAGTTCTCGTGAGGAGTAGGCACCGGTGACTAACAACAACCCGCAAGGCCTGGTCTCTGTAAGGTTTAATGATGGCTTTGCTGAGGATGTGGAATTCCGCCGAGGGATCGTCCGTTAAGCGGCTCTAACTCATCTTTAAAGACAAAATCAAGAGACATCCTCTCCCGAGAATCCTGCGTCACCGACCTCAATATACAAACCAACGAAGAGACCCTTCCAATATCCAAGATTCTAAGAATGAAACCCAAGGGGTAAAAGATGGGGCTATGACACGCTCGAAGGAAACCGGAAGTCCCCGGAGGAAAAAATATAATACTAGTTGTGGAAAATGGGTGACTAATATTATTCTGGGAGGTGAGAGCGATTGCAAAATCGGGGATCGGCATATACAATAACTAATAGTCAAAAAAAACACAACAACAGCGAATCTCATCAACCCCAGCCCCCCCGCCCACCTCCCCCCCGTCACCCTCTCTGCGCTCACTTAACAGATCAGTTGGCGCCTCGGGTTCGTCTTCTTCCCTCCTCGGTGGCGGGTTGCTCGATTATCGGGACCATCGGGGTCGGGGGCTTGTCCTTCTTCCTTAGCACGATTTTATATCTCAATAACTCGTTCCGTAGAAGTAACTAGATCCGTTTGGATGAACGGGTCTTGAACGGTGTCTTGAACATTCCTACAACCTTGTACTATTACGAGTAACATTCCCCCAAAGTTTGTGAGAAGGCCTCCCTTGGGGGCGTACATCCCTAAGAAATCTATGGTGGGTGGTGAGAGCAAGTTGGTAAACAGAATACTTCTAATCTTATCAATCAGGTGAATAAACTTAGGAATCGAAAAGGCATAGCAAAAAACAACTTTTAGAATAGAGGGTGCGTTTGGTTGTTTGTTGTGGAAAAAATTCAAATTTGAAGAATAATTCGTCGAAAATCTGATAGAAACAAGATGGATGGAAAATAGGGGGATAAGCGGGGGATGGAGGAGGAGGGGGGTGAAGATAGAGATATGGAAGGTTTAAGGGAAGAATTCGTCAAGGTTAGAGTTACAAAAAATTACATGTAATTGATGGAATATCACCTGGACTATTGGGAGCATTGTTCCTCCCGCTGTCTGTGTCAATTTTATAACATCATGAGTATATGCTGTCATGGTAACTACTTGGCCCTGTGATAGCTAGGAGCCATTCCCATTGGGGCCAATGCAAGTTGTTGCTTCTTTTCCAGTATTCTCAACGGGGCGGTGGACGGCGTTAAGCGGTCCCGTCCGGTCTTTTTCGAAACCCGCCCGGCAACCAGGTGCAAAGGACTAGCCCCGCCGTCCCCCACGAAAAATGTTTCACGCCCGGCTGGGAAATGCTTCATCATTGCCACGGAACGCATCCCATATTTCCTGACACCCCCGAAAGTCGAGCAATATGGAGACCGAAAGCTGGGTATGCTACGATACTAGGTATGCCTCACAGGCTCGCTTTAACACAATGCCATGAAGTAAGAAAAGTAAAAAAAAACAGGAGGATCGTAAGTAGACAAGATTTGTATACCAAGTGTTGTGTTTGAAGTCCTTCCCTTGCCGTATACCATGGAAAGATTCTACGCCTATTGATCTCTACCGGATGGTATCCGCTTGCTTTGGGTATTATTTGATGAATTTCTGAATCTGCTCGTGGAGGGTGTAGGGAAACGTGGTTTTTCATACATAGTCCCTCATAGTCCCCTGCAGTCCCCGGCAGTCACCCTATTTCATTGAGTTGAAAGCCACCGGGAATCACTCACTTTTTTTCCCGTTCTTCTTGTGTTCTTCCATTTTATCATACGCATTGGTATTATATTTACTATTACCGTATTGTTTCCTGTTTTTGGTGTTTTGCTTTTTTCCTCTCTGTTTAGATTGTTGAAACTAGAGGTGGAGATGCAACTCATGGGTGCTAGGGTTATAGCATCACAATTGTTCATTGTGTGAAAGAATTTCTCCACAGCGGTTCTCGCGCACGGGAAGATATCAATTATCATGATGGATTTCATGCGTCATTGTCATTCTCACCGTCTATGATATTTCCAATGTATTTTCCACTTCGGTCATATGATATTGGGAGGGACTCTATTCAATAAGTGTCCATTGCCACGAGCGGTTGGAATAGAATAACACTTTTTTTATTGTCTTTTGCACAAGTCCTTACTTCTGTTTGGCACACGAAATTATTGAAAGACTCGAGGAACTTTACCCGACGGTCCCCCGCCGTGCCCCATAGTCCCCTACTCTAATTTGTCTCACATTGCAGGGCCGGCCGCCCTGAGGTTTCCTGGACGAGAACGGACCGCCTTTTGTCGTCCCGTCCCGGGCTCTTGGCAGTCGCCTTGTGGGGCCATGCGGGGGCCCCGGAGCGTTGAGAACACTGTCCTCTCCCCCCCCTGAGGCCCTGAATATTCACAAGGTTCCTTGGTATGCGAAAAAAATGGAATATTTACTAGAGTCACGAGGGACTGAGAGAACGCAGAATACTGGAACAATTCATCCATTTACGTAGTTCTAAAATATTAAAAACCATTTGTGCTACGACTGAATTCAGGGGAAGCTGCACAACCCCCGTCCTCCCCTCAGAGACCCCAGAACTAGCCACCTACGGCCCCCAAATGGTCCCAGACCTATCTACTCATTCAGCCCCCTCTCCCCTGCAACCACCAATCCTGCGCAGTTGACTATCAGTAATTAGTTTAAACTACCGCTGATCTGGCTGCTACCTTCAATACAGCTGGCTCCACCGCCACTACGCACGCAGGCAGAAAAGTCTTTCAATTGTTCCCTCATCAAGGAAAACTTTTTCTCATCATCGATTGTAGCCAAGATAGACCCGGCAACAATTCCCCGTGTCTATAGACTTGCGTCGAGTTGGCCCAATTTTGCCATCATCTTTTTTCTAAGTATGATACACATTAGTTTGTTTTCATTTGAATTTCAGCTCATTTGAGGTATGTTTTACCGGTTGCTAGTTTTGAATCAAAATAAAAAGCCCGTGCAAACAAAGGTTGTTCCGACGTTAGCGACCGTACCAATCATTTCTTTAATAAACCTCTTTGTTAGCTTACAATTAGAGGAGAATTAGCTAAATGGGGATGCTTACCACGACGAGCCATCGATTCTGATCGGTGTTGGAGGTAAACTTTGAGGAGATGAAAATTGGGGAATAAATTGTGGTTAAGGAAAATACTAGTGTTGGAGGAGCTTCCATCGAAGTGAGGAATTCCCCCACGTATATAGAAGGTAACGTGAGTCACCGGGAACAAGTACTGTGAGTACTCGTGTACCGGTACATTCTAACACTGCTCTCGGCTCACACCCTGCCCTACTTCGACTAAGGTTTCTCTTATTCCTATCGAGAGCTTTGATTGGGCTGCAATCGTACAGAGCGGGTTTTTTCGTAAAGAAGAGATATTATACCATGTTTTGCCATTTGCAGTTTTTCCCCAATGCCTCTTTCCCCCGCCGGTTTTCCGCGAGCCGCGGGCTAATCATCAGTTCCAGACTCTCGTGAATCCCCGACGCTCGCCAGATTTCAATACCCACAACTCCTCGGCGTAGAAAGTACTAGAAAGAGGATCGGAGAATTCCCCGTGGCCGGACATACGGTGACTGTTGCGAGAAGAGGGGTTGATGATTCACCAAACGGGGTAGAAAAGAAGGGAAAGCAGGGTACTGGGCATTGTGTGAGAACTTATGGAAATGGTGTGATAGTGTTGAGCAGATGCGTAGAAGACTGAAGATTGATCGTGTATTTAAAGACTCCCCTCTGCCCATCACCGTGGAAGGGCAGGTCAAGAAGAAAGTTATATGTTAGTCTGTGATATACTCTATTGCATCCCCGAGCACTGCTCTTTGGCAACGCTCCACATCTCATTCGCCAAATTCTGAGACAGACTATCGCTAATCTGCCAATATAGAGGGGTTTCCTTTTTTCCCTTTCCACATTACTCTCTCGATTTATCACTATTTTCAGGAATATCTAAAGCAAGGGGCACGATGAATTCATTCGAAGCATTTTCTTATTGTTACAACCCTTTTAGTATAGTATCGCAGCTTTCCACGATTGCCTCGTCTTCGTGGAACTTCTTTTCTCAACTTTGGACTCCTGTTATCATCGCTTCCTCCACGATCCGATGGGGTATAGTTCATCACTCCTAATCACCTAGAAAAACCCTCGCAGGCGCACACCGCCTGCCCCAGTTTTGTGATATTTTTTACAAAAATGTACCTATACCACCCTATGCCCTCTGTCACCTCCCTTCGTCATCTCCCCTCCCTCGGAATTATTTACACACCTTTGACCTCCGTCGTTCGAACACGATAGCCTCTATGTGTCGACAGCCTACTGAAAAGGGCAACGACATTACACCGAGGCCCCTACACATAAAGAGGGTCAAAAAATCACCGTCAATGCCCTTCCGTAAAAGAGGTAGAGCACAAGAAGAGAAGGAAAATGATAGAGCCTCATCCACGGGATTTCTTGGAATGAAGTTCCGATCGAGCCCCAGGGCTCATAGTTCCTGTGCGGGGGTGTTGGGCAAGGATGGGGTAAAGGAAGGACCGATTGGAACGGAGATTTCAATAATTCTCGGAGCCGAAAAGGTGCAGAATGGAGCCGTAGTAGAGCGAGGATGGCCTGGCTAAAAGCTTCCTGCCGCAAGACAGACTGTATCAATTATCCCCAGAGAATTGGCACCGCGAAGAAGGTCGGGGGTGGGATGCTCAGCAGGAGACGGGTCTTGATCCATCCTGGTCATCCAGTCGCTACATATCGGCTGCTGCGGAATTCTCTGGGAGACTCGCGTCGACTTGCTTTCCCGCACCACCTGTGGAATCTGGTTCGGTGCGAGTAACTTCCGGCGGTGTAGTGTATGTGACATTGGATTTTGTGCAATATATGGGATCACTCTGCTCCCTCTTCTGGGGTTGGCGCCGTTATTCTGTGCTATATAAACCCGCTGTTTCGCCGTAGATAGAATAGTAAGAAAGATAGCAAGATACGAATCCGCAGAAATCAGTGACTTCTCCTCCTTGACTTATTTGTCCTTCTTCACCTATCCAGCCCGTCCGATTCCCTCCGAGACTTATAACAACAATGCCTTCAGGCTCGACAAGATATCCGCGGGGGGATAGAAGTGTTCATTTATATTTGCTGACTTCTCAACTGGACGATGGAGCTATAGATCTACTCCCGGAGGTGTTCGTTGGGAAAATGCAGATTCACATCCTTGGTGTTGGTCATTGTGTTCGGGCCTAGGAATGAGATGGGGTCTTCCGGATGGTATTTTCCATTGAGCGCTTCCGGCCCAAGGCCTAATAGCAGGGACAGTCGCAGCGAAAAAATGGCTATCAAGGTGGAAGAGATTGTATCAGGGCTAAGAACGGGGGTGTATCTTGGGGAATCCCAGCACGTCGTCCTTCTATGCCATGAAGGAGATTCGGGGATCGGCGGGGTGGTAGGCGGCACCGAGTACCCTTGCCTCGCCCCCTGTGAAAAACAAGGCCTCTTGATCAAAGTCAATCCAGGAAACCTCAGGCACCTTACTTCCACCGACATCAAGCCTAGTGATCCAACCGACTATCATACTGGTCCCCAGTCGAGCAACAAATCAATTCAATCCAAGCCGATCACGAGGTATATGAAACCCCGTTGCTAACCATGGCACTGACGCACCTGCACGGTATCCACCCCTCCGGCACCACCCTGTCTATTTGCTGAACCGCATGAGTACACAAGTACAGCGATCATTCATGCCAGCACTCCTCTCCCGCTCTAAGAACTACACCTTTTGCTCCCCGGGATAATTCACCGAAGCTGGCAGCCACCCATGGGGAATACATGTACGGAATCAGCAGCCAGAAGTTAATGAGCATGTGCTCCGACCCGGTACTTGCGCTTTCTAAAATCAAGGATATTCGTGCTAGCGTTCAGAGGGAAGAGGGAAAAGTCCACTTACCCAATATATCCCGGAAATTGGCGTATAGGGCTAGGATGATGAAGGGGGTTTCGCAGACTACTGCGGAATCGGCTTGTGCCGGGTAGTGGACAGCGCACGGAGAAAATTGAACCCGAAAATGACGCTAGAGGCAAAGTTCTTCCATACTGGCCCGACACGGAATTGCGCTCTTCTCCAATCATGTCAACCCCAATCGAGCGCCCCTTGACAGGCTTGGTTTGGAAGAATAGGATGTCGACGGTGAAGGTGAGGCAGAAGACGGCATGGACAAGGCACGGGAGATTTGGAGAGATAAGCAGGTTAGGAAGTATGGTTCTGGGGATGGGGGTAGAATTGGGGGGGTGAATTTCCTACCCATGTGGGACGGAATAGTGAGGCTGAAGGTGGAGGGGCCGGTAGTAGTACTGAAAGCAACAGTGTAAGTTAGTCAGGCTGAGGGAAGTTAGGGACGCCGACCTTGAGGCTTAGGGAGTTTAATGTTTTTTTTGTTTTTTTTGTCCACCTCCTGTTGTATCTGGTGAGGGTGCAGGTGTATCTGGCCAGACATGAGATATAATTGTTGGGTTCCATGGGTTGGTAAAGGGGTACCGTGCTTTTTCTTTATGAGCTGGGTTGGTTATGCGGGGTAGAATAGTCGGGTAGCTTACCTGTGTGTTCCGCGCTTCTGTATAATTCTCCTATCATAGAATGATCAATCATGAATTAGTGTGGTCCCGTTTTTATTTTTCATGATCAGGGTAGGGTTTATTTGTGAGAGGGATAGCGACATCGCCGGGTGTGTTGTGAGGTTAGGTAAGCGAATCGTAGAGCAGTGGTCATTGGTGGGATCCTTCTCCATGAGACCTGGCTAGTCTCCGTAAATCATAAGATGGCTGGGAATGTGGAATTCGGCCGAGGTATCGTCCATTAAGCGGCGGCTCTAATTATTCAGAAAAGACAGAATCAAGAGATATCCTCGCCAGAGAAACCTGCGCCTCCAAGCTGGATATACCAACCAACGCACATACCCTCCCAATATCGACGAGTAGAGATTCTAAGAATAAAACCAGAGGGGTAAAAGGCCGCACTACGCCATGCGGGAAGGAAAAACCGGAAATCCCAAATGGAAAAAACATAACACTACTTGTGGAAAAGAAACGACTGATATTATTGTGGGGAGTGAGAGCGATTGCGAAATCGGGGATTGGCATAGACAATAACTAAACGGGGTAAAAACACAGAATTATCAGGACCATCGGGGTGGGGAACTGGTCCTTCTTCTTAAGCATGAGCTCATATCTCAATAACTCGTTCCGAAGGATTGCAGTTGCAAGCTCTGCATGCGCAGTAAGTAGCTCTGTTCGGATAAATGGGTCTCGAGCGGGTGTCCAGAACATTCGTACAACCTATCTTGTATTAATACGAGCAACATTCACCAGAGGTTGGTGAGAAGGCCCTCCATGGGGGTTTACTTCTCTAAGGAATCTATGGCGGGTAATGAGAGCAAGTTAGTAAACAGAATACTTCAAATCTTATCAATCGGGTGAATAAACTTAGGAGTTGAAGTGGCATAGCAAAAAAAACTTCTAGAACAGAAGGGGGGGCTTCGAGAATCTCCAATATTAAAACAATTCGCTAATTTCAATAGTTCGAAAATGCTAAAAGACTATCTAGGCTACGAGAGAATCTAACGGAATCAGGGCAACCTCGCCTGGCCAAACAGCCCAGAACTAGCCACCAGCAGGCCCGGAAACCGCTCCCCGACCCTCGCTCATTCAACACCGCCTCCCCTACCGCCGCGCAATCCTGCTCAGTTGACAATCAGTAATTAGTTTAAACTATTGCAGATCTGGTACTTACATTCAACGGAACTCTCCCCACCACCAGCACGCACGCAGGCAGTAAAGTCTTTCATTTTTTCCTTCATCAAGGAAAACTTTTTCTCATCATCGATTGTAACCAAGAGAGACCCGGCAACAATTGCCTGCGTCTGGTGGAACCTTTGCGCTAGCTCTGCGTCCATTTGTTGGAATTCTTCCGCCATCATTTTTCTAAGTATGATACTCATTACTTTGTTTTCATTTGAAATTTTAGCTGATTTCAGGTATGTTTTACCTGGTTCTTACATCGGACCTTAATAAAAAGCCCGTGAAAACAATGGTTGCTCCGGCTGTGACTACCCTGCGAATCGTTTCTTTAATAAATCTCTGTTAGCTTGCAATTGGATGAGAATTAGATAAATGGGGATGCTTACCATGGTGGGCCATTGATTCTGGTGGGTGTTGGAGGTAAATTTTATGGAGATGAAAATTTTGGAATAAATTGTGGTTAGGGAAAATTTGAGTGGTGGAGGAATTTCCCCACTTATAGAGCGGGTAACATGAGTCACTGTGCACTAGTACTGCGAGTACTTGTTTACCAGTACATCCTGGCATTGCTCTCGGCTCACATCTTCTGCTACTTCGACCAAGGTTTCTCTCAATCTTATCTAGAGCTTTGATTGGGGTGCAATCGTATAGAGCGAGTATTTTCGCAAAGAAATGATATTATACCATGTTTTGTCATTTTCAGTTCTTCCCCAATGCCTCTTTCCCCCGGCGGTTTTCCACGAGCGCGGGCCAATCATCAGTTCCAGACTATCGGTATTCTACCATCAATGATGGATTTGCTTTTTTCCCTTTCCACATTACGCTGTCTCGATTTATCGCTATTTTCAGGAATCTCTAAATCACGGGGCGCGATGAATTCATTCCAAGCATTTTCTTATTATTACAAACCTTCTATCATAGTATAATATCATTTAGTGCGCTGGGTCCCGCAATTCCTGAAAACCGGAGTCACAGCTTTCCACAATTGCCTCCTCTTCGTAGAACTTCTTTTCTCAACTTCGGACTGCTGTTATCATCACTTCCTCCACGATCCGATGGGATGTAGTTCATCACTCCCAATCACCTAGCAAAACCCTCGCAGGCGCACACCGCCTGCCCCAGTTTTGTGATATTTTTTACAAAAATGTACCAGTACCACCCTATGCCCTTTGTCACTTCCCTTCGTCATCTCCCCTCCCTCCCAATTATTTACACACCTTTGGCCTCCGTCGTTCGGACACGATAACCTCTATGTGTCGACAGCCTACTGAAAATGGCAACGACATTACACCCAGGCCCCCACTCACCCAGAGGGTTAAAATATCGCCGCCAATGCCCTCCGTAAAAGAGGTAGAGCACAAGAAGGGAAGGAAAAGGATAGAGCCTCATCCACGGGATTTCTTGTAGCGAAGTTCCGATCGAGCCCTAGGGCTCATAGTTCTTGTGCGGGGGTGTTGGGCAAGGATGGGGGTAAAGGAAGGCCCGATGGGAACGGAGATTTCAATAATGCTCTGAGCCATTCCGGCGGAAAAGGTGCAGAATCGAGCCCTAGTTGAGTGAGGATGGCCTGGCTAAAAACTGCCTGCCGCAAGACAGGCCCCACCAACCACCCCCAGAGATTTCACACCGCGAGCAAGGCCGGGGGTGGGATGCTCCTCACATCGCAGGAAACATGTCTTGATCTATCCTGTCTATCCAGTCGCTACATATTGGCTGCTGCGGAATTCTCTGGGAGACTCGCGTCGGCTTGCTTTCCCGCATCACCTGCGGAATCTGGTTCGGTGCGCGTAACTTCCGGCGGGGTAGCGTATGTGACATTGGATTTTGTGCAATATATGGGATCACTCCGCTCCCTCTTCTGGAGTTGGCGCCCTTGACCATCTTGCTCGGATTGCAGTTATTGCCTGGCAAGAAATCCAAGGCCATCTGTCTCCACCCTCTTGGTTCGGCCTTTGTCGGGGCAGCCTCTCAGAGAACCCAATTCAGTGTTCCAAATCTCCGTTGCTCAAGCCCCCGCCTCGCCCAACTGTCATATTTCGCACTAGAGCTTGCTGCCCGTCCCGAGAATGTATTCTTCTATGCTTATCCCCCTTAGATGGGCCGTCGGAGGTGGTTGTAAATAACCATCCTCTCCGGTGTGACTAGAGGAATCGTGGGCTCATGCACTTCCAAATTGTTGGGTTGCATTAGGCGAGAACTTTCACCAATATGGGGATCAACTCCGTTGCCATGGTTGGAGACACCCAGTAATATCAGTGGGACGAATAGGACTAGGCCCAAAAGTGCGGATGGGAGCCACCGATGGTGACCCTTGACCTGGCGATTACTCCCCAAAGGGATACTCTTCCTATATATAGCAGTCAATCTGGGAAGTAGAACAGGCTTTGGATATCGGTAGAGATTGATGGGAAAGTTAGCAGTAGTGCTGGATAGCCCAGGCACTCACAGGGTGTTGGCCTAGGCATTGGTTTCTTGATGGACCTATCGTGAGTCCCATTTCTACCTGCTTCGCAATTCTGACAAATGTAGTCCGTATACCTCCCGTATATCCTTTTCGCGTATGAAATCTGGGGCGAAACAAATGGTAGAGTCGATAGAAAGCGCGATGTGGAGGATAGGGTGGGGGTAATGCCCTTTCCATGCACTATGCCGAATAACGAGAACACTCTCAATGCCCCAGGAAGCGTCTCAAGACAACTCTGTCTGGAAGACATATTTCTCTATCTCCCCCTCAGATGAACATCCCGATGCCGTCTCGCAGCGTCAAGGAAGCAGTAATGGTGGTGATTAGAAAATTGAAGGCAATGCCTTCAAGCCCGACAATATATCGGTGGGAAGATAGAAGTGTTCATTTATTCGTGCTGACTTCTCAACTAGATGATGGGGCTATAGATTTACTCCCGGAGGTGTTCGTTGGGCAGATGCAGATTCACATCTTTGGTGTTGGCCATTGTGTTCTGGCCTAGGAACGAGATGGGGTCTTCCGGATGGTCTTTTCCATTGAGCCCTTCCGGCCCAAGGCCTAATAGCAGAGACAGTCGCAGCGAAAAAATAGCATCACTGTAGAAGAGATTGTAATAAAGCTGAGAACGGGAGTGTATCTTGGTGAAGCCCAGAACGTCGCCCCTCTATGTCATGCAGGGGGTTCGGGGGTCAACGATACCGAATACCCTCGCCTCGTTCCATGTGAAAAACCGAACCTCCTCATCAAAGTCGATCCCGGAAACCCCATGCATCCTACTTCCACCGACATCGGGCTAGAGATGCAGCCGACTACTGGCCCCCCGTCGAGCAACAAATCAACTCAATCCAAGCCCACCCGTGGAATATGAAGCCCCCTTGCCAACCATAGCACTCACGTACCCGCACGGCAGCCACCCCTCCGGAATCACCGCCTCTACTTCTCGAACCGCAGGAGTGCACCACTACGGCGAACATTCATGCCTGCATTCCTCCCCACTCTACGAACCAGACCCTTTGCTTCCCCGGAGAATTCACCGAAGCTGGCAGCCACCCATGGGGAATACGTGTACAGAATCCGCAGCCAGAAGGTAGTGAGCATGTGCTCCGACCCAGTTCATGCGTTTTCTGAAATCAAGGATATTCGTGCTAGTGTGCAGATGGCAGAGGGAAAGGTCCACTCACCCAATATATCCCGGAGATTGGCGTATAGAGCCAGGATGGTGAAGAGGTCTTCGCAAACTACTGGGGAATCAGCTTGTGCCGGGTCACTACACAGTGCACGGAGAGAACTGAACCTTGAAAATGACTCGGGAGAGGAAGTCCTCGCATACTGGCCCGACACGGAATTGCGCTCCTCTCCATTCATGTCAACCCCGATCAAGCGTCCCTTGGCAGGCTTGGTTTGGAAGAATCGGATGCAGACGGTGAGGGCGAGGCAGAAGACTGCATGGACATTGAACCGGAGATTTGGAGAGATATGAAGGTTAGGAAGTATGGTTCTAGGGATGGTGGAAGAATTGGGGGGTGAATTTCCTACCATGTGAGACGGAATAGTGAGGCTGAGGGTGGAGGGGCCGGTAGTAGTATCCTACTGAAAGCAAGAGTGTAAGTTAGTCAGGCTGAGGGAAGTTAGAGACGCCGACCTTGAGGCTTAGGAGGTTTAAGGTTTTTTTGGGTTTTTTTAGTCCACCTCCCGTTGTATCTGGTGAGGGGACAGGTGTATCTGGCCAGACATGAGATATAATTATTGGGTTCCATGGGTTGGTTAAGGGGTACTTTGCTTTTTCTTTATGAGCTGGGTTGGTTATGCGGGGTAGAATAGTCGGGTAGCTTACCTGTGTGTTCCGCGCTGCTGTATAATTCTCCTATCATAGAATGATCAATCATGAATTAGTGTGATCCCGTTTTTATTTTTCATGATCAGGGTAGGGTGTATTTGTGAGAGGGACAGCGACATCTCCAGGTGTATCATGAGGTTAGGTAAGGGAATAGTACAGCCATGGTCATGGGTGGGATCCTTATCGAGAATACCTGACTAGTCTCCGTAAATCATAAGATGACCGGGAATGTGGAATTCGGCTGAGGTATGGTCCATTAAGCGGCGGCTCTAATTAATCAAATTAATCATAAAAGACAGAATCAAGAGATATCCTCCCCAGAGAAACCTGGGCCTCCAAGCTGGATATGCTAACCAATGCACATACCCTCCCACTACCGACGAGTAGAAATTATAAGAATGCAATCAGCAGGGTAGAAGGGCGCACTACGCCACGCCGGAAGGAAAACCGGAAATCCCAAAGGGAAAAAACATAACACTACCTGTCGCAATGAAACGACTGATATTACCCCGGCGAGTGAGAGCGATTGCGAAATCGGGGATTGGGATAGACAATAACTAACAGGGGTAAAAACACAGAAACAAGAAATATCACCAACCCCTACTGCTCCGCGCGCCACCCGGCATCTCACTCTCTCGTCGGCTCACTTCACCGAACTTTTGCGCTTTTCGGCTCTCGTCCATCCCTGCTACCGGTTCTGGGTTGTCCGATTATCGGGACCATCGGGGTGGGAAGCTGGTCATTCTTCTTAAGCACGAGTTCATCTCAATAACTCTTCCCGAATGATCGCAGTTGCAAGCTCTGCGGGTGCAGCAAGTAGCTTTGTTTAGATGAAAAAGTCTTGAATAGGTGTCTTGAAAGTTCGTACCACCGGTCGTGTACTATTACGAGCAACACGCCTCCGAAGTTGGTGAGAAGACCCTCGGCCGGGGTGGCATACCTGTCCAAGGGATCTATGGTAGGTAATGAGAGCAAGTTAGTAAACAGAATACTTCCAATATTCTCAATCGGGTGAATAAACTTCAGAATTGAAAAGGCATAGTAAAAAAGAAAACTGATGGAGGAGAAGGTGTTGTTGGTTGTTTGTTGTTTGTTGTGAAAAGATTTCAAATTTGCAAGATTGTGGTTCAAGAATCCGAGAGAAAGAAGATCGAGAAGCCATTCCCGTTGGCCTCAACTTAAGTTGTTGCTTCTGCTCTCCACCGAGGCCCTGAATATTCATCCGATCCCACAGTACCTGGAAGAAAAAAAGTCATATTGACTAGAGTCACAAGGCACTTGGGGAACACCTAACATTGAAACAATTCGCTGATTTCAATAGTTCTAAAAGGCTAAAGACAATCTAGGCTACGAGAGAATCTAACGGAATCACGGCAATCTCGGCTGCCCAACCAGCCCAGAACTAGCCATAAGCATGCCCGCAAACCGGCCCCAGACCCACTCGCTCATTCGACCCCGCCTGCCTTGCCTCCGCGCAATCCTGCTCAGTTCACACTCAGTAATTAGTTCAAACTGTGGTGCTCCGGCCCTTACCTTCAATGCAAGCCTCCCCACCACCCCCACGCATGCAGGCAGCAAAGACTTGCAATCTTTTTTTAATCATGGGCATTTTCTTTTTGTCATTGATTGTAACGACGACGGACCCAATTGCAATTTCGTCCGTTTGGTAGTACCCCTCGGTGACCCTTGCCTCCATTTGGTCGAGGCCCTCATCGCTACGGTCTCTATGTACATGTTAGTTTGTTACCAATTGTGCGTGGTTATAGGGAATATTTTACTGAGTTCGGATATCGGACCACATCAAGGACCCGCCACAAACAACAGTTGTGGCAGCTGTAGCTAGGTTGCGAATAAGTTCTTTAATATATTCCTTTGTTAGCTTGTGATCAGATGAGAATAGGATAATGGGGTGTGCTTACCACGGTGTGCCATTATTCTCTTCTGAGTTTTGGAGGAAGTTTGGTCGGTGATGAAAATTGGGAATTAGTTGGCAGTACGGAAAATAAAAGAGGTGGAGAGGCTCCCACCGAAGCGAGAGACCCCCCGTTATATAGGCAGTAACATCCGCCATGGGGTGCAAGTACGACAAGTACGCGAGTCCTTGTACATTACAGGTCTTGCGCTTAGGTAGGTAGCTCAGGACTGGTTCTAGCCCGATCAATCGTGGATTAGTGGGGTCACTTTTTTATTTACCGTGATCAAAGTTCTGTTTATTTCCGGGAGTGATAGTTCAAATTAATATTGGGCTATGATGAGGTGAGAGTACGTTGAGATTCTTGTTCTTCCTACGTCTCCAGACTTGTCCTATATATACACAATCTTGACCATACAGAAAAGAATCCATCTTCCGCAACACTCTCCACTCGTCTCTCACCATCTGAGTCCAAACAGGTTTCCCGAAACTTCTACTCCCTTCTTCCATCCCTTTCGTTTCATCCTCCTATACCATTTCACCCATCCACTGCGATCCTGCGCAGTCCTGACACCACCGTCTGTTTCCTAACTATCATAGTGTGACACTTAAATGTTCCAACTCCTGGTAAACCTTAATCCCTCACCTCTAGTGTTCTCTAGTGCCAATCCCTAAAACATCCCAATCCTTTCCCTTTTTAACTAACGTCTCAACCAAACATACCGTAAGCCATCTGATACCATACTAGTCAATCGTGCAACAACAATCAAACCCAATTCTTCTCAGCCATGTTCCATCAGTGTTCCGACGATGGTGCAGGTATGGAATCTTCGTGAATTTCAACAATAGTGACATCTCTAGCTGGGGTATTTGGTTAGGCAAGTGAAGTATGTAGGAGTAATTATTTGTGCGACCCTTATCTACGAGACCTCTGTCGTCCCTGTACAGAATGACTTGACTGGCGATGCGGAATTCGGCCGAGGTATTGTTCATAAAGCTGGGGCTCTGACTAACCATTAGAGAAATTCTGGGACTCCAAGCTGGATATACCAACCAACGCACAGACCCTCCTAAAATCCCAAGTGCAGCGATAACAGGGTGGAATACGCCATGTTTGAAGGAAAACATGAAGTCCCTCATGGAAAACACATAACACTACTTGTGGAAGAGCGATGGCTGATATTATTATAGGGGGTGAGAGCGGTTGCCGAATCGGAAATTTGGCATATATATATGGTATTATAACTAATACATACGGAAACAGAGCAAAAACAAATCTCACCAACCCAACCCACGCTGCGCATCTCCCCGCCCCTCACGCTCTCCTGGGCTACTTCACTGAATCTTTGGGGTTTCGGGCTCTCTTCTGTTCGTCCTCTCAGTTGTTGGTTGGCCAATTATCAGGACTATTGTGGTGGGGAACTGGTACTTCTGCTCAAGCAAGAGCACATATCTCAATAACTCGCGCCGAAGGCTTGCAGTTGCAAGCTGTGGACGAGCAGTAAGTAGCTCGGTTTGGACAATTGGGTCACAAACGGGTATCTTGAACATTCGCACAACCTATCTTGTATTATTACGAGCACCATTCACCTGCGGTTGGTGAGAATGCCCCCCATGGGGGTGTACTTCTCTACGGCATCTATGGCAGGTAATAAGAGCAAGTTACTTAACAGAATACTTCAAATCTTATCAATCAGATGAATAAACTTAGAAATTGAATGGGCATAGCAAAAAGAATTTCTAGAACAGAAGGTGCCTTTGGTTGTTTGTGGTTGAAAAAGTGCGGATTTGAAGGATAATTGTTGAAGAATCTGATAGAAACAAGATGGAGGGAAAATAGGGGGATAAGCGCGGGATGTTGGAGGGGGGGATGAAGGTCGCTATACGGAAGCTTTAAGGGAAGAAGTCGTTAAGGTTGAAGTTATAAAAAATTAGATATAAGTGATCCCGGTTTGTCATCCTCTGGTTTTCGCTATACACTCGATGGAGACCTCCTGTAGATCGCCGAGCAATGACATGTTACCAAACAAGACTTGATAGGGTATAGTACCGGTGGTTTCTCATGCCTCAGGGTGTCCACCCCAATCGTCGGCCATTGTAGCATACGGTACCAGTACCGGTATATGGTAAGCGGTGCTTTTTTGGTGGTGGACCTGATTGTTAATTGCAAGGCACGCACGGCCATTATGGTAAGTTATCAAACAAATTATTATAAACTCCAGTGCCCACTCTATTCTCCAGCGCGAATCTTACCCTCTTCCCCCAATTCTTCCCATATCCTATATCTAAACCCCCTCATCCCACCCAACACCAGAAGCACACCCTTCTTTACCAAACAAGCACCAATTCACTCCTGCACAAAGCGCCATGTGCCGATCTATGACACCCATCATCCTGCCTCGCCACCCAGGTCATCCTCTTATCCCACCAATCCCCGGAGCTGCAGCATTGCTCCTGCCTTCGCTACAAACCCGCAGCGTTATTTCATAACTTTCAGTGCTGAGCACGTCCCCGCACTGCGTGCTCCAAGCGACCTTCCTTCCTGCGTATTCGTAGCCGCGTATTTCGCGCAGAGGGGGTGTTTTTTTGCGGAAGCTTAGGTCGAAGGCTCAGATGGCATTGTCCACTCCGGCAACGGCAAGGATGCCTGCAGGTATTTATTCCAGCCCTGGGTAAGGAGTTCAGAGGGGGAATGAGGGCGTACGGGAATCAAGAACGTCCCGGAGGAGGCTAGGGTGTAGATGTCGAAGAGGCGGACGATGGAGTCTCAGGGTGCGGGAGAGATGAGAGTTCGTTGTGTGGGGGGAACAGCTCGCTGTAAGTATAGCTGTGGATCGGGATGGTGACGAGTGAGTGGGGTCTAGTTGGTCTCCATTGTCAAAATATTAGCTAGCTCCATATGCGGAAGGGAGAAGGAAAACAAACAAGTCCGACATTCCCATCCTAATTAGAACTCCCAAGCACGGGCTTCTCCAGGAGATTATAACTAAGACAAAAAACTTGTTTTTTACGGTCCCCCCAATTCACAAGCGGAAACGTCCCTTATAGTGTTCTATCAGATTTGATACTCACATGTCCACTTGCAGGAGCAACCTGATTCTCTTGCGACCAGCTCAAAGCAATGTTGGTGAACGAGTCCCGCACGCTATAGTACTACTCGCATGGGATCCCCGATGGTGTCCGGGAGAGTATGTAAAATCGGCAGCTTCCCAAGACGCCGAGATGGGTGCCTGCAGCAGTTGTGCGACGGTTGGGGTAGAAGAAGGAGCACTCTACGTAGCAGCCGTTGAAGCTTCCGCTTCGGTAATGTAACACTGTGGGCGGATATGGAGCCAAGGATGCCATGCATGAAGGGGAATTTGGTGCCGTCGTGGAAGAACGATGAGCGCGCAGCAGGGAAGCCGGGCAGTGGGGTTCCCGGACCTGAGTGTTTCATATGGCAGTGTATTTGTTAGGATAGACCCTGTACTAGAGTATCCGCTCGTCAATTGGAAGAGCTGCGGTGATGAGTTCTTTGGTAAATGAAACACTCACACCAGCGTCTGAGTCACGAGAGGAAACCTTAGATCACCGGTGTCCATCAAGGCCAAAGATCACCAAGGTCTCACTCCGGAGCAAAAGGTAAATCTACAAATAGAAGCTCCAAGATCCTTACCTAGTTCATCCATCCCACTTGTTTGACAAAATTTCAGAATTGGTATTAGCAGAGCTAAATTCATGAAATGTCACCCGGATTATTGCCCGCCGTCTCCAAGCATCTCCTCCGGTACTATCACACTACTGGCCCCAAAACGCGATGCCTCACTCCATAGGTCCCGCCAACCAAGCCTAAGACTGCTTCTCTATGATTTCGCTGCCCTTTATTGACTTATATACCGGCCAAGTCACCTCATGGGCTCCTGGCAATGGCCCGAGACTATTGGGAATAGTGCTCCTCCCGCTGTCCGCGTCAATTCTATAACAGCATGAGTATATTGTGTCCGGGTAACGACTTGGACCCAGGATAGCTAGGACTCATCCCCTTTGGAGAAAATGCATGTTGTTGTTTCTTCTGCCCCCCCTACGGCCTACAATATTCACAAGGATGAGGGGTTAGAACAACCCATTTCCAATCGTGCTAAGCATCGGCAACTTAGTCAGAAAAGGTAGCGGGGCCTCAGAGGTTGGCGGAAGAAGGTATAGCCGGTTGCCCAGCCATAGAGGGGCCATAGCTCACACACGAGGGGTCTGTGGATCCGGCATATATACTTCTATCAGCTCCCTCGAAACGACCAGATCACCAAATTCCCTCCTTCTTACAGCCCGGGTCCTGTATTCCCCACCCACCATCCCCATTAAAACCCCTGGCGCCCTCATTGTTATCCGGGAACATATCGGTGGCTACGATCTCCATCGGGAGGGGCAGCGAAGACCCCACCAAAGCCTCTGCCAGTGGACAAATCTTTCGGCAAATGAGAGGCATGGAACGATTGGGCACATCCTCTTTGGAGTTTATTTCATTTCATAGTGTGTCTCTGTATTCTTGGTTTCTTTTCGTTTTTCTAGTTAGCCAACATCATAATGGCTCCCTATGGCTTTGGGTAAATTGGTTACCGGTATTTTCTAACAATTTTTGGGTAGTGAAGCATGAGCTACCAACATACCCACCTCGATGAGGGAGCAACACAGCGTGAAAAGAATAGATTTGTATTTAACTAGTGAAAGAAAGACGATGATAAGAGAGAGTGATGTCAGAAAAGAAACAGGAACATTAGGGTCTCTTGGAAGACAGGGTCAGCCAAAATTAGGGAGTCACAAAATGAAAGACAGAAAGAAAACATCGGGAGTCTTCCAGGATCTCGCTCCACAAACAATCCCGATCCTAATTCGGTGTCATAGTTGGTAGCTAGTGCTAGTCTGTTTGATATTCAACTGTTCTTATTTCCGCTAAACTAGTCGCGCCGAGAATAAGTCCTGAGACAACGGATGCCACTACAATTCCCCATAACCCCCAACCATCGCAATCCCACAATCGCTTAAGCCGATACAACAGTCAAAACGAAAGATTCTACCGAATATTTGGCTCCGCAAGAGAGGGAGGGACTCTAATCTAGGGACATTTAGTATTATAGACATTACAGTTGTGGTTGCCATTGTAATAGTTATCGTCATGGCTGAGTTTTGGGGGGCTTGTGATCGCGCCCGGTGTCTCAGGACTTATTCTCAGCGCGAGTAGTGAAAGGGGCGAAAGAGTTTTCAAAACAGCTGACAGTTCCAGTGAGGGTGAGAAGTACTAGAGCCAGCCATAGTCAGCTTCAACATTTTCCCTCCGTGCCTGAACAAATGTCATATTTACTAGTGTCACGAGGGACTGCGAGAATCTCCAATATTGAAACAATTCGCTGATTTCCATAGTTTTGAAATGCTAAAAACTATCTGGGCTACGAGAGAATCTAACGGAACTAGGGCAACCACTGCCACCCCAACAGCCAAGAACTAGCCACCAGCAGGCACCCAAACCGGTCCCAGACCCACTCGCTCACTGGACCCCGCCTCCCCTGCCGCCGCCCCCTCCTGCTCAGTTGACCATCAGTAATTAGTTCAAACTAGTCCAGATCTCGTACTTACCTTTAACGCAACTCTCTCCACCACCAGCACGCACGCAGGCGGTAAAGTCTTTCAATTTTTCCTTCATCAAGGAAAACTTTTTCTCTTCATCGATTGTAACCAAGAGAGACCCGGCAACAATTTCCTGAGTCTGGTGGATCCTTTGAGCTAGCTCTGCGTCCATTGCGTCGATTTTTGCCTCCACGTTTTTTCTAAGCACACCTTAGTTTGTTTTCATTTGAATTTTTAGCTGATTTCAGCGATATTTTACCTGGTTCTTGTATGGGACTGGTATAAAAAGCCCGTGAAAACAACGGTTGCTCCGGCTGTGACTACCCTGCGAATCGTATCTTTAATAAATCTCGTTGTTAGCTTGCCATTAGATGAGAATTGGATAAATGAGTATGCTTGCCAAGTTGAGCCATTGATTCTGATGGGTGTTGGAGGTATGATAAATGTTAGGAAGATGAAAATTAGGGAATAAGTTGCCGTTAGGGGGCATCGGGGTGATGGAGGAACTCCCGGCGCGGAATACCCCCACATAGAGCGGGTAACATGAGTCACCCTGCACCAGTACTGCGAGTACTCGTGTACCGGTACATCCTAGCACTGCTCTCGGCTCTGCTACTTTGACTTGAGCTTTGATTAGGGTGAAATCGTATAGAGCGCGTATTTTCGTACCGAAGAGATATTATACCATGGCCTGTCATTTGCAGTTTTTCCCCAATGAGCCCCTCCCCCGGCGGATTTCCGCGAGCCGCGAGCCAATCATTAGTTCCAGACTATCGCTAATCTACGATTCTAGAGGGGTTTCTTTTTTTCCCTTTCCACATTACTCTCTCGATTTATCGCTATTTTCGGGAATCTCTAGATCGAGGGGCACGATGAATTTCTAGATCGAGGGGCACGATGAATTCATTCGAAGCATTTTCTTATTATTACAAATCTCTTAGAATAATATCATTTAGTGCGTTGGGTCCCGCAATTCCTGAAAACCAGTATCACAGCTTTCCACAATTGCCTCGTTTTCCTAAAACTTCTTTTCTCAACTTTGGACTCCTGTTATCATCGCTCCCTCCACGATCCTGTGGGGTGTAGTTTATCACTCCCAATTACCTAGCAAAACCCTCCTAGGCGCACACCGCCTGCCCCAGTTTTGTGATATTTCTTACAAACATGTACCTGTACCACCCTATGCCCTCTGTCACTTCCCTCCGTCATCTCTCTTCCCTCTCAATCATTTACATACCTTTGGCCTCCGTCGTATGGATACAATAACCTCTATGTGTTGACAACCTACCTGAGTACTGAAAATGGCAACGACATTACCCTTAGGCTCCTATACATTAAGAGGGTTAGAAAATCGCCGCCAATGCCCTTCAGTAAAAGAGGTAGAGCACAAGAAGGGAAGGAAAAGGATAGAGCCTCATCCACGGGATTTCTTGTAGCGAAGTTCTGACCAAGCCCTGTTGAACGTGGATCGTTCTGGACTGCTCATCATTTGCATATATTCCCATGCGCGTTGGATTAGGAACGTTGTCACTGCGATCTGTTACACACTAAGTCTTCGAAAGACGTCTCACGACTATTAGCTTCATACCCATCCCCGACATCAACCCTGCATATCTAGTGCGACAGCATCAACACCTCCGTTCATCAACAACGAAACACGTACTATCACCAATAGCCGAACAACCATGGCACCCGCGGTTATACACTCAGTATTCAGCAAACCGGTTAACCACTACCTCGGTGCTTGGGTTTGCACCTCGGAAGGGATTCGGCCGAGAAGTAGGAAAGGGCAACTATGCGGAAGAAACTGATCAAAGATATAGCACGCGCAGGAAGTGTGCTGTGGAGGAAAGGTCTCATCTCATGGAGGATATAAGAAAGCCTGTTCTTCCCTTTGTTCGTTTGGTTTCTGTTCGTCATCGCACTCATTATTTATTCACTTGGTTTCTCTCCTACTTTTGTCGAAGTCATTCATTACCGTACACGATTCCATTATCTCTATTGTTTCTTTGATAACTTTTCTCTATCCAAATTGTTCGTACCAATAAAAGATCGGCATCGCCAGATCACTGGAATCTATATTCGCTGCGCATAACCTTATAGTGTTGAATAAGCCCCAGGGCTCATAGTTCTTGTGCGGGGGTGTTGGGCAAGGATGGGGGTAAAGGAAGGGTTGATGGGAATGAGGATTTCAATAATGATGGGAGCCTTTCCGGCGGAAAAGGTGCAGAATCGAGCCCCAGCGGAGCGAGGATGGCCTGGCAAAAATCCGCCTGCCGCAAGACAGACTGTATCAATTATCCCCAGAGAGTTGGTACCGCGAACAAGGCCGGGGGTGGGATGCTCCCCACGTCGCAGAAAACGTGTCTTGATCCATCCTGGCCATCCAGTCGCTACATATCTGCTCCTGCGAAATTCTCTTGGAGACTCGGGTCGACTTTATTTTCCCACATCACCTGTTGAATCTGGTTCGGTGCGAGTAACTTCCGGCGGTGTAGCGTATGTGACATTGGATTTTGTGGAAGATTTTAGATCACTCCGCTCCCGCTTCTGGAGTTGGCGCCCTTGACCACCCTCTTTCTCGGATTGCAGTTATTGCCCCGCAGGAAATCCAAGGCGATCCGTCTCCACCCTCTTGGTTGGGACTTTGTCCGGGCAGTCTCTTAGAGAACCCAATTCACGGTTCCAAATCGTCTTTGCTCAAGCCTCCGCCTCGCCGACTTGTCATATTTCGCACTAGTGCTTGCTGCCGGTCGCAAGAATGTATTATCCTATGCCTATCCCTCTTAGATGGGTCGCCGGAGTCAGGACGCAAATAAGTACCCCATCCGGTGTGGCTAGAGGAATCGTGGGCTCATGCACTTCAAAATTATTGGGTTGCATTGGGCGAGAACTTTCACCAATATGGGGATCAACTCCGTTGCCATGGTTGGAGACACCCAGTAATATCAGTGGGAAGAATAGGACTAGGCCCAAAAGTGCGGATGGGAGCCACCGATCTTGATCCTTGGCCTGGCGATTACTCCCCAAAGGGATGCTCTTCCTATATATAGCAGTCAATCTGGGAAGGAGAACGGGCTTTGGATATCGGTAGAGATTGATTGGAAAGTTAGCAGTAGTGCTGGATAGTTCAGGCACTCACAGGGTGTTGGCCTAGTCATTGGTTTCTTGATGGACCTATCGTGAGTCCCATTTCTACCTGCTTCGCAATTCTGACAAATGTAGTCCGTATACCTCCCGTATATCCTTTTCGCGTATGAAATCTGGGGCGAAACAAATGGTAGAGTCGATAGAAAGCGCGATGTGGAGGATAGGGTGGGGGTAATGCCCTTTCCATGCACTATGCCGAATAACGAGAACACTCTCAATGCCCCAGGAAGCGTCTCAAGACAACTCTGTCTGGAAGACATATTTCTCTATCTCCCCCTCAGATGAACATCCCGATGCCGTCTCGCAGCGTCAAGGAAGCAGTAATGGTGGTGATTAGGAAGTTGAAGGCAATGCCTTTAAGCCCGACAATATATCGGTGGGAAGATAGAAGTGTTCATTTATTCGTGCTGACTTCTCAACTAGATTATGGGGCTATAGATTTACTCCCGGAGGTGTTCGTTGGGCAGATGCAGATTCACATCTTTGGTGTTGGCCATTGTGTTCTGGCCTAGGAACGAGATGGGGTCTTCCGGTTGGTGTGTTCGATTGAGCGCCTCCGGCCCAAGGCCTAATAGTAGAGACAGTCGCAGCGAAAAAATAGCATCACGGTAGAAGAGATTGTAATAAAGCTGAGAACGGGAGTGTATCTTGGTGAAGCCCAGAACGTCGTCCTTCTATGTCATGCAGGGGGTTCGGGGGTCAGCGATACCGAATACCCTCGCCTCGTCCCATGTGAAAAACCGAGCCTCCTCATCCAAGTCGATCCCGGAAACCCCATGCATCCTACTTCCACCGACATCGGGCTAGAGATCCAGCCGACTACTGGCCCCCCGTCGAGCCACAAATCAACTCAATCCAAGCCCACTCGTGGAATATGAAGCCCCCTTACTAACCATAACACTCACGTGCCCGCAAGGCAGCCACCCTTCCGGCATCACCCCCTCCACCTCCCGAACCAAAGAGTGCACCGCTGCAGGAAATATTCATGCCGGAACTCCTCCCCCGCTGTAGAAACCAAACCTTTTGCCTCTCACGAGAATTCACCGAAGCTGGCTCACCCATGGGGAATACGTCTAATTGTAATCACTACCGGTATTGTGGTTATCATGATGGAAGTTGCGGTGGATCGTGGTTGAACGCGTTGTCTCCGGACTTATTCTCACTGCGAGTAAGGCACTTGACAAAGCACTATTATAGTAACCATTCCATGATTCCCATTCTTCTAAAAGGAATTTCAATTGCACAAGAAGTCTATCGTACTGTGCCGACCCCAACCCCCTCCCATAACTAGTCTAGGACCGGCAAAATACCGACCCCGAAACAGCCAAACACCCACCCTGAACCGCCCACTCAACCATCCACGCATTCAGCCCCCTCCCCCTCCCCCTCCTCTATAGCGACTCCAGTGACAATTAGTAATTGGTTCAAACCAGAGCCCATACACTTCTTACCTTGAATACAGCCAGTGTTCCCAAGGGTCCAGTCCGTCCGTCTTCGGGTCCGGACGGGACGGACTGCAGTACCTGAAAGGGCGCCCGGGACCGACGGGTATATTGGCGCCCGTCCTGAAAACAGCCCGGGACGGACTGGCGGGGACTGCAGGTGTCTCAGGTGGCGCAATTTTCCGGGCAACTCCGGATGATGGGCGGACCTTGTAGGTGACAGGCGGGCCCTACAGGTAATTGGCGAGGACTGCAGCGGGTGAGGACAGGAGAAGACGGGCAAGGACTGCAGAAGATGGGTGGGGACTGCAGGTACGATTCGCGAGTTACTGATCCGTCGAGGACTATAACGTTAGGGCCCTACAGTCACCCTCTTAGACGGTAGTCTATCCCACAGGACGGACGCTCTCGCCCTACAGCTTGAGACAGAGGCATGGGACGGCCGGGACGCTTGGTAACACTGAATACAGCTCTCTCCCACCTCCAGTTTGCATACAGGCCAAAAAGACCTGTAACTTTTGCTGAATCAGCTGCAGCTTCCTTCCATCTTCTACGGTCATGATGATGGATCCTGCAGCGACCAACTGCGCACGGTTGATGCCCTTGAAAAGTCTTTTTTCGGTTTTGGTGATCTTGGCTTCAATTCTTTTTCTATGTAGGCGTTAGTTAGTTTCCCCTTGTTTTATGATACGGGATATGACAAACTGTATCCTCTTATCGGACCAAAGCAATAGCCCTGCAGACGCGGTGGTCACCCCAGCAGTAGCATAACGGGCAGTGTTCGCAACGGGGCAGTCCGTCCGTCCTGGGCAAGGACGAGGACGGACGACATTTCGTCGTCTCGTCCCGTCTTTTCCTGAACTTTCACGACAAGTAAGAGCCAAGGACCAGGACTGACGACATTGTGTCGTCCCCCGTCGTCCCCCGTGGTCCCCTGCCGTCTCCCGCCGTCTTCCGATGTTTTCCGATGTTTTCCGATGTTCTCCGCCGTCCCCCGCCGTCCCGGCGGTCCTATGTAGTTATCTGCCGTCCCCTGGCAGAATTTGTCTTAGGTCGTGGGGCTCGTTGTTCTTGCTCATGACTGCCGTCCTGGGAATTCAAGGACGCGGACGGACTACATTTTGCCGTCCCGTCTCGTCCGGGGATCTTGGCAGTCCCCCCGGGGACCCCGGACGGCTGAGAACACAGATAACGGGTGAGGAGTTGTATAAAATCTATTTGTCAGCATGCAATCAACTGGGAATCTAAGAAAATGGTGTGCTTACCACGATACGCCATTAGGTTTGTGAAGTGCGGGTGATTTTTTTTGGCAGTGAGTTAAAGCAGTGAAAATTTGGGAATAAAATATGGGTGCGGCGGAGGGGGGGCTTGGTACTGCAGAAAGAAGGATGGTGGAAGGATGGAGTTTGCGGGACCAAGCGAGAGTTACCCCCCAATGTAGATAAGTGGTAAAATGTGTCACGTGATATCAGTACTATTAATACTCAAGTCTTAGTATATTGCAGATCATTTCTTTGCCCCCTAACACCAGAATCTCACTAAAAGATCAAACTTTTGGTTTTCCACATCTACAGTCGCACCCCACTATAATTGACCCCTTTATTGCGGAAAAACCACTATTACGAACAAATTACTTGGGAGTTTGATTTCCCCATACAAGTTTCCCAGCTATAATAGATTCTAGCCAGCAACGAATCCAAATTCAATTTTCTGATATTTGCCCCCTGCCTTTATACAAATTTAATCTGCTATAATGGATTCTTGATGAATTCTTGATGACTAAAGCACGTGATTTCCATGTCTGGCTGAAACCTGATCCCATTGCGCAGGATGGATATTTACGTCTTAAGGGGTATCATAAAAGACGGCACGGAAATTTCTTAGAGACGAAACTACAAAATCTAACGGGTCCAACCGACATTGAAGCATCAATCACTGCCAAGCGGAGTAGATGGCATGAAATAATTCAAGAGAGTCCCCATACCCGTAGCACATCATAAGAGCGAAAAACAAGAAAATGAGCGGGATTAATGTACGGGGGAAAAAATGAAAAAGCGAGCCAGAACAGAGGGAGAGAAGAGGGGATGGGGCCGGGGGTGAGGGCAATTGTTCCGGTGAAAACTGTTTGAGGGGGGAGGCTTTATCTGGGGATGGCTCGCATAGGAGCGAACCAGAGATAGGACCCTCAGGTGCAGGGTGATCGGCTGTATATGAAGCAATAGGTCCCGTTGGCGGGGTTGGATGGATTGCTTCTTTGCATGAAGCACTCTCATCGGCGACAGAGGCTGGCATTCGATCACGGTCCTCCGATGATTCGCAATTGAGAGCTGTGAAATCCGATAACAGCCTCACTATAACTTGTCGCCCCTTCAGGGCGGCATATGATAAGGGTTTTTGACCTCTGGTATCGGGTAAGTCAGGGTTGACATCCCCGCGCCCCAGGAGCAGCTTCACTAGATCCTCCCGCCCCCACTCAGCAGCGAATGATAGCAGTGTTCGACCATTTCTATCCGGTAAATCGGGATTGATATCACCGCGTTCTAGAGTAGGTTCACTACATCTAGGTATCTCCTCCAGGCAGCGGAGAACAAAGGCGTTCGACCATCATTATCAGATAAATTAGGATTGACTTCCCGGCGGCCAAGAAGTAGCTTCACTACACCCGGAGCCCTCGTAATGACGGCATATAACAGTGGTGTCCGACCACCGCTATCCGGTGAATCGGTGTCGACATCCCCCAGTTCCAGAGGTAGCTTCGCTACACCTTCCCGTCCTCTCTTGGCAGCGAACGACAGGAGTGTTCGGCCATTATTATCTGATGAATTGGGATCAACATCTCCCTGTCCTCTCCCGGCAGCGAACGACAAGAGTGTTCGGCCATTGCCATCTAGTAAATTAGGATCAACATCCCCCCGTTCAAGAAGTAGCTTCACTATACCTTCCTGCCCCCTCTCGGCAGCAAACGATAGGGGTGTTCGGCCATTTCCATCTAGTGAATTAGGATCGACATCACTCTGTGTTAGAAGTAGCTTCACTATACCTTCCTCCCCCCTCGCAGCAGCGAACGATAAGGGTGTTTGGCCATCATAATCGGATGTATTGGGATAAACATCCCCCCGTTGTAGCAGTAGCTTCACCAAAGCTTCCTGTCCCCACTCAGCGGCGAACGACAGGAGTGTTCTGCCAGAGATACCCGGTGGATTGGGATCAACGCCCCCTCGTTCTAGAAGTAGCTTCACCACACCTTCATGTCCCACGGCTGACGAGAATGTGCTGCGGGTATGCGCTTTGGGCCCCAGAAATGGGCCGACAGCAAACAATAAGGGTGTTCGGCCATTATTATCGGATGAATTGGGATCGACATCTCCCCGTTCCAGAAGTAGCTTCACAACACTTTCTCGTCCCTCCCCCGCAGCGAACGATATGGGTGTCCGACCACCCCTATCCACTGAATCTGGATTGACATCCCCACGTTTCAGAAGCAGCTTAACTGAGTTTTCATTCCCGAGCTCTGCAGCAAATAAAAATACTGTGCGACCATCTTCCATAATCGTGTCGGGTTCGATATCCTCCTGTTCTGGAAATAGCTCCACCATCCCCCTCTTCTTGTATAGTACAGCCCACATTAATGGTGTTCGGCTCCTAAAATCGCACCAATTCACTTGCCATCTTTTCATCTCCAGCATAGCAATGGCAATTTCCTCGATCCCCCAAAACGCGATGCAGTGTAGTCCACTAATTCCTTGAATACCATCAGGGTTCTCAATGGTCGGCCGAGGACCGGCTCGGACCAGCTAGACCTGGTCAAAGTCTAGTCTAGTCCAATAGTAGAAATTAGACTGACCAGGTAGTCATGGTTGCTGGAACTGACCGGACCGGGC
>Ga0307509_10000564_pt1 | contig 63420 bp, 52 predicted proteins | sample 10_EM_MG_FD_202245 | JGI IMG/M metagenome (GOLD analysis project Ga0307509, IMG submission 202245) | Populus trichocarpa ectomycorrhiza microbial communities from riparian zone in the Pacific Northwest, United States - 10_EM | ecosystem: Host-associated > Plants > Roots > Unclassified | place...
CCCCCCCCCAATAAATTCCCATTCCCAAAAAAGTATTCTCTAATCTTAAACTACATTGACAATATTCATGCCAATATATTAACAGCATCTTTGTAGACTACCCATACCTTCAGCCCACCAGCTTAACGCATAAAGTTCAATTTTAACAAACGCGTCATTGCTATGCGTTAGTCATCCTAGTCAACCACGACAAGAAGAGTCGACCCTCGGACCCGAGGCAACCGCCCCGCCACTCAAGCGAGTATCACAGCGAACAGCCACCTGTGCAACGCCCAATTCCACCATTAGTCGTCGGCCAGCCGTGCGGACGGGTGTCGTACCGGTATTCCACTCCGGTGTAGGTCTACTTGTAGGAGAGCAACAGCGGTCTCTACCGGTATTCGGATGGCCTCTCGCTCCGTTACATAGATGCTCACTCGACAGTCTGCAATGTGTCTCGCCCTATCCGTCAGCTGACTAACCCGATGTTCATGAGCAACCAATATTCAACACGCGAGACATCTGCCCTAGTGACTATCTACGGTATCATACTCTAGATCCAGAAAACACCCCTGTACCTATTGTAGACCGCCATATGATCACCACAAACCACAGTTCCGTACGAGTACGAGTACGTATGACTACCATCACCCCCGTCTTCCATTCCCATCGCATCTTTCACATCACAAGTTTACTCTTCTCCACGCGTGGTCACCATTAAAAGGTTCACTTCTTGGCAACGGGTCAGATCTATCGTGTCCGGCTGCAACCAGTCGGCCAACCGACGTGGATCACTCGGTCGGGCAAATCGCCGAAATCATATACCCTCGCTAACATACTTTTTATTCTCAAGTTTGGCTGGCTGCTATTCTTGCCTGTCTCTCCATTCGTTGTCGTCTCTTCACTTGTCCGCGTTCAGTGGGCTTAAAGTTCGGCAGCGAAACAGAACCTGTATCGCTTGGCAAGGCCCCTTACCACGGATGCTGGTTATGGCGATGGCAATGGGGCAATAATAGCATGAGCATCGTACTTCACAAGCCCAGCACCAAACAGGTGCTGGTTTGTTCGGTGGTCCTGGAGGAACGACCAAACCGTGTTGAGATAATGGTCGATTGCGCACCAAATTACTCGTGGAGATCTGCGTCCGAGCACAAACTGCACGGCACGCCCACCACATTCCTGGACCCTACCGTACTCGAACACAAGGTACCAGTAACTTACCGTACGGTACAAGTAGTCAAGCCAGGTTCCCCGGTTACCTTACGTCTCTATTTGAACAAATTTCTTTCTCACAATGGGCACACCGGTAGATGCCAGGGGCTAGCCATGGCCAGCTATTCCCCGTACTGTACCTTACGAGTATACCCTGGAATAAACCGTGGGGAGCTCAGGCAACTTTAATTACTGGCAACGAATAATACACAGGCGACAGCAGATTATCGTATCGTGTGGATCGCCACTGCCTCCTCTCTGATTCATAGGTGCACTTGTAACTGCTCCCTACTCGCCATGGCTGAATCAGAGCTTGGTGCTCTACCACATTGGTCGAATCGTACTTGTAGTTACTCTGGGAGCATTGAAAAGTCTAGCACTCATAGTTACTTTACTAGGAACCCCTTTTCCCCGGGACCCTTTTCGTATTCTTTCCCTTTCTTCCCCTCCCCTCTCCATACCCCCCTCCAAGAAAAAAAATCTACCCCATTCCTGAGGCCGAAGAGGAGAAGAAGGGGAAAAAAAACGAAAGAGAAAAAGTCCAAGGCCAGTCCCCTCCTGACTGAACAGAAAGACTCACTTCAAAGGGTCAGTCGCGAACGTGACAACTTGGTAGGTTACTCCCGCTTGCACTCTTCCAACTATTTCTTCCATCCATCCTCCACTCGCTCGCAGAAGACAATTCTTATCCCTTTTCTCCTTCCTTGTCTTTCCTCCTACTCTACGCATCATAATTCAGAGTTCTCTTGCCGTAAGCAGCCGGTGGGTACCGTTGACAGCAACCAGAGCGGGGTGTAGGACAACATTCTGACGTTTTCAGCTCGCTTCCTCCTATCTGTTTATTGGGATAACGTCTTCGTATAAGACGTGCACCGTCTTCCCCCCAACGCACGATTCAATAACCTCCATTCCAGAGCAATCCCAGAACATTCAATAATCCAATATGTCGGATGCCGAAGATCCCAACCAGTTTGCCAAGGAGAGGCCGATATCGTATGTGTACCATTCCATTGGGGGAGAAAGAGGGGGGGAAAAACGAGCATTGAATTCTAACGAGTAATTTTATAGGACCGTCGCGCGGTCCTTCTCAGCGCAGCTGAATGACGCGTTCCTGATCGATGACACACTGGACCAGTTGTCCTCTACCGTCGAGCAAAAGTACCCCTCCCCCATCCAATCAACCAATCACCACCCCCTGCATATCACAAGGTTCTGACCTCGCTCCGCACAAAACAGAAAACTCTCGGTAACCTTCCACTCGAAAGAACTGGAAGAGTTGGAAGCGCGGATTCGCCGCGCCGATGCCCTCCTGGAGGAGAAGAAGAAACGCTTCTCCCAGCAACTCCCCGGCCAACAACTCCCCGACCCATCAGGCCCCAGCACTCACCGCGCTAGGCAGCCAATGACAAGCTATGACCAACCGGAAAGCTCGCAGGCTGCGGCTGCTCCGCCGAACAGGGCTGCTCCTGCCCCGCCAGTTGCCAACGGTGGCAGTGCCGAGGGTGGGTTCGTGGTGATTGAAAAAACTGCCAGCATGCCTGGCGAGTCGGGGAACCCCCCCTCAGCTGCAGCTCCTGGGACTGGACAATCAGAGAGGAGGTTTGGTGAACAATATTCTGCGAGACCACCACCGCCTGTTCCGACTTAATTATTCCTCATCGCTGTTATTCTATGTCGTAGGGAGCTTCTGTTGGGTTGTATAGGGAGGGGTGGTAGGACTTGTCATGGCCTTGGGTGTTATTGCTTTTTTTTCTCTCTACTTTCTATTATTTTCTAATATCTTTCTTCTCACCTCATCCTGTTCAGATGCTCCGCGAATCTATAGCATTTGCCTCGTTCCTGGGGATGGATGGGAGAGCTCTTTTCAAACAAATCTGTAGGGAACGCACCAATGTGACGCACGCGATGTGTTATTCTAGATTCAATACCTTTTCCATACAAACTTTAGCGTTGCTTTTCTTTTTTCTTCTCTTTTCTTTTTAAGGATGGCTGCTCATTTCCCGATCCTCTCTATCTGATACTAGCACAGGGCCTGGGTAAACTTGGTGCGACGAACATGTTCTTGAGATTCAAATATTCAGCGCAGCTTCCGGGGGGGAGGCTTCAGCTCATAACTATTATCTGTATGTAGGACAAGTGAAATTTCCCACCGATCAACCCCAAAGAAAGGAAGTGTCGGAACTATGCATAAAATGTCCACTCTCTCTTCTCCCTCTGTTATAAAAACTCATACAGCTTCCATCGAAGGGAAAAGCATGGAGGACGGGGAGAATATAAACGCAACACACGAAAGACGCGAAAAACAAGTGCGAAAAGACAAAAAGAACAAACTTTCACACTTCGCTCGAACACATGACATGTTTTCGTTCAGGCCCAGGTCAGCGCGCTTCCCACAGCATCATGAGATGCCGTAGACCATTACATGTTCTTTAAGGGTTCTTTCGCCCGCACCCCGGTAGTCCACTGTTTTCCAAGGAAAAAAACGGCCTAAGAATGCCTCCTTCTTCCATCTTCCCCCTCACATCAAAAACCTTTTTCAAGAAAAAACCTTTTGCGAGAGGGAGAAGAAAAAGAGGGGGAGGAATGGTTGGTGCGGTGGGTCTTAGCGGGTGGGCGCTGACCTGGGTCCGAGCGAACATGTAGAGGCCAGAACGGTGTTTGACAATTCATGAGGAGGAGGAGGGAGGTAGGGCGGTGGAGATTGTGTTGAGTTGTGGTTTGTTGGAGCAAAGGAAAGGAGAGCCCAATAACGCGGACAAGGAACAGATATGAAGGGTCATGATGGGGGGACGATAGCAGGGAATAAGCGGGCTGATAGAGAGAGGGGAAACGAAAGGAGGTGGGGGAAGTCTGTGAAACAATAATCGAGGGGCGAAAGGAAAAAGGGATCAAAAGAACAAGGAGTGGGAAACTAGCAGAGTGTTGATCAGTCATCCGCCAAGCCTGCACAACCCAAGCCCTGGATTGAGAACTAACATCCAGGCTCCAGATTCAACAGTCACTCCTTCAACGGCTTGGCATTCCCACACACCCACCCGGAATAAACTTATCTCACCTTTCCGCCCCGCAGCGAGGAAACTTTTCACTCAGCGATAATTTCGACAACCAGCTATCGACAGCCACTAGTGCTCCAGCAAAGATGGTGAGTTATACCGGCTTCAATATTCAGACTTCTCCATATCTCAAGATTGGCAAACTGACCATTTTCCCAGCCTTTCACCAAAACCGTCAAGTCCAGCGCCTATTACTCCCGCTACCAGACCAAGTACCGTCGTAGGCGTGAGGGAAAGACCGATTACTATGCTCGCAAGAGGTTGATCACTCAGGCGAAGAACAAGTACAATGCGCCCAAGTACCGTCTCGTTGTCCGCTTCACCAACCGTGATGTATGTCCCCGACCCGTTTTCGTGTGAAGGCCGGCCCTGAACCTCGATCATTCGTTTTTATTTCCGATGCCGCTGGAGTAGACAGAAACGTCTTCCCTCCGCGCATCGAGCACGTTGATGACGTGATGAAAAATGAATGGAGGTGGGCTAATTACCTTGCTTTGCGCTACAGATCATCACCCAGATCATCTACTCCGAGATTGCTGGAGATAAGGTTTTCTGCTCCGCCTACGCTCACGAGCTCCCCCGCTACGGAATCAAGCACGGCCTTACCAATTGGGCCGCTGCATACGCTACTGGCCTTCTCTTGGCCCGTCGCACCCTTGCTAAGCTTGGCCTTGACGAGGACTTTGAGGGTGTTGCTGAGCCCGACGGTGAGTTTAAATTAACTGAGGAGGCCGATATCGATGGAGAGCCCAGGCGTCCATTCAAGGCTTTCTTAGACGTTGGTTTGAAAAAGACTACCACTGGTGCAAGAGTTTTCGGTGCCATGAAGGGTGCTTCCGACGGCGGTCTTTACATTCCCCACTCTGAAAGCAGATTCCCTGGTTACGATATCGAGACCAAGGAATTGGATGCCGATACTCTCAGAAGGTAAATTTTAACCTAGCATGGAGGGCATAACAGCTAGCTGACAAACTATCAGATACATTTTCGGTGGCCACGTCGCGGAGTACATGGAGACCCTTGCTGACGATGACGAGGAACGTTACAAGTCTCAGTTCCAGCAATACCTTGACGACGGTGTTGAGGGTATTTACTCCTTATCCTATTGTTCCCCACAGGACAGGTGTGCTAACAATTCAATAGCCGATGGTCTCGAGGACCTGTACGCCGAGGCTCACGCCAAGATCCGTGAGAACCCCAACCTTGAAGATCCCGAGAAAGACACTAGGGGCAAGGATCACTGGAAAGCCGAGAGCGAGAAGTACCGCCTCAAGAAGATCTCACGCGAAGAGAAGAAAGCCAACGTTCAGAAGAGGATCGCAGAATTGCGAAAGTAATTCATCGGTTTTTGGGTTTTCTGTCTTTGCTTTTCTTTGTCGTTCGGTCACAGGTGCTTGTTATATTCTTAATCTCAAGTTTCTGAGAATCGGATTGAGGTGAAAATTAGTAATGTCATGACAAAATGGGAAAAAACGGGTTTCTACATCATTTCTTTTTTTCTTTTTTGAGGGGGGGGTCTGAAACCTTCTCTGGCGCAGGCGTGAATTACGTGTATCTGCCTACTATGTGCTGATGATATCGTTCGAAATCACCATCTACTTGACCCGGCGAGATGGGAAGTCTGATGGTGTGATGCCATATCTTAGAGCCACGAAAAATAATTCACGAAATGAAATAAATGTAAACGGGGGGTGAGGAGATTCGAGTGATACTTTGTGAGTACTATTGGGTGATGGCGGAAAGTGGGGCGTGCTTCTAGAAAGTATAATCCTATATTATTATTATAATTATTATTATTTAAAACCAAGTGTAGCTATACCAACCTAGAATCCACCTAGAAGGGCAGTGAGGATGCTGCAGCCCCGCCCAACCTACCTTCGCCCCAGAGTACATAGTAGCCATGCGGGCGGAAAAAATCGAAATCCCACAGGCCTTACTCCCCAGGATATACACTGAACGGAGGGGGCCCCAGGTTTGGCCAACCTCAAAGCCCCCTGTAAGCAACCCAAAGGGTGCTCCGGAAAAGTTCTATTATCATACTAGTACAGTTGTGTCCGGGATATAATCGTCTTCGTGGCCCCTTGTTATGTAATTGTGAATTATCCGACTGATGATTGCGATGCTAAGAATTCCGAATCCTTATGATCCAGCGCGTATGACAGATGTTGCCTCCCACAATCTCCGGCCTTTTGGCTCAGATCTAGGTGGTGGGTGATAACGGTAACAGTAGTATTTCGAACTGTTGGAGACTGTGGTTGCATGTTATCGACTTGTTGCTTCTAACCCGGTCATGTTATTTTTTCCCGCATCCTTCCCTTTACCTTGTTCTCCTTTTCTTCGTTCTTCCTAACCCTCTTATTTCTTGATTGTCGATACCGTGATACACGACAACCTCGACTTCTACAATTCTAATTGCCTCCTCGACTTTGGCTTCTTCAATTCTTCTAACACAAACATCAGCGTTACGAGTGCAGTGCACCTTGACCAGACTTTGGTTTCGTGCGCAACTAATAGAGTCTGTAGATAGAACCCGGAGTTTCATTCCCGAGCAGAAGGCATGTCCTCAAATTAGCCTTCGGGATTCTTACATAGCTCATTAATTTGACTAGATTTATGAGTAGAGATAGGTAGAGGCGAGATCACGAAACATCCCTCATCCTGTCCCCCGCCGTCCATGTTGGAAATTGCCGCGGTCTGACGCGGCAGTGGTAGGCGTATGCACTAGTGGAGGGACGCGCAAGCTGTGAAGAGTTTTCTTTTGATTGTTTCCCTTCCTCCTTGTCATCCCCTCACCTGGGCTCTTCCTCCCCACTCCTAAATTTCCTCACACCTTCCTCCTTTCTTTACGCTCAGCACAATCAAACACGAACTTCTTCACCGCTTAATAAAAGCTTTCTCTCTTCACCCAAACCGTTCAGTTCCACTGGACAAAAACCCTCACCACCGATCATTGCCTCCTTATCAATTATTTTTAACAGTCCCTGTTGGAAATGCCAGCACTTGTTGGCAGCATGGGACACGCAAGTGTTGGAAGTTTTTCTCCTATAAAATATCCTTCATTCTTGCCTTTGCTTTTCTTTTCTTTTCTTTTCTTTTCTTTTCTCAGGTTATCTCACGACATCTCACGACTCCTTAACCGCTTCAACACAAATTCCTCTCGTTCACTTGAACCATCTCCCTTCACTCCGCAAAATCCTTCAGTTGGTCGTTGCCTCCATTAAAAACAGCATCTATGTTCCCAACAGTCCCCCGCCGCGGAAGAGCTCCCAAGAGTCCAGTCCGTCTGTCTTTTGCTTAGGACGGGACGGGTGTTGAGTCTGGGACTCTTCCTGGGACGGACGCCTGTCCTATAGTCCGTCCCAACCTTTGCCCGGGACGGGCGGCAGGGCCCTATAGGTGTCTCGCTTCGAAATACCTACGGATGACAGCCGGACCCTACAAATGACAGTCCGGCCAGGTAGTGACCGGCAGTCAATCCCTATGATGGTCGTCATCATCAAAGATGAACGCCGGACCCGGCCCCCCTGCCTACCCTGCCCTGGGCACCCGGGCTATAAGCCCGCCAGGGTCCCGTAGGGGGCTTGGGACGTTTGGGGACACTGCAGCCGCCCCTTGGCAGGCCTGCAGTCCTACCCCCACGCGAAAAGCACTATGTCACCCTATAGGGCCTGCCGCCCAAGCCAAAGGCGGTGGCCCTGGGATTTCGCTACCCTGGACAGACTGCTAGAGGTGGTCCAGTCCCGTCCGGGGCTCTTGGCAGCCTTCCCGCCTAGCTCCTACCCAGACCGCTGAGAACACTACTTACGTATGATACCACTATCCCTAGCATTTCTACAAAGCTTAAAGAACTAGGAGGGAAGTAGCTCGCGGGATTCCTGTGCATTGCAGGTGCAATGCATCCCCCCCGTGCTCAGGTTCTATGCATAAATACTTAAAGGGGCTACCCCGCCCTGTCGTCGGATTTCCGTACAATCTTCCTTCCTCTCACTCTGCATCCATCACCCTCCACCCTTCCTCTATCCTCCTTCCTCCTTCCTCCTTCCTCCATCCTCCACCCTTCATCCTCCTTCCACCATCATCCACCCTTCATCCTCCTTCCACCATCATCCATCCTTCATCCTTTATCTGTCACACTCCCCCCCCATCGAAAACCGGAACAAAACAAATACCAGAATACGAGTTTGTAGTATGTACCATGATATCCTATTTTGATAGAAAATCCAACGCTGACTACTACAGATGTAGGGCTAGGGCCACGTAGCTTGGTAGCTGGTATAGATTGTTAAGCACAAACAACGGAGGAACACCACCGAACCCACACATCAACGGATGCGCAACAAAACGAATATTATTATTTTTTCCAACGCTCCGCCGCAATGGCAAGGAACCATCTGGTGTTCCCACCTTCACAATACGCAACTTGACAACCAACACTAACCCGCTGTGTGGGCTCGACCATCCTATTGTGTTAGCCGTCTGACCCCCAGCAGAGCTTCCGCTCTACTCCGCCGAGTGTTGCGTGGAAGGTTGCCCGTGTTTGAAGTGCTATTGCACCATTGAACTTAGTCCAGTGCTAATGTTTCTTAAGAGTTGACATATCTTAAGACACGCATCAAGGCCATGGGCAGGAGGTTAGGTTGGGCCGGGGAGGACATCCAGGGACTACCGAGGGGATCGACCGCTTTCTATATACCGTCTTCACAGGACTTGGAACACTGCTCCTAGATCAGAGGTTAGGCCTCTTCCAAGTGGGGAGGGGGAAAGAAGCAGTTCGGGTCGGGTAAGTGCAACACAATATAGTTATTTGAAAAGATTGACCACACGCTGATATCATATCGACACAGTTCCCTAGCCAGTTCTTCCCATGCCCCAGCCGCGTGGAGTCCCGGCACCCGTGGCATTGGGGTAGTCTGAGCAGCTAATACGAAGGATTGCTTCTTTTTCTTTTGACTTTTTTATCTTGTGTATCTTTTGTATTATTCATCAGTGTGTGATATATGTTTCGCACTAGTAACGTGTTTCACCTGGTTAGTAGCCACACCGGCTAAACGATCACCTTTGGTAACGACTATAAAATTGAGCTTACATTAAATTCTGATTAGTTCTACAAATAATAGAGATACGCTCACACACTCTCTCGTTTACTGGGAGGATCTCAAAATGACACCGAAGGAACTTTCACAAGTACTTCCAAGGGATGAATATCATATCTTATATATTTCACCGGAAGACTTCTCTGAGCTAGAGTCGCACATTGGAAAAAGAGCGTATGTATTCAAAGAATTTTACACCAGCACTGGCAGAAGATAACCTATGAATAGATATACTTACCGTCCCACAACCGGCCAATTAAAGATCAAAATGGCGACGGAAATACACGGAATGGTGTCGATGTGGGCAGCTAAATTGATTGCTGAAGGCGGAGCAGTGGGTGCATGAGACCCTGAAGATCTTCAATTTATTTCTGAGGGACCGCGGTTGGAGGGCTTCGCAGCACAATATGAAGGAATGTAAGTTGTGCTCAAATAATGACTTCTACAAACATTTCTCACACTCTGCCAGAACCAAAGTCCCAGAATATGCAATTGTGCCTGGGGGACGATTTTGGCCTCCTATCGCCTTTGAGTTTGGGTATGCGGAACCATATGAGGACCTCGGAGATGATGTTAAGCTATTGCTGGAGGGGAGTGGGAGGGAGATTAGCAAGGCCATTATCATCAAGATTGAGCCACTCTGGGAGGGGGAGACTGTTAGCTTTTTAGCTATACGATAATGTTGAGGTACGACTACCCACTTAGGCCATGTTTAGGGGTTAGTTTAATGACTGCCTACTGTGTTGGTTGTGCGGGATCGGGCTTGGCACGGGTGTTTCCTTTAAGTAGTTTCTCTCTTGTACGACTAGTCTATAACGAACATCTCACCTTACACAACGTACCACACACACATTCCCCACAGAGACAGAGGTGCAAAGAGGGTTTGTAGAAATGTGGCACTTGAGTGCGGGCAGGGTGAAGAGGGATCGTGGTAGGAAGCTGATTTTTCAGAACTATCCGATATCAGGGTTTACTTTTACTAACACCCAGATTTAGAGCCTATTCCCCCCACCAAGGTGTCATGCAGCGCAGAAACTCGAGATTACCCTTCGAGATATTCTCCAAAGTCAGTTTGCTAACCTGAGGAACAAGGGCTGGGAGCAAAATCATATCATCGCCCTCCCCTTTGTCCCTCTCCGGCGTTGGATTAAGAAGCCACCCGGCGTCACTTAATAATCTAGAAGGGTGTTTTGAAGCATGACGGTAACAGTGATGGGTCTCCCTACTTTGCACTCAAGAGACACTAGTAAAATTAATGTACTTCTTTGGTTGGCAGATTCAACCCCATAGAGGCGCGATGCTATCACATGACTCCAGATCTCGGTTACCGACAATGGCATCACCTTACAGCTAATATCACTCCCATAATAGGTTCAGTACTCCTGTTGACGGAAAAGGCGGGCATCATAACTCCCCACTCGAATACTCTGATAGCCATTTCTAGAAGAGTGGAAAGCTGGCTTTCCTAGTATAAATTTTAGCCCCATGCAGGGAAGTTCGGGACAGCCGTCAGAAATGATTCGAGGCGAGCGAGGCTGGATAAGTAGCGGGCCAACGGGGTGTTTGCACAATCGTTGATTGGACACGGAAGGTATGATACCAGGAGTAGCTCCACCAAAGACGAGAACAAGAGCGAGAGAAGAAACGTGAAATAAGGGTTGCGGTGAGACCGCTTGGATCGATTACGACCGGAGGACGTTATCTGTATACTGGAGACATGGAGGGCTCCGCGTCATGTATTTGTACCTCTTGCTTTCTTGTACCTCTTACGAAGAACAACACCCCCCTCCCCACCTTACACGAGAGACCTCCCACAGTACTGTACCAATGACAGCAAAGGCAGCTCCATGACTAAGCAACCACCCTCCAGCGTGCAACCCATGATATCTAACATGGGTTGCTAGTGCAGATAGAAGAGTAAATAAAGGAGTTGTGCTGATGTGATAGTGAATTGTGATCCGAGTGATTGATCATGATACCCCGGTTCCAGTACGGTAAAAACCGAAATAATTGGGCATCACGCTAGGACGTTGAAGCTACCCCTCCTAGTAAGGTCTACTGTCTCAGGTGAGGGCTGAAAGAGAATCTTCGCGGTGTGTTTTCTCCCCCTAATCCAAAGGGGCAATTCTGAACGTCCTAGCGCCATGCCCAATTATTTCGGTTTTTACGGTATGATACCCGCAGTTATCACACAAGTATACCAGGGCACGACTTGATACCATAAGAAAGACTAAAAACGCGATCCGCATCCACCACAGCAGAAACTATTCCGTGCGGAGGAGCGCTCAGCAAAGCTGGAAGACCCCGCACGTCAATAAGCGCCAGAAACCCCCCCCCCCATCCGGAAGCACAGCTAATAAACCGTAGCCCCACCACCCCCCCAATCTTCAGGGCAGCATCCATGGTTAAAAGCACTCCCGAATGAAGCCCCAATCGAAGCGACCAGAACAAGCCGGTGGGGAGTACGGTACTGTACTCGTAGAGAGGCATGTCAGCACCACCACTCTGGGGGGCACTCCCGGAGACTTGATATACGGTAGAAGCTACCGGTAGGTTTGAAATGGGAAACGTAGGCTGAGCGGGGGAAAAAGTAATCACTGTGCCGGATCCGGACGGCATGCAGAAAGAATGTGGGGTGTGAGTGATTCTGCGGTACTGGTAGAAAGGGAAGGAAAAAAAGTGCAAAACCAAGCTCTCGATACATCGCGACAGCGACAGGCTCATCGCACCAGGAGCCCCACAACCACTAAGAAAAAGCAAACCCAAAAGAAGACTGAAGCATGGATTTGACTAATCGCTGATTACAATCAACCTGCATATGATACCGTAACCTCCCTTGCCCGCAACGTCCACGAACTTTTTTCCTCCCGGTGCGCGCGCAGGGTCTCACATCATCTTCTACGTACCTTGACTCATGAGACCCACACAAGCACATCTCATCTGCCGTACCCAGTCATCCGTTGTGGTGTAACGGCTAGCATCCGTCGCTTTCAGGTGAACCGTCGAGATCGGGGTTCGATTCCCCGCAACGGAGTACTTTTTCTTTCTCTCTTTGCCGTGCGCAATTGATATTTTTGCACTGTTGATTGATCGAACGAGTTGGGCAGGGGGGGGGGGGGGTAATGTTGTTACGAACGAGTGAGGGGCTGTGATTGCCTGAATAGGATGGTTGCACGCTGTGAGTGGTAGGAGCGGGGTATTCTGCGGGACAACTCATGGTGCTGCTACGGATAGCGGAAAAGCGGGGAGGAACGTTAGTGCGAATTATCGCGGATGGCGGGTGGGAGTTTCACCGAGCGACAGGGGTTGCTCCGCTTATTTTTTGGGGGGAAGGCTTGGTTTTTTGACCATGGTGTTTGGGGACAGTGCAGTGCATTCGGGTGGTAATTATGAACAAGAGAAGAGTTACGATACGACAATGATAAGAAAGAGCTAATAAACAAGCAAACAGCCGTTAATGCGTCTTCCTCGCCTTGATCACCTCCTCCACCTCCTTATCAAACCTTTTGAACACTCCGAATCCCTCGACAGAACCCGTCATCATCCACAACCACCAAACCTTAGAGAAAGTTTCAACCTGGTGCTTCCGCAGCCGGGTTCTTTGCAAATGCACGCACTCAACCAGGTGGATCGCGACGATGGTGACAAAACCAACCAGATGCATGTTCATCATAAAATCCGCCAATGGATGGTAATTTTGCAGGAGATAGCTATTCAAATTAGCCCAATCCACCATTCATTCAACCCATCCATCCATTCGGAAGTAAAGCGGGAGGTAACAAACACGCGAGCAAACGACCCCTCCGCCAAATTCCTCTTGTCCGAAAATGTCCACAAGCCCGCCAACACGCCCACTATTATAGCGACGCCAACGATTCCAGGTGGAGTATAAGTCTTGACCACATACGGACTCAATCCCAGCCCGGCCAAGCATTCGTTCGCCATGTAGACCAGTCGTTCCCTCGATTCCGACAGCTTCTGCATGGGCGAAGGGCGGATGGGGAGGTACACTGTTGTTGTAGCCCCCATGGGAGAGGAGCGGGTGGTGAGGGTGATACGCGAAAGCGAGATGTCCACCAGTTCGGCTGTGTCTGCGGTTGCTGGGGGGAGTTTTGAATAGTGTTGGAGGTAGTGGCTCAGGGACTTCTTGTGATCCTTGTTCATGTGTGCCATCACACGGGCTTTGAGAGCGGCATCATCGATGGGGGTTTCGGCCATGGTTGTGGGTGTTGTTGTGCTGATGGATTGAGAAGGAAAGTGTGGTGGTGGAGGGAGCGGAGAGAATCGGGGAGGCTGCTGGTACAACAGTGTTCAAGGGGGGGGACGAAAACAGGGTGACAAACGGGTCAGCATGATTGCTGGTACCCCTTTTGTTACCCTACTTTGGCCATTCACTTTTTTTTTGCTTGCCAAACACCCCTGTTTGTCACCGGGTGATTTTCGTCCTGCTCCCGTAGAATGTAACGGTTGAGGGTGAATGTTAGGGCTAGGTATGACCTGGTCCCGTAATTAGATATGGTAGGTCACGTGATACAAGTGAGTTGAAGGTTGAGGTTCAGATGGTTTTGCGGTATTCGACCAGGCAGGCTGGTGGTTTGGGTGCCGAGCGTGCCCCCTTCCTGATCTTGAGGTTGCAGCCAAAATTCCTCATTCACGTCCGGATTAGTAGTAGGAACCACTGCACTGAATTGCGATAGGTTTGATAGGGCGGGCTGACAAAATTGCGAATACTTGTTAATGAAATCTTCTAGTTGTGGGCTCAGCCTAAATAAGCTATCTCGTCCATAAAACACTGTTACTTCCCGGGGTGTCTTCTCTTGGATTGTGAGACTAGGGCCTAATCGTGATGGTTTAAGGTGTTTTTACGGCACGCTGCTGGTAGTATCTCCGCCGCGACTCTGCTGTTGGGCTGACGGTGCATTCGTTATCGCGGTTTTCAGTAGCTTCATGGTATGGTGGGATGCGGGGAGTGGAAACGCGGGAGGCGGGCCAGCGTTTAGCGACAGTGGGAAAGCGGACGAATGGTTTTACCTGGAGTTTACCTTACACGAGGGGATATGGCTGGTTTACATTGCTATGCTAGCCGAAAATGTGGTTTTGGGGCGGAAGGGTGCGAGTACCTGTGCTTGCTTACAGCATTGGTGGTATCTGCACGAGATTTTACTCAATCTTGGATACTATGGCCAACTTGCAACACAACCAACACGATAATTGCAGTCACTCTTCGACACAATTGGGTTCCCTCTTTCCATCTCGGCCTTAAGTTTCTGCGGGTTAACGGAAGGGCGTGATTTGGAGCTCTTTTTGACCCCGCGTATCTGCCGCCTTCGACATTCGATTCAGTGGGAACCAGAGCCTACGGGCCGGAAAACGCGACAAGAGATTGTATAGTTCTAGGGGTGGCTAGAGCCCATCGCTTTCCGCGATTCTAACCTGTTTCCCAATTTTTTCTTTCACTGTAGGCTGTTATACTGTATATGAGCGAAAAATGGCCCCACGGAAATTCAACTATTATGATGACTATTCTAGATTCGGTGTGGAACCCTTGTGTCTATTATGCTAGGCTAATTTTCCCTACCAACGGATCCAGGAAACCTTGTCTTTCTTACCATATATCGACGAGGTAGAGTTCTCCTGCCCCTCCTTTAATGCTTAAACATGTGAGCGAGGGCATTTTGCTGCAGTTGCAGACTCAGCGCTAATCCTTGATTCCTCACAGCGCTCTTACCGCGGTGGTGGGGACTCCTTTGGCACAAGGTCTTTTTGTGAATTTCGCAAACCATCAGGATACCTGCAGTCGAGGTAGTTTGGTTGCTCGCTAGAGGCTCTGTCACCCCAGAATTAGGGGGGGGGGGGGTTTTGATCCGGCAAGTTTCAACCAGTTTTATTAGGAAAAATTGCGAAGGAAATCAAAAATAGGTTACCCAGGCCCCCTGAGATATAAATTCCCAAATTCCCTCCAACCAGGATGACTTTCCTTTGTTTTTCATATGTCATGAGATGTCCGGAAAGGTTTTCTTGTTGTCTTCTGCTTCTGGCGGTTAGGTTGTCGGACAGGTATCCTGCTTATCATGTTGGTTATTTTGTCTTGTGTCTTTCCGGTTGGAGATATATGTGCGGTTGGTTCCATACCAGAGGGACCTGGGATGACTTGTTTTTCCCTTGGCTGGAGGGGGTAGGGTTTCTTTGCCATGGGATACTTCCCGAATGCAGCGGATGTACCTTAGGTAGCACCTAAAAACAATCCACGGAATTAACAAAAAAAAAAAAAACTCCAACCAGGATGACTAATTCTTTCCTTGCGGCCCTGTAGTGCCTACTAGGACAAGGGTTGTGTGCGCGAAAAACTGGATCGCGGATCGCCTCAGCCAACTTCAAGTGCTTCTCACTCTACATGAAGCAAATAAAGCTCGGCAAAAATTGTACTGGCATGCGCACGAGTACTTCAGGCACTTGGCTATATTCCAAGGTTCTCTACCGGTATTGTGACGGAATCCGTGCATTGATTGTCCCTTGAAAATGCCCACTTTTGGTGTCTATTGCGCCTGTCTGGCCACCAGACGACCTCTGCTGCCGGTGGGGGGGCTTGATAAATCCAAATGTGGTACGGTACATGGCAATCGGTATACCAGGGGTGAAAATAATCCCTCTCGAAGCGGGGCTATCTTGGTGGGGTGGAAATATGCAGGAGTAATGACCGCAGGGGATTATGTTTTCTTCTTGCAATACTGGTACAGTGCTCAGGTACCAGACACACATTGGTCGGTCGATTTCACCGTCGGTAGAAAACTACGGTGATATCTCCGATGGTGAAGCGCTTCAACGGGTGTCAGTGTGACCGTGGTCTGCTGCTTGCGGAGCTTGGGGCCAATCCTGCCGCATGCGGTGCTCCCGAGCGTTTATCAAGGGTTCTCAGTCGTCCAGTCCGTCCAAGGCGAGGTGAGGGCGACAAAAAGGCGGATCGTATCTCGTAGCTTGACAGACTGGACGACTGGGAGCGCTGTCCAGGAGGGCCTTGGGCTACCGGGGAGCTTCTTTCACATTTATGGCTTGGAAAGTGTTGTGATGGGAGAGGCCCTGTTTTAGGCCTTTCCTGGGATGCTGGGAACGGAAACGGTCGGCATGGGGACGTGACCCCGGCATGATGGGGCGCTCTTCGGAATCCAAGTTCTCCTATCTGCTCCTATCGAGAAATGTCCTGCGATACCCCTCTTCGCCCACGAGCTCCCTAAGACGGCAACTCCGGACCATTGATATGCTATTCTCCATATACCCACAATCAGCTTCGCTAGTTGTCCAGTTGGAGGAGCTCCATAGAGGAATATGCCGTGATGTGCTGGTATGTTTCTGGAGGAATCGGGGTTGCGGGGAAGGAGTCTCATCGCTTTACCAGGCGCTTTGTGGGCGACCACGGCTTCGTTTGATACACACCTTGTCCTCACCACGCCGCTGGACTAGTGGCATGATTTTACCGTCGATTTTGTCGCTTACACGGGTAAGGATACGCTGACGTGGGAGCCTACAGGGGCGACCGCAGTGTTCCCGGGGATCACCTTGCTATGATCAGAGGGTTGGCTGCACTCAAGTACGAGTACTAGCTGGGCTACTCGTCGGAGGTGCTGGGGTTGTTCGCGGCTTGGATGAGATCTGGCCTGAGTGTTTCTGGCCAGTCCGTTATGGCCAAAGTACATACCATGAGAAATTGCAGATCTAACAGAGGAGGTTAGAATGGGATTTTCCAATTGGGTGTTAGGTTGAACTTGCGACATGCGTTTCACATGGAAAAACTTTAGAATGCTATCTGAATACTGCGGTGCACTGGAGGAGATTTTGGGATCCCTCTGAGTTGAGTTTACCCCTAGGAGTCTCGATATCGTAAGAGCGGGAATAATTAATGACGCCAAGGCGTCTAGAATTTCCCTCGTTTGGGTTGAGGGAAGCAAACGCCACAAGATACTCCTCCAGCCCTTAGTTGAGACAAATAAGAAGAAAAATGCAACAGACCTTACTCGGAGGGTAGCTCGAGCGTCCCAACGATATTCTCAATTATTCCGGCTCCTGCGGTGTACAGTAGTACTGTACGTGTGTTTCTACGGTCCCCACATCCCGTTCCACAACCATACCTATGCGCAGCACTGGTGTCGTGAGATTGCTTCTAGCCTCATCCTTGCGGCGAGATGATTTTCCATGTGTAGTACAGTACTCGTCCAATGGCACCTTGCTATGATACTGGCAGGCATCTTTGTAAAGGGGGGAAATAAAACATCGCTATATGGCCGAATCGCTCACGAGTTCGGATACCCCAGGCGGGGTCCAAGCTACAACAGGCACATGGTGGAAAGCACGCTCCGGCGAATTTGAAAGGAATTTTCATATTCTAGTCCCTCTGCGTCCATCCGAGTTCAACCTGCTATGATGGAAGGTGCTTTACCTTCTACCGGTATATTAAACTAGACCTCTGGGTACTAGTACATTGAGTTTTGGTAGACCCTCGATCCCACTGCATTTGAGCGAAATATGCATCTGCCAGTGGGGTGTCTTCCTGATCATTTGCAGCAAGTGCAGCATCGCCTAGCTCTAAGGGGGGGTGCAGGGTCTAGCTTATCACGTTTATCTAGTGATGGGCCACGGTTGTACTGCACTGTAAGCATTATCCCTACTACTTTTAGCCGTCGGTATTCAATACGCCTCACTCTGCTGCAGGGGGGGGAAGGAGCACCAAGGCGGGTGATCGGCCGTTAATGAAAATGTGCACTAGGGAAAAACCTTCCAGTTTTCCTTTATTGCTCCCGGTATTGGGAGGCCATACGGCATACCTTCAACCCACCCAATCGCCCCCATTCATCCTTCTCTCCCCTGTCATTGGCTCTCTGGATTCCTGGATTCCTGGCTGCTGGGACAGGGGGTGATGGTTTTGCTCATAGTGCTAGTCCGCCAAAACCTGCCCTTCGCCCGAAACTCTTAGAAACCGGGGGATACTAGATTATCGGCACTCAGGAGGGTGACTTGAAAGTCGCTTTAGTAATCTTGTAGCCGGGCCCTCCTCGAAGCCACTAACAGCTTTTATCTTTCGTCTTGCTAAGGAGTTCAATATCAATGGCTGGAAATATGTCGTAATGGGCTTTGGATAGAAGTGAGCACATACTCCGGCCACAGCGACTACTTCCTTTATGACTCTTAGTGAAAGCGGGGGTCACAGATCATTTCTATTTTATTATTTGAATAATTTCGCCGGAGGAAGTTGTATTATGCCTTCTCAAGGAGGCGCTCTTCCGGGCTTAGAAAATTTAGATCAAGTTAGGAGGTTTTGGCTCTCCGGATCAATGGGGTATTATTGGGTTTCTAGTTGGGTGTCTGGCAGGGCAAGAGGACCATCTTTATTATGATACTAGTCGGGACACCGGTTTATAGAAGGGCATAGGTCTTTCTAGGTGTGCTGTGTCTATCAGACCTCTCATCAATTCTTTAAACCGCTGAATATGCAGGTTAATGCAAAGTTTTTCTCTATTTCACCCTTCTGCTCTCGAGCCAGGTAAGAACACTGCTCACCACTCACCATGTTGCTCTGCTTTTGGATTTCTACTTCTTGGGGAACTTCCTTCTATCCAGTATCCTATTCTGTGGTCCTAAACGTACGTACGCACACCGCACCTTTGTGACCTCCCCCCACCCTCCGCCCTTGCTTCTCACCCCCCACCTCCCTTCTCAACCTCTTATCGTAAAACTGAGCGACCTTCTTCTTTCTCTATCCTCTCACCAAACTCCATTCTCAATTCTCATAGAAAAATTTGGAAAAATTACCCCTACTGCACTAATCAATCAATACACAATGGGTCTTGGGATATACGAACCTGGACCTCCTAGACATGTTCCCGGAACAGCTACGCTTTACGAAGACCAGAGCTCCGGAGAGGCTCCGTGCAGAAAAAGTCATCTCAAACACGGAACTGGAAAAGACTCCCAGCTTGTACTTGTCCCTCAACCGTCAAATTCTCCTAATGACCCTTTGGTTAGTTTCATTTAATTTTTCTTCCAGTGTTGGTCTGGGACGAATAGTTTTAGTATAGCTAACGTCTACAACAGAATTGGCCATTGTGGAAGAAAGATCTTACTCTCTTCGTTTTGAGTCTTACCGCCGCTGTCGGTCAGTTTTCCTAGATTATTACCTTGGAAACGGATTGGTTGCTGATTCAATTAAAGCTGGGGTTCTTGGCCCAGCCATTGCACCGATCAATAAGATGTTGGTCGACGAATTCAAAACTACCTATAAAGTTACCGCAAAGTTTGCCGGTTGGCAGTTCTGGCCCGCTGGAATCGCCGGGCTTTTTGGATCTGCTGTTGGGAGAATTTGGGGCAAACGTCCGGTTTATATAGTTTCTACTCTTCTCCTCTTGATTGGTGCCATCTGGAACGCACTTGCAACGGACACGGATAGCTTCTTGGGAGCAAGGGTTCTGCAGGTATGCGTTTCTTGGGTGTGAGAATTTAGGGGTGAAGAATTTGCTTACATTTAGTTTAGGGATTTGGGCTGGGCGCATTTGAGACAATAGTTCCTTCCACAGTCGGGGACATGTACTTTGTAGGCTCTCAGGTTCTAATGGTCATGACATACGATGACTGACAGGGTTAGGTTCACCAACGTGGAAAACGTATCGCCTTCTACAATCTTACCTTCTTAGGAAGCGTTTTTTTCATGCCTGTTTTGGGTGGATTCATATCCACGAGACATGGCTGGCGCGCGCAATTCCAGATTATGAGTGCCTTCCTTGGACCGGCTTTGATTTTAGTTATTCTTCTGGTTCCGGAGCACGCTTATAATAGGCCCGCGATTTTCAATACCGATTTGCACTTTGGTGGTGACCTCGATGAATTGGACGAGGAAATAGGAAAGGCTAATCGTGCAACGATCGAGGGAGGTATGGAGGTGGTTGAAAAGTTGGCTACTAGCGATGGTGTAGGAAAAGGGATCGCAGCACAGCAGGGAGAGATAGCGAGTGGCAGTGGCTTAAAGACAGGAGGAGTTGCCGTTGAGGCGGAGGTGCCCATTACTTCAAGTGGTGAGGGTACTGTAGTGGATTTAGACGAGGAGAGGAAGACTTGGGTACAAGAGCTCAGGGTTTACAATGGAAGATTCTCAGATGAGAGTTTTTTCAAGCTGATATTCGCACCTTTTGCCCTGCTTTTGTACCCTGCCACGCTCTGGGCGTTCTCACTCCAGGGAACCTTCATCACCTGGGTATGTGTTTTTATATATATTGGTATTCGTCCTTCCGGTTGACTAATACTAGAGAACATAGGGGATTGCTGTATCCGTTGTTCTTGCCCAGATGTTCGCCGGCCCTCCTACGAACTTCGGCCCGGAAAAACTCGGATACATGTATACGGCGCCGTTCATTGGGGCACTTTGTGCCTATTTCTTTGGTGCATCGATCTCCGACTGGTCAGTCAAGTGGATGGCGCGTAAGAACAAGAACATCTATGAGCCAGAATTTAGAATCCTGCTGGTCATTCCAGTTGCGCTTTTTGGGTTGCCCGGATTATATGCTTATGGCCATGTCGCGGATATGCACCTGCACTGGATTTTTCCATCCCTCCTCTACGGGTTCTTGACATTTGCAGTTGTCATGAGTTGTACTGCGACCTTCTCTTATGTTCTCGACGCCCATCGAGATATTGCGGTGGAGGTGTTGGTTTCAATGCTATTGCTAAAGAACTTTTTCGCCTTTGGGTGCACCTACTTCTTAGTTGATTGGGTGGAAAACGATGTAAGGCCTTTTCTTGAACTGTCAAGATCCTGTACTAATTCTAGTCCCAAAATAGGGTCCTTCAAGGGTTTTCGACATCCTCGGAGCGATACAGACAGCTGTTTGCGTCTTATCCATCCCCATGTACATTTTTGGGAAGGCCCAGCGTGATTTTATAGGGAGATATAACCTGCTTAAGAAGTGTGGGTTGTATCCAAAATCATCAGCTACTGCGCTTCCTGTTGCCTGATCTCAATTTACACCTCAATGCATGATAATTTCAGTGGGATAGATTTGGGCTCACAAGTTGCTTTTTGCTGGTTGCCCTGTTGAAGGGCGGATTTCTGTGAATAGATGCTCCTGAAAATTTTCGCTTTTAGATCGAATCCCCGCGAGTGACTTGGTGATGTTACCCTTGTATCTGTGACTGCTGCGCTAAATGTGCGTAGGGGTTAGAGTGCTGGTGTTTCCTACAAGACTTAGGCTTCAAGTTATTTCCTAAGTTGGAGGAATGCTCCTAACGCGAACGATCTTAATCATCCCGGAAGGGTGTCCCAGAGCGCAGGTAAGAGAGCCTGTATTATACTATATAATATTTTAAAAAGTCTGCCGTTCCAGAGGGTAGCTTTAGTCCCTGCAGCCCTTGAACGGTTATTCCTATCAGCCACAAGACCCGAAAGTCCCTGGCACAAATTAGCTGCACTCGAATAGACACATACTAGCCCGAGAAATCGCTAACTAGGGCCAGAGGCCTCTCCCCGGGATTATTTTCCATGCATGCTGCAATCGCCATTCCTCCAAGGCGGACCAATGGCCCGATCCCAACATTCGCCCAGCCACTAGGAGAGGATGGGCTGCCCCACCCCCATGTTAATTAGCTGCCGTGAATGATTGCTACTCATGAAGTCCTCCCGGGTTGCCATATGTCGGATAGGCAGATACGGCAGCCTGGTCCCCATCCCCCGGGCAGAGTGATACTATTTGATCCCTTATTAATACCCACAGCCCAAGCCACGTCTCTCACCCGGGGGTTTGGACGCAACAACCGGATCCGCCACAGTTCTGGACCTTGGGTCCAATAGTGCCTAGTTATCCAGGACTTGATTTTCTTCTCCTTCTTCTTCTTTTCTTTGTAGACTGCAGACTAGAGCAGAGTGTTTTGTCCTAACTTTAGAGGTTAAAGACGCCCTTAAGGCTAAAGAAGGACATTTCACTAACCCACCATGATATTATCAGAATATTATTATTTTTCCTCCCTCTTATCTTTACTACAGAGTTTTCCGCGCGACTTAGAGGTGATTGAAGATGGATGAAAGCCTACACCTGGATGCGGGCAGGGTTGTTAGGTTTAGGCGCTAAAACCCCGGCTTGTGATCCTTCGGGCTCTGGTTTTTTTGTAGAAAGTTTGGGCTTATGGTAGCTTAAAGTCCTGGTCTAGTCTAGTCTAGTCCGGAGATGGTAAATAGGGACGTAGCCTTGGGTAGGTAGCCTTGTGAATATATATGGGCAAATGTATATGATTTCCCAATATGCCCTGTCAGTGAGGGAGGGGTGAGTGTCTCCTCAAGCACATATTATCACTCGGAAGAGACTGTCCTCTGTTTGCTACTGTGGTTTACCGTCTTAACCTGAATAAGAGAGCGGTGTGCCATGTAGTCAAGAATTCCCTTCCTTGGGAAAGGGGCGAAAATCACAGCAAAACAGGAGAAGTGGAAAGAGGAAAAAAAGCCAGACCTTATGATACCGGAGGTGGCAACTCCAACGACATATCATAGCACACCGCTCTCTTATTCAAGTTAATAACGGTATCTGAGGTCTTCCGCTGGGATATTTCCCCCGTTCTCCCCTATGTTAGTTTAGTATATTCCCCTTCTGGACCATTCGGTCTTTTTTCTTTCTTTCTTTTTCTTAGCGAGTTTTACATTATTATTATTTTTGCATCCGTTTTCGTCGTGGGGCTCTTCCCCCCATTGATCTCATATTGCACGATGCCCCCCCCCTTGAATATCATATCATCGCTGGAAAATTTGGAATGGATGTGAGTTGGGGGTCATCCAGATTTAATGCCCTTCTTCGTCCCTGATGTTGATTTTAGGCACCATCTGCTGTGTATTGCAGTGCGCCACTGCAGGTTTCATATGCCCGATTCGTTCTTTCTTTTTTTTTCAATGCTCGTGTCGGTTGTCTCGTTGCACTTGAGTACTTGTCAGCACGGGTAAACATTAAACAAACTTTGGGGGATAGAAATTTATTTGTTCTATTTATTTAATTTCATTTGATTTTAGTCTTTACTATATTCGGGAGAAGTGGATGTGCTGAGGTGGCGACGGGGCAGACTTGAAGTTTACATAGTCACATAAGGTTCTTGTGCGGTGCTGCGGGTCGACCGAAGTAAGAAGCGAATAAAGTTGAGAAACGCCTCAAATTTGGAAGGGGTAAGTTAGGCTAGATTGCTTAAAGGGATTGAAATACGTGCTGTGTGCCCTGCTGCTGGGGACGCTCTCGTAACCTTGGAGAGCTGTCGGGTCTCAGGGCCTTCAGCTATCGATTCTGGGAATCGTATCACAGATAGGCTTGTTGTGGCAGTCAATTCTGGGGTAAGAAGCATTGCCCAAATCGCTATTGTTTCTGTTAGGCCGTCTGTTATCGAGGCCTTGATGGTCCCCTTGCAGGATAACGAGGACTCCGCGGATAACCAGTGGGCGGCGCGTTCGGGCTAAGACAGAACTGAGAGACAACCCCTCCGCCTTGTGCATTCGGCCCTTAGCCGGGGGGGGTGCTGTATCCCACTTTTTTATTATCGCAAGAGCAATCTGGGATGCTCTGCTACGCATGGTGCGCTACGACACTCTTAGGAGCAGAGCGCCAAGCGCATAGAACGGTGATCTCTAAGCGGGTCAAGTTCTCCTTTAGGGTATCAATTGTCGCAATTGAATTTTCTCCTTCAGCTATAAGTTAGAACTAACCACCATCTTTGCTAAATTATTCTTAGCTCCCGCCCCGAAAACAGAGGCGCGAAACCAAAGTAAGTGATATCATCTCGCTAGGTCCCAAACTCCCTCCCTGAGGAACGACGTTTCGTGCTCTAACTCGGCCGCCAACTCTAACGGCGTCATCCCATCGTCGTCTATCGTATGGGCATCAACATCCCTATGATCGAGTAGAAGCTCCAACACCCCTCTATGTTTACCAACAACGGCCAAATGCAATGGTGTCTTGCCAGTACTCGATCTGCAATTGATATCAACCCTCTCGTCCGCCAGTAGAAGCTCAATAATGGCTTCGTCCCTCATATGCACCGCATGATGTAACGGAGTCCAATCACCTTTCGCTTCCGGATTAGCCTCTTCTACGATAAATTGATCATCTGGGGACATACTCATCTCATCAGGCACGTTAGGATCGAATCTCCCATCATCGAGTAAAACCTCCACAATCTCTTTGTACCCGTGTTTAGTCGCGATGTGTAGCAGTGTCTGTCCCATGGGCTCTCCAAACGCGACATTGAACCTCTCATCCTCGAGCATTAGCTGCACCATGGATACAACCCCACTATCAACGGCAAGATGTAGCGGCGTGTAGCTGGATACATCCAAGCAATTGACGTGTAATTTCTCGTCCTCCAATAACATTTTCACGACCTCCACCTGCCCCCACCTAGCCGCAACATGCAACGGTGTTTCCTCGTAGTGAGCAGCGAGGTTGATGTTGACCCTCCCGTCATCCATCAAAAGTCTCATTGCAGGGAGGTATACCCTTCTAACCGCGACGTGAAACGGAGACCTCCCGCGACGGTGTTCCTGGGCATTAACATCCAGGTCTTTCCTTTTTAGCAACACCTCTAACACATCCAGACGTTCTGCCTTAACAGCAAGGTATACCAGCGAGCGTCCCACGAAGTCCTTTGTATTCACCGGAACCCCACATTCCAGTAATGTCTCCACAACAGCGCTACTCCGGCTTATCACTGCCTCGTGCAGGAGACCCCCGTTATCGATAAACTCTAGCGCTCCCTTCTCCACCAGCCAGCAGATGGGCGGCCTATCCCTCCTCTCGGCAAAGAAGTACATCGCTTTGACACCGTACTCTTCCGAGCGCATGTGGCAGATACTGGATAGGAGTGCGGAGGGTAGGAGGAGGGATAGGTGTCGGCTCGCACGCAGGAGGGAGTTTATGTCCGGTGGCGAGAGGGACTCGGTGATTTGGAGGATTGTTTCGTTAGGGAGGTGTGTGAGTTTCATAACTTGGTTTAGTCGTTTCGGCACTTTTAGCAAGCGGCGGCGATGCGCGGGGTGGAAATGTTTGGAATGATAGCGGCGCGCGGTGTTTAGGTGTAAATAATAAGTAGTGGGAGTTGTAGCATGATCGATAAGGTCGTACAGAGCCGTATTAGGATGGTCACGTGCGCCCCCCGAGGTTTGCTCCAGTTACCGGTAGTTGGCCTGAATCATCGTGTGTCACTCAATGTCAGGAATGGGCTGGATATGTGCTTTGAATTTTGTGCGCTTTTGACCAGGTAGTCATGTGAGCACTTCATCAGATATGCTCCTGTATGCCCCCGTATGAGTTGTCAGCATTCTTTGATTTTTAGGTTACTCTATCGTGACATCCCTTGCTCATGCACGTCTCCTCGTAATCAGCACCAGGAGTGCGCCACCAGGACCGACCAGAGGCCCACTTTTAGGATCACTTTTAGGATCACAAAGGTCTCAATATAGAATAGCGTCCCAAGGAGCCGTCAAAACGTACTCGAGTACAGTAGCAGCAGTGGGGGCGCCATTTAGCCGGGCAATTCATGTTCACCTCATCCTTAAGTTACCCCTAATAACCACAAAGGATCCAGGGGGATTTCAGGACGAGGCCGAACAACACGAAGAAACCCTGAACCTCAAAGAACAAACCCTTACAAAACCGGCCCCCCCATAAAAATTATTTAAACAATCCTCATGCTGTCGAGGTCCGGGCTGGTATCCACCGCAGCTGCTGGAGGTTCTGTCGGGCATGGAACACCTTAGAAGTTTTCCGGACAGGGCAGGATTCAGCTGCCATGAAAGGGAGGGGCATCCACAAGGCTAGGGGGCCTTCAGACCGGGCTGGGGCGACAAGAAAAATCTTCCGATGGGGGGCAAGGTTAATAGATTGTGCACGGATGTTTTCTCACGGGTGTTTGACTGGGAACAGGTTTCTCATGGAATGATGCTGTAAGGTACTTGTACAGTATACATACTGTACCCGAGTAACCTACGCGACCTCTGGGCCCTACCTGCCTAAGGGTACTTGTAGCACCCATCCCGCTTGAAAAAGGAGCTGAGGCGATAACGGCGGCCCTGATGCGAATTCCACAATCACATCCACACTCCACCCAACGTGGGGGGACAGAGGGCTAGCCTCGCTTCTTATGCTGTCTAGGCACTTCGGTGATCGGAGAGTGTGCTGTACAGTACTAGTACTTCTTTGTGATGCCACAATTAATTTGACTACGGCGCCTGCACGGTGGAGTACTCATAATTTTCTGACGTTTGTGAACACGACTGCTATTGCATACGGGCAAAAATCGGCCAGAGCCTCAGGATTTTGGTGGTATACAATATTAAATTTAATATAGCATGCAATAACAGTCATGTTCACAAACGTCAGAAAAGGTTGTCACCGAATTTTGCTATCGGGTATGTTGAAGCATGCAGTATCTGGGTGCGGTGTGGGTATAAGTTGATAGAGATGAACGGTCTATCGCCGATTCACTGGGGCGCTGGACATCTGGCCGGATTGCGGGGCTTACGGATGGAGGGGTATGTTTGAGACCTCCTTGGAGTACTCAGAGATATCTGAGCAGTACTGAGTACAAGAGGGTTCAATCCCCTGTGGCAAGCTGGAGGGTTCCCGGGAGCTAGGGGGCCGTCGATCTGTGAGGACGATATTCTACTTGTGCTACTGGCACGGCTGCTTGAATTCCCAAGCGGTGGTAGAGGGTGCTTCAGATAGGAGTTCTTAGAATCCAGCAGCGGTCAAGGCTTGCCCGTATATCATGGGAGGGTATGGTATTTTCACAGGCACTCGTATCGTGCAGGACTGCTACTTGCAAGTTCGCATTTCAGGATGGAATAGATAATCGCCCCACCCCCAGTCTCTTGTTCAAGGGCGGTACAGTACTTCTAATTGTAATCTATCATAATTGTTTGCCAGCCTGGCTCCTCTTGGGGATAGCCGGGTACCGCAAGAGCTGGTTCTCAGCCTTGAGATTTTTGGTCTATTGGGTGGGGCATGTACTGAAGGCTGCTCTGTGCATATTTGGGGAGACTCCAATCTGGGCTACCGGCCCCGCTCGTGTGTATCCGTTCCAGCCGCTCCGGCTCTCGGCCGATATGAAGAGCTCCATCTAGCCTAAGCCACGGGGAGGAGCCTATCCTGCGAACGTAGGTACCCGCACTCATATTAGGTGCGATACGATGCCTTCGTAGATATCCGTCTCATGAACACAATGATTCAGTTAGGCCTAACTGAGTGTGAGGGACAATAAGCATCCGTAAAAAGAAACACCGGGTGCAGGAAAAAACAACTCCAAATACTGCGCAAGATAAAAAAGTTAATTCGCAACTATAAATTAGGCTCCTGAGGGAAATGTGACTGATGAAATGTGCAGAGAGAACTTGGAAGCTAGTTTCAAGACACCAACGGGGCAAGAATAGGAATTTTCAGAGGACTTAGTGCTCCATAGTCGTCATTTTCTTTGCTTTTGGAAGCCCAAATGACATCAGATGGGCTCTTCTTGGGTTAGCAGGTGGCTTGAAACTGGACCCCACGCGCTCTCTCTCTACTTACTCTAAGTTGAGCTCAACTGACAGAACTTTTTCTAACGAGAATATTAGAAACTAGAGAGTGGATGTTAGATGCCAGCCCCGGCGGCGAATGATTGTGCCGCACGGGTTGAGTGTTCGAGCACGAGTATAGTATGATATAGTGCTTGTACTAGTACTGTAGGTATCTGGCATGAATGGACCGAACACAGAGGGGATCCTGGAGGCGGAATTTTGTATGAGGAATTGTCTGTACACATTCGAGAGCCCATCCTCGAGTACTAAATTCCACCCCCAAGACCCCACATGTTTGGTCAATTCACGAGGACTTGCAATACAACATACGGCACAGGCAATTAGAAACTGTTCCCAGTCGTTTGGACGGCAAAGACGAGGACTGACCTCGTCTGACGGCTGTCAACAGCAGCCCGACTGCCACCCCTGGTAGACCACTCTAGCGCCACTTTTTTCTTATTTGAGTACAAGTAGTATTTGTCTCATTAGCCAATTTTGCGCATAGTTGATGGCCATCGACAGCGGTCCACCCCTTCCAAGACGGCGCCAAGGCCGTCCATCCCGTCCAGGGACAAAACAACCTCATGCTTTGTCCTCTTCACCCCGTCGTGGGCGGACGGGAAGACTGAGTCACTGCAGGTTAGAAACAAGGTCATCGATTGGGACGCTGCCATCGATCTTCTGGAATCCCATGTCTCATTCCGACCGTTTTTTCGACGGGAGGCAGTACGATTACGGATTTCCGAATCACCATGACACATGGCTAATCATGCCAGCTCGTCCACTATGATCGTCTCCAGCAAGGAGGGAGAGCATCAACCCGGATACCGGGGCCACAATCAGCAGCCTGTTGTTTGGGAAATGTCTTAAGATTACCCCCACGCATTGCTGCAGACACGCCGATTTTCGGATTTTCGCTAGCTAGGCAATACCGGTGTGTGTCTCACAGCCACCGCCGGCTCCCATTTTCCAGCTTCGCTCAACAGGCGGCGAGTGGATGGAGCACCGTATACACTGCAGGATGCCGGCGTACCGGTATCTTATTGCTTATGCAATGTTGAACGCCGTTTATCGAGAGGCGGTGTACTAGGGTATGGCAAGGGACCCGGGGTTGCTTTTTAGACGAACGTGGATGGGGAGACGGTCACCCTATACGCACTGCGCTAGGCATAATGAACCCGAACACAGGGAGCAAAAATTCGTATGGCGAATTGTCTGTGCGCATCCGTGTGCTAATACTTAATTCGGACTCAAATGTTCGGGTTCAATATGCCTAGTAGGTATACCGGTAATCAGGTCAGCAGATCTGACAAGTGCGAAAAAAGTGAAAGGGAGGGGACTGGCACGGCGAGGAAGTTTAGTAAAAAAACGATCTGACAAACGGGAGGCCAAAGTCTGCGTGTGCGTAGCCATGATGCTGCTGTGCGACAGCTAATATTCGAGGAGCTACCGTAGTTACGGCGTAGTATGGTTAACTAAACAATTAACTTTCCCCACATCTAAGCCTATTCGGTTGGGTCAACTGCAGCCACGATTGGTGAGCTTCGGCATTCCTTAACCCGACTACCATACCCCTGCTGACTAGCGATGATTTGCCACACTCTCGGCCCGTAGAATTATCGGGTGTGAAAACTCGAGCACGGTACTCGAGTACAAGTATTATGGCATGGGAATTTTTCCAAAGGCATGGTGGAACGACTGACCGGGAAGGGTTACACTGTGAAAAATCCTGACTTACACCTTATCCTAACCTCTTAGTGCTAGTATATGATAAGCTAATAGTAGAAGGTATTTCTAACGAGGCGATTCTGTCGGAGCTTATCACTTGGAGCATTTCCTCTATTGCCGCGCCCTACGAGCACTACTCGTACCGGCATGCGATAGACTACAGCCCTGTGGGTAGGAGCAGGATGATCACAGCGTTTTTTCAACATAGCGGATAAGGACACGATACAGGTTAATCTTACAAGCATCTATGTGTGTGGATGGAGGGAATCGATTGGTATTTGCTGGCTACAGTGCAAGCTATATACGGGGAGTATCGGTACATAACTAGGTATCAGGCTTTGCTCGTGGCCTATTCTCAACCCTAAGATCATGAGGACTGCATTCCCGTACCCTCTGCCAATAAATCCCGCTACGCTTGGCTAACGGGCGATACTGCGTATTGCCGACTGATCCCCCTCTAGCCGGATACCTGGCGACTTGGGCGGGGCGGGACAATCGGCACGGATTCTGCACGAGTCCCCACCCGACTCGAGCAGACACCTCCCAGGCCACCTGGACAGCTAAATCTAAATAAGAAACTTCCAAGTTGTTTTCTTGGTTTGATTGGATGAGCTGTGGATACTGTGCTGACCGCCGCTCGTCCTCATACAAAACCCACCAATCAGGATCTGTCCGGGCGGTTGGGATGTCTGGGCAGCCTGGGAGGCTGTCTACTCGGGTAGAACAACCTATAGAAATGCTAGTATCTCGAGAGCTACATGCAGAATATCGTATCCGTATCTAGGAAGTAAGGGGAGAGCGGGGGGCGTATTGTGATGTGGTCTTTGAGCCTGGTAGAACAGGTGCAGGTATCAGAACGAGATATTGCCCAGATATGCGTAGGATTGATAACAGCGTTGATTGTGCATATAGTGCTTTACTACAAGTGCTCGGATTTTGGCAAATTGCGAACACGAGAGGGCTTTGACTTGCTGGATGAAATCTGATTGGGCATTCAGTACAATACTGTTTGGTTTTGAAGTTTGAAATAAACTATAATAGTGAGTTCATGCAATTGAGAAGGATTGCTAGATGGGGACAACATGTTAACTTTAGAATAGGCATCGCGAAGTCAACTTGGAAAGCCTTCAGAAGGCATATGGCCTACTTGTCCTATGCAAGAGGTATCTGGAATGCGGGTGGTGGATTTAAGGTACGCACGGATTTTTTACCATATATTTCGCAAGCCCCTGTTTCCGGATACTTCGTGCCGGGGCCAAGGAAATTAAGCCTAAAGTATTCACTTCTAACTGGTCGCCCGAGTCTGTGTTACAATGTGGAAGTGTGATGCCGGGGGTAGACTGCCCCTAATGTCGAAGGGTTTTGAAAAAGGACTGCTATTGCATACTATTAAACTTTGACCCTTTTCTTGGGTCTGGGTAGTGTGCAATAGTGGTTCTTTTTAAAAAAGATTCGACATTAGAGAGAATTGGTATTTATTTTATTTGGAACATCCCAAGGTTCGAGTCGCACACCCACACAAATTATGTCGTGCACGCCAGGAGACGAGAAATTTCAACTCAAAATTTTGCACAGACTCCACCGGGGCATAGTGAAACTACAGTGGGCAGGTGGGGAACAGGGGTACTGCGTGGGAAGGAAGTGAATTCGTCATTTACCAGTACCGGTATGGCAACAAAATAGTTTCCTTGCCAATGATCCCTGTTCGCCATCTGCCCAGTCTTGCCATGCCACCGGTGAAGACTGCCCGAGCACAGTACGTGCCACCCCACGCCCCACTGACCGCGGGATCCCGAAAGACTCTAATACCGCCTGCGGGCCATCGAAGTTGAATAGGGCAACCTCCACAGCATACGGCAATCATTGCCGAGAAAGGCCTTGCCCTGGCCAACCAGGGACGGCTCCTGCGGCTGGTAACCCATCGAGTGACCATCCAAGACGCGGGTCGTAGACTCCCCTCCATCTTGGGAGTAGGACTCTTGGGTAAGGAGTAATCGAACACAGGGATTAGAAACATATATGGCTAATTATCTGTGCGTATCTGCGCGCCATACTAGAATGGCACTCTAATATCCTGATACTTCTTGCCTGTCGCCAGCAGCGGACCTATTACCCCACCATTTATCCATCTGCATGCAAGTAATAACGCATTTGTTTCTCTCCCTTCGGAGATTCTCGGGGTTCTTGTGGACCCAATTTGGCTACAGGGCTACTGTCTCGCTTTGCTCGGAAAGTTGGGAGGGGTATGTGCTGTTGTGTATAAAGGTTCGGGGGGAGGCCAGGCTGGGAGGATCCATCTATGTTTTTCGTTGGAGCAAAGATCTACTACCTTGGGAACCCTCTGAAGGAAATAAGGGATTGCTAGAAGGGGAAAATATTTTTATTACTGTATGTTGACTCCTTGCAGTGAGGCCTGGCGTACGCTAAATGGTTTGGGCTTTGGAGCAATAGTTTTTGAACAAAATGGCCTTGGACGCCGCAATATCTTATGTTCAGGAGCAGGCTCTCTGCCTTTCTAGGGGCACTATTGCTGCCATAGTGTTTGGTGTATGGCTTTTGTATAGAGTCGGGCTCGTGTTTTACCGGCTTTATCTGGATCCTCTGTCTAAGTTTCCTGGGCCAAAATTGGCCGCTGCCACCTCCTTGTATGAGATGTATTATGATGTGGGTTATGAATGCATATCTTTGTCACCTGAAGCTGATCTTTTTGCAGATAGTTGAGGATGGAACACTTGTGTGGAAAATGGATGAATTACATAGGATATATGGTATTCACTACCTTGGAGATGTGTACGATATCGGGCTAAAATTGTCAAGGTCCCATTGTCCGCATCTCCCCACATTCTCTCCGTCTCCGAAAGAGTTCTGCATACCATGAAGTAAGTTATTGTTTTTTGGGATTGGAACTTTTCCGTGCTTCATACTAAACTTTTGAAGATTCACCGAATGGGCACCCCGTTTATTAAAGAAATTAGATTCTACCACCTCTTCGGCGTTCCACGGTCAATGTTCGCAACCATAGACGTCAATCTCCACCGCCAACGGCGCTCGCTGCTAAACCCAATGTTCTCCAGAAAAGGAATTTTAGACCTAGAATTCGTTATCAAGGAGAAGATTGATATCCTCTGCCGTCGCATGAGGGAGCATGAGGTGCAGGATAAATTTATCAATTGTCATCGAGCATTCGCTGCATTGACCGCAGATATTGTCACTGAATTTGCTTATGCTAAGTGCTATGAGTATTTCACCCTTTCTGCGCATGCTGGGTTTCAGCCAGCCGCTGATGGATGTAGTGTTCTGAGCACTCCGGACTTCGCCAGCCGGGCGTTTGACTCATACGATACCCAACACGAAGTTTTCTTAATCTTGAAGCACTTTCCTCTCATGGCAAAGGTGATGCAAGCGCTGCCTTTCTGGGTTCTTGTCCGTCTGATGCCTGGCGGGGGTATGGTTCTACCCGAGCTCCTTCCCTTTATGACTTAACGCTCACATTACAACAGCCGGCTTTGCTGAGCTAGAAGTAGATGCAAGAGCCAACCTAAAGGCACTTTCCGCTCGGGTGATTACCGGAGAAATGGAAAAGAATCCCACGCACCGGACCGTCTTTGGGGAGATCCTCGCTCAGCATCCAGATCCGAAGAACGCTGACCCCACCGAACTAACAAATGAAGCGACGAGCATTGTCGCCGCCGGAATTCATACATCTCGATGGGCGATGTGCGTAGGATTGCTAGAAGTTGCGAGAGATCCACTCATCCAGACGAAACTTTTTGAGGAACTTAAGACGGCCAACCCGGATATTAATGCCCAGTTTTCGTATCTTAATTGCGAGAAATTGCCATATTTAGTTAGTAACTATTATTCTCGCATGAGTGTGAACAGCTGTGCTAACGGTGCTTAGAGAGGCGTGATACTTGAGATGCTTAGGTTGTCATATGGTGTTATTGGACCTCTACCCCGACGAGTGCCCAAGAACGGTGCTATTGTTGGAGGTTACCATCTGCCCGGAGACGTGAGTGCTGCCGCCATACCCACTTTACTTGTTTCATAGCTAATTTAATAGTCAACAATCGAAATGGACAACTACTCTCTCCACCACGATGAGGATATCTTCCCAGACTCCCACCGCTTCTGGCCAGAACGCTGGTTAACCTCCGAATCAAAGCAGAACGAGAAATTCGTTAACGCTTTCGGAGCAGGACCTAGACAGTGTCTTGGTATAAAGTAAGCATCCTCTTTTGAGAACCCCCATATCACCACCATTTCTTAGAGCTGACATTGTTAGTCTTGCATTTTGTGAATTGTACCTGACCTTCGCCACTATCTTCCGTCGTTTTGAGATCGACATCAGTGCCCGGGGCACCGAGCGAATGAAGTCCAAAGAACACTGGATGAACATCCTCAGAGACGAGCCACTAAAATGTAAGGTCATCTCAAGGGAGGAGTGAACCAATTTCCTGATTTTTGGTTTTCTTTCATTTGTATCTGTCTATGGGGTGATTCTATCACCACTCAACTTTCTGAGTATTATTTACACTATCTCTTTTTTTCCTTTCTGATACCCTAGCGATATCAATGATAATATGATACAATTAAATTTTGAAAAAAAAAGAGAAGAAAGAGAAATATGAAGAAAAGGTATGCGAAGCGCCCGAGAAACTAGAGACAATCCAAAATGAAATTGTAAAAAATAACAGTGTGGCTCTGCCATCTTTCTTCTAAAGACTAAAAATAGAACGGTCCTGGATATCCTCCAAGTAGAGCAGCAGGGGCGGCAGGAGGCGGATATGGCAGTGCTTGGGGTTGGGGTGCATATCCTTGAGCGACTGGAGGGGCTTGTTGCGTTATGCTCTGAGCTTGGGGGGGTGGGGGGGTCAAAGGAGGGTACTGTTGAGCATAGGGATTGGCTCCAGCGCTGGCGGGGGGGTAGTTAAAGGGAGGGTATTGCTGTTGGCCGTAGGTGTCTGCAGCCACTGCGGGGTACTGTTGAACACCTGGATTAGGTGGGGGGGCGTTAGTGAGGGGTTGGCCTACGGCAGGAGAGCCAGTTAGGGGCGGGAGATCTTGAGCTTGGCCGGGCACCGTTTGGCCAGGCAGCGCCTTGCTAGCAGTTGCTGGGTCCGTCGGATTCTGAGGAGTGACGGTTCCGGGAAAGGTCGGTGGTGGTGCGGCTTCTGGTTGGGGCGTGCCGGGCAATGTTACAGGGGGTGGGAGTCCAGTATCGGGACCTACTCGTGGGGGAGCTGCTGGGACCACCGGCACAGCAGGTGCTTGGCCAGTTGCAGTGGATGGTATTGCGGGTACAGCGGGGTTAGGTGCTGTTGTTGGAGCAGCGGGGTTATTCTTGTCCGTAGCACCCCCGGTAGGAGGTGGGACTGGCGCCCCGGTTTCCTGGGGTTTGGGGGAACCGCTTGTCTTTACTACACCCGCATCTGTTTGAGTACCAAATGCTGCTGGTGGGATCCCCTGTTGTTGGTTATTCCATTTCGCCAGAGCTTTGTCTTGCTCTGTTCGTTTATCGACGATAGGGTGGCATTGATCCTGGAAAGGGATTTTGATGTTCTGTGCCATGATGTATCAGTGCATATATCCTACTTTTGGAATGGGACGAGCAGCATACGAAGAGTGTGGTCTCAAGAGCTTTCGCATTTATCGCCCTGTCTTCCCCAACGAGGGCGATGAGGTCCAAATTGATCTCATTCTTTTCCAAAATCCCCGTCGTCGAGTTTGCTAGAGTTTCGTGCTTGCTCCCAGGGCATGCTTGGGTATTATCTTCTTTGGTAATGGTCGTGTACGTTCTCTTCAATCTTGGAAGCTTTAGCTTGAAACCTGCCTCGTATCCAAAGATCCCTGCGAGTTGGATTCCGATGGCTAGAACTAAGTTCGTGCTGGCTTGGAATTCCGCCTCAAGAGAGCCTGAAAGAAGCTCGAATGGAAGGCCCTCCATCTTTGCGCCTTCCCATTTCGATGATTCATGCTTGTTCTTGTCGAGGAGATCCTTCCTATATACAGCGCTATTAGGGGCCTACGAAATGTTAGGAAATAGTCACTTGATTCCATCAAGATTCGTTTCTCTGCCGCCGTAGGGGACTAATTCTTACCTGGCCTTTGAACCCGAAAGTGAAGTCAACGTCGCTTTTGATAAGAGAATTGACCCCGACCTCAAATTCGAACTTGGGACCCAGCATGAAAATTCCAGGAATCATGACTAGCGGCAATGTAGCCGTGAATATATCCACCTCAACCTTCAGTCCAGCATCAACTTTGCCGTCTTGATTCAAATCTTTAGACTTTCTGGTAAAAATTCTAAACTTCATCATGGTTGTGAGATCCACTGGCTTGGCCTCGAAGAATGCCGATTTAGGTAGAAAGTCTTCGAACTATAAGAATTGTTAGAGGGCGAAGAGGCGAGGGGGTAGGCAATATACCTGAACATGACCAGAGATGACGATCTTTCCAGTGACATAACAGTCTACGCAATCAATGATATCGTTGGGGTTATTCTTGCTGTAGGCATGTATTAGCAAATAGGATTTTGGGTGGTTGGGTGGAATACTTACTTGAGTGGATCGGTGTACAGATTTTTCTTTACACCACTTTTGCCTGAGGCAAGGTTGAAATCAACATTGTCCTTTCCGAGGTTTCCATCACCGATCTCTGATATCTGCTTCGCCACAGCCTCGAATTTGTCCCCGAGCTTGTCCTTTGCTTTCTTAAAGACAGTAACAAAATCTTTTCCGAGAGCCTTGAGTTTCTTGGCGCCCTCCAGGAACTTTGCCTTTAGTTTATCATCAAGCTTATTGAGCTGGTCTGCGACATCCTTTGGGAGACTCTTGATCCAAGTGCCAAAGTCCTTGAAAGCGTCCACGACCTTATCTTTAGCATCAACGATACCATTTCCAGCTTTGTCGGCCACCTTTTTGACGTCCTTTCCAGCCTCGTCAAAAGATTTTTTTGTGTTTTTTCCAAAGTCTTTGAAGGGTTTCCCTATATCCAACGGGTTGCGGGCGAACAGGTCTCGGGTTTGGAAGCTCTCCCTAGATTCGCCGCCATCTACCTGGAGGTTCCCAAAGTCGACGCTATAAGAACCGATGGACTTGGACCATTCCTTCTCTTCAGAATAGAAGTTGACTCTCAGTTCCTCGTTATCGAAGTCTACCTGATAGACTCTGGTAGTCCAAATGATAAGTAAGATCCCTAATCATGGATATATGGCGATTACCTATAAACAGTCCGTTCGTGTTTCGGGCCGCACCCTTTGTGATTCGTTATCATTATGAATTCGTTTTTGTCATTCTCGTTCAACCACCCCCATATCCGATAAACATAGTTGTATATCTTCCTATTCTTCAGCGTCACCGAGAGCTTTCCATCGCCTGCGGTGGTGCAATCCACCTCCTTGGTGAACCCGTCAAACTTCTCCATTAACAAAAGCTTCTTTCCCTGTGGCGCGTTGACTGTCATGTTCGCAACAAATAAACCACCCTCGTGCGCTACCATTCAATTAGCCGACTATCCCATTCTACGAATACGGTACCGAATGCATACCAAAAGGCGCTCCATACATCAATAACTCCCTCGCACTTGGATCTAATCGCGAATAATCGTCCAATTTCGGCACATCCGACCGCCGATTTAATGAGTGGTGTAGGTAGTCTATGTCGATCGGCCTCAAAAACACCTCCTCTTTCGCCCTAGCCTCCAAATTCCTTTTAACAACAGCTGCATTGTGCTTGTGAACATCTTTTTGGCGAATGGCAGCTGCCCCCGCTGGATCGACTAGCCAGCTGATCACATTCACGGCCAGAAGGAGTGGTAATAAAAAAACCATTTAAACTGGTCACAGACCATATAAAAAATGAGTGGTGAGTCCGAAGGAATGAAGGGAAAGAAACCTGGCTTTCGATCCACGATATAATAACTTCGGCGAGGGGGTAGTTAAGGGGAGTAAAGGTACACTAGGGGACAAAGCGGGTTCAGCAACATCTGGCATATATTGGGCTGGAGGAATTCACACCGGGCTCGGCGGAGTGAGGGTCTACAAGCCAGAGCATGTATCCTACTCAGGAATGATCAGTCGCCGGAAAACTTACAAAAGGTCTGTGGGTGGGAACGGAGCCCAAGTGGCAGTGTTGAAGGACCCCTAGCACAGGGCTCGAGTAATTCCATTTCGAAAGATACGGATTCCGCAGAGATTGGAGATCGGCATAGCTATATTATTACGGTGGTGGTTGATATAAACAGCTACTCATTCACCGGAAACTCTCCGGAGACGCTAAACTCTCGTCGCCGGGAGTAACAAAACTACGATGCCCGACCTCATGGTGGGATAAAACAAGTACCGTTCGGTTTAAAAGGAAGCGAACGAACGTTGAGCTATTCAGATAGGATATAAAGGGCTTGTATAGAATTGAAGTAGGTGGGGGAGCAAAGTCGCAAGAGAAGGATTAAAATTGACGATGCCGGTCACGTGACATTCACAAGGCGGAGGGTGACAAGCTGAAGGCGGAAAGGAGAATGGGCTAAGCTTGGCCAGGATCCCGCACTAAAGTGGCCCTTCAGGGACTGGTTAGGTAGGGGGGGATCCTGGTATCCTGATACCGGGGTTGACACCTTGGCGTCTACTTGTAGTTCCTACTATCATATACCGGGCTTATGAGATCTCCGGGTGTTCGTGGTTAAAACATAAAGCACCATTGTTAAAGCTGTCCCTGTTTCACACTCACTTTTTCCTTAGCCTTTAATAAAGATCCTATCCATATACCCTGTTAGGGTGCAAGTGGATTTTTAATAAGAGTCTTGGGCCGGTCGCCCGGGGTGGTGGGAGGGAGCTTCCAGGGTGAGCCATTGTTTGCATCGAGTGATACATGATGACCACTTGGGAGGGAAACCTTTTCCTACACGACGACAGCCAGGTCTTCAATCACGTACCGGAGTTTTCAGGAGGGTAAGGGCTCCAAATCCGAAGTATTTCTCCCTAAGGAAGGAAGATTAAAAATCTAGTAATCCTAAATAAGCAAAATAAATAAATAAAAGAATTTTTGATTCTTCCTAGAAATCCATATATTATTTAAATTCTTGGATAATGTTTTCTTGATTTGACCAGTGCTTCCTTGGGGATGTTTGCTATAGCGTTTTAGCCCTTGTATCAAGGCAGTGATTAATCATAGCCCTGCAGCCGCCTCGTCTATTCACGGGTTCTAGTGGCTAGTGGTGTCCTCACGGCAAGCTTTACGGTTTCTAGAGGGCATTTGGAACTTCAGACAATTATTATAATCCTTCTACTTTTTTTAATGTCCACCCACTCGGGTGTTCAGTTATGCGAAAGGCCTTGAAGGTTGCAAAGGTGATGATAGCAAGGTGTATTAGCTCCCTCAACTCCGCCAGGATTTCTCTAAAATGACCAGCTATGGTCCTAAGTTGCTGCTAATCCAAGGACCCATATGTGACCGAAGTGAGATGGCGATCTGGCATAACCGTAAGGAAGGTTTTATAAACCGCTGCGGGGAAACCCTGCGTGCGCTGCCTTTTTTCTCTGGATCCAGAGATTGGAGGCACGCCCGGGGGAATCGCAAGAGTTATTATAAGTGCCAGGGAAGATGTTGTCCTACGAAACAGGGATTACTTCGCCGGCCAACCCCAATCAACTGCTCACTCACTTCCCCCTGGGTACCTGAACGGTATGCTTTGTTTTTGGTGCGACCCAAGGTGCGCCCAGTCATGAGTAATCAGGGATAACTTATCGTGCTTCGACTCCCCGCAAGCTGGGAACAGCAGAGTCGCGGCCTCCCAACACCAAAACCGAAAAGTACAAAAACGGCCGAAGCCGCCCAAAAAAACAAAAAAACAAAAAAACAACCGGTTTCTAGAACGGTACTCTAATATTAGAGTTTGGCTTTGGTTGTCAAAATTGTTGACCGAAAGCCACAAAGGACACCGGTACCGGTACTGGTGGTGGAGGCACTTTATGGGATAAGAAAGGACGATTCTGGGCACACTGTTGACCACGGATGTCAAGGAAAGTTACCAAGAGGATGAGAGGCGTTGGATGAATTGTGGATTTCAGTGGGAACTACGCTCCCGTCTGGGAGAGGGGTTTGGGACAATTTGGGGCACGGTGGGGCACGGTGGGGCCGGCCGTGACATAAGACTAGTGGCTGGTGACTACCGTACTACGGTAGTGTATGGACGTTGGTGATCGGATAGCCAGGGATCCAGAGGCCTGAACTTACTGTCCTCGTAGGAATAAAAGAATGAACTTGGCATCGAAATTGCTCAAACGAGCAAAAAGCTTTGATACCTCTGGTTCCTGGCTGCCCGACCACCCGCGTCCATACATGAGTACTGGTAAGGTTCTTATTGAGAATTAAGCACCGTCATTAATTTGGCTAAGTTGTTCGTGCCCAGACATCTTTACCAGGAATACCTCTGCGAACCAATATTTTGCTGGAGCCCTCACTAATTCCAAGTGTTCAATCTAATGAAGGATTCTTCGTTGGGATGCGTGAGGATGATAGGGCGAGCTTTAGCGATATCAGGCTAGACTTGATGGGAAAGTAGGAATGTTAGACCAAAACCGTCAAAGTTAAGCAATCCGTTGTGGTGTAACGGCTAGCATCCGTCGCTTTCACCGACGAGATCGGGGTTCGATTCCCCGCAACGGAGGTTCTACTTTTTCTAGATAAATCCGCAATCTTATTATCCATTTTGGAAAATATCTCCTGAACCTTTGAGGTATATATTTTGATGTTTTGAGGGTCTTGACGGACCCTAGAACATAGATAGGACCTAGACGGGGTCACGGAGAATTGATATCCCTTCTACCTAAAAACCAATGACAGGGCGATCCATCAAGAACGTTTAATGACGTAAAAGACCACTTTAGGTATCATGTTCCAGTATTTGTTATGGCCAGTAAATCCGGATATTAGAGGCATTCAGTCCTGAGCCTATAAACGCTCGCACAGGCCTTTCGAGTCGAAATATTTTTCTGGCAGATCTAAAGTACTAGGACAAAAGGGTTCGTCCGATGCCCCTTTTACACCAAAAGTAGCCACCTTCACCGCCCTCTCTCATAGCACAATCCTAATGAGAATCTGCAAAAACATGATGGTGCATCAGTGAACCTGTATATAACATGAGGAATACTATAGAATTAAAAATATTATAAAATAGTGGAGAAAAAGTCATTAAAGTATCAGAAGTTGGTTGCCATGTACCTTTCTGTCTGGAACCCCATACAAAATTTTAGGTCACTTTCAGACAAGTTGACTCAACCATGGGCAGTGAATACAGCTTTGGTCCCTTGGGCCTCTGTCTCTGGGGGTCTTAATGGATAGTGATTCTCTAGCTAATGAAAGGGGTTGAAGTCTTTTCATGTGAGCAGTGTTGGGAATTGCCCATTGTCCATTTTGTGTTAAATTTAGTGTGCAACCATGTGTCGGACGAAACGTGTTGTCCCCGCACTGTAGCGGAGACGTGGCACTCGAAAAACGCTTCTTCAACCCGGTGTTTGAATGCCTCTACTTGTACGGTAGTATTATAACAGGACCCAGCTTTGGGTTGCCATTCCCACCCACACTATGATACCCAGCTTATCTCTAAGGACTACAGGACCCCGCTGCGCGCCGATTCCGATTCAACAACAGATATTTGTCTCGGATGTACCTGTCCGGCGTCTTCCGGTTCCGAAGGCATCCGGAAACCTAGGTGCCGACTAGGTGCCGAACCTCTAGGAGTATTGGAATCGGATCTGCGAGTCTTGGCAGTGCTTTTGGAATTGGCAAGTAGCCTTATTGTCGGAATTTATTGTTGGAGCCACGTCTATCCCGTATGGATCCGCCGTATTGCCCATGGCTTATTTGTCGGCCATGTCTGGTAGGGGTGTTCGAGGAAGGAATATATACTATACCTGTACCGATGGGATGTTCGTCTGCCAGTAGCCTGGTTGCTTTATCTGATGGGGTGCCATGATGCCGGTATTGGTGCCTGTGGGGGCGCACGCATGGCCTAGAAGTTTCGTTCTTCCCTGCGGGGAATGTTGCCCTTGGGCAACAGCTGATAACAAGGGTAGGCTCCATCCTACCTTCGTAAGGCAACCACAACCTCATCGCGAACTCTTTATTGATATTTCAGCTCCACCTTCTAACAAGCGTGGTTTTGGAAAGCGTTACCACAGTCCAGGACGATACCAAGAGTTTCAAGCACCAAGATGCGCCGAACTAAGAGAGCGATCACTCGGAAATCCAAAGTCAAGCCTCTAGGTCCCCCTTTGCCCTTCCTCCCGACCGAAATCCTTCTCCAGATATTTGAATATCTGGCGCCCAGCAATACTCTCCCGCGATCCCTCGTTCACACTTGCCATGGGGTGACCTTGGAGAGCTCCTCTCCCTCCAACGACTACATATGTACAACATGTCAGACCAGCTACCTTCTCTCCGTAAGCCTGGTATCCCGTCACTGGCACAAGGCTGCCCGCCCACTTCTATACCGCGTGGTTCGAATAGGGTACAGCATGTTTATACCAGGCGATGAGGACATCTACTTTAATTGTATAAACAAAGCGTACCACGGCAGAGACAGATTCTTCTTCAACGTTTTTGATCGCGAGAGACCTGAATCCAGCAAAATTGGTAGATGCGATGCCGGTCTGGTAAAGATGCACGAGAGGACAAAATTAGAAACATTGGATGCACGACTGAAAACACTTCGCTTATTCCAACGAACGATAACTCGGAGCCCAGATATCGAGAGGATGGTGGTCTGCTGGGAGTTGGGCGCGCTCTTTCCAATGCCGGACCCAGGTTGGCGTGGACAAGCTGCATGGTTGGGGAGAGACCCGGGGTATCTCTACCGATTGACCGAGACACTGGAAAAGATCGGGGAGCTGGTGGGGGAGATTATACCTTGTCTGACTTCGCTACGGTGGATTGACTTCCATCTCGACCCAGAAGTGGTCGGAGTGTCCGCCGAAGCTATGAGCTATATTGTAAAGAAGTCAATTACAAGAATGACGTGGAAGCCACGACTTGAAGGCTGTAAATGCAATCACGTACGGATTCAACTCCCGATCGACAGAACAGAATACGACGACATTCCTGCACGGAGTTATGGGCTATCAGAAAAGGCTCCTAGCCTCGAAATACACAGCGATTTTGACTTGCCACATTACAGCCCTGCGATATTCAAAGCACTCGCAACGGAAACCTGTGAAGTAGAAATCAATCGCCCGACTCGGCCTTCGTTGAGAAGAGAATCACCATCCCTGGAACGCATCGATTTTCCGATGACAACAGCTATGCGCTTGATTGGCGCGGGGGCGCCGACAATATCGCAGGTTGTTCGACGAGGGCAAGCGAGACGAGCTACCACAGGGGGAATGCTGACTGCGATTACGGTGGGAGATAGAGATATCCGATTCGTGGATCTCACGAACTTGCTTGCTCATTCCAAGAGTCTGAAACATCTACGCTTGGAAAATGTACACGTTTCGGCTCCCACGAGAGAGGATATAGATAACTCACCGAGAGCTACAGTGTTGAAGTCGGATACATTAAAGTCAGTTTTTTGGGACATTGTCCCAAGAAATGCGGAGAATATACGCGCGGAGACTGTTACTTACTATCTTATCAAGTCGACTTCTGAGGACCATATGCCGGTTCTCGAGAGCCTTTCGGGGCCTGCGGAAAAGGCCTATACAGAGTGGTGGTTGAGCGAGCTCAAGCGCATCCACCCTCAGAAGGATATTGGGATGAGATCCTTGGAAAACGAAGTGGAGATGGTGTTACGGCCTTCCACCAAAGCCGCAGATGAGGTGAGTCGGCAAACAGAACGGAGGAGATTCATAGTGCATGTGTTGACTTCTTTCTAGCAACTCGTACTCGCTAGGCGCACCTCAGGGTCCCGAACAAATAACCAACCATTCAGAGATGCAGTGTTAGAGTATATATCGTGAGAGGGGAAGTTCGGAGATTTAAAAAACGTGCCCACATCTACTTCCATGGCATATAGTAACCTTACACCTATCTAAAACCAAACACTTCGATGAGACTATCACCCAATGACTATTGCGACTGCCTTCACTGTATTGAAGTTTGAGACCACAGCCCCCAAGGAAGCCAGAAGGATGCATGAGTAGGGTACCGGTGGGACTAGTCCTACTGATGTTAGCCCAATTTTAGGCATAACCCCACTACTGGCCACAATCTCAATAATCAGTATGATAGAACAGAAAAGAAGGCCTGATAATTTAAAGGCCCATTTTTCCCCTTATCCCTACGGGTGAACACCCCGGGATCCGGCAGCAAGGAATACTCCGCCGGCATTCAAGCTCAAAAGCTCGCTTACCCTACCCTTGCCCTCATCTCGCTTCTCGGGGGTTGTAGGCCTCAATGTAGATCTTGTGTCTGCCAGTAGCCATGATGCCGATTTAGGTTATACGAGTAGTCTCAGGGGGCTTTGGGTCAGGTCGGGACTAAATCTACCGATATAATTACGGGAATATTACGGCGCCACCTACGCACGCATGCCTCTAGGCTACCGGTAGCCTTCAAGTCCTTCCGGAATAATAGTCTTTGCACACCTATGGTGATGGTTGTTGGCAGCAGGAAGAGATGGACACCAATTCCGGCTTAGCGGTAGTATGGTAATACGCCAAGTGTCTTCTCACTATTCGGGTGCAGGTTAATCTCCTGAGAAATATTGGTTAACTGGCACCGCCAAGGAAATTAACAGCAATTAACACTCCCGAGACATGCCCCACGCTGCTACAACGGCTTTGACCCGCCCCAATATCTCCATGAAAGCCTGGGATGTTCCTATTCCCCCCCTATTAGCGTGCGGAGGGCCGCCCACTCTATCGCCTAATAGAGCTGTAATATTTATTGGAGTTGAAGTTGAGCGATACTTCCCGGCGGTGCGCTCCGGCAACAGAGCTCCCTCACTATACCGGTGTGTTAGGGCAGTGACTTGCTGGGGTCAGGGAAAAAGGAGCAAGTGACGGTCCAAAGCAGCCGACAATAGGCCGGCCTAGACTGACAGATAAAGGGTCGGGTGCTGGTGCCTGGTACTGGACTGCCGGTGTCGGAAAAACTCAATTACTTATAAAGAAGATACTATACCCGGGGAAGCATTAGTACCGGCGCACTGCAATAGAAGGTAGTCTAGATAGGCGAGGAGACACTAACATTGAACTCTCAGTTTCTCTGCTTGGGGGAATCGGGTATTGGCGTGCTTGTACTCGCCCCAGGACCCGGGAGTGGGGTTGGGGGAATATATGGTAAAACCTGTGCATATCTGAGCGCCGATCCCAAATATACTCGGGTATGGACGTGGATGATCGGACAGACAGGGGTTAAAAATTTATATATGCCCATATATTTTTAATCCCTGTCTGTCCGATCACCATGTCCATACCCGAGTACCTCTGTTTTCGGGCATTCTTAGCCTGGGACAAATATCTGGCGGTATACGGCTTCGCCAGACAACCACCTAACCAGCGAAAAAAATAACTTACCCTATCCCCAGACACCTCATTTTTAAACAACTAATAGGTGGTAGGGCACAGTGGATCTAATCCTTCGTTTGACGAACGAGGCAAGCACTTTTATTGATACGAATAAAGATGACGAACAAAAGATATAAGAGAAGAATCAAAGAATAAAGAGATCGTATACAATAACGAACGACTTTTGACAAGACAAGAGATAACCGTAGGACTGTGAGCGAAAATGTGATGATCAACTGATAACTAACAAACAAAGGGAAGAACAGGCATATCTTATATCCTTCTCAAGTGAAAACCTTCCTCCCCGCACACTTCCAGAGCGTGCCAGATTTCTCTCCCACTTTCCGTCCCTAGGTCGTCCTTCTTTTGCGTTGTGCCGATTCATATCCGAGGTAGAAGTATCGTGACCGAGGGTAGTGTTTATGACACTTGCCGAGGGTAGTGTCGGTCACCGAGGGTGAGGATGGATGTTCGGCTCTTGCTGGTGTTTGTGTTTCATCGTTGGTGAATCGGCGTTTGGTGATGTCGCACCAGATATGCAGGGTTAGGGTGTTCGGTGGTAAGAAGCTAATAGTGGTGTAACGCTGGTGAAGCTACCGTTCGTTTTAGGCTTATAGCTGATCGTAGTCGCATTTCCCATCTAGTGGGAATGGAAAATATATGGTGAGCAGCCTAAAGGGGTTAATTTCCAGCCAGATACAACCGTTATCTATCACTTGCTTGATCACCCATACTCTTCTCTAATCTCCCTTTGGTCTCTGCATAATAGGCACAAGGCTCAAACAAACCTTAGGAGAAAATATTATTCAGCGAAGGGATCTGCCCAGGAATATTCGGAATCGCCGCAGGTTCGAAAGAGAGTACCCCCGAGAACAAATGATCTATATTGCGCGATACGGCCCGCTTGGTTTCGGAGTATGGGAATATTGGAGAGTTAGTGTGCGGAATTGGAAAGTGTCAGGAATTTAAACCACGAACACAAACCCCCTCCACCTTCAATGGCTGAAGGGAAAAAGTGGGGCACTCTCCCGAAAAAGATCCCACAAACAGCTCAGAATGCATCCTCTCCGCTCCTTTGAGCCTTTGATCCTCTGAGTGGCCGAGGAAGTGGAACGAAGGGTCAATAACTCCCGCTGAATATGTCTGTGGTTATGGCTATTCTGGCGAAGCTCAAACAATACGTAGACCACAGAGACTCCCTGTTACCGCTGGGGAGGGAGTGACCGGCTCTGGGGGTCGCGAATGGCTGTCCGGAAGCGGCCGATACCTCGTGGGATTTGTGTTCTTGGCAACCGTCGAGTGACGTTTTGTGCCGTATGTGCTGACTTGCTGTCTTAGGTTGTTGTCTCCTTGTGGAAGTGTATCTCCACCGATTTTACTTGTGCCACCGGTATCATTTGAATGAAACCTCACAGGCGAATTGTACGATTGTGCGTTATTTAGCTGGTATTTCCACTAACGTCTTCCACGCCATTGCGAGCCATCCACCCAAATACTAGCCACTATTTAAATCCAGACCGAGTTCAGCCAATAACATTCCCTAAACTTGCAGATAGGCTCGCTATGGCGTTGAAGACGTTACCGGTAAGGCCTTCAAACTTAAGGCCCTCGCCTTAATAACCACCATACCATGCCGATGTGGCAAGGTGCAAGCCACAGTGAATACGAGGTGACTCAGCCATTGGCTCGGGCCTGAGCAATACAACGCGAAAAGCAAAAAACGTCGGCCACCCTAGATACAAAATATAAGTCCCCTGCCAGTGTGCCATTTTTTTCAACTAGAAGTCTACGAAATCTGAAAGCATAGAGAGTTGGGATTTCCACTACCTGCCTCAAATATCCAATTCCAACCGCCCCAAACTCCGAAGAAACCACAATGAGTGAAGACCCAGCATGGCAGGCCGATAACGATGTGCCTCCAACCCACACACCTTATCCGCACACCCTGACATTCGACACGTTCGTGAAGCGCTACGTCCCGGCTCTAAAGGCAGCCGCTGAACAGGGGCAACGGCTTCCTTTCCCCTCTAAAGCAAGGTTCATGGGAACCCTAAAGTTGCACGGTTATAATGCGACAATCGTATTTTCCCCTCCATTCCGCACTCCATCCATTGCCTGGGTCTTTTTCTACAGACTCATCAAAGACGATGGGGGAGCATAAAAAATTGAAATTAACTCGATGAAATAAACTTGTAGATGTTCCGTAACGACGATCGACACAACCCAGTATTCCAATCACGCAACAGGGTAGTAACATCCCAGGACAAGGGACCTATCCCTTCACTCCTGAGCGGGAAACCTCTGCATCTGCTCGTCGATAAGGTAATGGAAACCTACAACAGGGGGAAAGGGCAGCCGGACGCGACCCCATTCTCCGAAATCATGATAGCCGGCGAGGTCGCTGGGCGCGACATCTACCGTAATGTCGCCATCAATCGACTTCCCAGATTCTTCTGCATTTTCAACATCAGGGTAGATGGGACATGGGTCGACATGCGGGAGTACAAGGATGTCTCAATGGAGCCTGAGCGCATCTTTAATATCATGAACTGGCCGACGTGGGAGGTGACGATCGATTTTCTAGAGGATACAGTAGAGATTTCAAACTGGCTATATGAGATCACGAAGAAAGTGGAAAACGAGTGCCCGTTCGCAGCATCGTTTTTGGACTCCAAGGGAAGGAAAATATCCGGAACTGGGGAAGGTCTAGTCTGGACTATGATACCGTTTGACGGCGAAGCCTGGCCAGATGATTGTGCCATGCTGTGTAACTTCAAGACCAAGGGGGAGAGGTTCGAGGTCGTCAGCAGGACCAAACCTACCCCACCGAGGGACCCCGACGCCGTCGGTCTTGCTACTGCGTTTGTGGACTACGCGATTACGGAAGCGCGATTCGAGCAAGGGATCGAGTACCTCAGGGAGATGGGAATACTGGAATACGGTCGGAGCGGCAGGAGGAGCACCGCCCAATTCACCAAATGGGTAGAAAACGACGTGATAGAGGAGGAATGGGAGGAAATAGTGGAGCTGGGCGTAGAGGAAGCAAAATTGAGGAGGGTGATTGCTGAGCGGGCGAGGAATTGGTTTTTCCGCTATCTTGAGGAAGTGCGGTCGGAGTGCGCGGACGCTGCTACGGACACGCAGTAGGAGTGGGATATTAATTGCTGCCCGCGCCCAACCCACCTGAGTTTACGCACCTAGAATACAAGTTACAGGCATATAGAACCCGAACACCTGAGTCCGGATTTTGTATGGGCGGTTGGATAGGCATAGATAATTTACCATACAAAAGTTTTATCCCTCTCCTTTCTTGTACCAAAGAATAGTTACATCGGGGATACTAGCCATGGAATTCGGGGAACATTTGTCCTCTGACAAAGAAGGCGAATGTTTCGGGGGCAGATCACAGGTATACACCGGCATCCCCCCCGTTCGTCGTTTTATCAATATCATGAGAGTACTATGATTGGATACTAATGTCCTTTTTTCACCAAATATAAAGTATCAGGCGCTCGAACTGTCCATTTTCTGAAGAAGCAGTTAAAAGGCCAAGAAGAAAGAGTACTATCGGCCAGTTCCTATGGTCTAATGGCTTAGGAGACTGGTCGGCTAATTTGAAACAGGGACCATCATGAGTTCGAATCCGGGGGGCAGTGGAGTAGTCGAGCATTAAAAAAATGCTCGACGAACCACTTTTTTGCTAGGGGGTAGGTCTAGGGTTGGTATAGTAATGCCCTTGGGCCAACCCCTGCCAAATGTTGCGGTGGGACTGCTGGTTAGTGTTCGGGTACTATTGTGAAGGCATCCCCGCCGCCACAGAGCCCGCATTTCGTATTTACTATGATACCTGACTTGAGAAGGAATTCCTTAACCAATGCCCCGATGGGGAGTTGTTGTAACAATCCGATAAGGGAAAATCTATCATATAAAACTGAACATCAGCCTGGGCGGGTTTTGACTGTGGAATACACTAATATCCCTGAGTCGAGATAAAGCGAAAAAGAAAGAAAAAAGTGGTTGTATATTGTAAGGCTCTAGATCAGCATATATCCACTTATATTCCTTCCAATCTAGGTCCTGGGATATTGGAAGGAGGGGATATGTATCACTGCTAAAAAATGCTCTGGAATACCCGCACTGGAAGCTGGGACAATCGCCTTATTCCATCATCCGAACATAGCGAGGCTCCGGTAGGAAGAACCCCAATATCTATTAAAGAGACTCATTGCAGCCGCACATGCAGTGGTTGCAGGAGCCTGAGGTCTCTCATTGCTCCAAGTGCGGAAAGACACTTGAATGAATCAAATATCAAGGGATGCTGATACTGTGTGCTTAAATAAACGCACTAGAGCACAGGTGTGCTCCTAGGGTATGTGAAACAGTCCGATCGTCTTACCACTGTGCCCGATTTTATACCTGAGTCTTGAACTGTCTCTTCCATCCTCTAGGGACTGGCTCGTATCCTGGTAGCTCAAAATAGCTCTTAGAACTATCGGTGACTCACCTTAGATAGACCTCGTTACCTGGGTTCGATACGAGTGTGCGCATGAGATATCGCGTCCATACGCCAGATCGTGGTCTTACCTTCCATTGGTTGCGAGAAGGATCCACTCTTGAAGAGCGCAGGGTTTAGAGAGTTCAAGAGTCATAACACTCATCGCGTGGTCACGTGCTCCATATCAAGAAAATTCCAGCAAATGCCAAAGTCGCTACTTCCGTTATCGGGACCTCCAACATCAGGGTTGGACGCGACACGCACCCCGAGCGAGGTTGTCATAAGTCATGAATTCCGGATCCTATCATACTCTTTGTTATGCACTTAACAAATAGCAGGATGGGAGCCAAAAGATCTCCAGTCGAAAATCTATACCGGTACTGGTAATCTGCAACCCCCTCAAAATCCTGTCCCGCTCACACCCAAACTTGTGCTTTTTCTTCCCTTTTTATGACTGATTTCCGACTGTGACTTCTCCCCCTATGCATGAAGAAATTTTTTTGATAGCGGTCAGTGTTCTTCTAAGGGTGTCTCTACTCCTACAAAACACTCAATGTTGGCACTAGTGCTGGTATTATCTTCATCCTCAGCCCTAAGTGAAAATGATCCAAACCTAACTGTCAGAAGAACAGGTGTCTTACTTGTCCATCAAGGGATAGAAAGTTAGATGGCCCTGTGTTGAGTAGCTATACTTGAGGTGATGCCTGGAGGAAGAGTGAGGGCGCGGTTCCTTTCCAATTTCAACTTATCTAACACTGTTTTTTTGGGGATTGGGCCATTTTGGGAAAGGGTCACTTGGTATCGGCAAGTATCAGTCGGGACCCGGGGACTCTGTTTCACGGTGGCTACTAGTTTCTCACAGGATATCACTCGTGCCTTTCATAGAAGTGCGTGGTCTACTGCTAACAACCTCTGTTATGCTGGCATGATACCTCACACGTGGGTATGGCTTTGGGATGGGCAAAGACCCTCGGCAGTGCGACGACAGAGGACAAATATTTTGATAACTACTTGCATCAGGCCCCTATACCAAACCCGCTAGTGTCTTGATGTTTATGTGGCCTTGGGCCTCAGCTTGAACACCTGACCCCCTCGAGGTCCTTACCAGCGTGGGGCCAAAACAAGTAGAAAGACAAATAAATAAATCCCGACCACTCCTCGTTACTGATACTGCTGTTCCAACTAGCCCTCTCATACTAAAGGATCTTGGCATTCGTAAACAGGAGTAATGTTTGTAAAGTTGTTTCATCTAAATATATCTACTTAGGACCCCATGCTGACTCACTACTAGCAAGCCTCCATTCTTACAAGAACAGCTGATCACTGTCGCATACTAACCACCACCTGCATATCGGATAAATCTTCTGCCACCCATTCCACTGATACACCTACTCTTCGGGTTCTCTTCCTTCTCCCCCCACCTAGTTGTAATGATATGCCCCCCGACTCTCCCTGAACACAAGGATAGCGCTCTGGCGGTGAGGAGAAAATTGATATATCTTTCTTTTTTCTCTTCGCCCCTTTTTTGAGGCCTGTTTATCTTAGTCTTTGGCACCTGCTACTTGGCTAGGGGAGGTGTTAATACTACAAGAATGCTACTAAGGTTAATGTGTAGCTGCCAAACGATACGAGATCCATACACCCCAATCCTTTCTCCAGGCGATAGTGTTTCCAATCGATGAACATACCTGGCGCATAAGCACAGGCGCTGAATTGCTGACTTCTCTGATGAGATTCCTTGGTCCGATTCTAGATAGGCTACCTCCTCACGTTCATCTTCCGATACGACAGCAATTAAATCCTGTTCTTGGTCCGTAAGATTTCTAATCAACAAAATTGATGCCGGGTGTATGTCCTCTTAAGGATGTCCCTCAGACCAGCTATTATTTCAGCCTAAATAGGGAATGAGGTCCATGAAATTGCTAGGGGAGTGGACGGACGCCCTCTGTGGGCATTTTTAAGTATTTCTCTTGGAGATTGTGCTTACCGGGTAACACGATTCCGACAAACTGTTCTTAGGAATCGTACACAGCCTCGCTTACCTTCAGAACGTTGATCGAGTATATAACCCTTAGTAAGCCTTAGCTTTTTATCTTTCAGTCGTGATTGCCTTAGAATGCTTGAACTTTTGCCAAGAGGTTTACTGGGCTTACCGAATACCTAGTAAACTAGGCCCCTGCCCTACTTCCTTTCGCGTCTATGCCCCTGGCAGACGGTTCTGTGGTATGATACTACTCAAAATTATATAGCCTACCCGCTCTAGAGTTGGATGAGGGCTAACCTGGTTTGCACACTATGATACCATATTATCATATCATACCTTCGTCCACCCCTTGTCCATCCCGATCATCGGGCGGTGTGATAACACCACTTGCCCACTTAACTCGCTCTATTGACCTAGTACGTCAATTAAGACACATTTTCACTCACCATTCACAAAAAAACTACCCTCTAGAAGAAGAAAACAGAGGAAAAGATAGCCCGATTCAATAGCAATTACCGAGATAACAATATAGCAAGAGACTAGAAGGAAGTCAGAGCTAGCCATTGTGAGTGCGATGTGACAGTAATTCTGAGGTCATCTCCCACACCTGGGAAGTGCAAGAGGAGTCAGAAAGCAGACTAAGCCTGACTCAGTGCGGATCGTATTACACGAAGCCACATCAGAGATTCCCGTGACCGGCCGTTGCAAAGGCTATCTTGCACTCTTCATGCATAAGCCTAGAATCTCCCCTCCAAGGCTCCATCCTCGGCTCTGGTCATGTAGGCGTGCGAAGGTTTCTGCCGTGACCCCGCTGCTGGGTGCTTATTTCCTTGGATCTGCCGTCTATCTGGGGCTAGGGTCATAGCCCCTCCATGGCTGGGTGGGCCTCTAGCTTCTCTCCCACCGCAGGCTCAAATATGTGCTTGTAAGATTACTCTCCTCTTTGCGGGTATGTAGGGATTCAGCTGTGGGGTGTAGCGTAGTGAAGATATTTGGGATATTGGGCTTGGGTAAGGATGAGATATCGGTAAGTACACCGCAATCAATCCGCGGAGCAGTGATTCCACGGTAACGCCAAACGCCCTACGACCTCTCCATCACATATATTCAGGGACATCCAATGAGCACTCCCATTATCAAATATCTTGTATCTACTCCAATCAGGTGTAAAGAAACCCCTTGACAGAGTGTACCTCCACGGTATGGCACAATCCTGCTTCCTCCTTACCCACACGTGTGGGAAGACGGAGCGGGGAAGAAAAATGGTGTCCAAGGTGGAGCGCGGTAATGTAAACTCTCAAGGGAAATATCTTGACAACAGAATAGAAATCTCCGCTACAAAAGGGGGGGGGGGCAAAAAAAACCCTCGGCAATGGAGATAGCGTACTGTCAGGAAAGGTGCCAACCTTGCGAAGACAACGTGTATGTCCTACCCCAGCCCTTCCCACACTGAGTGCTTCTGAGAGTATGGCTGCTCCTAAGTTATCCTCCCCTTCGGCAACCCCCTCCGCTCTGATCTCAGAGAGCAGCATCTCTCATAGAAATCTAGCCACCCAGGTTCTCCCGACACCTTGTATGAGCCGCCGTGCACAAAGCCCCGCACACGTGACCTCAGAGGTGGCAGCTGTGGTTCATACAGTGTCACTCGGTAGATAATTGTGGGCGCTAGGGTATCGATTTCTTCTTGTGATAAGAAGAGATGATTGGGCGCCTTGGCGTACACTGCTTTGTGCTGTACAGCAATTCCCTTAGCTCCAGGGTCCTTATTTGTGATGATAAGGTGATAGTCCTAAGGCTTTTAATTGAAACAAAGTGCTCCTTTTCGTGAGGTATACTTATGTGCGGGGACTGTGCTTCTCCCTTAAGAAATGCATGTTTGTGGTAACCATTTCGGCGTTTACGGCGGAGTGATCTGCTAGCACACTGCTCAGCTCACTATTAAGCTATAGTATCCGGGTCACCCGCGATTCCGACAATCTAACCGCTCAGGAGAGCCGGGCAGGGTTAGAAGTGGGACATTTCGAGATGGGACTAGGGCGAAGTTATTTGGTAATCTAAAACCTAGGAGATCGTGATTTCCTGTGGGAGAATAATTGTGAGTCCATTCCACAGTTGGTGCCCCGCAGTGCTCGAACGGCCCTTCGTGTTGGATGTAGGAAAGCCCCTCAAGTGCGGTCGTTGGGTACCTCTGTTGCGTGAGCAAGACCGATTACAGGTACACGTTCACAACGAAGAAGCACTGATTTTGACGTCTGTATTGCACTCAGCTATATAAGTATCCCTATATACTTACAATCAAAAGGGAAAGGTGCCGGATGAGGTGGATGTCGTGGAGGTGAGAAAGAAGGAACAGGTGCACGCCTGCTAACTAAACAGACTAACAAATATGTGTGCACAACCATTGGTTTGCCCTCAACGCTGTCATATGCTCTCCACAACACAACTAGGGTGGTTGTCCGTACCCTACCACACTCAACAAAAGGGATGGGGAAAATTCACGTACATACCCAGCCAGCTCAGGCATAGTGAATAGGGGAGGACAATAGTATCTCCGAACTGTGATGGGTAAAACGACCCGAAGGCAGGATGAACCGAATGCTGCCTAGTTTTGCGCAGTCCTCTTGTAAAACCTAACATTACCTCAGAGGCACTTTTATGCGTGGAAAACCCAAGCAAGCCCCTCCACCCTACACTTTCCCGCCCGAACCCTGAAAGGATTCGGAGATGTAGATTCAAGGCACAGGGAAAAGTGGGCACAACAACCCTCCAACCTCCGGCACCTCCGACCCACCAACGAGCAGCTGGCGTGCGCAAGTGAAATCAGAAGAACCGCCCATCGCGGGGATGTCAGTCTGAATGAGCTCGTGGAATAGTGCCCTATCCGTGCCAGTGAGGGATCATCATGAAGTGCCTGCGCGTGTTCTACTCCGATTCACCAGGCGCCAGAGGGCTCCCCACATACTGCGCCTTTCGCACAATGGCTGGCCCCACGATAGCTTCGATTCTGGCTACGCTCTCATTCTCGCCCGACTACCAGAGCTTTCGCCCGGCTGGAAAAGTTCAGATTACCCCTTACGGACAACTCCCTAATCGGTCTAGAAGCAAGGCCGGAGTCGAAAAACAAAAGGGGGGGCTCAGTTGGATCCGGGTGGCGACCAATGACAACCCCACGCCGGTTCAGGGAGAAACCGTTTTCTTCGCACAATGAGGGGATAAACTCGCCCTGACCGGAACTTCCCGATCTAGGCGAGTGTTGTTGGAGAACGCGCTTCGGCCTGAACCTAGCCGTCCCGACGACTGCAAGGCTAGGCCCGCATGGTCCGCTGGCACAGAACGGTAGTAGAGTGGGGGGACCCTTTAACTGGAGCAGTTCAGGAATAAATCTACAACAAGTACCAGTCGTCTGGGTACTGGTGTTAAGAAGCCTTGTTTATTGAGGTTGTGCACCTCTTTATTTTATTTCTTTCGCGTTCTGGCTGGGCGGGTGGTACTGCAGTTTCCGGATGTGCTGCTGGGTTGGCGAGGAGGGGTCGGTCTACCCCGCCGCAATGCGGCAAGGTCAAGGAGGGCCCGGCGGCGCCTTTCTAGGCAACTGATAGAAATTTATCGAATCAACAATTTTATTTTGGTTTCCTCTCTATTTCCCCATAGATGATACCGACAAGCTTCAGAGGATACCGATACCTGGGCGCAAATTAACCGTTGGGGCACCATGATAACAAAAAACCATGGTTGCAGTTTGAATATCAATGTCACCATCCCAGCCTTCGGAATCCACCCGAGAAGAAAGACATCTCAAGAATGTTAGCTGGGTAAGACAAAGGCTGAATATCGCTAGAGCATTCCAGAAGCATGGTTGTGGGGGATATCGGCCCCCGATCCGATGAGAGCGTTTTCCTACCCGAGTAAAGCAAATTTGTGTGACCCAACACTCCCACTCGAAATATCGTAAGCTCTTGGTAGGCGGGTGTTTGCTTTTTGTTCTCTTAATGGGCGCTGGTGGATGAGAAGGCCGTCGAGTAAAGCCGTGGCGTGCACAGTGTTTCCAGACCCTTCGAAACGCTTCCAAACTCTTCGCTAGCCCTCCCATTTTGTATTATTGAGTAAAACAGATTATAATAGAAGCCCACAATATCTCTAAAAGCTTATCTGAAGATAGTTAATTAAAAGACTTTTGCTATTATTAATAGATATTTGTTCTTGAGGGACTAGGAAGGGTGAGAACTTTGCAGTTACCGATAGCTGTACCGGTACTATTTGTAGTACAGTACTATACTGTACAAAGAGAACATCTAAATAACCAAGTTATATGTAGTACTATTATTTAAAAGTGGAATGCTGAGATGCAATCATAACTTATTACAAAAATGCTACTTAATATATGGAGCAGGCTAAGAGCACACTAAGCAAGGAGAGAAAAATGTGTAAAGGCAGATTGGTAGATGGGCATGACCTTAATTTTCAGAAGCGAGGTGAGTGTAACTCCTAGAGATCCAGAAGTGTATGCTCTGTGTAATGAAGAAAAACAAAGTTAAGCGACAAGAAGAAACTTCAGTGCAACCACATTCAATCCTGAAAGCCTGCCAAGAAAGTTCCCAGTAAACATGTGTAAATCTAAGATGATATGACGAAATAATAAGGAAAAACTATAAATCAAACAATCTACAAATATTCATAAATACCTTTTAAATATCTGAAATGTTCTAAACATCATGTAAGAAAATAACATGGATACTCTTTGACAATTATCAGAAATTATTAAAAGAAATATAAGTGGTATACTATATTCTGGCTGTAGTAATGTCTGCAGTGCCAGTGTATAGGTAAACTGGAAATATAAACCAAGTATGAAAATATAGGATATTGCTATAAGAAATATACATTTGAAATAAATCAGAGACTTCAACATCCTGAAGCACTATCACAAGTTAGTTGCTTACAGGCACACAACTTAGTATATACTCCTCTCAATGCTTGGAGGTTATCAATGGTCCTGTAATCATTAATACCAACACTGAGCTAGTGAGCCCACTGAACTTGTCTCAAGCTGCTTGAAATGAAACAGTTGATACCAACCCTCTTTTAGAGGAAGCATGGAAAGCAAACAAACAAATAATCAATCATGATGCTTATCCAAAGGATAACTCCCCCCAGATATCTTTTCCATCCCCATACCATATCCCTCACAGGTAGGTTCCCAACTCAGAAATAAGCTCCAGATGTGGCTCAAAAAGCTTGTTGATTCCAGAGAAAGGCTTATAACTGTTGCGGGCACGGGGACGTTGGCGTATCACCACGGCTGGAAGACACTCGGGAAAGTTAGTTCTAACCCTAACCCCACATCACATTTACTAGTTTGTAGGAGAAAAAAGCAGGCTTCTCTTATAAAAAATATTGTGGATCAAGAAGGGAAGTCTCACTAGTATTAATGAAAAATCTTAGTAACCGAGATATCCCGTGCCCCATAAAGCGTCTACAGTTGTTGATGGACTTAACGTCTATCTCAGTTTCGGGATCCAACGCCCTGGTACCAGTAGAAAGATCCCGACCCATACAAGTAGTCATCCATTCATTCGCCAACCCATCTGGCCTATCCGTCTTACCACGCGAAACCCTACCACCACAGCGCTTCATTAAAACCTCCGCAGCCCCTGATCTCCCGTACCAACCCCCCCCCCCCTGCACAGAGCCGCACAGAGCCTCACAAGAGCCTCAATCCATCACCCCTGTCATCATCCTCTGCAATCACCACTTTTCACACCTTCCCCAACCACCGCCGTCATCAACCTGCCACACCCCCAAATCGCATATCTCCAATGTTCCGCCATTCCCTCCACCGCCTCCGCCCCGAACCAATCCGCCTCACCTTTCCCATCTTAACTCGGGCGATAGCTCACCGTGCAACACTCCCCCTACTGTTTTCGACAAAAGTCTCTCCAAGTCGCTTCTTCCAGCCCCGCAAGTTCGCAACTCAGCCCGCCCCGCCACAACTCCTAGAAACGCGCGAATACCATAACATTGCTGACGGAAGCCTCGAAATACTATACGGGGCGTTTGAAGCGTTGATGGATGATCGAGATGATATTGACGTTGAGTTTAGCGTTTGTCCCTCTCTTCCTCCCCTTCCCTGTGCGGGAATGTAGCGATTGACCGCGACGGGATAGTCCGGCGTATTAAAGTTCGTACATCCAAGCGGAACCTACGTTATCAACAAGCAGCCCTTCAATAGGCAGATATGGCTTAGTTCTCCAGTGAGCGGACCAAAGCGGTACGATTGGAATTGTGGTGACTGGGTATCGGCTCGGGATGGGAGCCGGATGAAGGATTTACTAGCGGAGGAGGTTGGGATTAAAGTTGGGTTTATGGGGCTGGATCCTAGGAGTTCATAGACTCTTCCTCCCTTTCTTTCTTTCTTTCTTACTTTCTGTAACCTTACTCCCCATGCCTGGAGAGTGCCCGGGTTATGGAAGACTATAATCAATGTCTTGCTCTACCAAAAAAAAAGAGCCAATCTCAAGCGAGCGGGATTGTGCAAATTAATTAAGTTCCGGGAAACTTTTTTAGAAACCGTTTAAACGCCCCCATGAATACAGTACAACCTGACAAGCAAGCGAATATCCAACCGTAGCCCGCTTATCCAAGCTCGCAAATACCAGCATAACCATCTTTCATCTTACGCCACCACCTCACTAACATCCGCCTCAAACCAATCCCTCGAGTCCCACTTATGCGGAAACAGCAACCGTAACCCCACTCTCCATCTTCCCCTTCAAATCCTGCTCTTCCTGCGCCCATGGCAAATCGCTCTGGAAATCAACCACGTCCACCACATTAGCTCTCATACACTCTGTATAACACAGCATAGCAGGGGGAAAACACAAGACTCACAGCCTCAAAAATCACCCGAATCGTCAAAGAACAACTCGGACATACTGCGATCTCCTCCCCTTCCCGCAAGTCATCCAGCAGGATTTCAAACCTGTCACCGCACGGACAGGGATATGTGTATAGGTTTCGGTCCTTGTCGAAAGTCATGTCTTCGATTTCTATCTCATCATAGACTGGTTCCGTCATGGTGGCGGTTGTGGTTGTGGTTCAAGGAGGTGGATGGTGGGTAACTTAGTGGGGTTGAGTGTTTTTGAAGTAAGCTCAAGGTGGGAGGATGAGCGTTGCCCTGTCACATGCCACGTGAGGCGGGACGGTCTTCAACGGGGAAAAACCACACGGTGACGAACAGGGGCCCGCAGTAACTGTTTTTTGTTACCCTGTTTTGACAAGGTCACTTTTTGCTTGCCAAATACCCTTGTTCGCCGCCGGCCGGTATTCGTCGGACCGGGCCTCCGTTGGGGACTGGAGACTGTGGCTCAGATACCCTGGCGCGGTATCGGGCGGCGCAGGCGCGATGATGCCAGGCGCTGGAAATCAGCACCTGTTTTAATCCACTCTCGCTTACTAAGCAGACAGCCTCTTTCCGCTTTGTGTCACTAGTAAATCGGTTACCACACATGCGAGCAAAATTCGGCAAATTTATGTCCCAACTAGGTACCTGTACCACTGGATAACACTTTGAACCCCCCTGGCAATGCGGCAAGCGGAAATTCCTTTAAATCCACCTGTCAATCATAAAACAAGCGCTTTTACACTATCTTTTGACCTCAGGGATTGCGCTCGTTGAATTAAGGGAGCTGACGATATCCAGACCCGGGGGATGATTTGCAATGGCCTTCTTGCCTGCCGGTACAGTACTAGTACTGTACTGTGTTCGAGTATGTACATGGTGCTATATCTGATTCGGCCCCAAGACTTTGCGACATAATATGGTACGAGTGCCGATACTGGCACAGTGCGGTACTTGTACAAGTCCCCCTCATGCGGGGATCGTGGGGCTGAGTTTCCGTTGCCAAGGACACTAAATCGTGTCCGCTCTGCACTTGTATTTAACTCTTCAGCCTCCAGCTTCTAGCCCCCACCTCCCCTCCCAGATAGCACAGCACAGCACAGTACTAGTACGGTAAGGTACGCTAAACCAACTCCCCACCATCCAACCGGAAACAATGTACGAACCTCAAGCTGCGATTTCCACCACCACCACTCCCGCCGTCATCCCAAACCCCACGCAGGACGAGGGAGGGGACGCGGCGAAACCCTCCGCCCACCGCTGGAATGTGGGGCCCGCATCGCAAGACTGTCTGCACTTCCTTAACACCTGCTTCGCCGGCGTGTTCCTCGCGATCGGGGAGTGCGTGGTCGCGTGTTGCGGGTGCTTCTAGGGCTACTCGTCGTGTAGTTGCGATCGCGATTGTAATTACGGGATTTGCTGTTGTTGTGTTGTATGTATTCTCCCTCTTGTTCTCGTGTTACGTGGGTGGGGGTGCCCCGCACACCGTAGTGTCTACTCTACTGGATTGGCGCTTACTTGCGGATTAGACTAGTGCATGGAGTTTGGCGGATGTCTAGAGATTGATGATATGATACCTGGAGTATCTGTTTGCACGTGTTATGGGTTGTTGTCCTTCGCGGAGTTAGGATATGTGGCGCTCCGGCTGCTGGAAGCTCAATGCGATACATGATCAAGATGGCATTAATTAAGACATTATATTGGGCCGGAAGTTCTCCCCCTAGCAGACCACAGAAGAAGAAAAATAGAACAGACGAAAGGCAAACAAAAAGAAAAGAGCCAAACAAAATCGCTAAACGACCAAAAACAAAATCTACCAGACTGAACCATCCTGCTTCACCGATTGACCCGCTCCGACCCTGTTTCCCTGACTCCGATTCTGGGAGTCACACCTCTCCCCTTTCTCCCGAGACAGTATAGCTGCTGCTTGCACTGCTGCTGGTATCCAAAAACTCGCAAGTCGCCTGATAAGAGCATCCAGTTGGCGCCCCCAGCCCATTAACCTCCACATGGCGATCGCCCTCCAAGGTGGCCTTATCTTCCAATTTCACACTCAGCTCAGTTTGGCGATAAATTTTCAACCCGCCCTCCCCCACGCTATCGACCAGGGTTGCGTCCCCCCCGTCCGATCCCCTCTTCTGCCCAAATGGAGACGACCTACTGCCTCCCGTTCCCGCTCCCGTTCCCGCCACTAAGGTGGCGGTTAGCGTTCGTGTCTTCACCCAGGCCGCCCTGGAAAAAATATGCTTAATCATTGGCGCGTTGCCGACCACTACCGCAACGAAAGTTTCTCGACAGGCCCACGCTGAGACGGTCCTGGAGTTTTGGGGATCCGTGAGGGAAAAAACGCAACGGAGAATCGCAGCGGTTATAACGAAAATACCTGCGCTAAAGAGGAGAACAAGAATTGCTTTTCGGCGCCAGGGAAGAGATGACCGGATCAGTAGTGGCAATGGAAGCGATATGAGAAAGACGTCAGTGGTGACGTTGAAGGATAGAACCGTCAGATAATATACTGGGGATTCAATGCTACAGTTCGCTATTGTTTAGTCAGTTAACTGTGCGGGGGTGCGCAGACGCAATAAGTGAGCAATAAACGCACGTCCTGGATCTGGATATATCTGCCAGAGCTTGTGCCAGGGCCTGGCGCCACCATCAGCGTTGTTTATTATCATGTAGAAGCACCGTCAAGGGGAAGGCTGAACAACGCACCGACAAGTCAGGAACAACACGAGACAGATGATAAAATAAGACATGCCCACGGCAACGTAAGCTCCTGTGATCCAAACCTGCCTTCTTAACCCTACTCTGCAGCCTTATTAACCCAACCTCAAAAATCGCATGCATAGAAGCCAGAAAGGCAACCTACGTGATTCGAGCAAAAAAGAAAACCATGCACAACTTCAAAACCCACATGGCACCACTATAGGAGAACCACCCAACCATAAACATCTTGGACCCAAATATTCTCCTCTGGACCTCCTCCTCGCTCATTTCCTCCCGCTGCCTGGGGGAAAGGTTGGAATTTCCGCCGTAGAGGCTGACTAGGTGTGCCATGGTTGATTCGATTCCGTAGATAATCTAATCAGTTCAGCCTCGCCACACTGTCACGCTCTGCGCGGGAGAATTGACCATTGCCAGAATCATCAGCCAATCATCTGGTTTGCTGCCTTCCACGCCAACCATCTTGTATCGTGTTACCAAGCGGGTTAGGACTACGCATACGCCCAGAGCGTACAAGGTCCACCCTTCTACTAGCAGAGGATCAGGTCCACTTCTATGCCCACTGTCTCGAGCCCGCAGGGCCTCGTGTGCCATTGGTGGCGCCATTCCATAGGATCAAAAGTTACAAAGTTCGCAAAGAGGGTTGAAAGATTGGAGGGTGAAGGGGGCTCGTAGGGTCATGATATGTAGATGACTTTTTCATCAATGATGGGCATTGCCAATACTGAAATAACTCAGTGCCGCAGCGGTGGTACTTAGTTTCGGTGTTAGAGAGGTCACGTTTGTATATCTTTGTGCAAAAGGGTTTGGTAACGGTGATAAGTGGACTCGGGTTAGCCAAGAACGCAAATAAAGATATTATCATATATTGTTGTGTGGCACCATGTTGCCTGCAGTGGCATGCAGGGCAGAAAGGCAGAAGCGTGTTCAGGCTATCCAACACCCTGCTGTGGAGCTGCATCACCTACAATATCCGCAGGGCCTATTCAATAGTAAGAATATTTAGCTATAATTTCCTATTGCTTGGTTCCGCAGCGCAGCCCACCCCACCCCGCCCCCTCGTCTAATATGAGTTAGCTCACATTATGTGCGTAGCCTTGGTGGGACCCGGTTGAAAGCTTGCCTCGTGCGTACAGTACTCGTACATCCCCCAAAAAAGTAACCACGTGAGACATTTCTCACACCGGATTGCGGGTACTTGTTCCCAGATCCAAAAACCGTTCGGGTGTGTAGGGTATATTCCTTATCGATAAGCGCGCAACCGTAATAGATGATGCCGCTATTGCGAATAAGGCTGCGGGTCATCTGTGGGCCGGTCTTGAGATTCAGCCTTGGTTGACCACTGGCTGGCTAATGGTGGCGAGCTTATCGCTTAGAGAGTACGGTAGGTGGGCTGTTCCAAGATCTCTTGCCTGCATTTTGATCCGTAGGCATTTCTATCCGGCCCTGTTTGAGTTGTCCAGATTGTTGATTGTTGCGCCCTACCGGCAGTGTTGCGCTCCTTGTATTATATCATGCCAAGTAATTAAGCGCAGGCTTATGATGGTAGGTGGGGCCAATCCGTACGGCACTCAAATACGGATAGATTATTGTGCAAGGGGAATTTGGCGCCGACCAATTCTAGCGGAGGAACGTATAAATTGAATATTAGCATAGCCGCATTTGTTCACAATTACTAGCCCTATCCCGTGGACTCACGGCTCGTTTTATGAAGGTTCCGTACCGCACTTTATTGTCATTTCCACTTGAGAAATAAAGTGAGAGATATGCTATTGGCCCCGAGTTTGACCCTGTTTTAGGAATCTAGAGATGGACGAGTGATTGTTGGTGGGTGGCTTTGGGTAGATGGGTTAAGGTGGAATGAGATGGATAAGAGGTAGGGAATGTCCGATTGATCGATGGTCCTATGAAGGTCAGAGCGTCTGATGGCCTTGTGAAAGTTGAGGAGGTTGAAGGATGAAGGATATATGAGAAAGAGGTAGTCCAAGAGTGAATCTTATCGAGGGGGAAATTCATCCTTGAAGAGTCAATTTAGCCATGCCATCTCACCCCCGTAATCTTCCAATGAGGTAGAACACGCGTACCAATGAGCCCTCTCTTTTCCTCTTACGCAAGCACCAGGATATTCTTCTTTCATATGATACCCCTACCTCTATTCTCTCCTTTTCCTTCCCCCTTCCCCCTTCCCCCTTCCCC